>Ga0190360_1000478_pt1 | contig 22554 bp, 20 predicted proteins | sample 48721834_MG_FD_161271 | JGI IMG/M metagenome (GOLD analysis project Ga0190360, IMG submission 161271) | Hydrothermal vent microbial mat bacterial communities from Southern Trench, Guaymas Basin, Mexico - 4872-18-3-4_MG | ecosystem: Environmental > Aquatic > Marine > Hydrothermal vents >... | reverse complement strand
GCCTTTGGTGGCGGAAGATCACCGGCGGACCCAGCCGCCAGCGCACCAGCAGCGCGATCAACGTCAGAAGCGGTGATAGCAACAGCAGACCCGGAACCGCGATCATAAGATCGAGAATCCGCTTGGATCTCGGAACCCCGGGAGGGAAAAGCTGCACGCTCACGACCCCTCACCCTTTGAGCGTGGTGTCCGGCGCCAAGATGGCATGAGCTTTATCGCATACCAAGCGCTCATCCGCAAACTGGGCCTCGCGTAGCGGCGGCTCGCCCAAACGCGGGGACGCAAAAGTCAGCGAAAGCTCTCCGCCTCCGGATCCCAATGACCAGGTCGTGATCATGCGCATGGGTAGAAACCCGGCCACAGACCGAAACAGGTGAAGCGCGGGCTCCCGCAGCGCATACGTCGGCGATACCCAGCCCAAAGTGGTTTCCAGTTCCAGAAAAAAGTCGCCGGCGACTCGCTCGCCTGCCTTATAGAGCGCCCACTCGCCTCTGGCCGGAGACCAACCCAAGATGGCCTCTTCGGGTCCTATCCGCAGCGCAAGTCCCTGCCTTAGGTGCCGCCACGGCGCGTCCGGCAGGCACCATCCCACCTGGGCGCTGTGCCGGCCCGTACCAAGAAGCTCATCGATGACCCACCATAGATGATCGCCGGCGCGCACGACCGTGCGTTGATGCACCGCTCGGCCCGGACCAAGCTGGTGCTGGATCGTAAGAACTTCCAGCGCCCCGCCTTCACTGCGCCAGGCGCCAATCGGCGCCGCTGCCGTGCGCCCTACCCATAGGAAGCGGCTTGCACGCTCCATCGGCTCACGCCCATCCAGTCGGAGTGTGTTGTGGTAGCGAGCCGCGCTCAGAGGGTTATCCCAGGGGGGCTTGCTGCTATAGAGAAATGTCCCGGGATCCTGTGCCAAAGGGGTTCCATTCCACCAGAGCTCGAAGTGGGCCTGGTCCGAGTGTCCAGGACGGGCACGGAAGGTCGCCGCCCGCAGCATCCCCCGAGTCCGCTCGCTCCGCAGCCAATAGAAGCCACTCGCCGGGAAGATGCTTTCCATCTCCCGCACCTGTGGGGTCGGGCCGTGCTCCGGAGATCCTCTCTCCAGGCCGAGCCATAGCCCCCAATCGTCCCACGGACCGACCTCGAAGAGCCTTTGCCCTGCAAGCAACTGGTTAGCCGCCTGGAGCGTGGGGCGATAGTCATGGAACGGCCGCATGGAGGCCGGGAGCAGCATGGCACCATCGTTGGGCCCGATGTTCGGCACGCCCCCATTCTCAGGGTCAGTCATGGCGTGCAGCCAGCGCGTCATGCGGCGGATGGCGCCCATCGCTTCCCCTGGCAAGGGGTCTCCGATGTGCTCACAGAGCCTCATCGCCCAGAGCGCGGCCTGGAGCGCCAGGCGGTGATAATTGGCCGAATACTGCACGTAGCCGCCATCGGGGAAGACTTGTCGCTGCAGACCGCCCACCAACTCGCGGCGACCCCGCTCGTACCACGCCTGCGCTGGCTTGAGCTCAGGGAAGCAGGCCCCTACGGTTAGCAGCGCCAGGGATTCAATCAGCAGATGGTTGTTGTCCTGGGCACGCGCGTACGCAGTCGTCGGCGGTATGCGTTGGGCGTGCCAGGCGATCGTCTCTACAAGATGGACAAGTCGCTCCGGCTCGGCCCTCAGCTCCTTTCCGAAGAAGAAGCTTGCGTACACAAGAGCCAGGCAGCGGATGGCCACTTCTTGCGCCGAATGCCAGTGCAGGCCGCGGTTGGGCGGGTTGGCCTCCCGCCAGGATTCGAGCAATTTCCAAAAGCCCTGGTAGTAGCGACGCTCGCCTGTCAGCGCGTAGGCCCTGGCCAAGGCGTAGACCCATCCGAAACGGCCCGGTTCCCACAGCAGCTTAACGTCAGCGGGGAGGCGCTCCAGGCGATAGCTGGACCAGTGGGTCCAGGCTTCGACGCGGGTCTCTGTGTCCGCATCTCCCAGGGGGGCAAAGCGGCGCCAGTCCGGCGGGAAGCCCAGTGTCACCGTCTCCTCCCCAAAGAGGCGGAATTGGCCCTCGAGCACCCCTTGCCCTTCCCGTTCGGCACGTTTGGCCTGCCGCCCAAGGACAGCTCTGAGATCCCTCCCGAGCGTCTCAGGCTGCGGAGCAAAGAAGCGCCCCCTGAGCTTGGCACGGTGGCTGGCGTAGTCTTGGGGCTCAGGAGATACGCCCGGCATGAGCCATGCCTGCAGCGGGCGACTGTCCCAGTCTCGCAGCGGGGTTCGCAGCCGATACCAGCCTAGTTGAAGAGGTAGTTGATAGATGAGATAGAGAATGAGCGAGCCGGGACCGAGTTCACGCAGTGCGCGCCAATACCTGACAGCCATTTCGCCTCAGACTGTGAAGGACGATTCGACCGAGGCCGCATCGCCGGTGCGCAGAGCTTCCAGAGCCGACAGTGCTGCCGCGCTCACGCCGACAAGCTCCGCATAGGGAATCGGCGGCGGTCCACCACTCACGATGGCATCCCGGAAGGCGACCCACTCCTCTCGATGGCCCTTATCCTGCCGCAGGCGCGAGCGGAGCGTCCGCTTGCGCCCTCCGGCGGCAAGCGTCAGCGCCCGAAAATCGTCGAGGATCCCCGTGCGACCCCCGCCGAAGACCTCCAGACGCTCCTTTGCCACGGCGCGGTCCCCATTGGCAAGGTAGGTCACCAATCCCAAAGAACCATCTGGGAAGCGGAGCTCGAGATGGAAATTGTCCTCATGGTAGCGATCCGAGAAGGGCAGCCCCACTGCCCGCACGGATTGGGGTGGCTCTCCGGCCAGATAGCTCAGAAAGTCGATGAAGTGGCAGGCTTCGCCCAGTAGCCTGCCCCCACCCTGCTCAGGGTCATGAAGCCAGTGATCCGTTGGCAGCCATCCCGCATTCACGCGGTAGTGCATCAGCAGTGGTTCGTCCACACCCTCGAAGAAGGCCCGCAGGCGCACCGCAAAGGGCGCGAAGCGCCGGTTGAACCCCACCATCAGCATTCCCTGGCTGTCCCTCAGCGCTTCAACGACCTGGTTCAGTTGCTCCTGCGTCAGAGCCAGAGGCTTTTCACAGAAGACATGCTTGCCGGCCCGCAGACCCTCGGCTGCCAATTTCGCGTGCAGGTCGTGACGTGTGAGAATCGCCAGCGTGTTCACCCGCTCATCCTGGAGTATCTCCTCATACTCGCTGGTTGCGTAGGCAAAGCCATAGCGGCGCCCCACATGGCCTGCGCTTAGGCCCCCTTCCGTCGCCAAGGCCACCCGCTCCAGCCCCGGAATCTTCGACATCGCCGGGAGCAACACCGCTGTGGCGAAATTGCCCGCGCCGATCACACCCAGCCGGACCTGCGCCTCCGCACGCACCCGCGGCGGCGTGGCCAAATCCACCCGGTGCCGCTCAGGCTGGCTTTCTCCGCTAGGATAGGTCAGGAGAACGCCCAGGAAGGGCTCTTCGCCCTGCAGGATCTGCTTGTAGGCCTCCTCCGCCTGCTCGATGGGGAAGCGATGCGTGATCAGCGGGGTCACATCCACGGCCTTGGATGCCAGCAGTTCCAGGAAGGCCTGTATGTTCCGGCCTTCCGTCCAACGCACATAGCCATAGGGGTAATCGACACCCCTGCGCTCATAGACTGGATCGTACCGTCCCGGCCCATAGGAACGCGAAATCAGGAAGCGCAGTTCCTTTTCGTAATAGGGCTTGCGCGGCAGCCGCGTCCCCACGACCCCGGTCGAGATCACCGTTCCCCGGTCCCGGGCAATGGCGCCTGCGAGTTCGACTGTATCGTCCGAGGGTGTGTCAGCGCAGATTTGCACCAGATCGAAGCCCCGGCCGCCAGTGAGGGCTGCTCCTGCGTCCTCTGCTTCTTGACGCAACACAGCCTCGAAATCCAATTCCCGCGCCAGCGACACACGCGCTGGATCGACATCCACGCCCATGACGGCGCAACCTGCCGCCCGGGCAATCATCGCCGCTAGCATCCCCAGGAGCCCCAGGCCGATGATCGCCACCCGGTCGCGCACCCCGACTTCGCCCAGCCGGAAGCCGTGCAGAGCGATGGCACCCAGCGTCGCGAAGGCGGCCGATTCGAAATCCACCTCCGGTGGCAGATGGGCCAGCAGGTTATGAGGCACAACTGCGTATTCGGCATGCACGGCGAAGCCGCCACCCGCGCAGGCCACGCGATCCCCCCGCCTGAAACCCTCCAGCCCCGGTCCTACAGCTTCGACCGTTCCGGCGGAGGCATAGCCCAGCGGTAGAGGTTGGTCGAGACGGTTGCGGACCGCCTCATAGGTGGTGAGCCAGCCCTCCCGCCAGGCCTTGTCCAGCACCTGCCGCACCAGATCCGGCCGGGCCTGCGCCTTGGCGAGCATACTCTTGCCCGCAAACTCGACCACGGCGCGCTCGGTGCCCACGGAGACCACCGAAGCCGCTGTGCGGATCAGCGCACTCTTCGGCCGCACAGCCGGCACCGGCACCTCGAGCAGGTGCGTCTCCCCCGATCGCACATCTTGCACGACCTGTTTCATGCCACGTCTATCCTGTCAAATCCGCGTTTCCATGCTCATCTGGAATGCCTGCGCGATTATAGCACCCAGCCCCTCGTCCCAAGATGAACAGCTGGTCTCTCCGCATCTAAGACCCCAGGATTGCTGCAAGGCGACGCTCGGCGGCGCAGCGGAGCCGCGGGTGGATCACGAAGTACTGACGCCCATCCTCGGGTTCCTGCATGATGGGCTGGAGGCGGCCATCCTTGAGCCCACGCACGCCCTCCAACACCAGGAAGGGCATGCGCCCCTCCATCCGGGTCCGGAGCCGTGCCAGATCCTCCCCCGCCCTCGGGCGCACCGGCTCCCGTAACAGGATCGGCCCTGTATCCACCCCCGGATCCATGAAGTGGAGAGTCAGGCCCGTCTCTGGCTCGGCTTGCGCCTCCAGGATGGCCCACTCGACCACATCCATCCCGCGATAGCGGGGCAGAATGCCCGCATGGCAGTTCATCACGCCCAGCCTGGGCAACGCCAGGATCTTTCTCCGAATTAGGCCGCCTCCCGTGAAGACCACAAGATCGGTTTCGCGAGCCTTCAGAAATGTCTCCACCTTGGCGCTGTTGAGATCCCGCACAGAGATGCACGCGATGCCCCTGGCGCGGCAGATCCGTTTGAGAGACTGGCCCTCCAACCCCGCTTCCCGCAAATGCCACACGAGGCTGTCGGTATCCTGTGGAGCATAGGCCCGCTCCCCAAGCACAAGCTTGGCGTAGATCTTGCGCATCAGGCGCGGCCCATCCCGGCGCAGGTCGCCGCGCAACCGCCGCCATGACCAGATGCCTCGGATGACGACTCCAGCGACCTCGACACCTGGTTCCTGAGCCAGCAGGTGCAAGACCATGCGGGCATACAGGCTTTTGCCGGTCGGCGAAAAGAGCACCACGCGCATCATAGCTCCCAAGCCTCGATCAGCGCTTCCTGCTCCGCCAGGGCCAGTAGGTAACGGGCGCGCAGTTGCACGGGAACCGCTCTGCGGTGGACCGCATATCCCCAATCATTGAGCTTCATTGCCGCGTTCAGGTAGCGCAGGTCGCCCCAGGTTTTGGCCGCCCGCACAAACAGGATGGCGGTCTCATCCCGCTCCATCCATGTCTCGAGCGGGGTGCCACTGGGCCGCAAGCGCAATGCCTCTCTCCGCTTCAGCTCCACATGCCGCAGCAGGGCCGGCAGCCAGCGTTCCTGCATCGCCTTCCTGGCGTCCGGGGGGCCTTCCCCGCCAAGGAGCCTCGCCAGCGCCGCGGCGGTTCCGCGCGGCACACACCCCGCTTCGATCAGACGGGTATTTCGCATGCCTTCCAGCCAGCGTTCGAGATCCATCCCTTCCTGTCGCGGCCAGCTTCCAGTCACTTCGGGAAGCCCCTCCCTCGCCTGCCATAGGCCTGCCTCCGATAGCAATCGCTCCGCCATCCGTAGATCATCCGCCCAGGTTGGCCATGCTGCATCGGCTTGCCCGCCCGCTTGGTCCAGGAGCCTGCCTACATCGGAGATCAGGAAAGATCTCAGCCTCTCCTCCGGGATGGAATCCTCCAGCATGCGTGCGGCCGCCTCCAGAAGCCACCCGGCGAAACGGTGGATCATCGCGCCTCCCAGGAGAGATGCAGGGTGGCACTCACGCCATCCAGGCCGCGTAGTCCCTCTCCACTGATCGGGAAGGACCGCGCCGAGAGTTCACCTGAGGGGCAGCTAATGACCCCATACTTGAAAAGCTTCATTGGCCGCCAGGCATCCTTCTTGAAACTATGGATTTCTTGCCATTGAAAGCCATCCCAGCTCCCGAGGATGGCGGCGCTGTTCCGCCGCACTGCGGGTCCCGGCTCCACGGTGGTGAAGGCCAGATGCAGGCCCTCGCGAGTTGTGGCGCCATACCAGGTCGGTGCTTCCAGGGGTTGGCCAATTTCAAGGTTCCCATTTGACCGCCGCATGCGGCAGGCATGGTTCTGCTCCATCTGCGAATCCGTCAGCCAAGTCACCGCATCGGGCGTGAAATAAAGGCGGACGGCGCGGTAGCGCTGGCTGCCGTCGCCGAAGCGCTCCAGCGTTCGAAACCCATCCTGGCTGCGGTAGAGATAACATTCGCCCTCATAATCCCCCACCGTAGCCCAGAGAGCCTCCTCGTCATACGGGTCGCGATAAATCCCGTGGATATGCCGCACCTCACCTGGGCCGAACTCATGGGCGATCTCGTATGAGTCCATATCTGGCGCAATGCGCCAGATGCGCACCGGCCCGCGTGCCGGGTTCATGAAATACTCGCCCAGGAAGACCCATCCATTCCGATCCTCACAAATGCCCCCATGCAGCACGCTATCCCCCTGAATGGAGAAGAGCGGCTCCAGCCCGGCCTCCTGCCCCAGCCGGTATACTATCCCGGCGCGAACCCCGAGCACACGTCCCTGGCGATTCACATATATATTGGCTTTATCAGCCCGCATCGCCCGTGCCGTCGGCCGGCTGAAGCCGAAGAAATCGCGCGGGGCCGCGAAGGGAAAGACGGCGGCGATCTCCCAAGGCCCCTCCGGATCCGCACGCAGAACTTGGCGGTGCCGCGTCGCCCAGCGCACACCAGCCGGCTCGACGTGATGCAGGAGCGCCGCCTGCCGGTCCCAGGAGATGGATTCCAGCCAAACCCGCGGCGAGGGCTCACTCACCATATCCGCCCCCCTGTCCCATCCACGCGATACGCATGATCTAAGACCCTTTGCCTGCGAAGCCCAGGACCCGAGCATAGAACGCCTGGGCCTGCTCGAATGTCCATCTTCGCTCGGCGCGCGACTCGATTTGGGCCTGATTCATCTCCGCCGCTCGCCTGCGCAGCTCCCCATCTTGCAGGCCGAGAATCACGGCCATTGCCAGCTCGCGCGGGTCGCCGGGGTCGATCAAGGCCCCGTTCACGCCGTGCTTCACCCACTCACGCAGCGATTCAAGGTCGCCCACCACCGGGAAGCATCCGCACGCGATCGCTTCCAGGAATGTGTTCGGCGTGCCATCGTGCTCGCTCGGCGAGACGGCGACCTGGGCGCGCCGATAGAGATCCGCCAATTCTTCCCGCTTCAACTGAGGGAGCAGATGAAGCTGCTCTGGAGTGGGTATGCGGGGCAGCCAGCGCTCCGCCTGCGCCTCCCCTTGCATACCGACACACAGGAAATGGGTTTCAGGCACGGCCTGGAGGATCATCGGAACCGCTCGAAAGAAAGTATCGTTGCGCACGTAGCCCCGGAAGCCTCGCGGGTTGATCACAACGGGCGCATCCGGCGGCAGGTCACCCAGGATCGCCCGCACGCGCGCGCCCGGCGCCCAACCGCTTGGCGCCTCCGGCCGGAAGATGGCCCGGTCAACGCCGCCGCCGCCGGGCAAAACGAGCGTCGGACTGGTTTCAGGGAGACCCCACAGTCTGGCAAGGCGGAGGTCGCGGGCGCAATCCGCGCACAAGGCATCGGCCCGCTTGAGCGCCTGGCGCGTGAGCGCCGCCATGCCGGGGGAGGACACCGCATGCAGCGTGAAATCATTGCCCCAAACCGAAAGCACCAGCGGCACGCGCCCCGCGACCGCCGCGGCCAGCATTCCCTCGAAAGGGATCCTCAGCGCATGCAAGAGGTCAAGATCGAGGCGCGAGAGATGTTGGAGCAGACGCCTGCGGGCACCCGGCAGGGTTAACGGTCCCAGCCAGTGTCTCAGCGCGCTGCGCAGGCCGATCGCCCGGGCGCCGCCTGGCGCGCGCGATCCACTCGCCGCGCCCCGGCCAGCCCCTGCGAAGGCCACGGGGATCTCCGTAAAGGAGGCCAGGCCTTCCAGCGGCTCGCCAGGGAAGGTCGAGATGATGTGCACAGCATGGCCCGCCTCGATGAAAGGCTCGATCCACCCCCTCGCAATCGGACTGCGGATATCCGCCACAAAGGCGATGCGCATCAACCCTCTCCGCTCACAGCCTGCAGCGCCTTCACAAAGACTTGCGTCATGGCCTCGATGTTGAAGTGCTCCTGGGCGGCCTGATAGGATCGAGCGCCCATCTCCCGCAGCCGCTCTGGATCCGCCAAGGCTTCTTCCAGCGCGCGCTTGAGCGCCTGATCATCCCCTGGGGGAACCAGCCAGCCGTTCTCGAAACCCACCAGATCTTCCTGAGTGCCATCACCCTCCGCCACAATCACGGGAAGCCCATGGCAAAGGGCCTCTTGAATCGCAAGCCCTCCCGTTCCGGGCAAGACGAACAGGTCAGCCCAGTGGTACAAGGCCTCCAGTTCACTCCCATACTGCGCGCCCACGAAGGCCGCCCCAGGGTAGATGCGGGCCGCCAGGCGCCTGAGTTCGTCCCCAGCCGGCCCCTCACCAACCACGGCAATTTCCGGGCCCGGCTCGACGCGTGAAGCAGCTTCGAAGAGCAAATCCAGGCGTTTGCGCCGCTGGAGCCGGCCCACAAACAATAGCCTGAGGGCGCGATCCCGCAAAGGCTCCCTTTGGGGCAGCGAGGTAGGAGGCATCCGGGCCGCGTTATAGGCGACGAAGATCCGTTCTTCCGGGAACCCGAGTGCCTGATATTGACGCTTCCCCTGCTGACTGTAGGCAATCAAAGCGTCGAACCCCTGCAAGTATCTTCGCCGCAGGGCTTCTCGCACTCGTCGCAAGGGGCCCTGCACGGGCGGCGCGCCCAGCGCCCAGCCAAGCACAGGCCTACCTCGGGCTTTCATCCAGTTCAGGGCGAGCCAATTCGACAGGTAGCGGGGGTTCGCCTCCAGGATCAGCGCATCCGGATCCCAATCCCGAAGCCAGCCCAGGAGGCCGCGCTGCCAGCAGAGATAGTATGGTCCCCGGAAGAAATGGATATTCCTGGCTCGAACCCATAATCCCGCGGCCAGGGAATCGGCCGAGCGGATGGCCTCTCCCGGCATGGGGTAGCCTGCAAACAGGCCGAACCCCTCGCGGCACGCTGTCGCCAGCGATTCGAAGAAGGCCGCCCGATAGGCAGGTAGGACACGCTGTTGCAGGCCAAGCCTGCCCGCGAAGAGAGGGACTCCCTCCTCCGCTCCAGCGGACACTCGCATACTCACCTCTCCCAACCCAGACAAGCAAGATAGCCCTCGACCATACGCTCCAAGCCGAAGGACGCCTCTGCCCGGCGGCGGGCGCCCACCTGGTAACGACCCAGCTCTTCCAGGACACCCGTCATCGCGGCCACGAGCGCCGGGATGTCTGGCGGATCCAGCTTCCAGGGGTCTCCCCCGTAGGCGACCACCGCACCGCTCTCCTCGTCCACCAATTCGGGGATAGCCCCAGTGTCGAAAGCCCCTACGGGCAACCCGCAGGCCAGCGCTTCGATGACCGTGTTGGGGCAAGCCGGGTTGACATCGGCGGCAAAGAGCAGATGCGCCGACCGGTCCAGCGCGGGAATCTCATCCGCTGGCACGGCTCCCGCCCAGTGAATTGGCACCCGCGCCCGTCTCATCACTTGCTGGCGCACCCACGCGGGCGTCTCACCCGCCACCATCAACTCAATGGGTCTATGGAGTTGACCCTCAAGCCCTTCTGCCACTCCGAGGGCATGCTCGAGGCCCACCTCGTAGCCACCGCCAAGTCTCCCCTCAACCACCAGCAACCGCCAACGGTCCGCAGGCCGTTCGCCGGGCCCGCGCGGTGAGTAGCGATCCAGATCCACGCCGTTATGCACCACCGAACTCGGGACCCGCGTGCGCCCATACACCCGTTCCCACCATCGCTTTGCGAAGCGGCTTTGGTAGACTACATGCGTGGCCAACCGGGCCCGGATGAATGCCAGAAGTGCATTGGCCCGCTCGGCGCGCAGGTAGTGTCTCACGCCGGTTCGCCGACGCCGGTGAATCCAATTCATGCCATCCAAGCGCTGAACGACGGGGATTCCCCTGCTGCGTGCCCGCCAGAGAGCGGCGACTTGGCGCGTCCCTCCGATCACCAGCACGCCGTCCAGCCCGGGGGCATCCATATCCTCGACAACATGCACGCCATAGTGCGGCAGCACCCGGGCCATCTTGGCATAGAAGGCAGACATGCCCCCGACGCTCTCGGAGCGAGGGATCATGCACAGCCGATATTTTGGGTTTGATGACATCTGGGGGTTCGTCATCCTATCTGCCTGAAAGGAGCTTGCTCAACCTCGACCGGCTCCAGGGCAGGCTTTCCACGGCGACGCCGAGAGTTGCGCACATCCCGCCACCACACCCCTCCGCCAACCGCTATGGCTCCGCCATCAGGGCTTGCACGATGCGCTCGGCTGCGTGACCGTCGCCAAATGGGTTCACCGCCTTCGCCATGGCCTCATGGGCAGCGGGGTCATCCATTAATCGGCAGGCTTCGGCGTAGATGCGCTCGGTGTCTGTGCCAACCAGGCGGGCGGTGCCAGCCTCGATCGCCTCTGGCCGCTCGGTCACCTCTCGCAGAACCAGCACCGGCGTTCCGAGCGCGGGCGCCTCCTCTTGCAGCCCTCCGGAATCGGTGAGGATGAGATGGGCGCGCCGCATCCAGTAAACCATCGGAAGGTAGTCCAGCGGCTCGGCTAGAATCAAGTTCGGCACGTCCCCCAGCAGCGCCTGCGCCGGGCGCCGCACGTGGGGGTTCAGATGCACCGGGTAGATCAACACCACCTCCCCTTCATAGCGCTCTGCCAAACGCCGCAGGGCCGCGAAGATGCGTTCGAGCGGCGCACCGAAATTCTCGCGGCGGTGCGCCGTGACCAGAATGACTCGCTTTTCGGATGGGATCTCGGCCAGCCGGCCCTCGTGCGGCTGATAGGGACGGGCGGCAATCTGCCGCAAGGCATCGATTACCGTATTGCCGGTCACCCTGATCTGCGCCTCGGGTACGCCTTCGCGCAGCAAGTTCTGCCGGGCCCATTCTGTGGGAGCGAAATGCAAATCGGCCACCACCCCCGCAACCCGGCGATTAACCTCCTCCGGGAATGGCTGCCACTTATCGCCCGTCCGCAGGCCCGCCTCCACATGACCCACACGGATGCGGTGAAAGTATGCCAGCAGCCCCGCCGCCATCACCGTCGTCGTATCGCCCTGAATGAGCACCCAATCCGGGCGAATCTCGCGGAATACCATGTCCAACCCTGAGAAAACCGCCGCGCTTAGTTCAGCCAGGGATTGATCCTCGCGCATGAGATCCAGGTCGATCTCGGGGATGATCTCGAATATCCGCAGCACTTGGTCGAGCATCTCGCGGTGCTGCGCGGTCACGCATACCACCGACTCGACCCCCGGCGCCTGCTCCAATTGCTGGATCACCGGCGCGAGCTTCACTGCCTCGGGCCGCGTCCCGAAGATCGTCAAAACTTTCATGCGCGCCTCAAGTCTCCTGCGATCCCGCGCCGAGAGTCAGCAGCCTGAAGCCGGATGCTCCCCATGCCTCCTCGCTCCACACGCCGCGAGTATCGAGCGCCGTGCCGCCCTTCATAAGACCGGCCGCCCACGCGGGGTCCAGCGAGCGGAAGTCCTGATGGTCCACCAGCAGCAGCACCGCTTCGGCCCCTTGCAAGGCTTCTTCCAGGCTCGCGGCCAAATGCGCCCCGGGCACTTCGGCGGCAGGCGAATAGGGCTCAAAGGTCCGCACGCGGGCGCCTTGATCCACGAGGTGTCTGACCACTTCAATCGCCGGGCTCTCCCGCAAATCGTCCACATCCGCTTTGTACGCCAGGCCCAGGGCCGCGATCTCCCGCCCGGCCAAGCCGCCTAGCGCGGCCGCGAGCCGCTCGACGACGTAGGCGGGTTGCGAATCATTCACCTGCCGCGCCTGGCGGATGAGCGCGGCCCGATGCCCCGCCGCTTCCACCAGGAACCAGGGGTCGACGCTGATGCAATGCCCCCCAACCCCCGGCCCCGGGCGCAGGATGCTCACTCTGGGATGTAGGTTCGCCAACTCGATGGTCCGCCAGATGTCTACGCCGAAATGCTCACCCAGCCGGGCGAATTCATTCGCCAGGGCTATGTTCACATCCCGGTAGGTGTTCTCCATCAGCTTGACCATCTCGGCCGTTGTGGCATCCGTCAGGTGGATCTCGCCCCGCACGAAGATGGCATAGAGGTCGCGGCCGGCGCGGGCCGATTCGGGCGTCAGGCCGCCGATCACCCTCGCGTTCTCCAGCAGTTCCTGGAGAATCCTGCCCGGCAGGACTCGCTCGGGCGAGTAGGCCAGATGGAAATCCTCGCCAGCCCGCAAACCCGAGTCACTCAGAATGGGAGCCAGGAAGTTCGCCGTAGTGCCGGGAGGAGAAGTCGACTCAAGCACCACCAAGTTGCCAGGGCGAAGATGAGGCACGATCGACTCCGCCGCCTCCCGCACATAGCGCAAATCCGCCCGTTTGTCCTCGGTGATCGGTGTGGGAACGGCGATGATGAAGGCATCCGCTGGCTCCGGCGTCTCGCTGACCCTGAGATTGCCCGAGCCAAAGGCCGCCTGCACCAGCGTCCTCAATCCGGGCTCATGCAGATGAACCTCGCCATTGCGCAGGATGTCCACTACCCGCTGGTTGACATCCACACCCACCACCTTGAGCCCATGGGTGGCGAAGGTGCTCGCAGTGGGCAAGCCTATGTATCCCAGGCCGAGGACGCAAAGTGTCTCGATTGTCACGCCTGACCCTCCTCGCCGAACGGCTCTTATTATCCCATAATCCCGCATCGCTCCAAGCAGCCTTCCGCGCCTGGCTTGAGTACAATCTGATGCAGATGGCCGGCCGAACCACGGCCCGTACCTGATAGGGAGGCAGCATGGTCCTAGCAATTGGCGTCGATGAGAAGACCACCCTCACAGACAACCTGCTCTCGAAGCTTGAGGCCATCGCGGCCGAAATCATAGACGCCTGGTTTGGCACCGCCTACGAGCCCAATCCCGATGACGATGCTTGCCTGCGGGCGCTGAGCGCCCTGGAGACGGCCTATGCCAGCCGCTAGATCGCGGCCTGCGCAAACATCAGGCGCCACAAGTACAATGGGGCCTCCACCCCAACGGTGGCTCTAATGGCCGGTGCCTGGCGCATCTGGCTCGCCGATGCGATCGCTCCTGAAGGGCGCGAGCGGCTTGCCAAGGAGGCCGAACCGGTGGAGGGCACACCCGCCGAATGCCTCGGCTCCGTGGACGCCGTGATCGTCCGTAGCCGGACCCGCGTGGACGCCGGATTTCTGCGCTCCGGAGGTCCGCGCCTGCGGGTCGTAGGCCGGGCAGGCGTGGGCGTGGATAATATCGATCTGGCTGCGGCGCGCGAGCTGGGCGTGCTGGTCGTCCACGCGCCCGAGGCAAGCACCCTCGCCGTTGCTGAATACGCCCTGGCCTTGATGCTGGCGCTGGCGCGCAATCTCCCGAGCGCCCACGAGAGCCTGCGCAGCGGGGCCTGGAAGAAAGCAGACTTTGTGGGTAGCGAACTGCATGGCAAGGTCCTCGGAATACTTGGCTTCGGCCGCATCGGCACTGCGTTGGGAGTACGTGCGCGAGTGCTGGGCATGGCCGTCCTGGCCCATGACCCCTACTTGGGCGAGTCCGAGATACGGTCACGCGGCGCCATGCCAGTCTCCTGGGAGACGCTCCTCGAGCAATCGGATTACCTGAGCCTTCACGCCCCACTCGCCGAGGAGACCCGCGGTCTCATGAATGAGGCGGCCTTCCAGCGCATGAAACCCGGAGCCCGTCTGATATCAACCGCCCGAGGTGGTATCATTGACGAGTCTGCCTTACTGCAGGCCCTGGAAAGTGGTCGGCTCGCGGGCGCGGCGCTTGACGTCTTCTCCACGGAACCGCCTGCCATATCTGCGCTCCTGCAGAACCCGCGGATCATCGCCACCCCCCACATCGCCGGTCAGACGCACGAGGCTCAGGCCCGCGTCGCCCTCGATATCGCCGAGGAGGTTCTCGCAGCCCTGAAGGGCGAGCCCCTTCGCTGGCGGGTGGCCTGAATCCAAGTTGGAGGATAAGACCCTATGGGAGAACATCTCGAACGACTCCGAACCCTACTGGGAGAAATTGCGGACATCCAGGCCGCGATTGCGGTCCTGGGCTGGGACCAGCAAACCTACATGCCGCCGGGGGGTGCAGCCGCCCGCGCCCAACAGCTTTCCACCTTGAGCCGCCTGAGCCACGAACGCTTCGTGAGCGACGAGATGGCCGAGGCGCTGCAAAAGGCCAAGGAGGAAACGGCGGCCCTCGACCCCGATTCGGACGAGGCTCGACTGGTCCGCAAGACCGAGCGCGATTTCCTCAAGAAAACCAAGGTCCCGAACCAATGGGTCGCGGATTTCTCGCGCATCACCGCCATGGCCCATCAGGATTGGGAGCAGGCACGCGCCGAGGCCGATTTCTCCCGCTTTCAACCCCACCTGGAAGAGATCCTCGACCTGCGCCGCGCCTACGCCGAGTTCTTCGCGCCCTATGACCATGTGTATGATCCTCTAATCGACGATTTCGAACCCGGCATGAAGACTGCCGAAGTGGTTGCCGTCTTCGATGCGTTGCGTCCTAGGCAAGTCGAACTGGTCCGCGCCATAATCGAGGAGGGCAAGCCCGTCGATGACAGCATTCTCAGGCAGCCCTTCGATGAGCAGAAGCAATGGGATTTCGGCGTCGAGGTCATCAAGGCCTTCGGTTACGATTTCGAGCGCGGCAGGCAGGATAAGTCGGTCCATCCTTTCACAACCGGATTCGGCACCGGCGATGTTCGCATCACCACGCGCTTCAGCCCCGACTTCCTGAGCACGGCGCTATTCGGAAGCATGCACGAGGCCGGGCATGCCCTTTACGAACAGGGGGTTGATCCCCGCTACGAACGGACACCCCTCGGTGAGGGTGCTTCTTTGGCGGTCCACGAATCCCAATCCCGCATGTGGGAGAACCTCGTCGGCCGCGGTAAGCCGTTCTGGAGGGCCTTCCTGCCGCGCCTCAAAGCCTTTTTCCCTTCGCAACTCGGGGATGTGGACCTCGAGACCTTCTACGCCGCCATCAACAAGGTCGAGCGCAGCTTCATCCGCGTCGACGCCGATGAGGCCACCTACAATCTGCATATCATGCTTCGTTTCGAGTTAGAGATCGCCATGATGGAGGGCTCGCTCGAAGCGAAGGATCTTCCGGATGCCTGGAACCAGAAATTCGAGGCCTATCTGGGATTGACGCCACCGGATGACGCCAAGGGCGTGCTGCAGGATGTGCACTGGTCGGGCGGGATGATCGGCTATTTTCCCACCTATGCCCTTGGGAACTTGATCGCGGCGCAGTTGTGGGAACGTATTTGCGCCGATATACCCGATCTGGATGCCAAGATCGAGGCCAGCGACTTCCATGACTTGCTGGGCTGGCTACGCGAGCACGTGCATCGCTTCGGGGCCAAGTTTGAGCCCCTGGAGCTGCTCGAGCGCACGGTTGGCAAAGGACTCGAGGCGGAGCCCTATCTGCGCTACCTCGAGCAGAAGTTCCGGCCCATTTACGGGTTATCCTAAGCTGCAATCAGAGGGAGACCGGCAAGTGAGCCTGACTTTCATCCACGCCAACCTGGCCAACACGGTGATGCTCTTCATGCTGATCGCCGGCACCTGGGGCGTCATTCTCCATTTCCGCAAGCAGGGAATCAGCGGCAACTACTGGGGCATCCTGGCCATAGGTGAGCTGCTGGTGCTCACCCAGGCTGCGCTGGGGGCCATCCTTTGGATTGGCGGCACCCGCCCCGGCCGGCTAGGGGTACATATTCTCTACGGCGCAATCAGCATATCGGCCCTCCCGGCGTACTATGTGTTCACGAAGGGCCAGGGTGACCGCAACGCGGCGATGGCCTACGGCCTGCTTTGCCTCTTCCTGACCGCCATCGGTCTTCGCACCGCGACCACGGGCGCATGATTCCCCCAGAGGTGTAGCAGGCTCTGCTGGCAGAGCCCGCCGGCCATGGAGGGAAAATGCCTGGAGGTATGGTCAAGCCTGGTTTAGGCGCACAGGCTGCACGATCCTGCATGAATGGAAGCGATGGAGACTGAGAAGCGGCGCTCCGCATCGCGACACCGGCGTATCCGCCAGCCCCGGCTGGCACTTTCCCTGTCGCTGGCCATAGCCGCGACCCTCGCTGGCTGTGTGGCCGCTCAGCCTGGTCCCAACCCGACATCCTTGCCAACACCCATCTCCGCATCCCCGGGCGAGCTGACGGACTCGCTTCCCAGCCCATCGGACATCACCCCCACCCGATCACCCCTGACCGAGGCCACGCCCGCCATTGTGATCGAGCCCTCCGAGCCCATCCCCACCCCCACCAAGGCTCCGCCAGCCGTTGGCGTACCCGACGAGGAACTCAGCCTACTATCACCCGGCCCGGGATCCATGGTGCGTAGCCCTATTCGAGTCAAAGGCTACGGCGGCCCCAGCAAGGATAACCGCGTCGAGCTGTGGCTCCTGGGCGAAGACGGGCGGACTATCACCAAGCGCTACACCTGGATCTACTCTTACCCGGGGCGGCCGGGCAAGTTCTTCGCCGATATCCCCTTCGAGATCCCGCTGGTGGCGGAGATGGGCCGGCTCCAGGTGCGATCCTATGGCGAGCGCTTTGGCATGCTACGCCACTTAACCAGCGTGCCACTCACATTGCTCTCCGAGGGGCGGCCGCTGATTTACCCAGCGCTGCGCGGCGGCGAGAGAATCGCCATCTTTAGCCCTCGCGAGGAGGCGATTGTGGAGGGAGGACGCTTGCTGCTTCGCGGCGCGGGCTGGCTGGAGACAGCCGGAGCACTCTCTATCGAGATCCTCGACCTGCATGGCAAAGTAATCGCAAGCGGCGAGGTCGAGGTGCAATCCGGCGGCCCCGGAGAGCTGGGGCCCTTCGAGGCCGAGATCCCGTACGATATCCCCTACGCGCAATGGGCGCGCGTGGGCGTCGGGGAGCGCCTCGCCGGCGTGCCCGGCTGGAATCACTATAGCAGCGTGCTCGTCTGGCTTCGTCCTTGAGCTGGCATCCTTCTTGTACAGCCCTTCCCAAGCAAACCGCAGGCGGATGATATAATCCGCGCCCTGGCAAGAGGTCGAAATGCAAGGCTCACAGGCCGTGCAAACACAGCGGAGCACCCTTCTCATCTTGCTCACGCGCCTGCTCATGGCCACATTCATCGCCCTCGCCTCTGCCCTGGCAGGCCTGATGCTCTTCTTGCTGGGAACGCGCCTCTTCTATCAGGGCAAGGCCCTGCCCGGCGTCCACACAGACGGCCTCGACTTGAGCGGCCTGGATGCAAGCGCCATCGTCTCCACCCTGAAATCCCATTACACATACCCCGAGACGGGCACGATCGCAATCTTCGATGGCGAACAGGCCTGGCTTGCAACACCCGCAGCGCTGGGTGTCTCGCTCGATTTCTCCGGCATGGCCGAGCAGGCCTTGGCCATTGGACGCCGTGGCGGCCTCTTGAACCAACTCCAAGAACAGCTGGATGCCTGGTATCTGGGAACTCCGGTGGCGCCCATTGTCGTCTTCGATCAGAAGGTTGGGGCGCGCTATCTGCAGGAATTGGCGAGCGAGGTAGAACGGCCTATGATGGAGGCCACGGTCTCCGTACGCGGTACACAGGTAGAAGTCTCGCCTGGACAGATTGGCCGCTGGGTCGATATTGCAGCCACCCTGAACGCACTGGTCAAGCCCATCGCCGAGATGCACGACGCTGCCCTGCCGTTGACGATCGTGGAGAAGTACCCCGTTGTGCTGGACGCCTCCGATGCCGCCGAATCCGCCCGTCAAATTCTGAGCGCCCCCTTGCACCTGACGGCCGACGAGTTCGAGGGGCTCACCTTGAGCCCCGAGCAGCTTGCCCCGCTGGTGCGCTTCGAGCGTCTCGAGAGCGATGGGGCCGGGCGCTACCTGGTGAAGCTCGATGAGGACGCTCTGGCACAGATTCTCGAGCCGCTTGCCCCGGATCTGGCGCGGGAGCCGCGCAACGCCCGATTCATCTTCAACGATGACACCCGCCAATTGGATCTGCTCGAGGAAGCGGTCACCGGTCGTACATTGGACCTGGCCGGCTCCATCCAGGCCATCCAGGAAGGTCTGCGGGGGGGCGAGCACGAGATCCCGCTAGTTTTCAGCTACGAGGAACCGGCCGTCGGCAGCCAAGCCACCGCAGAAGAATTGGGGATCACCGAGGCGGTCAGCGTGGTCTCGACCTATTTTGCTGGCTCGAGCGCCGCTCGCATCCAGAACATCAAGACCGCCTCCTCTGCCTTCCACGGACTGTTGGTGGGGCCTGGGGAAGTGCTCTCGATGGCCGATATTCTGGGCGATATCAGCCTGGATAAGGGCTACGCCGAGGCGCTCATCATCTACGGCGACCGCACCATCAAAGGCCTCGGCGGGGGTGTATGCCAGGTGAGCACTACGCTCTTCCGGGCAGCTTTCTTCGGCGGCTACGAGATCGTCGAGCGGCACCCGCATGCTTACCGCGTCGGCTACTACGAGCAAGGGCCCGGCTCACCCGGCCCCGGGCTAGATGCCACAGTCTTTGTCCCCGTTGTGGATTTCAGATTCCGCAACGATACACCCTACTGGCTATTGCTCGAAACCTATATCTACGGCAATCAGTTGCTCTGGAAATTCTACTCTACCTCTGACGGGCGGACGGTGAGCTGGAACCGGACAATCTCTGGGGAGGTCGAAGCCCCCAAGCCGCTCTATAAGGAGAATCCTGACCTAGAGAAGGGCGAGATCAAACAGATCGATTACGAAGCCGATGGCATGGATGTTGTGGTCTATCGCACCGTCACGCGCGGCGAGGAGGTTCTGCATCAGGATATCATTAAGACCCACTATCTCCCTTGGCGCGCGATTTATGAATTTGGCCCCGGCACCAAGCTCCCCCGTAACGTGGAGATCGAAAAATCCTGAGGCTGCCTTTGGCGCAGGTTGACATCTCCGCTCCCCTCGAGTATGTTCATCCCGCATCTTGGAAGGACGTTATTCTGGAGGCGACGATGATCAGCGAAGATCTGCTCGAAATCTTGCGCTGCCCGGCGTGTGTACGCGAGAAGGAAGGCCGGCTCGAACTTCATGCCGAGACTTGGCTTATCTGTCAAGAGCCGGATTGCGGCCGCAAGTACCCCATCAAGGACGACATCCCGGTCATGTTAATCGATGAAGGGGATAAATGGATCAACGTGGCCGTCGAGGATCTCCCCGTCCCGCCACCGGAGGATTGATGTCGGAGCAGAGCGAGCATTTGCAGGCCCTGCTCGCCGAGCTTGGCTCCGGCAGCGATGAGCGCGCCCAGCAGGCGTTAGAGCACCTCGCCGAGCAAGGCGAGAGCGTGCTGCCATGGCTCTTGCGCCAGCTCCAATCAAAGCAGCCTGATGATCGCTGGTGGGCAACCGCGGCGCTCTCGCTTATCGACCACCCCCGCGCCCGGGAAGCGCTGCGACGCAGCTTGAAGGATCCCGACCCCAGCGTGCGCCAGTGCGCAGCATTCGGGCTGCGCCGCCTACCGAGTGAGCAGGCCGTTCCGGAGTTGCTCGAAGCGCTGGCCGACTCCGACCGCCTGCTGGCCCGCCTCGCGGCCGACGCGCTTGCCGCACTTGGAGATGCCGGCCTTTCCCCTCTGACCGAGGCCCTGCGGAATCCCAACCCTGCCGTCCGCATCGAGGCCGCCCGCGCTCTGGCTTCCATGAACGATCCCGCCGCAATCCCCCCGCTTTTTGCCGCCTTGGACGATGCCTCGCCTCTGGTTGTCCACTGGGCGGAACAGGGCCTCGAACGCCTTGGGGTCGGGATGACGTTCTTCGACCCCTCCAAGGGCTAGCCCACGATCAACCACACCACCCACAGCACGGCCATCAGAAGCCCGAGTGCCAGCTTCACCACGAACGAGGCACCATAGCCCACCCCTAGGCCAACCGTCGCGCGCAACGCCCTCACCGGATCACCCTCACGCAAGTATTCGACCAGCCACGTGCCCAGAAGCATCCCTACTACCAGGCCCAGCGGACCGGCGGCCAGCAATCCCACTAAACCCAAACCCAGCCCCGCCAGGATGCTCAGCATCGAAGCGCCCCCCTTGCGCGCCCCGACTCCACTCACCCAGCCTTCGGCGAGCAGCCCCACGACGCCCAACACCGAGATACCCGCGAAAAGCCAGGGGCCCTTGTCGCCCCAGCCAACCAGCAGGCCATAGAGCAGCGCCGAGAGCCAGATCAGGATGATATCCGGTAATACGGGAATGACGACCCCAACCAGGCCTATGAGCATCCCCAGACCGAGCAACACTGTGAAGAGGATTTCCATCCAGGCGCTCATGCGGGTGTAATGCGGTCCACGCCGCCCATCCACGGCCGCAGCACATCCGGGACGATCACACTCCCGTCTGGTTGCTGGTAATTTTCGAGCACGGCGATGACCGTCCGCGGCAACGCCAGCCCCGAGCCGTTGAGGGTATGCACGTACTCCGGCCGCGCATCGGGGCCTGGCCGATAGCGGATCTTGGCCCGCCGGGCCTGGAAGCTCTCGCAATTGCTGCAGGAGCTGACCTCCAGCCACTCGCCGCATCCCGGCGCCCACACCTCCACATCGTATTTCTTGGCAGCGGTGAATCCCAGGTCGCCCGTGACCATCTGCACTACGCGGTGGGGAATCTCGAGCGCCCGGCAAATGTCCTCCGCGTTCTGGACCAGCTCTTCCAATTCCTCATAGGAGCGCTCGGGCGTGGTGAAATGGTACATCTCCACCTTGTCGAATTGGTGCCCGCGCTTGATCCCGCGCACATCCCGGCCCGCCGAGAATTTCTCCCGCCGGAAACAAGGTGTGTAGGCCACATATTTCTTGGGGAGTTCAGCGATATCCAGGATCTCTTCGCGGTGCAGGTTCGTGAGCGGAATTTCCGCTGTTCCGATCCACCACATGTCTTCCTCAGCATCGTGATAGATATTCTCCCCGAACTTGGGAAGCTGGCCCGCGGCCCACATGCAAATCTCCCGCACCATGGCCGGAGGGTAGACCTCGGTGTATCCATGCTTTGAGATATGGACATCAAGCATCCACTGGATTAGGGCCCGCTGCAGGCGTGCGCCCAATCCGAACAGCACATAGAAGCGGCTGCCCGAAAGCTTTACGCCGCGTTCAAAGTCGATGATCCCCAGTTCGGCCCCCAGGTCCCAGTGTGGCTTGGGCTCGAACCCGAAATCCTCTGCCGTGCGCGGCTCACCCTCCTGCCGCACGATCACATTCTCAGACTCATCGGCACCTACCGGCACGCTGGGGTGCGGCAGGTTCGGCACCTGATAGAGAGCGGCCTCCAATTCGGCATCGATGCCGCGCAACTCGCCTTCCAGCTGCTTGATGCGCGCATTGACCTCTCCCATCGCAGCAATCAGCGTTTCCCGTTCGGCCGCATCCTTGAGCTTGCCGATGCGTTTGGAGGTGCGGTTGCGCTCATGCCGCAGCTCCTCCAGCGACTGTAAGACTTCCCGGCGGCGCTGGTCGAGCGACAGAATCTCGTCGATCGGCGCCTCCGCCCCCAGGGTGCGTATGGCCGCCTTCACTTCTTCGGACCGTTCGCGTATCCATCGTAGATCAATCACCTCGCACCTCCTGTGGATAAAGATCGCCCCCTCATCCGCAGGACGAGGGGGCGCTCGTGGTGCCACCTGCATTCGTCGCCGAAAAGCGACCTCGACAGCGCGCTAACGGGCGCTCCCGGCCACCCTTACGGCCTCTTCAAGGCCCCTGCGGGGGCGATGAGCTCAACACTGAGCTGGTGGAGCGGATTCGCCCGGCTTGCCACGCCGCCTCGCAGCGACCGACGGCTCTCTGAGGTGATCTGTGCCGGGCTACTGCTCTCCACGCCCATCTTTGCCGGATGCCATCGGCATCCTCCAGTTGTGGCTTCGATTATAGCGTCCACATACGTATCGTCAAGCAGGACAGGGCAATCGCGTTTTCATAAACGGATCACTTTGAGGAGATATTCGTTATCCATAGCGCAGATCAGGCGCTTACCCTTCGTTCCGCACTTTTTGCTTTTATCTTGCCTCAGGGCATTGAGCGCGAT
>Ga0190360_1000476_pt1 | contig 22595 bp, 19 predicted proteins | sample 48721834_MG_FD_161271 | JGI IMG/M metagenome (GOLD analysis project Ga0190360, IMG submission 161271) | Hydrothermal vent microbial mat bacterial communities from Southern Trench, Guaymas Basin, Mexico - 4872-18-3-4_MG | ecosystem: Environmental > Aquatic > Marine > Hydrothermal vents >... | reverse complement strand
TTACATTATGATTAGAAGAAAATGTTGAGTTACATCTTTAATAATCTCTCATATCCAGAAACATCCTTAGAATATTTGCTCTGACAGGATGTTTTAGCTTTTTTAATGCCTTCGCCTCGATCTGCCTTATTCTTTCTCTGGTAACATTAAACATCATTCCCACATCCTCGAGAGTTCGTGGATTGCCATCAATTAAGCCAAATCTTAATTCAAGCACCTTCTTTTCTCGGGGAGAAAGAACACTCATAGCCTTTTCGAGCTTTTCCTTTAGGAGTGTTCTTGAGGTTTCACGATGTGGAGAGGATGACCTAATATCCTGTATGAAATCTCCAAAATTTGTTCCACCATTCTCTTCTATTGGGGTGTCCAATGATATAGCATCCTGTGAAATCTGATAAAGGCCTTGAACCTTTCCAGCAGTCATCCCAATCTTTTCAGAAATCTCTTCTACGGTAGGTTCACGTCCAGTTTCCTGTAGAAACATCCTTGTTATTTTTGAAACCTTGTGAATGATTTCAATCATATGTACAGGCACCCTTATGGTTCTACCTTGATCAGCAATTGCTCTAGTTATTGCCTGTTTAATCCACCAGGTAGCATATGTTGAAAATTTATATCCCTTTTTATAATCAAATTTGTCGACCGCTTTCATTAAACCACTATTACCTTCCTGAATAATATCCATAAATTCAATGCCTCTACCGATATATTTCTTTGCAATACTTATGACTAACCTGACGTTCGCATTAACCATATGGTGTTTTGCCTTGTTTGTATACGCAATCCATTTATCCATTTGTTCATTTCTTTGCTTTATTTTCTCATATTTATCGCCTATTTGTTTTTCAAGATAGTATAATCTATGTCTATGTTCCTTTATACTTGTCGCATATCCAATAAACGTTTCCAGATCAAGGTTGGTTTTATTTATTTTTCTTCCCGCATAGTATAATATCTGATTTTGAGTCATACCAAGTTTATTTTCTATTTTCTTGATTGCATTTATTTCAGAGGATACCTTTTCGTATACCTTTTTTTCTATCGCAATCATTTTTCTGAGATACGGTGCTTGAATTCTTAGCTTGCTTATTTTATTTGTAATTTTACTTTCTAAGCTCGAGATATCCTTCAGGATTTTTTCGTTTTTCTCATTTAGTTTTATGTTTTTTAACTTCAAATCTCCTATCTTTATTCTCCACATTCTGACTGTATTAAATGTTCTTAAAAGATGAGTTCTTGCTTTTGCTACACCATCTTTCCCATCGCTGTGAATATAATCAATATGAAGAAATTCATCTACAGGGAGGTTTCTTCCCCTTATTTTGTCTTCATAACTTAAGAATTTATCAATAGCGTATAGGGAGGTAAATAGGGCTTCAGCTATTCTTGTTCTACCGTCATCAATCTTTTTTGCAAGTTCTTGCTCTTCTTCTTTTGTTAGCAATTTGACTTTGCCCATCTCTCTAAGGTATAATTTTACTGCGTCGTCAGCCCTTCTGCCGAACTTTCTCTGGTTGCTTTCAAGTTTTTTTCTAAACTTTATCTCTGCTTCAGTAACTATTCTTACACCACCCTTTTGGAGTTTATCAGTAATTTCCTCAATTAATTCCTCATTACCGTCAAGATAATCCCGTAGTTTCTCAAAAGATACCTCACCCTTGGAATTTACAAACTTCATTATTTCTTCCCAATCAATTGAATCACTTTCCATTATCCCTCCTTTTGAAGACGAAATTTTTCTTGTAAGAGATATTGTTGTTCCTTCAAAAGTTCACTGACACTCTCGCCCTTTTTTTCCTGTTCTCTAATTTTAAGGGTGATATTTTTGATTTTTTTATCAATGTTATGTAGTCTGTGTCTTCTGATCACAACAGTAGGGTCACTAACGCCGTAGTCCATAAATTTTAGAAGTATTGATTTTTCCTCTGTTGAGAGTTGATTAACTATAGAATCTTTATCTAAGGGATTTCCACTCTTAAGATTTCTGATTGCTTCCCTTAGAGGCGGAAGACTAAATTCTTCGAATTCTATTTCTGGCATAACTGTCAATTCCTCTGGAGAATCGAGAATATAAGCTAATAGAGTTAGTTCGCTCTTCTTTTCATTTGATAAATTAGTTTTTTCAATTTTTGATTCGATATCAGATTTTTTATTTGGTTTAAGTAAATCTTCTTCAATCATTAAATCTCTGGCTATTCTTCTTTTATAGACATTAAAGGTAACCGGATCATGAATTCGAGTTAACATCTCATTCATAGAATGCACCACTTTTGTTAAGTGAGAGGCATTTGTGAGGTCATAATTTTTCCTATATAATTCTAAGATATAATCAAGAAGTTCGAAGGAGTTTTCAATGATGTGCTTTATAGCCTCCGGACCTTGTGAGTTAATTATTTCATCGGGATCCTTTCCCTTATCAGTAATACATAGTCTTATTTCCACTCCTTTATCTATTAAGATGCCAAGATTTCTATTTGTTGCCTTAGAGCCTGCCTCATCATTATCAAAAAATAGGAAAACTTTGTTGGCATATCGCCCTAAAATTTGGGCCTGGTTCTCAGTTAGAGAGGTGCCGAGTGGTGCCAATATATTTTTGTAGCCTGCCTGAAACATTGTGAGGTAATCGAAATATCCTTCAACAAGGATCAGTGATTTTGATTTTAGTATGCTATTCCTTGAATGGTAAAGAGAATAGAAGGTCTTTCCCTTTGAATAAATTGGGGTTTCCGGCGAATTAAGATATTTCGGTCTACCTGTCCCAAGGATTCTTCCACCGAACCCCATTATTTTTCCAGAGAGTGAAAATAATGGGAAAATAATTCTATTTCTAAATTTGTCTATTACACCTGAATCACTTTTTGTGAGAAGACCTGCAGAAAGCAGGGTTTGTTCACCATATTTTCCAATGAGTTTCCCTTTTATGTAGCTTCCATTGGGGGCATAACCCAATTTGAATTGTTTTATGATTTCATCGTTTATCTTCCTTTTTTTGAGATAATTTATTGCAGATACATTGGCAAAAAGGTAATTGTGGTAAATTTCTGCTGCCTCTTCGTTTACTTTGTACAGATCATTATGCTCTTCATATTGCCCCCCAAGCTTAATACCAGCCCTGTCTGCAAGTAATTTGAGTGCTTCACCAAAACTTATTTTATCATATTCTTGTAGAAATTTGATAACGTCTCCACTTGCACCACAACCAAAACAATGATAGATTTGCAAGTCGGGTGAAACGAAGAAAGAGGGTGTTTTTTCACGGTGAAAGGGACAAAGTGCTTTATAATATTTTCCTGATTTTTTTAGGGGTATTCTTTCACCAACAACTTCGACGATGTCAACAGATTCTTTTATTTTATTAACCACTTCATTATGTGGCATAATAAGAAAATATGAAAAAATTTAATTTTCGCAAGGGTTCGTAAACAATTAATTACATCTGTTTTTTGGGTACAATCTCGAGGGATATATCAATGGCTTTAACAGAATGGGTTAAAGCACCTATAGAGATATAATCACAACCTGTCATTGCGATTTCAAGAACATTATTAAGGTTAACACCACCGGATACCTCTATTTTTGCCTTTCCCTTTGTAATTTTTACTGCTTCTCTTATCTCTTCAATATCCATATTGTCAACAAGGATTCTATTTGCACCTTTTTCCAGGGCCTCTCGCAACTCCTCAAGGTTTTTTACCTCTATTTCTCCCTGTATCTGTGAAAGTGCCTCTTTTATTCCACCTGCAATTACAATATGATTATCCTTAATTAATACGGCATCGTAAAGTCCGAACCGATGATTTTCACCACCACCCTTTTTAACAGCATACTTTTCGAGATAGCGCAAGAGAGGGGTTGTTTTTCTTGTATCAAGTATCTTTGCCTTTGCTCCCTTTATCTTATTTACAAATTTGCCTGTTAGAGTTGCTATTCCACTCATTCTTTGTAGAAAGTTCAATGCAACCCTTTCACCGGTAATAATTGCCCTGGCATTTCCATTTAGCATAGCTATTTTGCCTGGCTCGAGCCATATACCTTCTTTTACAAGGGGGATAAATTCCACCTTACCCAATTCTTCGAGTGTCCATTTGAAGACATCCATACCTGCTATAATTGCTTTTTCTTTAAGTAGGACATATCCAGATACATCTAAGTTTTTGGGAACTAAGGAGTTAGTAGTAACATCACCACTACCTATGTCTTCTTTTAGAGCCTGTTTTATTAAAGGAATTACTTTTTCTTTCTTTAATTTGTTCATTCATTATCCTCCTTATAGTATCTCTTATCTCTGCTGCCTTTTCGAATTGTAACTCTGACGAATACCTATGCATTATTTTTGTCAGCTCTTCTATTTTCTCAAGTCTCTCTAATTCTGTACTGAATGTAAAATCTTCCCTTTCCTCCTTGTATCCTTCCCTTGCATCGGCGACACTTGTTGTTTGCAGTATTTCTTCCTTTGTTTTTGTGACACTTTTTGGACTTATATTATACTTTTGATTATAATCAAGCTGTTTTCTTCTTCTTCTTTGCATCTCATTTATCGCCCTTTTCATTGAGTCTGTAATCTTATCTGCGTAGAGAATTACAGCTCCATCAATATTTCTTGCCGCCCTTCCAGATACCTGTATTAATGAGGTTTCTGACCTTAGAAACCCCTCTTTGTCTGCGTCGAGAACAGCAACGAGCGAGACCTCTGGAAGGTCTAAACCCTCTCTTAACAGATTTATTCCAACAAGAACATCAAATTCTCCAAGCCTCAATCCTCTTAAAATCTCTACCCTTTCAAATGCATTAAATTCCGAATGGATATATTTAACCCTCAGTCCTAAAGTAAGAAGATATTCTGCAAGGTCCTCAGCCATCCTCTTGGTTAGGGTCGTAACAAGCACCCGCTGTTTTTTTTCTGCTCTTTTTCTTATCTCCTCTATAAGGTCATCTATTTGCCCATCTGTAGACTTTACAATAATCTCAGGATCAACCAGGCCCGTTGGTCTTATAATCTGTTCTACGACTCTCCCACCTGACATACCTACTTCCCATTCATCTGGGGTAGCAGAGATACATATAACCCTCTTTACAAGGTTTAAAAATTCGTCAAATCTCAATGGTCTATTGTCTAAAGCAGAGGGAAGCCTGAATCCATAATCTACAAGTACCTTTTTTCTTGAAAAGTCGCCATTATACATTCCCCTTATCTGTGGAATTGTAACGTGCGATTCGTCTATAATAACAAGAAAATCATCGGGGAAATAGTCAAGAAGGCAGGAAGGTCTTTCCCCTGGTTTTCTTCCTGAGAGATGCCTTGAATAATTCTCAATCCCAGGACAGTATCCTACCTCTTTTAGTAGTTCCATATCATAATTTGTTCTTGCATCCAATCTTTGAGCCTCCAGAAGTTTTCCCTGATTCCTGAACCATTTTACTCTTTCAGTTAATTCTTTTTTAATTTCTTCGATGGCATTCTCTATCTTATTTTCCGGTGTTACAAAATGTTTAGCTGGGTATAATACAAAGCTATCCTTGTCCTGTAGTCTGTGTCCTGTTAAAGGATCGATTATTGCAATTCTTTCAATCTCATCTCCAAAAAACTCTATCCTTACAGCTTTTTTTTCATAGGATGGGAAGATATCAACTACATCTCCCTTTACCCTGAAGGTTCCTCTTTGGAAATCTATATCATTTCTTGTATATTGTATGTCAACGACTTCCTGAAGTAACCTATCTCTTGTAATATTCTCTCCCATTTTATATATCCTTACCATACCCTTAAAATCAGATGGGGAGCCCAGTCCATATATGCAGGATACACTGGATATAATAATGACATCCTTCCTTTCGAGAAGGGCAGTTGTTGCTTTTAACCTCATTCTGTCAATATCCTCATTTATTGAGGCATCTTTTTCTATATATGTGTCTGTTTGAGGTATATATGCCTCAGGCTGGTAATAGTCATAGTAACTTATAAAATATTCAACTGCATTTTCTGGAAAGAATGCCTTGAATTCTCCATATAATTGGGCCGCAAGTGTTTTATTATGCGAAATTACGAGGGTTGGAAGATTTATTTCCTTTATTACATTTGCCATTGTAAATGTCTTACCTGATCCTGTAACCCCTAAAAGTGTCTGGAATTTTTTGCCGTTTTCTAACCCCTCTATAAGGGCATTTATTGCCTCGGGTTGATCCCCTGCCGGCTTAAAAGGAGATACTAATTTAAACATTATTATAATTTAAGATAAAAAATTACTATGTCAATTGAATATCCTCTTTCTTTATACCCTCAAAAGTATATTGGATATAGAGAATAGAATACAAAAAATGCGGAATAAGAGGCAAAGAACAGAATTTTCCCCTTTACTTTTTAGGAAAAAATATTATTCTGTAAAAAATGGAGGAATAATGGTAAAATTTGGCGTTATTGGTGTAGGGTATCTTGGTAGACACCATACGAGGATTCTGAGGGATTTATCCGATGTCAAACTTTTGGGTATTTTCGATATAAACAGGAAGAGAGGGGAGAAAATATCCAGAGAATTCTCTATTCCCATTTATGATAGCTCGGACTCTTTAATAGAGGATGCAGATGCGCTTGTTATTGCTACTCCTACCGTTACCCACTATAAAATTGCAAAAAAGGCCCTATTGATGGGTAAGCATACGTTTGTTGAAAAACCTATAACATATGACCTTAAAGAGGCGGATGAACTGGTGGACCTTCGTAAGAAAATGGGGGTTATCCTGCAAACTGGGCATGTGGAGAGATTTAACCCTGCCTTTCTTGCAGTAAAGGATATGATAAAAGAACCTTTATTTGTTGAGGCTCATAGACTCACACCGCCAAATAAGAGAAGCAACGATGTCTCCGTGGTACTTGATCTGATGGTTCATGATCTCGATCTTGTCTTTCTATATATAAAGGAACCCATCGTTTATATAAGTGCAGCAGGTATACCAGTCGTTAATGATTCCATTGATCTTGCAAATGTAAGGCTTGAATTTGCAAGTGGTGCCATAGCAAATATTACTGCCTCACGGATATACAAAGGGATGATGAGGAAAATAAGATTTTATCAGAGGTATGCATATATATCTATCGATCTTTTTGAGAAAAAGGCAGAAGTATATACAAGAAAAAACGAGAATGGAATACCTGAAATAATAAAGAAAATAATAAATCCAGCTAATGAAGAACCATTAAAGCTCGAGCTAAGATCCTTCGTAGACGCAATCCTGGGCAGGAGAGAACCTGCGATAACACCGGAGGAGGCTACGCATACCCTTAAGATTGCCCATACTATTCTTGAGAAGATAGAGGAGAGGGGCATTCCAGGTGAAAACAGGTAACCTTCTCTTCAGGTATAGGTCTTTCTTCCCAGTACCTCTTTTTTTATTCCTTTTTTTCGTTATGCACTACTCATTGAGCAGTATTATATATGGAGCAATTACGATGTTTGTAGGAATTTCTATTCGTTTTTTTTCTCAAGGATATACTGGTGACTGGACAAGGGGAAGCAGAATAGGTGGTGAGTACCTTATTGATATTGGTATGTTTAGTATTGTTAGAAATCCTTTATATATTGGCAACTTTTTTATTGGTCTTGGGTTTACACTAATTTCAAATTTCCACCTTCTTATTCTTGTTCCTATCTATACTGTTATTTTTGTCATCTATTATTATCCTATTGTTAAATCCGAAGAGAGGTATCTTGAGAATAAATTTGGAACTGAATTCACCAATTACGTAAAAAAAGTTCCTTCCATATTCCCTAAATTTAAGCTTTGGAAAAGTGGTAATTTTTCTGCTCGCCACGCCCTTAAAATGGAAAGAAGTACGCACCTTACAATTATAGCAATATTTATAATATTTTTGTTGCGAGGATTATTATGGAAACCCTTCTGATTGCTGGCGAGCCATCCGGGGATCTTCATGGATCCTATCTTATCAGAGAATTTAAAAAAAGGGGAAATTTTAGTTTCTGGGGTATAGGTGGTGTAAAGATGGCTGAGCAAGGGATGGATGTAGTATTTCCTATGAATAGATTATCAATATTTGGATTTATTGAAGTAGTTAAGAAAATAAATGATGTAAATACTGCGAGAGAGATACTTATCTCAAGGATAAACAGGAAAAAACCTGATTTTGCTGTGCTTATTGATTTTCCAGGGTTCAATATATCGCTGGCACATTTTTTAAAATCAAAGGGTATCCCAGTTTTTTATTTTATTACACCTCAGGTCTGGGCATGGGGAGGGTGGAGAATAAAACAGATAAGGAAGTATTTTGACCATCTCTTTGTCGTACTACCTTTTGAAGAGAAATTTTTTAGAGAAAATAATATTCCCGCGACATTCGTTGGTCATCCACTTATAGACATTGTAAAACCAAGAGACAATAATCCAATTCCTAAAAATGTAAGGAATAAGAAGGTTATAGCACTACTGCCAGGTTCAAGAACTTCTGAAATAAAAAGACTGTTGAAACCGATGGTAGCATCGTTGGAAATAATTAGAGGGTTTTTGGATGTGACAGGTGTAATTGTTCTTAATACGGATGAAAATCTATTAACAGCACGCGAAATTATAGGTAAAAATGACGACATTATACTTAAAAAGGGGCATACTTATGATATTCTTTCCATTGCAGATGCAGCTGTTATAACTTCAGGTACAGCCACCCTTGAAGCAGCTATTATAGGGACCCCTATGGTTGTAGTTTATAAACTTTCAGCATTATCATACATATTAGCAAAATTGCTCGCGAAGATAAAATATATAAGCCTTGTAAACCTGATTCTGAATAAAGAATTGGTTCCTGAACTTATTCAGAGTAGGGTAACGTCTGAAAGCATCTGCAGGGAATTGATGGATGTAATTAAGAGAAGTAGTGAAATAAAAGAAGGGTACAGTATGTTACGGAATAAGTTAGGGATCGGCGGGGCTTTCAGGAGGACTGTGGATGGCATCCTTTGTAGAATTTAGTATGTATATCATTCTCTACATTTTGATTTATCTATTAGGTAGCACCTATAAATTTAGTGTTTCTGGGTGGGTAGGAAGGCAATTGCCTTCGATTTTTGCTTTCTGGCATAAGGGAATGTTTCCACTTCTTTTTGGATTCAGAAAAAAAGGAATTGCGGTTCTTGTAAGCAGATCCAGGGATGGAGAAATTGTTTCAAGGATTTTACAAATGTTTGGCTATAAATCAGTCAGGGGATCTACTACAAGAGGGGGCACTGCAGGACTTAAGGGAATGGTAGAAATACTTAAATCCGGGGGTGATGTTGCTTTAACACCTGATGGTCCAAAAGGACCCAGGGGAGAAATCAAGGAAGGGATTTCTCTGCTTATGCATTATGGACACCTCTACTGTGTTGATGTTCGGGTTAGAAGATATATAAGGCTTAACTCCTGGGACAGATTTGTTATCCCTTTACCTTTTTCCAATATTGAAATAGTTTTGAATGAACTAAAAATATGGGACAAAAAAAAGGCAAAGAGACTTTTGGGAGAGGTATGATGATTTACAATATTTTTATCCATTTAGTGTTTATTATTCTATCGCCTGTTTTTCTTTTCTATTATTTTTTTGAACCAGAAAGATTCGGATGGAAAACAGAAAAAAAGAAATACTGGGTTCATGCTGCCTCTGTTGGAGAGATTAATATGTTAGGGAATATAATAAAGAACCTTACAGGTGATATAATTATTACCACAATGACAAATACAGGTAAAAAGAGGGCAAAAGAATTATACCCAGAATATGAAGCAAAATTAATACCTTTTGATTTTCCTCTTTTTTTGCGGGAGGCTATTGAAAAATCCAGGCCTGAGATGGTTATTATTGCCGAGTGTGAGTTGTGGCCTAATTTTATCAGGCTTTTGAAGCGAATTGGGGCGCGCATCGTAATAATAAACGGTAGGATAGAAAGTACACGGTACAAAAGGTTTAAATGGCTAATAAAGGGAACTGTCGATAGAATAGACAGGGTATTTGCGGCAGGCAGAGAAAACGTTAAGAGATTTGTTGAGATAGGCATCCCCAGGGAGAAGATCGAAATTGTAAATAATCTGAAGTATGATGTTATACCAGTACTAAAACCTATAAAAAAACAATTTTATATTCTTAAGGATAAACCGTTATTCGTATGTGGAAGCACCCATTCAGGTGAGGAAGAAATTATCGTTAAAAATCTATTAAAAAATGTAGTAACAATAATAGCACCAAGGCATTTGTATAGGGTAAGGGAGATAGAAACACTACTGAAAAAGAACGGAGTTTATTATACAAAATACAGTACAGGTATCTATAATGGGGAAAACGTAGTCGTCCTTGATACCATAGGTGACCTCCCATCGTTTTATAGCATAGCAGATTTAGTGATGATTGGTGGTACACTTGCACCTGTTGGTGGACATAATCCAGTGGAGGCGACAATTTTTGGAAAACCAATTATTTTTGGTTCCTATGTCTTTTCAATAGATGAGTTTGCACAGGCACTTGTAAAAGGAGGAGCTGCTACTATCGTAGATAGAGAAAATTTTGGCAGAACCATCAATTCCCTTTTTAGAAATTTGAAAAAAAGAAAAGATATGGGAAAGAAGGCGGCAGAAATAACAAAAAAATTTACAGGTTCAACCCAAAAGATATTGAAGGAAATTAATGATTATAGGCATTGGTAACATAACTTTTGGGGGAACAGGGAAGACTATTTTCGTGATGGAAATTGTGAAAAGGATAAAAGAAAGGGTATGTGTCATTTCAAGAGGATATGGGGGAAAAAGGGAAGGGAAGATGAGTCTTGTTTCAGATGGCACACATATATTTTATACACCTGTAGAGATTGGTGACGAGCCTTATATGCTTGCAAAACAATTAGAAGGTTCAATTGTAATAACTGCCATAAGAAGGGAAGAAGCAATTTCTTATGCAAGAAGAGAATTTGGGGTAAATATTTTTATTCTTGATGACAGTTTTCAATATAGAAGATTGAAAAAGGATATTAATATTTTAATGTTCAATTCTGACAGGCCCTTCTTTCCCCCAAGGGATATTCCATCAAGATACGAAACTGCAGATCTCGGCATTGTTGTAAGGAGGGAATGGGTTTCTCCTTTAATAGAAAGAATAAAGATACCTATTTACTATGCAACAATTCAGCCAGAAACAGAACTTGAAGACAAGAAGGTGGTTGCTTTTTGCGGTATAGCAAGGCCTGATTCATTTAAATATACATTAAAAGAGGCAGGTTGTAAGGTATTGCGGCTCTTGGCTTTCAATGATCATCATAATTATTCCTTAAAGGACATACGGCAAACAAAGGAAATTAAGGAAGAAGTTGGTGCCGATAAAATCGTAACAACAGAAAAAGATTTTGTAAAATTACCAGAAAAAGAAGGAATAACACCGATACGTATAAGAATGATTATTGAAGATGGTTTCTGGGAGGATTTATCTTCTCTTCATCCAGAGATACCAATAGCCCGAAAGTAAAAGTATAATTATTAGATAAAAAATAATATTGTGGCTCAGATTTATTTCAATAATTCTTTCTCTTATTTTAAACCCTTTATCAATTGAGTATGTATCATTTTTTAAGGGACGACCACCTGTTATCTCAGCAATATTTTTTAGAAGTATCGGATTAGCACTGCCAAATTCATCTATAGATCCTCTCACAGCTATACTGTCTCTTACAGTATCACTACCGAAAATTGCAGTAAGTTTATGCTTCCCCATTCCTAATCCCTTAACCCTTATCGTATCACTATATACAGGGAATAGATTTTTATCTATATAAAACTTATTTGGTTTTCCACCCAGAAACGAAATATTGAATTCTGCGCCTATTGGTATAGAAGAAGGTGATTGTATCTCTTTAATAAATACACCAAGGTTTGACAATACCCTGTCCATAATCGGGTTGAGTAGGTTTTTTCCCAGAAGTCCCATAGCTGTAAGCCTAAATTTATAAATGTCAACAATGGAAAATTGGAAGATAGTTCCTTTCTTCATTCTATAGAGATAACCCAATTGCAAATCCTTGAAGAAAATTGGGATTGCCCCTGGTAAAATACCAGAAGGATAAAGGTAATGATAGACGAATTGATTTTGGAAAATTGTGCTATCCATTCTTGGCGCGAGGATAGGCGAGAAATAAAAAGACATTTTTTTATTTTCTACATAGATTACTTTCTTTCCTTTTTTTAGGATTTTCTCCAACTCGTTAATCTGTTCAATAGATGGATTTATAAAAACATAAAGAATAGCATTGGTATTGAGCGAATCTATTACCCGATAACCTTTTTCAATAAAATAGTATCTCAAGAATTTTACATTCCAATCAGGTTTGCCAAAGATAAGTGATATTGTTAATGGAGGCATAATTCTTACACTGTATCTGAGGGATTCAGTTGTCGAGGCCTTGAGACGAATTACACCTTTTAATATGCCTGACCTTTTCTCTGGAAGATATACTATCTTTCTGCTGCCACTATTTCTAACGAATTCCTTATGCAGTCTTTTTTTCTCGCTGATAACTTCAAGTGTTGCACCATCCCCTGCATAAAAATTAATGTATAGATGAATAGAATCTCCGCTTCTTACAAATATAGGTTTATATAAATGCTCTATATATAAGCCGCTATGTATCTTTGGCCACATTGTATATACGGGGACATTAATTCCCTTTGCCACTTGAATGGGATCTTTGCCGCAGTTGTTTGCACCATCGGAAAAAAGAATGATAAGAGAGGCGTAGGGATATTTTTTAATACAATCAAGGAGACCGTCCCCAATACAGGTATGGTATTGTCCTTTATTGAAATACAATTTTTTAAAAGGAATGGGTAAATTTATCTTCGGGATTTTTTGTCCTTTCATAGATTTAGAACCATCAATTAATAAAACACCAAAAGGTTTTACCCTTTTCTTAAAATGAAATGTGGGGAGAAAGAGGGCTATAATAATGAGAATCACAATGATTATCTTTATCCATTTCATAGGATGAGTATATATTCAGTAATAATAAAAGTCAATGGCAGTGAGAATAGTTCTTATACCCCTGCACATATTAGGCCTGATAATCTTGACGTTTTTTCGTACAGGAGACCAAAAAAATAAAAAAAATATATAAACCTGAAAGACGAGATTTATGTCTCGTTTGCCTTTTTCTTTGTTTTTTAATCCGTGATTCTAAATTCGTTTAAAATCCCGGTATTCTATAAAGAAAAGCCTCACGATTTTTGTGTCTTTCTTTTTTCCTTGCTTTTCTTTCTATACTTCTCCTACCTTGCTTCTCTTTCTACTTCTCTCCTACCTTGCTTTTCTTTCTACTCTACTTCTACCTCGCTTCTCTTTCTATATCTCTTCTACCTTGTCCTTATGTTTCTCCGAATGTAATCTTTTTTCTGTCTTTAGTCGTCGTTGGTTTTTTTTATACGATGTTTAGCTGTTTAATATCCCGGTATTCTATAAAGAAAAGCCTCACGGTCTTTATGTCTTTCTTTTTTCCTTGCTTTTCTTTCTATACTTCTCCTACCTTGCTTCTCTTTCTACTTCTCTCCTACCTTGCTCTTCTTTCTACTCTACTTCTACCTCGCTTCTCTTTCTATATCTCTTCTACCTTGTCTTACCGTCCAGGAGACTAAAAAAGAATAAAATAAAAAAAGATATATCTCCTACTTCCTTGTCTAATGTGACATTATTTTATAATAATCACAATATTTACTTCTTACTTGACACCAAATTAAAATGTGTTATCCTGATTGTATGCCATACATTGCAGATTTTCATATTCATTCGAAGTATTCAAGGGCGACCAGCAGCCAGTCAGATCTTGATGGTATTTCTCAATCAGCGATAAAAAAGGGTGTAAACCTTGTTGGAACAGGTGACTTTACTCATCCACTGTGGCTTGCCGAACTTGAGGGAAAATTAGAATATAAAGGCAAAGGGATCTATACATATAATGGGGTTGATTTTATCCTTACAACCGAGATAAGTCTCATCTATTCAAAGGCAGGTAAAGTAAGAAAAATTCATATTGTTATAGTGCTTCCGGAGATAAGAGATGTAAAAAATCTTAATAAAGAATTGAGAAAATACGGGAAACTTGATTCAGATGGCAGACCAGTTTTGGGGATGGACACCGAGAAATTGATGAAGATTGTATTTGACACTCAGGAAGATGCAATGGTCATACCTGCACATATCTGGACTCCCTGGTTTGGACTTTTCGGCTCACAGTCAGGGTTTGATAGAATCGAAGATTGCTTTGGAGTTTATACAGACAAAATCACTGCCCTTGAAACAGGCCTTTCCAGTGATCCCCCAATGAACTGGATGCTTTCCTCTCTCGATAAATTTACATTGGTGTCCAACTCAGATGCCCATTCCCCTCCAAATTTGGGGAGGGAGGCGAATGTTTTTTCTGAACCTCTAAATTATTATGAAATAAAAGATGCACTTGAGAAGAGAGATAAAGGAAAATTCTTATACACGATAGAATTCTTCCCAGAGGAAGGTAAATACCATTTTGATGGACACAGGAATTGTAACATTGTGATGAGCCCCGAGGAGGCGAATGAATTAGGCAATATTTGTCCTGTTTGTGGTAGACCCCTCACAATTGGTGTTCTTCACAGGGTAATGGATCTTGCTGATAGAAAGAAAGGATTTACCCCAGCTAATGTAATTCCTTACAAGAGTCTTGTTCCTTTACCGGAAATAATTGCAGAAGTGGATGGAAAGGGCAAATCCTCAAAATTAGTAATAAATGAGTATGAAAAATTGCTCTCTATCTTTGGCAGCGAGTTTCACATTCTTCTTGAGGCGTCTTTATATGAGATAAAAAAATATATGAATGATAGGGTGGTGGAAGGTATCAGTAATGTTAGAAATGGGAACATATTTGTTAAACCTGGTTATGATGGTGTTTATGGTATCGTCAGTGTTCTTGAGAAAAAGGAAGAAAAAAAAGTTCAACAGGGAAGGTTATTTTGATGGATAGATTATGGGCACCCTGGAGACATAAGTATGTGGTAAATCCAGAGGGTGAAGGATGCATCTTTTGTAAAAAGCCCTCCGAGAATAAGGATGAAGAAAACTTTATTCTATATAGGGGGAAATACGTATTTGTGATAATGAATGTATATCCATACAATAATGGGCATCTGATGATTGCGCCTTACAGGCATATTGGAGAAGTTACGGAACTAACAGATGATGAAGTAGCTGAGATGGCTAAGGTCTGTCAAAAATCTGTAAAAGTTCTTAAAAATAAAATGAGTCCGGATGGATTTAATCTCGGTATGAACCTTGGGAAGATAGCTGGAGCTGGTTTTGAGCATCATCTTCACATCCACGTAGTTCCGAGATGGTCGGGTGATACAAACTTTATGCCAGTAGTATCTAATACAAAGGTCATCCCTATTTCTCTCCAGGAGGCTTACAGGATTTTGAAAGATGGTTTCAAAGATTGAGTGGTCTGTAATTCCTGCAGTAAAGAATAAATTGAAAACTATACTGGTATCAACCTTTATTATTGCTATTTCCATTGTAGTATTTTTTTTCTGGTCGAAATATCTTGGATTTTTAGCCTTTGTAGTTCTCTTTTTATCTGTTCTTCCGTATTACACAAGGACTCACTACATAGTTGATGAGGAAGGAATAACAATCAAAGGTCCGCTGACAACCCAGAGAAAAAAATGGAGTTATTTAAAGAAGGTAATTCCTGATAAAAATGGAATATTTCTCAGCCCCTTTAATTACGAGACAAGATTGGAGAATTACAGGGGATTTCTTATTAAGGTTCCAGAAGAGAAAAAGGACGAAATTTACCAGTTTATATTAGGAAGAATAAGTAAAGAGGAAAAAGAAAATAAACAAAATTCTTAAATGCAACAGATCGAAAATTCTTTAATAAGGGTGACAATAATGTTAAATACAAAAAAAACGAGGGAGGAACAATGATACTTTTAAAAAATGGTCGGGTACACACACCCGAAAAAATCATTGAGAATTGTGACATTCTTATCTCCAATGGGAAGATAAAGGATATAGGTAAGAATCTTAAAGTAAACGGAAATGTTAAAGAAGTTAATGTCACAAAAAAGAACGTATTTCCTGGGTTTATAGATGCCCATTGCCATCTTGGTATGTGGGAGGAGGCTACTGGTGTAGAGGGTTATGACGGAAACGAGTGGGTCGATCCTGTTACTCCAAATCTAAGGGCTATAGATGCAATCTATCCAGTTGACCTTGGCTTTAAGGATGCCTTTAAGGCTGGTATAACCTCAGTATTTACAGGCCCAGGAAGCGGAAATGTAATAGGTGGTCAGAGTGTTGTTATAAAGACGGGTGGTAGTAATATTGTTGATGAAAGGGTTATAAAGAATCCTGCCGGAATGAAAATGGCATTAGGAGAGAATCCCAAAAGGGTCTATATGGATCAGAAAAAAAGTCCTGTGACAAGGATGGCTAATGCTGCATTGATAAGGGATACGCTATATCAAACAAAGGTTTATATGGAAAAAAAGAAAGAAAAAAAGTTTAAGGAATATAATCCAAAATATGAGGCATTGATACCTGTATTAAAAAGGCAAATACCTGTTAGAGGACATTCCCACAGAACAGATGATATTGCAACTTTTGTGCGGTTGAGGGATGAAATTGGCTTTAGGCTTGTGATTGAACATGGCACAGAGAGCCATCTAATTGCAGGATACCTGAAGAAGAAAAATGTTCCTGTGGTTGTCGGCCCAAGTTTGTCTGCAAGAGTGAAGGTTGAGTTGAAAGAAATCACCTTTGACACACCGAGGATACTATCTGAAAATAATGTATTCTTTGCCATAATGACTGACGCGCCTGTTGTACCAATTAATTATCTTCCTTTAATGGTTGGATATTCTGTGAAACATGGTCTTCCATATAAAGAGGGTTTAAAGGCAATAACTGTAAATGCTGCAAAGATTTGTGGAGTAGATAAAAGGGTCGGAAAGATAAAAAAAGGATTTGATGCGGATATCAATGTGTATGAAGGTGACCCGTTTACTATTAAGGGTGAGTGTGTTATGACAATAGTTAATGGTGAGGTTGTGTATAAGGCATAATGGGGAAAATAGGAAAAGCTCCAGAGGCAGTGCTTTTTGCTGGTTTAATATATAATAAAAAAATAAAAAATGATATTGGGCGTATACTACGCCCTCTCGGTATATTAGATAAATTTTCCCCTGAGCTTTCCTTTGATGCTTTTTCTAACTACTATGAAAGAGAGATGGGTAAGGATCTATTAAGACAATGGGTCTCATTTGATAGAATTATAAGGCCCGACGAGATAGTTGAGATTAAATTGAAATCCAACAAAATAGAGGAGAAGATTTCAACAGCGGATAGACGTATAATAAATATTGACCCAGGATATATTACCCTTTCAAATCTTGTACTTGCCACTACGAAAAATTATAGTCATAGAATTTATGCGGGGAGAGGTATATTTGAGGAAGTTACACTTATTTATCGGAGAGCTGAGGGTTTCGCACCACTTGAGTGGACCTATCCTGACTATAGAACAGACGAGGCAAGAAAATTTTTTGAGGAAGTTCGTGAGAAACTAAAGCATACCAGGGAATAATGTGATAAATCTTGTTTTTAAGAAAGATTAGAAGAAAAACACGAGCAATACCATTATTTATCTCATCACTTATCCTTGTGAGAAAACTATTCCATAGCCCAGTTTTTTTCTTGACTTTTATTATCTGTATTCTATCCTGACTTTATGAGAAATGAGATCTTTTTGAGCGGTTTTACCTTTATAAGGAATGGGATAAAACTTGATTATCCATTTGTAGAGGTAATTGATTCACTCCTTGATGTTTGCGATGAGGTGGTAGTGAATGTTGTCTCATCAGAGGATGAAACCCTTGAATGGGTCAAAAGAATAAAGGATAAGAGGTTGAGAATAATTGAAACGCCTTACAGGGGGGAGAAGGGAGCGATATTCTTTGAAAAAATGGCTTCTATCCCTCTGAAAGAGTGCAGAGGAGAATGGGTTCTTCACCTCCAGGGTGATGAGATATTAACAGATGAGGCATCGAACTACATAATCCCTCTATTAAGAGAATTCTCCTCTTCTACGAAAATTGAAGGTTTCACATTCCGATTCAGGCATTTTTATGTTGATTACTGGCATTACTATGAGGGTTATGGCTGGTTACCCAGGGAAGTAAGGATAATACGAAATAGTATAGGGATTATGCCTTATAAAGATTCACCTGGTTTCAGAAGAAATGGAAGAAAATTGAGGGTTCTAACATTGCCATTTTATATATATCATTATGGATGGGTAAAAGAAAGGGAAAAGATGATACTGAAGCAGGAGGAATTCCACAGATACTATAATAGGGAATTTAAGATCAGTGGTGAGCCATATACAAAATTCTCTGGTCTAAGAATGTATAGAGGTGAGCATCCAGCTATTATGCAAAAAAGAGTAAAGACATTTAAAAGGAAAGATATATCGGTATCCTTAACAGTCTCTGGTAAAAGGAAAAGATTGCAGGAGTTCATAGACGATTTAACTGAAAGATACACAAATAGAAGGATATTAGAATATGAAAACTTTATTCCCATTGGAAGATTCGGTTCTCCATATAGCCCTATCAAACGGTAGAGGCGGATTAGAAAAATTTGTTGTTTTCAGTTCCCTTTATCTACAAAAGGAGGGAATAAACACAGGTATTTTGACTTTTAAAGATTCCTGGATCGAAAGAATGGCAAGAGATTTTGGGATTACAGTCTTTACAGAGAAGTCCAGAGAAGTAATTCATAGATATTCGAGAATACTTATACATAGTTCAAAGGATCTACACTGGATATTTTTTTATCTTAGAGGTGGGCAAAAATTAATATTTAGAGTCCCTATTCTCCAGTCAGTGAAGAAGCAGGATCCCATTCATCGATATCTTTATAGAAGGGTAAATCTTTTTATTGCCAATTCAAACAAAACGATCGTATCATTGCTAAGGAATACGCCTGCTGCAAAAAATAGAATCAAACTTTTTTACCCGCCTATAAATCATCCCAAATGCAGTCTTCGTAAAAAGGGAAGGAATATAATTTTTATAAGTAGATTTGAACCCAATAAAAGGCACATAGAGTTATTAGAAGCCTTCTCAATGCTGAGACAAACAGGATATAAACTTATATTGGTTGGAGGTGGTGATGGGAGTCTGAAGAGAAGAATAAAATGGAGGGCAGATTCTTTGAAAATTCCCCTTTTAATTTATGACTACACAGATGACATATGGAAATATCTTTCTGAATCCCTTATCTTTGTGTATCCGTCAAGGGGTGAGGCATTTGGCACAGCAGCACTGGAAGCTGCTTATTGTAAAAATGTAATCATTGTCTCAAATGATACAGGTGTTTCGGAGGTAATAAAAAATGGGGAAAATGGATTTGTTTATCCATCGGGGAACGTAACGACATTAGCAAATAGAATTAAATTAGTTATTGGAAACAAAAAAATTCAGAAAGAACTTTCAGAAAATGCAAGAAAGCTTGCAGAAAAATTTTTATGGGAGAAGAGAGTTAAGAATTTTATAAGGATAATTCAAATATGAGGGATAATATTTTTACAAAAGTAAATGTTTATTGTGGTGCAGGTATAATACTCGGACTTTTCTTTTCGAGAACTCTTTTAGAGGCATCTGCAGTTATTTCAATTATTTTTTATATTGTTTTTAAAATAAGAAAGAGAGAAAAATTGAATATGGGAGAATACGCCGTTATACTTTTTCTATTAGTTGCACTTCTCAGTGCTATGTTATCTCCTTTCAGAAAAGAGGCACTGGACGGATACAGGAGGACATTCCCTTATTTACTACTTATACCATCATTTACTTCCATCAAGGAAAGACGTTTGGAAATTTATTCTTTTCTTTTTATTTGTGTTGGTTTTATTGCAGCTATTATAGGTATGGTAGGAAAAATATACGGTGATTCATTTTTTAATGTTTATGGGATGCTGCCACTTGTATTTGCCAATCTTATGCTTATTCCGTATGCATTTTCAATATATTTAGTTAGGAAAAAAAGGATTCCTGGAATTATATTAACTTTGTTTTTTCTTGTGGTAATTTTTTTTACAAAGAGATTCTCAGCTATTATCGGGGTAGTAATTATACCTATTATTCTTCTCATCCTCATAAATAAAAGGTTTTTATTATTGTTGCTACTTCTTCCAGGGCTTTTCTTTTTGAGAAATATTGGTGGTGATAAGAATAGATTCTCAGGAAGAAAAAAACTTTTTCTTTCAGGTTTAAAGATGATTGAAAGAAGACCTGTTCTTGGATTTGGCTCTTCCTCAATAAGACCATATTATGAGAAATATTCTATTCCATATGTTATACCCTATAAACTTGGTGATTTTCAAAACTCCTATATACAGATAGGATTTAGTACAGGAATTCTGGGGCTTGTCATATTTTTATTTTCTATTTTTTATTATTTGATTAAGGGATTCAAAAAACTAAAATTGCGAAGGGATAAATTACTGTATATTGATGTATTCGTTATACTGGTAATGATAATAATAAATGCAAATTTCATATATAGTTTTGGCTCACCTCAGCTCTCCATACCATTCTATTTATTACTTGGGATATTTGGAAATTAAACTGCTAATATCAATCGTGGTTTTGTCTTTTAACAATGAAATTCTCGCAAAGTAAAAACATTCATTGGTGTAATTCTTACTTCGGGTGTTATTTCTACGCAAGATGTCGTATGTTTTTATTATATAAAATGTCATATTTTATATAGGCTCATTTTTCTTCTTATGGCGTTTATATGTTGTCATCCTGAGGTGCTAGCGACGTGAGAACCTCGTCTTTTGTTTTATTTCACGATTTACGAATCACGAATCACGGTCTTTTTATGACTTCCGCATTTTCTATACATTGTCTAATGTGACATCTATAAATAGTAACAACAAAAATAAATCCTTTACCTTATTGCCTCATATAAGGATTCACACGAAAAGGTATTCATTGCTTCATACATATTTCTATATGAAATATATATTGAATTTCGTAGGAAATCAACTCTTTTTGCAAGTCTCTTTTCTGTATCCATTCTTATACCTTTCTTTCTTATAGGAAGAGGAATTTTCCCTTTCCTTCACCCTCACCTCTGTCCTCTCCCTTCAAGGGCGAGGAGGTTATTTTTACCCCTAAAGTGGAGAAGTGAAAAAGTTTTTTTCTCCATTCTTCATCCTTCCTTCTTCATTCTTCATTTTTCATTCTTTCCCTTTCCTTTACCCCCACTTAATCTCCCCCGTTGAGGGGGAGAGATGGAGGGGAATTTTCCCTCCCTTGATGGGAGGGATTAAGGGAGGGTGTTCTTCCATTCTCCCTTCTCCATTCTTCATTCTTCATGCTTCGTCTTCCCTTCTTCGCTTTCTTATACTTCCTTTTCTGGGTATATATTTTGCTATTTTCGTGTTGATTTTTAATGGGGCAAATCGTTTTCTTGACAAAAATTGCAAATTGGGGTATAATTTTTCTAACAAGGAGGTGTCTTATGAAACATTCTATCTATCTATCTTTATCAGCATTGGATTGTTCCTGACACCCATTTCATTACATCCAGATGCAAAATCCATAAATCATAACGGAGTAATTATAGGTGCATGGGCAGGTGGAACTTCTTCTGGTAATTCAGACAATCAATTCTGGACCGATGCATTCCTTTTTTACGAACTACTATGGAAGTATGGAAAATTCAGTCTATACTGTGATACTACCGATGACCACATCCATATGCTGTGGGGTTATGGAGTGGATTGGGAATACAGAAACGACAGATATGATGCATATGAGCAATTTGGTGTTAGCCATATAGTGGATGATGCTGCCACAGAGGCGAATGTGGAGAGTGTATTGACCTATCTTGCATATGGTGGAAATGGGATAGAACCTATGACAGACAATGACAACCTCTTTCTGGCAGTGCATGCCCATGGAAGACCTACAGGAGTCCCTTCTGAAAAAAATGAAGATGATACTGCATATATCAATTTAAATGCTTTCACTGATTTTATTATGGATGATACACTGGGATATTATCTTGATAAAATATCCTGTAATAAAAAGGTAATTATAATGCAGAACTGTTGTAGTGGAGGTTTTATAAACGAACTTGAGAATGCGCATACAGTTATTGCAACTTCTGCTGGTTATGGGAGTGGGTGGAATGATCCAATGGGTGTAGCAATGGTGTGTGATGATAAGAACCCTGATGGCAGTCCTGCTGATGAAAACGAATACATTAGTGAGTCTCCAGAGGTAGTTATGCACCATGGTGAATTCAGTTTTCATATGTATAATGCATTTAGGCAGTCAAAGGTATGGACATCCTCCAATGGATATGATAATCCTCCACCCGTATTTCCAGATGACAATGGAGACCTTTTTGTTTCTTTCCAGGAGGCATACAATTACCAGTATGATAGTACATCTGACAGGATAGAAGGACAGAGAAAATGTCATTACAGTGACATAGGTAACATAGGTTCATCCACATTTCTTGCCTGGGATGA
>Ga0190360_1000475_pt1 | contig 22606 bp, 16 predicted proteins | sample 48721834_MG_FD_161271 | JGI IMG/M metagenome (GOLD analysis project Ga0190360, IMG submission 161271) | Hydrothermal vent microbial mat bacterial communities from Southern Trench, Guaymas Basin, Mexico - 4872-18-3-4_MG | ecosystem: Environmental > Aquatic > Marine > Hydrothermal vents >... | reverse complement strand
TTTTAACCCAGCGTTCTTTCCGTTGGCAGAACGATGATGGTTTAGATGTAAATTCAAACTCTAACGCAACATCTCCTGATACTTCTCTGACCATGGAAAAAGGACAAAGAGCTGTGCTTAGAGTTCAGATAGACAACACAGGAGCTCAATCTACAACCACAAGCTACAAACTACAATTTGCAGCAGCTACTTCTACCTGTGATCAGATTGGAACATGGACAGATGTAGGTGCATCTACTGCTATTTCTTATTCTCAGGGTCTATCAGGATCAAATGGAGATTCAATTACCTCTAGTGTGTGTGCTTCTAATTCTTATACTTGGACTGATGGAACTTGGCATGAAGGGACAGCGACTACTTCCAATCACACATTAGCTACTTCTGCTTATACAGAGTTTGGGTTTATGATTGAAACCTCAAATGCAGCAACAGGTACTACTTATTGTTTAAGGCTTTACAATAATGGAATCAATAAAGAATTAGACACTTATTCCAGTTATGGACAGTTGACAATAGTTTCAAATGATACAAAGAGATATTCAAAAGAAACAAACTCTGGTTCTCTACCATCTGACTATTCTGATTTAATATATTATTTAGATGCAGCAGGTTATTCAGCAATAGCTTCAGATGATGGTGTTTATGATACAGCTACTAGTAGTTCTGGCTATTCTGTATTTTTGTTTGTAAGAAATACTAATAATAGTTATGGAATTGATATTACCTGGAATGGTCAAACCACAATAGCTTGTGCTACGAATGCTGTTTATTTGCAGATATATAATTTTAATTCTTCAAGCTGGGAAACAATTGCATCGAGCACTACTTGCTCAGCTAATACAGATTTCACCTTACAAACTCAGATTACTACTAATCCAGGTCATTATTACGATACCAATTACAGCAATTATATCAGGGTTTATCAAGGTTCCGGGTCACAGGCATTAAAGACCGATTATATTTTGATTTCTTCTCATGCTGTTCTCTCTCAACGAGCTTATATTTTTGAAAATGATGATGGAGCTACAGTAAATGGTAATTCTAACATAGGCACAGCAAATGCTACAGCCACCGAGATAAAAAAAGGAGAAAGAATAATTGTAAGATTTAGAATTGATAATACCGGAGTTGCTCCTACTTCTACTGTATTTAAAATTCAATATGATAGAAATGATAATATATGGACAGATTTGGATTTTGGTGGTGCGCCAGACTCTAACCTAAACTCTTTCTCTAATGATTGGACTATTCATACTATTACTACTTCAACAGAAAAAGGAATAATATGGCGTGAACAGGCAATTGTTATTGGAAAAGATGGCTATCCAATAATTGCTTATGCTAATAGCACCACCACTGCCTCTTCTACAAGAGTATTTCATTGCACTTCATTAGATTGTTCAACTGGGAATTCTTTTATGATTGAGGATGGAAATGGTTTGGGGGTAGAAGCAGGTTCAATTGCTATCGGCACAGATGGTTATCCAATAATTGCTTATAGAAATCCAACTACTCAAGCTCATCTTGCTGTATTTCATTGCAGTTCAACCGATTGCTCTATAGGTCAGACTACTCTGAATGATACGAGTCTTACAAGTGGAGCAAATAGATCAATTGCCATTGGTACAGACGGCTATCCAATTATCACATATACAGATCCGGATAAAGACCTGTGGGTATTTCACTGTACTTCGACTGATTGTTCTGGAGGGGAGACTAATGAAATAAATACTTTTGGTGAATGGCTAGGAAATGCACCCTCTATTGCTATAGGCACTGATGGATATGCAATTATTGCACATAAAGATGTAAATAGTAATTACTTAAGAGCGGAACATTGTAATGACTTAAGTTGTAGTTCTGCTTCTGTAGATCATCAGAATCTTCTTTCGGGTCAAGGAACAACTCCTTCAGTAGCAATTGGTGTAGATGGTTATCCAATAATTTCCCATTATGATAAGACAAATTTTAGATTAGCAGTATATCATTGTACTTCTATTGATTGTTCCAGTGGAGAAAATTTTATTATTGATGATTCTTCAAGTAATATTGGAGCAAATACCTCTATAGCTATTAGCCCAGATGGCTATCCAGTAATTTCTTACATTGATTATGCAAATAAATATTTAAAATTTTATCATTGCACATCAATTAATTGCTCCACAGGAGAGGTTTCTGTTATTGACACTTTAGAGGGGACTACTAATAGTTATACTTCTATTACTATAGGGAGTGATGGATATCCTATAATTGTTTATCATGACGGAGGAACAGATGAGGTAAAAGTAGCGAAAATGCTTCCTATTGTTGAATTACAACCTTCTTGGGGATCGTCAGGGGCTTCCGGCGATACTTTAACTTCAACTGAGACAGGTACTTGTTATACAGGAACTACTTGGCAGGATGGGAAATGGTACGAAGCTACAAATACCTCAGCTAGGATAACATTAGGGACAAGCACTTGTACAGAATTAGCTTTTGTGATTGACACCTCAGAAGCTGTAGCTAGCACTACATACCGTTTTAGATTGGTTACAGAAAATGGAACTCTTTTCAATTCATATAATAAATATCCTAGCTTAACTATAGTTTCTGAAGATAGTAATACTAAAAAATACTCCAAAGAAGCAATAAAAACATCAGCATCTAGCTGTGATGTTGCAGATTGGGATTGTAAAACAGTTGATTTAAATAATAATCCTTATTACACCTCTATTGCCATTGGTACAGACGGCTATCCTGTGATTTCTTATTATGATACCGATGGAGATAATCTTTTAGTATTGAAATGTGGGAATAGATTTTGTAATTCAGGGAATATTATTAGTATAGTAGATGAAACAGGAGATGTAGGAATGGATAGTTCTATGGCCATCGGCACAGATGGTTATCCAGTTATTTCTTATAAAGACAACACAAATGGTGAATTATTGATACTAAAGTGTGGAGATCCGGGCTGTATTTCAAATAATATTATTACTTCCGTTGATGCTTCTTTGCTTCCAGGAGATAGCAATATATATACATCCATTGCCATTGGAAAGGATGGAAATCCTACTATAGTTTATGAAGGATATAATGGTAGTGATACAGAACTCCGAGTTCTTAAATGTGGCAATCCTTCTTGTACTTCAGGGAATACTACTACTACTCTTGCATTTGGTCAGGCTGCTTTTACCTCTATTGCCATTGGTACAGATGGAAATCCAGTGATTTCATATCATGATGGGGCTAATATAAAGGTGATTAAATGTGGCAATCCTTCTTGTACTTCAGGGAATATATCAAGCACAATAGAGAATATAGGGGTTGGCGGGAGTGTCTACACCTCTATTGCCATTGGTACAGACGGCTATCCTGTGATTTCTTATTATGACAGTGGGGGTATTGGTTCTGGAGTTTTAAAAATGGCTAAATGTAATGATTCTGCTTGTTCTGGAGGAGATGAAACTATTACTACAGTAGATTCAACAGGAGAAGCAGGATCATTTAGTTCTATTGCCATTGGTACAGACGGCTATCCTGTGATTTCTTATTATGATCTTTCTGCTCTCGATCTTAAATTTGTAAAATGTGGTAATTCTGCTTGTTCTTCTGGGAATACTATTATCACAATCGATTCATCTGGTATAGTTGGATCATGTACATCAATAGCTATCGGCACAGATGGTCTTCCAATAATAGCATATTCGGATGGTACAAATGATAGTCTTAAGGTGGCAAAACAACTTGGTTTGTCTAAGACAGCCATTTCATACTTTAATAAATACTCAAGTACCGATAAACAAATTAAATTTACTAGAAATCTTTGGTCAAATGCCACTACAGGAGCTATATGGTTGAAAGATTCTTCTGCTATTGAAGACGGTTTACAATATTTCATAGATCATGCTGGATACAGTGCTTTAGAAAACTCGGATGCTTCATTTGATAGCATTACTAGTGCAGGAGGTTCTTCTACTTCTACTCCTGTTTTTGTTTTTTCAGATAAACATTCTACAAATACGAACCCTTTATATGTTAGATGGATTGGTCAATCCACGATTTCAACTGCGATAAATAATATAAAATTGCAGGTTTTTAGATTTGGCACTTCTTCTTCCACCACCGGCTGGTTCACAGTGACTACAGAGTCATCTTGTTTGGCTAACACAGATTGTACTATTGATGGCTCGGTTACAACCACATTATCTGATTACTATTGTCCTTATTATAGGTTTAACGATTCTACAGGGACAACTTCTCCTGAATTTTGGACTTTCTGGAGAGTATATCAAGAAGAAGGAGCTCAGACCTTAAAGACAGATTATTGGAAGGTTCAATATCAGGCTTTTCCTCCTCCGCCTTCAGGGATTACTGTTTCTGGGACAGTTTATTCTGATGAAGGCAGTACAGGAATAGGGGCTGGCAAGACAATAAGAATAAAAGTGAATGGGACAGGTGATTATTCTACTACTACTGATTCAAACAGCAATTATTCAATATCAGGGATACCAGCTACTACCACAGGAGATGTGATAACAGTATTTTTAGATGGAGTCGCAGAAAAAGCAGTGACAGTGACAAGAAGTGCAGGTTTCAATATCTCTGGATTAGATCTTTATCAAAATAGACTTATTGTGCGCCACGAAGATGCAGGGCCAATAACAAATGCGAATCTGGGTCAATATGATGGAGATGATGATTCAGATATCAAGTTTACAGCAAACTCTAATAATCTTGTGTTGAATGCAGGCAATAAATTGATTGTATGGCAAGGAGACACTTATTCTCCAGGAGGGACAATAACATTAAAAGGGAATGCAGGTTCAGAACCGGATGGTGATCTTTTGATCGGTACAGGCGCGACCTTAGCAGCAGGAGGGGATATTGCATTAGCTGGTTCTTTCACTGTCAGCTCTACAGCTACATTTACACATAATAATTATAATTTGACATTTAATGCCACTACCAGCGGGAAGATAATTACTTCTTCTGGAAATTTATTTTATAGTTTAACCTTCAATGGTTCAGGAGGCGGTTGGACTTTTCAAGATTCAGCCACCACCACAGCTACTACGACTATTTCAGCAGGTACACTGTCCCAGGGAACCAATAATTATCTGACATTGGCAAGTTTAACTATTCAATCTGGTGCTGGGTTTACCAAAGATTCAGGTTCAGGAAAATTAACTTTTGAAGATACAGATCCTATATATATTAATGATGCGGCTGGTACAAACAACTTGGGCGATGTTTATATCGGATTATCTCCTGCTACTACTACTCAACAAAGCGATATCATGGTAGACAGTCTTACAATAAATGCTGGAGATGTACATCAGACCAATGGTTATGAGATAGATTGTTCTGGAACAATAACAATTAATGGTATTTTAGATGCTACTGATAATGGAGAAGGAGACGGGACGATTATATATGTGGGAGGCAGTTGGACAATAAATTCTGGAGGGAGTTTTGTACACGGCAACTCCACTACCACTTTTGACGGTACAGGGACCTCAAATACAATTACTACGCAGGGTATTTCTAACCCCTTTTATAATATCCAATTTAATGGTACAGGAGGTTGGATATTTGCTTCAGGGAATCATGATGTAGATAATGATTTTATAATTACAGCAGGAACAGTTACTTCTACTAATGGTACATTATATATAGGTGGTTCTTTCACTAATTCAGACACATTTAATGCTAATTCAGGAACTATAGCATTTGATTCGTCAGATACAGGTGAAACCATTAATCCAGGTAACTCACCATTTAATATTATTACCTTTGATAACTCATCAGGTGGCTGGACAATCACAAACAATGCTACATCAACCAACAACTGGAATCTGACTAATGCCAAGTCATTTATAGTGAACAGCTCAGTAACAATTGAGGTTCAGGGACAGTTCACAAACAACCTTTCAAATGCTTCCACAACCTGGAACTCAGGTTCAGTATTGTATCTTAACTCAGGTTCTTCTTATACAATTAATGCTTCAACAACAGGAGACACCTATGACACCCTCAAGATAGGACCTAACACTGACATTAAGATGTGGAACTCAGCAGCCAACACATACAATGTAGACCCAACAGGCTCCCTCTACTCAATGGATCACAACAACTCAGATGGTTCCTTGTATATATGGGGTGATTATCATACTACTTCAGGAAATACTGATTATTGGTCTTACAATACTGATTTTGATGGAACTGATATTTCAGGTTCCCCTCGCCAATGTTTGGTTAGTGTTCAGCAAAATGCCAGCATTACAGTTGATACAGGAGCCACTTTAAATGTAATTGGAGGAGGATCTAGTTCTGGGGATATTACTATTGTAGGGCAGGGAGCTACCTCTTTATGGGATTTTGATTGTTCTGGAACCTGTAATGTACAGGAGTCTACTTGGAATTATCTTAATTTGGCAGGAGGAACACTAACAGTTTTAAATACAATATTAAACAATGAAGATACTCCAGATGCAGGCGCCACATTAAATGTTGATTGGTATCTAGGGATTCATGTAGTAGCTAAAGATTCTACCTCTACAGATATTGGAAATGCTACTTGCACTATTTCGGAAACTTCTTCTCCTGCTCAAGCCACGGTATGGAAGATGTCAGGAGGCAGCTGGGGAACAGCTTCTACTTCTCAATGGGTGCTTACTCAGTCTGATAGCAATGCTACAGGAACAAACCCTCAGCCCAATTCGAATGGTGCAATAAGAATCCGAGAATATTCAAAGACAAATACAACTACCACATACTATAAATACAATCTGCAGATAAGCTCTGATTCAGGATTTAGTTCCTATAACTATTATTTGGATTATGGTAATAATTATATTACTTCGGCTTCAAGTTCTGAAAGCTCCGGGGTAGATAAATGCATTTCTGAGAATTGGCAGAGAGATAACATAGGTTCTTTGAATGGGACAAAGGATTATGATGGGTTAAACCAGCCTCCCACTCATGGAACATGGTATGCTGGTATGGCTTCTGACCTTGAGTTTTCGGTAGACTCTTCTTCAGTAAATCTTGGGGACCTGGATTCATTAAATAATTACACAGCCACGAACACCACTATTTTATATGCTACAACTTCTTATTCTGGAGGATATACAGTAAAGGCTTATGCTAGTAATAATGGAAGATTAAAACTTACAATAGGAGTGGACGATTATTATATTAATAGATGGCCATATTCTAATGCTAATCCTGTATTGTGGTCAGGTACTTGTGAAAACAATTCAGAGTGTGGTTTTGGCTATACCACAGATGACAATGACTTAGGAGGTGGTACAAGTGATAGATTTGCTACTTCCACAAAATATGCAGGATTTGCTACTTCTACGCCTGGTGATATTGTAGCAGATGAAACAACAGCTGTACCGTCTGGAAGTCAGCATGTAATAACTTATAAAGTTTCTGTCTTAAAGACCCAAGAAGCAGGAACCTATGACACTACAGTTTATTATATTTGTACAGTTAATTATTAATTTCAATGAGAAAAACATTAGCCAATAGTTTAGTTTTAATATTCTTTATATTTTATAATTTAATAGGTGTTCTTTCTGTTAGAGCGCAAGGCAATATTAATCTTGGAATGAGTGTGAGTCCTCAGATTTTTGAGCTTGATGTTTGGTCCGGAGAAGTAATTGAAAGAGAGATTATTTTAAGAAATCAAAGTAATGTTGCCCTTCCGATTTCGGTGAAAATCACAGATTTTACTGCAAAAGAAGGTTCAGGAGAAATGGTTTTTGATGAGGATCTACAAGATCCAGCTATTTCTTCCAGAAAATGGTTTAAGATAAAAGATTCAGATTTTATTTTAGGAGTAGAGAAATCAAAAAGAATTCATTTTATTGTTGAGGTTCCCGAAAACGCAGAACCTGGAGGTCATTATGCTGCGATGCTTTTTGAGCCTCGTCTTCCTTCGTTTTATTTCAGAAATGAACAAGTGAAGGCAGTTCCTATTGTTGGTGTTATATTTTTAATTTCAGTTAAAAATTTAAACATTGATTCAAAAATTAGTCCTAAACTAGAAATAGTGGAATTTAGTTTACCTCGAGATGAAAGATTAATTAGTTTAGAGAATTTTATTCGTGCCGCTTATAAGAGTTTAGCCTCTATTAATCCTGCTTATGCTGCAGAGTCTTTTCAAGTAAATATTACAGAAAACCCGCCTTTTTCTTTTATTCTAAAAATAAAAAACAACGATATTTACCACATAAGGCCTTCCGGCAAGGTTTTGATATATAATTTTTGGGGTAAAAAAGTAGCAGAAGTGAGGATTCCTCAAAAAACAATACTGCCAGGAAAAACACGTATTTTCCCGATAAAATTTTCGTCAACAATTCCAGAAAGATTAAAGTGGCTTCCAGCCTCTATTATTGATTTGTTGGTAAAAAATTCTTTTTTAGGAAAATATCAAGCAAAACTAGAGCTTGATTTAAGAGACCTTTCAGGTGTTAAGGTTTCTACTTTAGGGGTATCTAAAACACTGACTTTCTTTTCTTTACCGTGGAAATTCTGGACAACATTGATTTTCATTATAGGTTTATTCATTTATTTCTTAATGAAATATAGAAGAAGGATAAAAAGTGCTTTAAAAGTACTGTTCTTCGGTTCCTTCCAACATAAATAAATCTGCGGAGGACGGGCCTCCGCAACTTTTTATTGACACTTTTTTGGGATTTCAAATAAAAAGTTGTAGAGCTCTTCCTTTACATCAAACTTATATGCCATATAGAAAACAAGAATTTATTAAGGGAGAAATTTATCATATTGTGGTAAGAGGAATTGACGACAATCTTATTTTCAAAAACAAGGATGATTATTATAGAGGAATTTTTTCGATATACGAATTTAATACTATAGAGCCAATTGAGATAAGGGAGCGTAGAAGAATCCGTGCGAAAATAAAAAAATCTCTCAAGAACCCTCGCGGAGGCCCGTCCTCCGCAGATAAAAGAGAGATTGATAAACGAGAGAAATTGGTAGAAATTTTAGCTTTTTGCTTTATGCCCAATCACATTCACTTGTTATTAAAAGAGGTTAAACAGAAAGGAATAACCAAATTTATGCGCAAATTAGGTACTGGATATGGAGGATATTTTAATAGAAAATACGATCGTAAAGGTTATGTGTTTCAAAATAGATTTTTAGCAGTACATATTAAAAATCAAAAACAATTAGAGACTATTTTTGTTTATATTCATACTAATCCCATTTCTCTTATAGAACCGAAATGGAAAGAAAGAGGTATTAGAGATTCAAAGAAGGTTGGAAGGTTTTTAAATGGTTATAGATGGTCTAGCTATCTTGATTATATAGGGAAGAAGAATTTTCCTTCTGTAAGTGAGAGAAGTTTTCTTACCAAAATAATAGGAGGAGAAGATAATTGTAAAGAGTTGGTGAATGCACAGATTAAGCATAAAGAAAAAATTGAAAGATTTTCTGAAATTTATCTCGAGTAGATTATATATATTTTAAGTTTGCGGAGGCCCGTCCTCCGCAGATTAGGTGAGTTTTTCCACAGATTGTTGGTTTGACAATATTTTTTGTGTTATAATTTAATAATAAAAAATTTTTCAAAAATGTCTTAAAGATACCTATTTTTGAATATAAATATAATAAAAGGTCGAAAGAATTTTTAATAAGAGAGAAGGAAGCATATAAGCATATAAAAGACCATAATGAGAGAAATAATAAAAGAGAATTTAGACACCACTTTTGCTGTTGTGATTGGAATAATTTTTGCAATAATAGGTATTATAGGTATTGCTGATACATTTCCTATAATAAATCCAGCTTCAGCTGCTACAGAAACAATTAGTGTTTCAGCTACTATTTCTCAATGGATAAGCTTTTCAGTTTCCACAAATACAGTGGCTATTACTCCTGATTTGGTGACATCAGCTGGAGGAACTAATATTGGAAGCAGTCCTGATATTACGCTTACAGCAGGTACAAATGACGCAGATGGGTATTCTATCGATCTGAGAGATTCTTACGGGGGACTTTGTCATTCAGGAGGGTGTTCTGTTTGGAAAGTAACTTCTACAGATGCTACTTTGTCAGCCGGAACAGATGGATATGGTGCTCAAGCTAGTTCTACAGATTCAGATGTTACTATTGGAGCTAATTATAATTATTGGGGAAATAATCAAGTAGGAGATATTTCTTCAACTACCGCTCAGACTGTTGCAAGCACTTCAGGTCCTAGTAGTAGTGACCAGACACTTTTAAAACTTAAAGCAGCAGCTGCAGACACAGATCCGGATGGCACATATTCAGATACGCTTACCTTGACCTGTTTAGGAAATCCATAATATCTTTTGTTAGATATAATTGATTAATGAAAAGGAATATTTTCCTAGGAATATTCATTATTGGATCTTTGACTTTTGCTGATCAGGCTTTAGCTCAGGGAACGGCGATTGGAATTTCGCCGGTAACTTTTGAATTAACAGGAAATCCGGGAGATGTGATTGTAAACCAGATAAAAGTATATAATCCTTCTGAAGAGACAAAGGTAGGTATAAAAATGGAAGCTGAGGATATTAGGACGGAAGGAGAAGGAGGGCAAGTAGTTGCAGAGCCAAAAGAATTAGAAACGTTCTCTTTAAGAAGATGGATAACCATAGAGCCAAAAGAATTTGTTTTAGGCCCAAAACAACAAGAATTTGTTACTTTTACTATTGCTATTCCGAAGAATGCTGAGCCCGGAGGTCATTATGGTGCAGTTCTAGCAAGCACAAAATCAGTGGCGGGGCCAGGGTTTACAGGAGCTGCTATTTCTCAAAGAGTAGGCACAGTAATATTGTTATCTGTGGCTGGAGAAGTAGAAGAAGATTTAGAGGTGGTTGGGTTTTCAGCGCCCCAGTATTCGGAGTATGGTCCTATTACATTTGAAATTAAATTTAAAAACCAGGGGACAATTCATGTAAAACCAAAAGGCGGGATTACTATCAGTGATTGGTTGGGGAGAAAACTTGCTGAGGTCAGTTTTCCTGAAAAAAATGTTTTACCTGGTGCTGTAAGAAAGATACAAACATCTTGGAATACAAAATGGCTTTTATTAGGCAGATATACAGCGACCCTTCATGGGAGTTACGGAATTTCTAATACTCCTTTTAAATCTCAGGTAATTACTTTTTGGGGTTTTTCTTGGAAAATAGGAATAGGGATATTAGCAATTGTGATATTTTTCTTTTTAACTAGAAGACGGTGGATAGCAGCATTGAAGATTTTGATTAAAGGAGAAGAAATAAAAAAATAGATTATTATTTTTTAATTTTTTAAAATAATCATCCAATTCATTACGGATGGTTTTTTTTGTATAATAAACAAATGAAAGTTAAGATAGATTACAAAGAAGTTTTTTTGTATAGGAATAAAAAAATAATAGTATTAATTTTAATTCTTTTTGTATTTTTAATATTTCCTTTCTCTCAAGGGTATTCTCAACTTTCTCAAAACCTTGATATTTCAGTCGAAACTATTATTGGTGCTCCGTCTCCGCCACCTCAACCTCAGGCTCCTCAGATTTTTACCCCGGGAGGAATCTATCCTCTTACTAAGGTAATTTTTAAGGGAAGGGCGTATCCTGATGCTTTTTTAACTCTTTTGAAAAACGGAGAAGTAGCAGGCACCTTTTTTGCAGAAGATTCTGGTATATTTGAGAAAGAGATTAGTGGTTTAGAAAATGGAAGATATAGTTTTAGTATTTTTGCTGAAGACATAGATGGAAGACGGTCTCCAAGCGTAGAGTTTGCTTTAGATATTTTAAAATGGACAAAAACTACTATTTCTGGTATTTCTATTCCTCCTACTATTAGTGTTTATCCCACTAAAGTGGAGAGAAGAGAAGTAATAAATATTATAGGATATGGTTTCCCAGATAGCGAGATTCATATTTTCATCTCTCCGGGACAAATAGTGAAAAAAACCAGTGTTTCTTCTGATGGAAGATGGAATTATGAATTAGATACATCTTTCTTAAAAGAAGGAGAATATGTTTTGAAAGCTAGAGCTCTTTTTGAAGACGGAAGGCAGAGTGAGTGTTCTCAAATCCTTTCTTTTTCTGTTGTACCCAGTGGAGCTTATAGCTGTTGGGGGGCTGATTTAAATTTAGATGGAAGAGTTAATGTGGTGGATTTTTCTATTCTTTTGTATTTTTGGAACAATGTAGAGCCTGCTAATTGGTGTGCAGACATTAATGCAGATAGAGTGGTTGATGTATTTGATTTTTCAATAATGATGTATTCATGGACAGACTGAAAAAATAACAAATGACAAATAATAAATGGTAAATAAAAAATGTAACAATTTAATCTTTGATGTTGGAGCCCGGAAATTGAATATTTCTGCTTTAACTATTTTTAGATTAAGTATTTTTCTTTTTACGTTTTGTATTTTGTGTTTTATGTTTTACGATTCTGTTTTTGCAAGCGTATTGTATTTATCTCCCTCGTCTCAAAAAGTATATTTAGACGAGTCGTTTATTGTAGAGGTGAAATTAGATACTGAAGGAAGAGATATAAATGCAGTAGATGCAAAGATAAGATTTCCAGACACACTTAAGGTGATTGATATAAGTGAGGGGGGATCTATTTTGAGGCTATGGCCAGAGAAACCAGTTATAGATAAAAATATTATTTCTTTTACAGGAGGAATGCCGAATGGTTTTATTGGTGAAGGATTGATTTTGAAAATTACATTTAGACCTTTAAAAGAATCTGTAGGAGTTAGGAAAGTGAGTTTTGTTCAAGATTTATCAAAAGTTTTGTTAAATGACGGCAAAGGTACTGAAGATGAAGTGGAATTTAAAGAGGGAAGTTATGAGATTATAAAGAAACCTCAGGAACTTCCTATAATTTTTTCTGAGACCCATCCCGATCAGAACAAATGGTATAGAGAATCTACATTAAAACTATACTGGGATTTTGAGGAAAATGCTTTATATTCTTATATATTAACTCATAATCCTTTAGAAGAGCCTGATGATATTTCAGAAATGACAGGAACTGAGTTAAAGGAAAAAGGCTATATAGAATATAATGATTTAAAAGATGGGATTTATTATTTTCATTTAAAGAAAGCGATTTTAAATGAGCAAAAATTAGAATGGACCCAAAAAACTACTTTTAAAATAATGATAGACTGTGAGGCTCCAGAGGAGTTTATGCCAGAGGTGGACAAGAGCCCATCAATGTTTAATGGTCAGTATTTTTTGAGTTTTTCTACTCAAGATGCAGTTTCAGGTTTGGATCATTATGAGGTTTTAGAAGGTAAAAATATCCAAGATAATATGGGGGGATGGAGATTAGCTACAAGCCCATATTTGTTAGAAGATCAAACACTTGAGAGTATAATAAAAGTAAAAGCAGTAGATAAGGCAGGCAACGAGAGGATTGTAGAAGTGTTGCCCAAAAAGAGACTTTCTTTTTTCAGATTAGCGGTATTAGGTATAATATCTCTGGGAATTTTTTGGTGGATTGTTAGAAGATTTAAAAAACAAAAGATATGAAGAAATATATTTTCTTATTTCTGTCTTTTGTAACCTTTTTTATACTTTTTGGGGTATTCAATAAAACATTCGCTGCTTCTTTATATTTTTCTCCAGATTCTGGAGATTTTATAGTAGGTGATTCTTTTGAGATTTCTGTATTTGTGGATACTGAAGGAGAATATGTTAATGCTATTGATATTACTTTGAAATTTGATCCTAAAATAATTCAGATAGTAAATCCCGCAGGTAGTAGATCCTCTATTGAAGTATGGGTATCACCTCCTATTTATTCCAATATAGATGGAACGATAAGATTTATAGGTGGTATTCCTTCTCCAGGAATTAACAATTCTAAAGGTTTAATTTCAACTATAACTTTTAGGGCAATACAGCCGGGGAAAACCTCTATTACTTTCTCAGATTCTTCAAAGGTCTTGCGAAACGATCCTAATGGTACAGATATCCTCTCTTCTTATAGAGAAGGTACATATCAATTTATAGTTCCTCCTCCAAAGGGCCCAGAGGTATTTTCTTTGACCCATCCAGATCAAGAAAAGTGGTACAAGAACAATAATCCTACATTTTCTTGGAAAAGAGAGAAAGGGGTAACAGATTTTAGTTATGTATTAGATCAAGATCCTCTGTCTATTCCAGATAATATATCAGAAGGAAACAATACAGGGGTTTCTTATTCAGAAATAGAAGATGGTATTTGGTATTTTCATATAAAAGCAAAAAGAAATGGGGTATGGGGAGAAGCCACTCATTATATAATAAGAATTGACACAACTCCTCCCGCCGCTTTTACTCCAGTGATTGAGCCCTCTAATAAAACTGTTCAAAAAGAACCTTTGATATATTTTTTCACCACAGATGCTCTTTCAGGATTAGATTATTACCAGATAAAGTATATTGAGATCACTAAAGATAAAGAACAAAAACAACAAGGAATGTTTACAGAAGTTTCCAGCCCCTACAGATTGCCTTCTTTAGGTGTTGGGCGATATTTAATTTTGGTAAAGGCTTATGATACTGCTGGGAATTGGAGAGAAGAAACAACAGAGTTGGAGATCATTAAAGAGATTACCACATCAAAGAAAAAGACTGGTTTTTGGGAATCTGTCCTATTCTTTGTACCTTTTATAGTAGTTTTTCTTTTCGTATTAATATCGTTTATTTGGTATCAATATCGAAAGAGACAAAAAATTGAGCAGCATAAGGAATATTTTGATACAAAGGAGAAAGAAGAAAATAAAAAAATGGACTTTTTGCCATAATTTTGATAAAAATATAAAATATGGTTTTTCCAAAGAAAAAAAAGTTGAATTTAATTAGTTTTTTTGTTGTAATTCTTATAGTTTTTTATATAGGATTTTGGACGGGAGAACATCAAGTAGTTTGCAAGGTATGTCCTCCAGAAGAAATTGACTTTTCTCTTTTTTGGGAAGCCTATCATAAGCTTCAAGAGAAATTTGTAGATAAAGATAAATTTGATACTCAAAAGATGATTTACGGAGCTATCTCTGGCATGGTAAAATCTTTAGGGGATCCATATACTATTTTTTTATCCCCAGAAGATACGAAAAGATTTAAAGAAGATGTAAAGGGAGTATTTGAAGGAGTAGGAATGGAAATAGGTATTAGAAAGGGTCAGCTCCAGGTGATTGCTCCTTTAGAGGGAACTCCTGCTCAGAAGGCGGGATTACTTCCAGGAGATAAGATTATAAAGGTAGATGATACATTAACTGCAGATTTAACAATAGATGAAGCTGTTAATTTGATAAGAGGACCAAAAGGAACAGAGGTGGTACTGACTATATATCGAGATAGTTGGAAGGAGGCTAAAGAAATAAAGATAGTAAGAGGTGTAATTGAAATACCTTCTTTAAAATGGGAAATATTGAATTCAAAAGGAGAACCAGATCCTAATGGTGATATTGCTTATATTAAACTTTATCAATTCAGCGAAAAAGCCAGTTTTGATTTTAGGAAAGCAGCTCTTAAAATTTTAGATAGTCCAGCTAAAAAAATAATTTTAGATTTAAGAAATAATCCAGGCGGATATTTAGAAGTAGCTCAAGATATCGCAGGTTGGTTTTTGGAAAAAGGAAAAGTAGTTGTAATTGAAGAGTTTGGGAATGGAGATCGGAATGAATATAAGGCTCAAGGCAATGGTTGGTTTTCAAATTATAAAATAGTGGTTTTGATAAATAAAGGTTCTGCATCCGGATCTGAAATACTAGCTGGCGCATTAAGAGATAATCGTGGTATATTGTTAATAGGTGAAAAATCTTTTGGGAAAGGTTCAGTACAGCAGTTAGAAGAACTGACAGGAGGCGCTAGTTTGAAAATTACCATAGCAAAATGGTTGACTCCAAAAGGAGAACTTATTACTGAAAAAGGGTTGGATCCTGATATTAAAGTAGAAATGACCAGCGAGGATTATGAACATGATAAAGATCCTCAACTAGACAAGGCTATTGAAATAATTAAAGATTTGTGAGACAATATAATAATTAATTGAAAAGAAGTTCTAAATTCAAATTCTAAATTCCCATAAATTTATATAGTATCTCGTTTTGCTTATTTCTTATTTCAGATTTAGAAAACTTCTGAAGATGTTGGGATTTAGATATTAGAATTTAGAATTTCAGATAAATCCTATGCGAGTAATTCTTCTTAAAGATGTAGAGAACTTAGGAAATAAATATGATGTAAAAGAAGTAAAAGATGGCTATGCCAGAAACTTTTTGATTCCTAAAGGTTTGGCAAAAATAGCTACAGAGGAAGCATTAAAAGAAATCGAAGCTTTAAAAGAAAAAGAAGAGAAAAAAGCAGAAGAAGAATTAAGAAAGGTTCAAGAAATAGCTAGTAAAATCGATGGTCAAGAAATAACAATTCCTGTGAAAGTAGGTGATGAGGGTCAGCTTTTCGAGTCAGTTACTCGTCAGAAAATTTACGAAGAACTTAAAAAATTAGGTTTAAATATCAAAAAAAATCAAATTGAACTTCAAAAACCAATAAAAGCTCTTGGTGATTTTCCTATAAAAATAAAGTTTGAACATAATCTAGAGGCAGAAATAACAGTGATTGTAACAGAAGAGGTGTAAATTCTTTAGAGAAATAAATTTAATATTTTAATAAAATTATGCCTCGTTTTATCTTTATTGCAGGTGGGGTAATGTCAGGAGTAGGTAAGGGGGTTGCCACAGCCTCTATTGGCAGAATCCTTAAATCAAAAGGATTCAAGGTTACTGCTATTAAAATTGACCCATATATAAATGTAGATGCTGGCACTATGAACCCCATAGAACATGGGGAGGTTTTTGTTATGGACGATGGTACAGAATGTGACCAGGATATCGGGAATTATGAGAGATTCTTAGATGAAACTTTGACAACTGACAATTATATTACCACCGGAAGGGTATATCAGACTGTGATTAATAGAGAAAGAAATTTAGAGTATGGTGGTCGGTGCGTGGAGGTAGTGCCAGATATTCCAAATGAAGTAATTGCTAGAATTAAAAGAGCCACAAGAAAAAGCAAGGCTGATTTTACATTAATAGAAATAGGAGGCACAGTAGGAGAATATCAGAATATGTTATTTTTAGAAGCAGCCAGAATGATGAAACTTAAAAATCCAAAGAATGTGATTTTTATTCTTGTATCATATTTACCTATTCCGGAGACAATAGGAGAAATGAAGACCAAGCCTACCCAGACTGCAGCAAAACTTTTAAATGAGGCCGGAATTCAGCCAGATATTATTTTGGGTCGAGCAAAACTTCCTTTAGATGAACCAAGAAAAAGGAAAATTTCAATTTTTTGCAATGTACAAAAGGAAGATGTAATTTCTGCCCCAAACATTAAATCTATTTATGAGGTGCCGATAAGTTTTGAAAAAGAAAATCTAGGGAATAGAATTTTGAAAAAATTTGGTTTAAGACCAAAGAAAAAGGACTTGAGAGATTGGAGAAGACTGGTAAGAAAAATTGAAACAGCAGAAAAACCGGTAAAAATAGGAATGGTAGGTAAATATTTCAAGACAGGAAAATTTACTTTAATGGACTCTTATATATCTATTATTGAGGCAATAAAACATGCTTGTTATACTTTAGAGAGAAAGCCTGAAATCTATTGGGTTTCAGCAGAAACATACGAAAAATCACCTTACCAGGTAAGAGAGCTTAAAAAATATGATGGGATAATTGTACCAGGAGGTTTTGGAAGTAGAGGAATAGAAGGTAAAGTAAAAGCAATTGAGTTTGTGAGAAAACAAAAGATTCCATTCTTAGGGCTTTGCTTGGGAATGCAGTTGTCAGTAATAGAGTTTGCTAGAAATGTATGTGGATTAAAAGGTGCTAGTTCTACTGAGTTTTCAAAAAAATGTAGATTTCCAGTAATCGATGTAATGCCCGAACAAAAAGCGCTTTTAAGAGAAAAAAGATATGGCGGGACAATGAGATTAGGTGCTTACAGATGTAGATTAAAAGAAGGCACCAAGAGTTTTAAGATATATGGAAAACAAAAATATATTTCAGAGCGTCATCGGCATCGATATGAGTTAAATAATGAATTTAGAGATATTCTGCAGAAGAAAGGGATGATAATGGCAGGAGTAAATCCTGAGAAAGATTTGGTTGAGATTATTGAGATAAAAAATCATCCCTTTTTTATCGCAACTCAATTTCATCCAGAGTATAAATCAAGACCTTTGCATCCTCATCCTTTGTTTAGAGAATTTATTAAAACTTGTATAAAAAGACGTGTTTAATGGAGATAAACCAGTTTTTGAAGAAACATCAAGAGGAGATAATTCTATTCATAGTAGTGATATTAATTTCATTATTTTCTTTTTCACTAGGATTTATAACAGCAAAATTAGAAGAAAGAAAACCAATTAAAATAGAAAGATTCCAAATACCAAATTTCAAAAGTGGATCTCCGGATGGGAGATTCTCAATTTTATTTTTAAAGCCTAAAGTGTTTTACCTTGTTTGAGATTTGGGATTTGGAGTTTTTATTTTTTATTATGAAAATAGCTATTATAGGAGGAGGAGTTTGTGGTCTTTATTTAGCTTGGAGATTATCAGAAAAGGGATTTGAGGTTATAGTATTTGAAAAAAATAAAAAAATCGGCAAAGAGGCTTGTTCTGGCCTTTTTTCTCAAAGAATTTTCTATTTTATTCCTCAGAGTGAGCGTTTAGTTCAAAACAAGATAAAATATACTCTTTTACATTTTCCTCACAAGACAATAAAGGTTAACTTTTCAAAAAACTTTTTTGTTATGAGACACTATGAGTTAGACAGGTTAGTTCTTTCTTTGGCTGAAAAAGCAGGCGCAAAGATTATTTTAGAGAAAAAAATTGAATTTTTGCCTGAGGGCTTTGATAAGATTATAGGATGCGATGGGGCAAATTCAAAGGTTAGATCTCTGTTAGGATTAAAAAATCCTAATTTTCGTTTAGGAATTCAGGGATTTGTATCAGAGCATAATTCTTCTGATTTTGTTGAGACATGGCCTACAAAAAATGGTTTTTTATGGAAAATTCCTCGTGGCGATGAGACAGAATATGGAATAATTGAGAAGCCAGAACTAGCAAAGAATCTTTTAGATAAATTTTTAAAAGAAAGAAGAATTTCTCTTTATCAGATAAAATCTGCGCTTATTCCTCAAGGTTTCGTGATTCCTTCTGAGCTTGATGTTACTCTTTGTGGAGATGCTGCTGGATTAACCAAGCCATGGTCAGGAGGTGGAGTAATATGGGGCTTAATGGCTTGTGATATTTTATTGAAAAACTTTCCAGATTTTCTAAAATATAGAAAAGAATTAAAAAAGATTTTTTTGCCAAAGATATATTTATCAAAAATAGCAACTAAGATGGTTTATTTTTTAGGTTTTAAAATCCCAAGATGTTTGTCGAGAGAATATAAAATAGAAAGCGATTTTTTAATTTAAGCTTAAGTTATGAAAAAAATTCCTCATCATTTAGGTATTATTCTTGATGGTAATCGGAGATGGGCTCGAGAAAGAGGATTACCTACACTTGAAGGTCATAAAAAAGGATTAGAAAAATTGAAAAAAGTAGTAGAATGGTGTGATGAAAAAGGCATTAAGATTCTAACTGTATTTGTTTTTTCGACAGAAAACTGGAAGAGATCTAAAAAAGAGATTGATTATTTAATGAAGCTAGCTAAGAAAGCAATGAGTTATGATTTAAGAGAAATTTCAAAGAGAGGATACAAAATAAGGGTTATAGGAGAGAGAAAAAGATTACCTAAATTTTTACAAACTGCTATAGAAAAAGTAGAGAAAGAAACAAAAAACAACAAAAAAATGATTATTAATTTTGCATTAAGTTATGGTGGAAGGGGAGAAATTGTAGAGGCTGTAAAACGTATTATTAAAAAGAAAATACCACCCGAGAAGGTAACTGAGGACTTAATTTCAAAAAACCTATGGGCTTCTGATTTAGATATGATTATTAGAACGGGCAAAGAACAACGGATCTCTAATTTTTTGATATGGCAAGCAGCTTATTCTGAATTATTTTTTTTAAAAAAATATTGGCCAGCATTTACCAAGAAAGATTTAGAAAGAGCACTTTTGGATTACAGCAAGCGTCAAAGAAGATTCGGAAGGTAGAAGTTTTTTAGAAATTATGAAAAGATTTCCATTTATTTTTTTAACTAGCGCCTTTACTCTTATTGAAGTATTAATAGTTATTTCCATTTTAGCGATTATATCTGGCATAGTTTTAAGTAGCTTACAGGGAAGTAGGGAAAAAGCTAAAATTAGCAGGGCGAGATCCGATATCCGTCAGATTTATAATGCAATAATTCTATTGGAGGGAGATACAGGGGAATGGCCAGGTCATCAAAGACCATATGTGGTAGCCACAGGAGCAGATGATAATGAAATATGTGGAGGTGGGTGCAATTACGGTTTAGATGATTGTATGGCAGGTCTTATTTGTAATCCTGAATTTCCAAATGATTATGTCGGATGGAATGGGCCTTATATAGGAAAGATTCCTTTAGATCCTTGGGGAAATGAGTATTTTTTTGATACAGATTATGATATCCAACAGGGTTCTGGAGAAAAATGGGCTGTTGTAGTAGGTTCTTATGGACCTAATGGGCAGGGATTAAATCAATATGATGAAGACGATATTATCTATGTGGTTATTTCTGAGTAGTATTTATTTACAAACAGGAGATCCATAGTGATATTCATCTACGAACAAACCGTTTAAATCTCTAAGATAAATTGTATCGCAATCATTTTGCACAACAATATCGAAATTGGTATAGATGTGCCAATTTTTTTGTAGAAAGTCCGGATCATTGAAATATTTTCTGAAACAACCGTGATAGTTTAAGTTATTATTGATAAAATAAACACATTCTGAATCATTTGAGATTTTGTAGTTTTGAGAATAGTTAGGAATTTCGCAACTTCGAAGTTTAGAAATATACTCCTGACAGCAATAAGAGAGATGAGAAATGTCTTCTTTTTTTAGTTTTGGACAGTTTTTAGAAATATGGATAGGAAAATTATAGTATTCTGCAAGATATCCCATACATTTATTGGTGCGGAAATTAATGCCTCTTCCTAAAGGATTTGAGGTGCCAGATAAGTATATTGTGTCTCCAGATTTAACAATAATATCATCGTTCTGTGTTTGGTTAGAGAATGGATGATATCTTTTTGTTCCTTTTGGGAAGAAAAAAGAGCCTCGTTTTCCTTTGATTTGCCAACCAGTGAGGTTGATTTTTTCTTCATTTTCAAGGTGTGTAGTTAAGGTTATTAATGATGGAGAAAAAGATGTTTTTTGCTTTACTGTTGAGATTTTTATTTTTCCAAAATAGGGAGAGATTTTTATTGTAAAGCTTCTTTTTGCTGGAGTTGGATCAAAAGTATTATTTATATAAGCCCTTACCAAAAAAGTATAGCTGTGCTTGCCTGGAGGAAACTTTATTGTTCTTTCAAAAGAGTATGTTTTAATCCATTCATTGTCGAGTCCTTCAACTTTTGTTTCAAAACTAATTTTTTCTTTAGTATTTTTAGGAAAGACCTCCGCTTCAAATTTAAAAACAATTTCATTTGTATTTTCTATTATTTCCCCTTCCTTTGGACCTGAAGTGATATATGTATCTATCAATATTGTGTTATTAGATGTGGACCGAGAAGAATGTTGTGTTATTTCCCTTTTTGCGGTTTGTTGTTTCGGGATACCTTCGAGGGATTTTTGTGAAGAGACGTTAGCTTGTTGTGTAACCGGTGAAAGAGTCCTAAGGAAAGGATAGGTTAAAACAAAAGCAATTAAAAGTATAAAAGGAAGTATTGACTCCATAATCTATACCATACAATTTTTTAATTCTAAAGTCAAGCTTAGCTTGACAATCTTTTTAAAGAGTATCACTCTTAAATAATAGAAAACTAAATGTTTAGAATTTATTTATGAAAAAAACATTTTTCAGTAAAACAAAATCTAAAAAAGAAGAGGAGAATGAGAGAAAAATTATTGAAAAGATTCGGAGAGATGCTAGAAGAGAAATGCTTCAGAGAGAAAGAAAGGAATTGGTTGAGATAATAAGAAATAGAATTGGTAGATTTTTATTAAGTAAAAGGCTGTTGAGAGAGATAAGAATGTGGGAGAAGAAACACGAAAAAGAAAGAAAAAAAAGTTTATTGCCTAAAAATGAATTCGGAGATTAGAGTATATTTTAATATTTGGTTTTAGTGTATAATAAACAAAGACTTATGGGTGTAAAGAAAGAAAGAAGAAATGAATTTTTGCAGAGAGATTACTTTTTATATTCCATACATCGGAAAAGAGTTTTGAAGTTTCTAAGAAAGGAACTTGAAAAGATTAAAAAATCAAGAAAAAAGACACTCTGGTTTTATAGCGGAAAGGCTACAATATGAAAAACTAAAAAATCGCAAAGCCCATAATCTTAGTCCTCATGATGTGAATAATATTATTCATGTTTTATTGAAGAACATTAAAGAATAGCAGAAGACATTTTTTGATTATTTCATTATTGAGATAATTATTTTTAATTCCAATCTATTTTGGGATTCTTTTT
>Ga0190360_1000473_pt1 | contig 22623 bp, 19 predicted proteins | sample 48721834_MG_FD_161271 | JGI IMG/M metagenome (GOLD analysis project Ga0190360, IMG submission 161271) | Hydrothermal vent microbial mat bacterial communities from Southern Trench, Guaymas Basin, Mexico - 4872-18-3-4_MG | ecosystem: Environmental > Aquatic > Marine > Hydrothermal vents >... | reverse complement strand
CTTTGTACTAAAGGAACGAGAAGAATACATGCCATTACTTGCTGCAGCTCACGAAATGATGCGAACGGCAGCCCTAATGTGTGATGAAGCAAGAGAAATTGAAAAATATAATGACACAGTCATTAGACGCCCACACCATGCCAAACAACACATTTTAACTAAGATAAAATTGATGGAAAAAGAAAAATAAACCCCTAAATAAGTTTTATTTTTTATTTTAAATATTTTTAATAATTTTTCATGAAATCATGATCCTGGATTCTCTAACAATTCTTTTAATTCCTGAAAAGATTCGCTTTTCAAGACATCTAAAACTGATATAAAAGCTTCTTTCTGCTTGTTTTTTGTGATTGCCATCAAGACAGAACTATCGGTAATCTCTTTAACAAGTACATAATTTTTTTCACTTTCATATATCACCGTAGATAACTCTAATGGCGTTTTTTCCATGTTGAGTATTGAAACAATTTCATTATAAATTTGATATATATTAGAGTCTAAAGTCCCTAACTCGAATTTCATGAATTGTAATGGTTTTGTTTCAAATTTTCCTAAAGTAGAAGCAATGAGTAATCCATCTGGCTGATTAAATAACAAATATTCTGCTAATGTATTAAGCTTTAAATTATCTAACATTCTCCTTAACTTCCCTAATCGTTGCATTGCTAATGTATGCTTTTGAATCTCATCATCCAATATCTCAATTAATCTATGTTGAGCGCTTCCCTCTTTTACTGAAACTGGAGTAAATGCCAATTTGTTTTTTAAATCATTTGAAAGATTTTTGATCAATAATTCATATAAATCATCCTCCCGCGACTCTGGCAAATCAATTTTATTGAGTAAGATATAAACCCTCTCGATTTTTGGACTATACTCAAATATGTACGTGAGAAATTTATCAAATATCTCTTTTACTCGTTCTTCAACAACACAAGAATCTGCCATGAAAATTGCAGTAGTCACTTCCGAAAAGATTAGTTCTCTTTGAGATTCTGAGAAATAACGGTCCATGTACACTCGCTGACCACCAGCATCCCATACATTCAATTCCATGATTCCTCTAAAGATAAAATTCTCTCTGGATATCCCTTTAGTGGGTTTCAGATTAAGAACTTTCATAAAATTATAACCAAGACAAGTAGTCCTCATTAGTGACGTCTTTCCCGCTAGGGGTGGGCCAAATAATAGTATTTTCATTGAAATCCTTAAAGATTGTAATTAAGATAAACTTAATTTTTTAATATATAACCAATAATTTTAGGTTTATTTAATTTTTTCTAAAATTATAGAAATATATTCTTTTTTAAGGTATTCTTGGTTTATATTGAATTAAAATATTATTTTTAATTAATTAATTTAAAAATTAGAATTAAAACTGAGTGGATGATTTGACAAGATGGATCTACTAAACTATATTAGAAATGTACCAGATTGGCCAAAACCGGGCATACAATTTAAGGATATCACCACACTTTGTAAAGTGCATGCTCCCTTCAAGGAATCTTGTGATCTTATTATTAAACATTTTGAGGATAAGAATGTGGATAAAGTAGCAGCCATTGAAGCTCGTGGATACGTATGGGGCGGTGTGTTAGCCTATAAGTTAGGCGCTGGTTTTGTTTTAATAAGAAAACCTGGCAAGTTACCGTATAAAACTATCAGTGAAGAGTACGAATTAGAATATGGAACTGATCGAATTGAAATGCATGTTGATGCTATTGAAGAAGGTGAAAATGTTTTATTGTTTGATGATTTATTAGCTACTGGAGGAACGGCAAAAGCAGCGTGTAATTTAATAGAAAAAGCTGGTGGAAAAGTAGTTGGAATTGCATTTGTAATCGAGTTAACGGGATCATTGCATGGAAGAGATAAATTGACGGGTTATGATGTTCTTAGTTTAGTCCAAATACCAGTAGAGGAATAATTAATTAATTGTGGGAAGGATTTCACACTTAAACATAATGCATAAAATTTTTTCATTTTTTTTAGATCTATTATAAAAATTTAAATAATTCAAACCACTTTATTCCTCAAGCATTTTTAAAAAGAGAAATTGGTGTGTATCCTATTTCAGAACCTAAAAAAACTCCTTTATACGATGTTCATGTCAAGCTTGGAGCAAAGATGGTTAACTTTGCCGGATTTTTAATGCCAGTTCAATACGAAAGTATCATAAAAGAACATGAAGCAGTAAGAACAAGCGCTGGTGTTTTTGACATATCACACATGGGAGAATTTTTATTAGAAGGAGAGGATGTGTTTGATTTTCTTCAATACATGATGATCAACGATTTAAATCTTTTAGAACCGCTTAAGGGCCAATATTCTTGCATGTGCTATGAGAATGGAACTGTTGTTGATGACATGGTTTATTATGAAGAAAAACCGAATAGATTCAGGATGATCGTAAATGCTGCTAATATTGAAAAGGATTTAAAATGGTTAAATGATCACATTGGAGATCGTGATGTAAAAATAACTAATTTATCATCTTCCCGTTGTCGCTTAGCATTTCAAGGCCCTAAATCAGATGAGATGTTGCAAAAAATAGTGGATGTGAATCTAGGAGAAATCAATAGATTTTACTTCAGGCACTGCCATATAAAGGAAATTCCTATATTTTTGGCAAGGACTGGATATACGGGAGAGCGTGGTTTTGAGATGTCTTTTGATAATGAACATGCTGAAACTGTCTGGCAAGAGTTATTAGATTTAGGAGCAAAACCCGCAGGATTAGGTGCTAGGGATTCATTGAGATTGGAGGCTTGCTATTCTCTTTATGGTCATGAAATTAGTGATTCAATAACGCCCGTGGAAGCTGGTCTTAGCTGGCTAGTAAAGCCAAAAGAAGGCATTGATTATATTGGAAAAGAAGTTTTGTTAAAGCAAAAAGAAGAAGGTACCGAACGAATATTAGTGGGCCTTAATTTATTGGATCGGGGGATCATTAGAGAGAATTATAAGATATTTAAAGATGGCAAGGAAATAGGATATGTAACTTCAGGAGGATATTCTCCCACATTAAAGAAAACTATTGGATTAGGATTAATTAAAACAGAGTTTAGTCAAGTAGGCACTAAAATTGATATTGAAATAAGAAACAAATTGCTTAAGGGTGTAATTGTACCCATACCATTTTATAGAAACGTGTAGAAATTGATTATCAATAATAATTTAAAGCAAGGTTTGTATTAAGATGGAGTATGAAATTCCAGAAGATTTAAAATATACTGAAACACATGAATGGATCAAGATAGATGGAGATGTTGGGACCATAGGTATTACCGATTATGCACAGCATCAATTAGGAGATATTGTATTTGTCGAATTTCCCGATATTGGTGTTGTTTTTGAGAAAGGAAGCAATGTTTGCGAAATTGAATCAGTAAAAGCCGTAGGAGATTTAATTCTTCCCTTATCAGGGGAAATTATTGAAATAAACGAGAGATTGGAAGAATCTCCCGGATTAATAAATTCATCCCCCTACAATGAAGGGTGGATCATCAAAATTAAGATCAACCATCAAAATGAAATAAAGACGCTCCTCACTAGTGAACAATACAAGAATATTCTTGAAAGGGAAAGCAATTAAATTATAAATCCTTCATATTTTTCTTTTATTGACGATAATATTATTTTAGAGGTATTTGATAATGGATTTCATTCCTCATGATGAAGATACTATAAAAGAAATGTTAGAAACCATTGGAGTAAATAGTCTTGAAGAATTATTTAATGATATCCCTAAAGATTTAATGGTGGAAAAACTTAATCTTCCAGAAGGGTTATCTGAACCAGATTTGCAAAAATATATTGAAAAACTGGCAAGAAAAAATAAAGTTTATTCTTATTCTTTTTTAGGTGCGGGTTGTTATTACCATTATATTCCATCTTTAGTTGATTTTGTAGCTAGTAGATCGGAATTCTATACTTCTTATACGCCTTATCAAGCTGAAATAAGTCAAGGATTCTTACAAGCGATGTTCGAATACCAATCGATAATATCAAGATTAACTGGAATGGATGTTGCTAATGCCAGCATGTATGATGGTTCTACAGCATTAGCAGAAGCATCTACGATGGCTGCTTTAATCACGAGAAAAAAGAAGATATTAATTCTTGAAGGCGTGCATCCCGAATATATAGAAGTTGTTAAAACTTATTGTTGGGCGCAAAAAATATCTATAAAGATTGTAAAAGAAGAAGAACTCCTTAACAATTTAGATGATAGTGTTGCAGCGGTTTTAATTCAGAGTCCGAATTTTTTTGGTGAAATAGAAGATCTGGAATCCATTTCTAGGGACATAAAGAATAAGGCACCAAACTGCTTAATTATTCATTCAATGACGGATCCTACATGCTTGGGTATCACCAATCCTCCAGGATCGTATGATGTAGATATTTTTGTAGCAGAAGGACAATCTTTTGGAAACCCTCCTTCTTTTGGAGGACCTGGATTAGGAATTTTTACAGTTAAGGAAAAATTCATGAGAAAAATCCCCGGTCGTCTTGTTGGACAGACCAAGGAAATAAATGGCGATAAAGTTGGATATATATTAACCCTTCAAGCTCGTGAGCAGCATATTAGAAGAGAAAAAGCTAGTTCAAACATATGCACAAATCAAGCTTTATGTGCTCTAATGGCCTTGACCTATTTAGTTTCACTAGGAGAAACTGGTTTAAGAGAAGTTGCCATTCAAAATTTTCAGAAAGCAGACTATACTAAAAAGAAATTAGCAGAGCTCCCAGGATATAAAATTCTGAATAAAAAGCCTACTTATAACGAATTTTTATTAGAATGTCCTAATTTGGATACTTTTATTGAAGAATGTAAAAAGTTTAATTTATTACCGCCACTAAAAATCTCGAAATATTATCCTAATTTGCCTAATGTTGCTTTAGTTTGTGTGACTGAACTAAATTCAAGAGATTCAATCGAATTATTAATTAAAGCAGCGAAAAATGCAAATAAACTTGAAACGGGGGAGAAAAAATGAAATTTTGTGAAGTACCTTTAATATTTGAAAAAAAAGTTGAGAAGCAGCAGAAAAATTTCGTTCCTAAGTTGGATATTGATGTTATCAAAATTGAAGAAATCATTCCTCAAAAATTTATAAGAAAAGAAATTCCCATTCCAGACATTCCAGAAGTGGAAGTTGTTCGACATTTTATTCAATTGAGCCAAATGAATTTTGGTGTTGACAATGGATTTTATCCCTTAGGTTCATGTACAATGAAATATAATCCCAAGATCAATGAAAAATTAGCTAGATTACCTGGATTTACTAACATTCACCCACTACAAGATGAGAATCTTGGATGTTTGGAATTGATGGCCAATTTAATAAAGTACTTGAAAGAAATTACTGGAATGAACGCATTTACTTTACAACCAGCAGCTGGAGCACATGGTGAATTGACGGGTTTATTGATAATGAGAAAATATTTTGAAACACAAAATCTAGATAAGAATAAAATAATTGTACCAGATTCTGCTCACGGCACGAATCCTGCTTCTGCAAGAATGGCTGGTTTTTCAACTATTGAACTACAATCAGATGAGAACGGAGAAGTGCCATTGGATCAATTAGAGTTTGCCATGGAAGAAGGAGATGTAGCAGGAATAATGCTCACGAATCCTAATACTCTTGGTTTGTTCGAGAGAAAAGTTAAGGAGATCACGAAAATCGTACATGAAAATGGTGGATTATGTTATTATGATGGTGCAAATCTAAATCCAACGCTAGGTATTTGTAAACCTAAGGATATGGGATTTGATATAGTACATCTCAATCTTCATAAGACTTTTTCAACCCCTCACGGTGGGGGAGGTCCTGGTGCGGGTCCAATTGGAGTTTCAGAAAATTTAGCTGAATATTTACCAGTTCCACGTATCATGACTTTAAATGATGAAATCAAGATTATTACAAAAGGAGACAATTCAATAGGAAGAATTAAAGCTTTTTGGGGAAATTTTGGTGTGCTAATAAGAGCTTATGCTTATATTTTAGCTTTAGGTGGTGAAGGTCTGAAAAAAGTGGCACAAATATCCGTATTAAATGCTAATTACTTGCGAACGCAGCTGAAAAATTTATTCTACCTTCCTTATGATAGAATTTGCAAGCATGAATTCGTATTATCAGATAAAAATCTCCCTAATGATGTTAATACTGAAGACGTGGCTAAAAGGATATTAGATTTTGGTTGTCATGCTCCCACAATATATTTTCCTCTAATTGTGAGCGGTGCTTTGATGATAGAACCAACCGAAACCGAATCAAAAGAAAAGTTGGATAATTTTATCGAAATTTTACGAAAAATAAAAGAAGAAGCTGAAAACTCTCCCGAAATTCTAAAAACAGCACCCCATAATACTCCAATTGGGAGATTAGATGCTGTTTTAGCTGCGAGGAAACCTATTTTAAAAAAATGAGAGCATGTAATTTTTAGTTTCTTTTTCCATTTCAAAAATCTTTTATAAATAATATAAAATAAAAATAAAAAAATTAAATTATCTGGAAATAAAAAACATTTAGAGGATTGCTCCTGTTAGTGAATGATGACAAGGACAATCTCTTTCAGTGTCAATTTTTGGAACGACTAATTCAAGTAATTTCTTTAAATTTTCAGCGTTAATTTCCATTGTTTCAATTATTTCTTTAACATCAACAGCTAATTTTCCCACTGGTCCACCACATTTCTCACATTTTTCTCCATATTCCACGATGCCACATTTTTCACAATATCCTGCCCATACATCTAAATCTGTAACCATGGCAACACAGCAGTAACATAATTCCTTTTCAGCAGCTAATACAACTTCCGGATAAACCGTCATTCCAATAATATCACCACCCCACATTCGAAACATCTTTGATTCAGCTCTTGTAGAGAATCTAGGTCCTTCAATGCAAACATAAGTTCCACCATTTTGAATATTTAACCCTAATTCCTTACCAGCCTCGTAAAAGATACCATTTAAGTAATCACAAAATGGATCTGCTTGACTTATATGGCAAACTTGCCCTCCTTCATAAAAGGTGTCTAATCTTTTTTTTGTACGATCAATGTATTGATCTACAAGAATGAATTTTCTTTTTTCATGTTCTTTTTTCAAAGAACCAACCGCACAAGGAGAAATTATACATGAGACTCCTAGCTCTTTCATGGCCCAAATATTTGCTCTAAAATTAAGCATGTGAGGTGGTATTACATGACCACGACCATGTCTGGGTAAAAATGCTACTTTCTTTCCTTTAAACTCTCCAACTTGTATGAAATCTGATGGCCTTCCATACGGAGTATAAACTTTTACTTCCTCAGCATTATCTAGTTCTAGATCTGCACCCGTGCCTCCAATTATCCCGATTTCTGCTTTATCTTTATACTTCATTTTTCTTCTCTATTTTAAAGTTTTATTGAAAAGATTGATATTTTTTGAATGTTTACTCTAGATAAAAAGTTTTATGATATTTTAAAAAATAAGTGAATAATATTTAATGGTAAAAATTTCGTTCTTGGGAGCTTGCAGAGAAGTTGGTCGCTCTGCTATACTTTTAGAATCCAGTAAAGGAAATAAAATACTGCTTGATTATGGTATAAGGTTTAATAAGGAAGACAGACTCCCATTAACCGATGGATTTCATGACCTGAAAGCAGTAATTTTAACTCATTGTCATATCGATCATTCTGGTGGTTTGCCTTACTTGTTCAAGGAATTGAATTGCCCATTGTATACAAACCCCCTTACACTTCAAGTATCTGAAATATTGTTGAAAGACATGTTAAAAATTTCAAAACAACCTTACATGTTTGGCTTTAGAGAGTTAGATAAAATGAGAAGTAGTTCAATATTAGTAGAATATGATAAATCATACAAGATAACAGATGACATAACAATAACAACTCTTAATGCCGGTCACGTGCCTGGAAGCTTGTCGATCTTAATTAAAATAGATGATAAAAAGATTTTATATACTGGTGATATTAATACTCAAGACACTAATTTAATTCCTCCAGCAAACATGATGAATAATTCTAAATTGGATGTTATAATAACCGAATCTACGTATGCTCTTACTAAACATCCAAAAAGAGAACAATTAGAGAGTGAATTTGTTGATTCAGTCATGAATATCACTGAAAATGAAGGTAATGTACTCATTCCAGCTTTTAGCGTGGCAAGATCTCAAGAAATTTTTCTTATATTGAAAAAAATGCAATATACTGGGCCAATATTCTTGGATGGGTTAGCAAGAAAAATTTCATTAATTTATAAAAATTATCCAATGGAACTGAGAAACTATAAATTCTTCAAGCATGCATTGAATGATGTTAAGTTTGTAAGAAACAATGAAAGAAAAAAACTCGTGAAACATAATGGAAATGTGATAATATCACCTTCAGGAATGCTTAGAGGTGGTGCTGCGATTAATTATGTAAAACACTTTGTTGATGATCCAGCATCCGCAGTTTATTTTGTTGGTTATCAAGTAGAGGGAAATCCTGGCAAAACTTTGCTTGATGAGGGAATTTTTAAGTATGAAGAAAATAATAAATGGAATGATAATGCCTTTAAAATCCAAAAGAAAGCGAGCTGTGATATTAAATATTTTGATTTTTCAAGCCATGTTGATAATGAACTTTTACATGAATATATTGATAATCTTAGTTTTAATGAAAATGAGAAATATGCCTTTTGCATTCATGGTGAAAATAAAGCAGTCACGGCTTTGGCGAGAGAACTCTCAAAAAAAGATTTCAATTCAGTAGCTCCAGAAATAGGAGAAACTTATACCATATAAAATCAGATGGATTCATTTTTATTGAGTTGATTTTTTATTATTTCATCTAGGTTTTTTAAAAAAGTTTCAACAGAATTTATGGGAATTTTAGTGCCTGCTGCTGGGGGATGACCTCCTCCTAAAGCTTCAATCCCAGATTCTTTTAAAGCAGAGCGTATGGCTTCTGATAAATTAACTCCCTTTTTGACTAAATCATTAGAAGCTCTTGCAGAAATTTTATAAACATTTTCATCTTGTCTGCGTGCTAAACCGATAATAGGCTTTTCTTTATCTATAATGCTATTTTTTTCAAATGATAACATCGATGCTATAGTCCCAATTATGGACTCCGGAATGATATCCTCTCCAAAAAAATATTGAATATTTTCTCCTTGCTGGATCTTATTATTTTCTTGAATCCAAGATAGTGCCTTGAGAATGAGTTTTTTATATTCCTTTAATTGTTCTCTTGCTTTTTCAAACGCAAATTTTCTATCTCCCATCGCAATAGCAATTCCCAATGCACCATTATTGCTACGACCACAAGCATTTAATATGTTTGAAAATTCATTTAAATCGCTTAGTTCAGTACCTTCCTCCTCATTTTTGAGGATGAAACGATTTATTATCAAATTGTCCATAATATTTTTAGGGTTAACATTTAATTTTAATGTACAATACTCAACGATTAGCGATGAAATTTTTTGTTTCTCTTCTTGCGTAAGATCATTTAAAGTTTTAATTGTCCCATCTGGTTTTTCCATTAAAACTCCAGATCTCTTTAAAAATTTTAGAGTTGTGCTGGCATTACCAGATAATCCCGGCAAATTAATACTAGAGGCATAGGCAATTGCTTCATTTAAAGGTTTAATGGAAGAAAAATTAAGATCATTTATTACTTCAATCAAGTTTGCCTTAATAGCATCTTCCAAGATTACTTTATTTATTCCTAAAAAAGTGTTAAATTTTCCACGATTCTGAATGTCTCCTATTGCTCCGACTAATGCTATTCCAGAAAGGTCAATGTTTTTTTCATTAAAGCATTTTGCAAAAAGATAGCACATCCCTGCTGCTGAGATTTCAATACTACCATCTATAGAAAAAAAGTAAGGATTTACATGCCACGGAGATGTACTTTTTTTAATTTCTTCGATTTTACTTATATTTTCCTTATTCTCTATCCCCTGGGGCAAATGATGGTCTATAATCAAGAAACAATCATTTCCATTTACCTTATTAAACTTATCTTCAAGCTCTAAATATTGTCCACTTCCAAAATCAGAAAAAACGGTAAAATTTTTATATTCTGTGAAATGAGCAATTATTTTCTCGATTTCTTCTTTTTCCAATTGCCTTAAAACCCTTATTCTAAAAGGAATTTTTTCTCTATAGAATAATTTACCTAAGATTGCCCCAGAAACTAGTCCATCAGCATCTAGATGCGTGTAAATGTCGATAATGGAATTTAAATCTTCTAATCTTTTCAAAGAAAATTCTTTCGCTTCTTGTAGGGCAAGTTGCAATTCATTAAGTCGATTATCTTTAATATCCATTTGTATAAACTTTTTATAAAAACTTTATTTATAATATAAGAATAAGAAAAAAATAATAAATACTCAATTAAAAATTCAGAAAATGGGATTAGAATGCATCATGTAAAAATTAACCAACTTGCTTTAAAATTAGTAGAAAAAATAATTGATAATAAAGAGCTATACAATGCAGAAGTCCATGAACTTGATAATGGCGCAAAAGTTATGGATATGACTAGAGCAACTTGGGAGGGTGGTAAGTTAGTCGGAGAAATTTGTATGGGTGGGTTAGGAAATGTTGAATTTACTTATTATAATCTTGATGGTCATTACATTCCTAGTGTTAATGTCTATACTTCGGAGCCAATCATTGCTTGCATGGCTTCTCAATTAGCGGGATGGAATGTAAAATTAAAAAAAGAAGTTGAGAAAAATGGTGAAATAAAAAAGAAAACGGTTTTTCAATCTCTTGGATCTGGGCCGGCTAGAGCAAAAGCAAAAACTGAAAAACTATTCGAAGAAATAAATTACACCGATGATTCTAATTGTGCTGTCATAGTATTTGAAACATCAAAAATGCCTAATGAGGAAGTCATGGAAATTGTTGCGAAAAAATGCAATGTTGACACGAAAGAGACTTATGCTATTTATGCTCCAACTGCTTGTTTAACAGGTTCAATCCAAGTAGCTGCTAGAATTGTAGAAACAGGAATTCATAAATTACACGAAATTCATTTTCCCTTAGAAGTTATTAAAGATGGTTTTGGAACAACCACAATTGCTCCTATTGCCAAGGATGATTTAGGAGCCATGGGTAGAACAAATGATTCAATAAGTGCAGCTGGTTTGACTTTCTATAATATTGAAGTAGAAAAGGAAAAAGAACCAGAAATATTTGAATTATTGAAAAAAGCTCCAGCAAACACATCTCCAAGTTATGGAAAACCATTCTTAGAAACGTTCAAGGAAGCAAATTATGATTTTTATAAGATCGATCCTGGATTATTCGCACCAGCAAAATATACAGTTACGAATGTGAAATCTGGTCATAGTATTACTGTAGGAGAAGTTAACCATGAACTATTGAAAAAGTCATATGGTTTATCTTAAAGGAGATAATAAAAAATCTCTCAATTTTTTATTTTTCTTTGTATCGGGGGTAAAAAATTCATTAAAATAAGTTTAAGTTATTTAAAAGTTAGCTAATTCTTCTTGGTATTTCAATATATCCGCCGTGGATATATCTCTATCAAATTTAATATCCGTTTTTAATCCTAAATATGCGCAAGCAACTTTTGCAGCAGCAACTATTTCAGCTTTATTTAATGTAATGGAATATTCATCGATTGATTGATTTCTTTCACCATATCTATTAGAGTAATTATTTCGTTTATCGACAGAAGAATAATAATAATCTGTAGAATCATGGATGCTATCATACTTTTTTTCTACCATTTGAAAGGACCTTTCTCTCTTCATCCGACTCAATAGTGAAGCCATCTTATCAGCTACAGTGAATGGTAATTGATTTTTAATTAATAATCTGATAATATTATTTACATCAAAATAGTTCAAGTTATCATATTTAGCTCTTAAGTATTGTTTGAGGTTCTCCGTATCTCTTTCACATTCTACTTCCAACCAATCGTGAATCGCTAATCTACGTCTAAAGAAAATTATTTCCCAATTTATGTTAAGCTCTTGTAAAAACCTTAACAATTTATCATCATCAATTTTTTTTGCTTCAATTGTGATGAAAAACTGCAGTCCGTAATATTTATGTTCTTGTTGGAGGAAAAATCCTCTCTGTTGCATTGAAGAGAGAATCTTTAAGTCTAGTATGTAAATATTATCGGTGAGGTCTCTTTTACCACAACTTAAATATATAACATTACCTTCTTCGCTCACATACTCACAGTCTAAAAATCCTAAAATGCTATCTCTATTTTCTGTTATGAACTCTTTTAAACCGCTTAATGTTGGCTTCACATCAAATTTTTTCAAATCCTTTTCTCTTATTGTTACATAATCCTTGTTGTTTGATCCTACTGCTAACTTTATTGTCTCCAATTTCAAGTCTTTTTCTTCTCCAAATAACTCTTTCACAATCTCATTTATGGGGAAGACTTGTTCATCTAGAATTTTCACATCTGCCATTGAGATTTCATACGGTTTTGGATTCTTTAGATACTTATTTAATACTGGTGCTTCTGAGGCATCAACTTCAATATCATAATCTTTAGCAAGATTCTTCTTGATTATACAGATTGTCCTCATTTTTTCTCTGTAAATAGTAAGAGATGTCGTATCATCTACAACAGCTCTAAATTCTTCGGACATGTTATCAATATGATCGATATTTATCCTTCTTCTCATGTATCAAACCGGCTTTTATGAAAAAAAATACTTTATATATTTAAATAAAAAGTTTCTATCTTTTAATTTTATGTTTAAAAAAATATAAATATTTCATCAATTTTTACGAATTTTCGATTAAATTAATCAGAAATAGCAATCAATTATTATCTAATTAATATAGAAAGCTATTTCACGGATGAATCAAGAAATATGATTCATTCTGATAATAAAAATAATAAAATTCTTCCAATGATTAAATAATTTTTAAAATCTATCTGTTAATTAAAATATTTAATATCAATTAAAAAAAATTAAAGCTCCTCTTCCAAAAAATAGTTGTCGTCTTTTTTTATATAAACTATTTCAGAACCAAAATTATTCCTGACATGATATTTATTGCCTTCAACTTTCAATAATTCAAGTGAGTATGGCAATCTTCTTTTCTTAATAATGTCCTCTACTATTCTTTGTTCTTCTTGTGGGTCCATAGTAAAAATAAGGTTAGAAAGAAAAAAAATATTATGTTTTTTAATAAATTACAAGAATGGTGATTTGCCTGCCCTAAATAATTAATAATTTAATCATATATTCTTGATTTTTTTTTATCCTTAATATTTAATGATATTGTTTTAGAATAATTGTTAAGACAAAAAATATCTAAAAAGATCATTTTTTTACTCTTATTCCACTAAATCTTGATTCTCAATTTGAGAAATGTCCAAATTTTTAAAAGAAATTCACACATCAAAATTTAAAGTTAATTTGAAAAAAAAATTTTCATCAATTGAGTAAAAATTATGCGGGTTTAATGAATAGGATAATGAAAAAAAAAGAAATGAAATTAAATTTCAACAATTTAAGTGGGTTCTTATTAAAAAATGAAAGAGATTTTAATAAAACAAACAGTTTATAAAATAAAAATTCATTTAAGAATATATAATTCTAATTAATTATTTCGCGTTTAAGCCATGGCTAAACAAGTGTTAAATATTGGCTTTTTTTCTTGTATGTATAGCCAGATTAATGGTACAGCTCATGCAGTTCGATTTCTATCGGAAGCAATAGCAAAACTTGGGCATCACGTGCATGTTTTTGCACCTCGCATATTAGATGGTTATGAAAAGCCAAAAACATTGCATTTTCATGATATTGGAGGCGTAACAGTTAGTGAGAAAACTGGTTTTGTATTAAGCGCTCCCATCCATAAAATATTTTTATGCCAGCATGACTACTTGGACATTTCACACATTCACACTCATGCCACCATTGGCTCAATGGCAATTAATTGGAGCAAATATTTAGGCATTCCCATGATTGGAACTCATAATAGCCCAATGCATTATTATACAGCACAATATGTACCTATTTTTGGTAAATTATTAACTAAATCCGATTTAATATGGCGGTATGAAAGGCATATTTTAGACAAATATGATTTTGTTCACGTGGCAACAAAATCCAAGAAAGATTTGTTGCTTAATTATCGATTTAAAGAACCAATTGTATGCATGACTAATGGAATTCATGACATTTATTTTACTGAATTAAAAGAAAATGGAATTAGAGAAAAATACAATTTAGAAGGAAAAAAAATTTTACTATACGCTTCGAGATTATCTCCAGAAAAGCATCCTATAAGCATAATTAAAGCATTTAAAAAAATCAATAAGTTAGTACCTGATTCACATTTAGTATTAGTCGGAAGTGATGGGCCTTCGACGGATCATGTTAAGCGGATCATAAAAAAGAAGAATTATCGTAATATTGTAACATATGCTGGGCGAGTTCCATTCACGGATTTACTAAAGTTATATAATATTGCTGATGTATCTTGTTTATGGTCATGGGTCGAAGCAGAGGGTTTGGTTTTAATTGAAGCCATGGCTCAAGGAACTCCAAATGTAGGAGCAAATGCTTGCGGCATTCGAAACATTATCAGACATGGAAAGACAGGATATCTAGCAAATAATCTTGATCAGTTTAAAGATTATGTCGTGAAATTATTAAAAGATGATGATTTAAGAGAAGAATTTGGTAAAAATGCGAAAAAAATCGCTCAAAAATACAAAATTAGTGAAGTTGCTAAGACATGGATAGAATTATACAAATTTACAATTGACGAGTTGTATCCCTTACGATATTATAGGAAAGAAAGAAAATATAGAATAGAATTAATTAAGGAATTCATACACCAACTCCCAAATGTTAGCTTTTAATTATTCATTCTGAAAAAATTTATATTATGGTTATTTTATTCTCTAGTAATGTCCGTGAATAAACGAAAATCAAGAGAGAATAACATAAAATTAGTAGAAAAGGATTTTGTACCCCATTTTTTACCTACTTTTAGGATTCCTACAAAATTTTTCCCCATACCAATCATTATTGTCGTAATTTTTTCTGGATTTTTAGCTTATATAACATATTTTGGAGCTGGAATCCAAATGGAAGGTGGTTACTTTTCTGAAGCCGATTTAGGCGTCATTGGAGGAATTCTAAATGGTATATTATTTACTTTTACTGCAGCAATTTCTGCATTCTTGATTATTTTTTTTGTTAAAAGAAAAGGCATTGATATACTTAAATATTTTTTTGGTTTTACAATCGGGTTCATAAGTTTTTTCATGACTTATTTTTTTGGATCTACCATAATATATTTGATCTTTATTCAATTTCCTGAAACTCCAGAACTTGTAAATAGTTATTATTTAATTACAAACATGATCCTACCAATTCTTACTGGAATTTTTTCGGTTATCCTTCTATATAAATATTTCACGTCAAAATCAATTAATTTAAAGAATTTAATTGTATTATATACCAGTCTCTTAATGAGTGCCTCCCTTGCAATTTTCATGCCATTATGGACTACCATCGCTATATTAATTGGTTTATCCATATGGGATATGTTCGCAGTCTTATCACGGCGTGGACCAATTCGAGAAATGATTGAGATAGCTTCTAAGCCAGATAAGGATCAAAATTTTGTTCACGCTAATCCTTCCAAAAAATTTGTTGATATAATGTATTTTTACCAACCAAGTCTTAAATACCATCAACAAGCAAGTTTAAATGATGAAGTGATAGAAAAACCCGTATTAGTTTATGACACTTCAAAAATCGAGATTGGAATTGGGGATCTCATATTTTACAGTATGTTAACTTCTTGTGCATTGATCCAAAGCAATAGCATAATTGTAGTAATATTTACCTTAATTGCAATATTAATTGGAATAAGATTAACAATCATTGGCTTAAAAAAAAATAAAATATTACCCGGATTACCAATTTCTATTTTTCTAGGGATTGCAACGATGTTTATTTCTTGGTTTTTATTATTAATAATATTCCCATGAGATAATTTATAGTTAGAATAGAAAAATTTTAATTTCTTTCAAGTAGATGTATGATAAACCAAATTAAAAGTGAACAATAATGGTAAATGAAAACGATATTAATTCCATAGCTGTTGTTGGGGCTGGCACAATGGGAAAGGAAATTGCTCAAGTGGCATTAATGGCAGGCTTTGAGAAAGTCTACTTGAATGACATTAATAAGGAAACTCTTAATTCTGCAATTAATATAATAAGAAATAATTTATTAAAACTTGAAAAGAAGGGAAAGCTAAATAATGGCATCACGACTGAAGATTTAATGAAAAAACTTAAAGCCACCTTAGAGCTTTCTAAAGTAGTTTCAAGAGCAGAACTCGTAATTGAAGCCATTCCTGAAAAAATGGAATTAAAACAAGCTCTTTTTAAAAAATTAGGTGAATTGACTCCTAAAAGTACGATTTTAGCAAGCAATACATCAACAATGAGCATTTCAGAAATAGCTTCTTCTTCGGGTAAAGAAGATAAAGTCGTAGGAATGCACTTTTTCATTCCTGTTGTTGTTCTCAGACTAATTGAAGTCATTAAAGGCAAGAAAACTTCAGATGAAGTTTTTGAAACTTCCATTAAAGTTGCTAAGAGGTTTCCTTCTTTAAAGGGGAAAAGATATGTAGCTAGAATAGAGAAAGAAACACCGGGCTTTATTGTAAACCGATTAACCATTGCTACATCCCTGTATCTTAGTTGGTTACTTGATCACGCAAGTGAAAACGGAATTGAAATTGAAAAAATTGATAATGATGTTGCTAAATCTCCAGAATTAGGGCCTTATGCAAAATGGGACTATTTAGGTTTGGATGTAGTTTGTAATGCTCTAAATTATTTTAATAAAACAGTTTCTGAAGAATTTCGACCTGGGAAGGTCTTAACTAAGCTAGTAAACGAAGGAAAATTAGGTAAAAAAACTGGAGAAGGTTTGTATAAATGGGTTGAAGGAAAGCCTATTAGAAAGACTGAAGAAAGAGCAAACCTTTTTGACATTAATTTGTATTATGCCATTCAATTAAATGAGGGTTGTCGATTGTTAGGCGAAGGAGTTGTGAAAAATTATAAAGTCATAGATGATACGATGCTAGCTGGAATGGATATGCCCGGACCTTTTTCTGCTGGAAAAAGAAATTATGAGAAATGGACAAAATTATTAGAACAATTTTCTAAGCAATCTAATTTAACATATATTCTACCATGCGAGTTAATGAGAACTGGGAAATTCTTGCAAATGAAAAAATAAGCTTACTCATTCTGATAATCATCATTAGGTTATTATTGATTTTTTTCTATTATAAAATAAGCAAATTTATAAGAAAATTGCAATTGAAGATATTTGATGATCAATAAAAATTCAGCTCCTAAAACTGGATTTGAGAAAGTTTTAGATTTCTTTAATAACAAATTAGATGTAAATCATCCAATTGCAATAGCAGAAATTGTTGATAAAACTGGTTTTTCTTGGAGTTTCATTAAAAAAACTCTTACTCGCATTAAGGATGAATATGTAGGATTCCATTTTGAGAAATCCGGTAATACTTGGATTGCTTGGAAGGATAGAAATCATGTGGTTAAGAAAACGGATGATACATGTTCTCGTTTTCTAAAAAATAAAGATCCATAATTTTTTAATTTAATCATGCTCTTCTAAAATTTTTCTAATTAGGAAAGTAATAGATGTAGTCGTACAAATATGCCTTATTTTGATTATTTTTTAATTAATTATCAAGATCTTTAAGATTTTTTAAATTTTTTTAGTAATAATTCTAAAATTTCATTTAAATTGATAATAATTAAATTCATATTGATAGTGTGAAATTTCAAACTAAATTTAAATTCATTGTTCCATTTTACTATTCATAATATTTTAACGATGAATATAAATAAATGGTTGTAATCAATGAAGATTGAAAAATCTAGCCAAGATCTCGAAAATGAAGTAATTTATGCTGGACTATGCATCCATTGTGGATCTTGCAATGCTTTTTGTCCTCACATGGATTTTCATCAAGAAACTGGAGAAGCTTATGTTGTTGATGAATGTGCTGAAACGGTTGGATTATGTTATAACTCTTGTCCACGTACATTTTTTCCCATTAGTGAAATTGAAGAAAAACTTTTTGGGACAACAAGACAAGATTTAGGAATTGGTGTTTATAAAGATATCATTCAAGTAAAAGCTAAAAATAGAGAAGATATTCTTTATAATCTTGTCGTTGCTGCTTTTGAATCAGGAGTAGTCAAGCATTTCGTTTTAAGTGAACCAAAAAGTAAAAAACCTCCAGTTGCATTTCCAGTGATCGTAGATGACGCTAAAGAGGCAAAAAAATACATTCCAAAAAAGACCATGGATAATGCTGGACCCTTAATCACTGGTATTGGAAAAGCTTATTTAGATAGGAAAAGAGATATCGGCATTATTGCTAATCCTTGTCATCTTCAAGGTTTAGCAAAAATTTTGGTTTCTGAATTTAATACTGGTGCTGAAAGGACTTCCTTAAAAATCGCATATGCGTGTTCTTCTGGAGGAATGGCCGGATGTAAGTATTGTCTTGATTTTTCAGGAGAATTTTCTGATATCTCTTATAGTCCTTGGGGTGCTCCTTCAAAGGATGAGGCTTTTCTAATAATTAGAACTGATGTGGGGCAAAAAGTAGTAGATCATGCTATCAATAAAAAGTATTTAGAAGTTACTAACAATCATCCTGATTTAACAAAGATGAAAGAATTCGTTGATAAAAAACGCAAGAAGAATTTCCTCACCTTAATTGGTAAGGATAAAATTGAAGCAAAGTATTTGAAATTAACAGTTGAGCAGTTAAAGGATTTACTTCAATAAATTCTTATTTGATATTTTTTTCCTTTTTTTTCCTTTTAGATTATTTAATTTTCTTGGACAATTTCTTCCCTTTTTTCAAGCAATAATTTGGCCATAGTTTCAAAAATCAAGTTATTATTATAACCAGTTACGCTTGAAGTTTCAAAAAAATAAGGAATTTTCATTTTTTTAGCAAATTCTTGACCCATCTTTTTTTTTACTGTTCTTTTTAAAACAGCTAAATCGTATTTCTCACCAACTAATATAAACTCAACATTAGGGGCACTATTTTTTACAATATTATACCATTCCATCAAGTTTTCGAAACTAGTATATCTAGTTATGTCATAACAAAGCAAGCAACCATGGGCACCGCGAGCATAATTGGGGAGAAAGAATCTGAAACGACTTTCTCCTGCAAAATCCCAAATTTGTAATTTCACGTGAATGTCATTAAAAACGTAAGAATGAGTAAATAGATCAGTTCCAATTGTTATTCTCATTGGGATATATCTTCCAGTCTTTAAATATTGAATCATGGTGCTTTTACCAATACCACCGTCACCTACTACAACAACTTTGAAAAGATATTTCTTCTGATTGGACATGATCCTCTAATATTGAGTTAATAAAATGTATCTTTAAAAGTATTATGAATTTAAACATTTTAAATTTTTAGCACGAGTAGTTTTTTATTTAAACTATTTTTTATAAATTAATTTAATTTCAAACATTTACTTTTAATTTTGGAGGGAATTCTTCGTATTCAGACAAATAACGGATAAATAGGAACCATTAAAATAAAATACTAATAATTAAATTTTCTAAAATTAAAACTGTTATCTCTTTTTAAAGTTATCTCCCTGTAAAAGAACATAAATTTATTATGGGAAAAAAAGAATCTATAATTATTAAACTAAGAATTTTTAAATTAATGTAACCTCATTATACAATTTTATATTTTTAATTCATTCTTCTTTTGAAATCCTTCCAAATTTTTTACCAAGTTTTTCCAATTGACTAAGAATATTCTCTTTTAGATCACTTGGCAATTGATTTAAGCATAATTTAAATTCCTCCTCATTAAAATTCAAAATATCTCGGTATAATAATTTTATCGAAATTATTGAGCAAGCTGGAGAGATTATCATGGAAAAGAAAATAAAAATGCTAAGTATGACCGGATTTGAACCTTCAATTCCAGTTCCAGGCAAGTAATAACTTATTCCAACAATAATATTTGATTTTAACAAGAATTCAATCGCAATGTTGATTAAATTTACTAAAATGAAAATACACGTGTTAATGATCGATACCTTTTTAAAAGTTTTAATACTTAGACTTGAATTGACCAATTTTTGCAAATCTTTTTTCGATATTGATTGTTCCTCGTTTTCAGATTTTGAAATCGTGTAAGCATTGATTATTATTTTATAATTTTTCCAAGCATCGGTAAAAATCCAGAAAAAACCAAATGTATAAATTAAGATAAATAAGATTTTGAAATAATGGAAATACATGTCAATTAACTGGGGATGATAGATGGATTCTGCCCCGATCCAAAATAATAATGTCAGTAAGAAAAAAGATATAAAAGAAAACCTATTAGCATTTCTTTTCTCAATTCCTAGAGGATAAAACTCTATCAAACTATCATTGATGACATATCTCCATTTATTTGCGCTAATAATTCTAAAAAATATTGAAAAAGAAAATGTAATGATCGGGAATAATAATAATAAAAAATTGCACCAGGACTGCGATAAAACAAGCAAGTACATTAACGTAAAAAGTATAACATCTCTGACAAAGGCTTCATTTATTAATTTCCTTAACGGGATATATTCATCCTTACCATTATCCTCGGGCATTTTAATAAGAAAACTTTCTTAATAATTAAACTTTTATACTTTTTATATAATCATAATTAAATGATACAAGAAAATAAAAAAATTTTCTCTTTAAATTAAAAGGAAAACGTGATGAATTACAATACTTTTTTTCCTTATGAAAAATTCAGGAAAAATCAAGAAGAAGTCATAAAAAGAATAGAGAAGGGAGCAAGAGAACGCAAAAACATGCTATTGGTTGCTCCAAATGGAACGGGTAAAACCATCATTGCTTTAAGCGCACTTCTTCCTTTAGCATATCAAAAAGATTTAAAAATTATTTACATGTGTCGCACTCATGCCCAAAATGCAAGAATCATTAAAGAATTAATAAAAATTTCAGATTATTTAAAGGATAAGGGAAGCGAGCTTAAAGTTAATGGCTTATCGATTAGAGGACGGAATGAAATGTGCTTAAATAAGACTTTATTAGAGCTTAAGGCAAATCCAAGAGAAGCAATGGCAATTTGTAGCGATATGCGGCGTAATAAAACCTGTTCTTACTTCTTAAACTTATTGAGAAAGAAAAATGAAGATGAATCTCTCATTTTTATATCGCCAACCATCTTAGAAAAACCAATAGATGCTGAAGAATTAATCAATTTATGTAAAGAAAAGCGAATTTGCCCTTATTTCTTGACCAAATATTTATTAAACAAAATGAGATTAATCATCTGTAATTATCAGTGGATTTTTAATCCCGACATCAGGGAAAATTTTTTGGATTTTATTGGTGATGATTTAGAAAAAAGCATTTTAATTCTAGATGAATGTCATAACATTATTGATGTAGCCACAGAAATAAATTCAAGCAGATTGACTCCTTATTTATTAAGATTAGTATTTAGAGATCTTGAAACCCATGGTTCATCGCTATTAATGCGTGAATTTGTAGAATTTTTACAAAAATTATTGGCTCAAAAAGCTAGGTTCATGAAATCAGAAGAAGAAAAGATTGATCCTTTCAAATTATTAAAGCTGATTAATGAGGAAATGGGATTTTCATCCTTAATTGAGTTTAAAAACTTTGTTAAGGATTTATTTGAATTTAGTGAGTCTGTACATGAAGAAAAATTGGCTAATGGCCAAGTATCACGAGATTATATCGGTAGTTTGGCCTCTTTTTGGTTGAAATGGATAGAAACTCATGCCTCAGATAATTATTTCTTTTGTTATACGTTAAAAAAGCAAAGAGGGAAAAAAACAGTAAACTTAGAAATTGTTGCTTTAGATCCTAGAGAAATTGTTGTCCCTATTTTAAAAGAATGTTATACTTCTTTAAGCCTGTCAGGAACCGTTAATCCATTCGTATATTCTCATTTAATGGGAATGAAAGATACTGGAAAAGATTTTGACGAGATAGAGTTAGACTCTCCTTTCAAAAAACAAAATATTAAGGCGATAATTACAGAAGGAGTTAATACAAGAAAAAATAGTAGAAATGAATCGATGTATGATAAAATGCTCAATAAAATAGATGAAGTGATTAGATGCACTCCAGCGAATATTGGAATATTTTGCGCTTCTTATAAAGTGCTTAATGCTCTTTTAGAACGAGGAATTGATTTAGTAGTAAGAAGATATGGAAAAAAACTAATTGTTGAAAATCCTAATCTCTCAGCATCGGAGAATGCATCCTTAGTTAGAATATTTAAGAGATTAGCTCACCCTCCAAATAAAGGGGCAGTATTACTTGGAGTTTGCGGGGGACGAAATTCAGAAGGAGAAGATTATCCGGGAGATTTTATGAATTCGGTAATCATTGCCGGTTTTCCCTATCACTTGCCTACTCCAAGAGTAGATGCTAAAATAAAGTATTATGATAAAGTTTTTTACAATAGGGGTTGGCTTTTCGCTTAT
>Ga0190360_1000470_pt1 | contig 22666 bp, 25 predicted proteins | sample 48721834_MG_FD_161271 | JGI IMG/M metagenome (GOLD analysis project Ga0190360, IMG submission 161271) | Hydrothermal vent microbial mat bacterial communities from Southern Trench, Guaymas Basin, Mexico - 4872-18-3-4_MG | ecosystem: Environmental > Aquatic > Marine > Hydrothermal vents >... | reverse complement strand
TCCCAAGAGCAATGCATCATATATGGCAATAGAGAAGGCAATAGAAGATGCAAGGAAGAGTTCAAATGAACAGGTCCCGCTTCATCTTCGGAATGCTCCAACGAACTTGATGAGAGAGATGGGTTATGGTAAAGGATACAAATATGCTCACGACTATGATGGAGGATTTGTTGAGCAGGATTTTCTTCCATCGAAGTTGAAAGGCAGGATATATTATAGACCCAAAAAGATTGGTTATGAAGTGACGATAAAGCAGAGGTTAGAGGAGTGGTGGAAAAAGAGAAGAAATAAAGACAAGGGATCAGAATGAGCAAGAATGAGATTTTTGCAGGTATAGATCTTGGAGGCACAAACATCAAGGCATGTCTGCTCACAAGGGAAGGAGAGATAGTAGCAGAGAGGATAGTAGGCTGTGAAAAGGAGGGTAGAGTGGACCATGTGCTCGACAGAATATCGGATTTGATAAATAAGCTTTGCAGCAGTGCAGGCTGTCGAGTATCCTGTGTCGGGATCGGAGTTGCCGGTCTTGTGGATGCAGAAAAAGCGGTCTTGCTTGAGGCTCCAAATCTACCCGGATGGCGTGATGTGGAGGTTGGATGTGAATTAAAAAGAAGATTGAATCTACCAATTAAAATGGATAATGATGCTAATGTGGCTGCACTTGGTGAATATATGTTTGGAAGCGGTAGTGGTGTGAAGAACATGATGATGGTAACACTCGGTACTGGTGTTGGAGGAGGATTGATACTTGAGGGAAAGATATACAGGGGCAGCAGTGGTTCTGCTGGTGAGTTCGGACACATGACAATAGATCCGAACGGTCCTATATGCAGCTGCGGAAGGAGGGGTTGTATTGAGGCCTATATAGGAACCCGTGGAATTTTACGCAGAACAAAGGAGTGTTTATCAAAGGGCAGTTCATCGTTGTTGAGTGGAATCAGAGAAGAGGAGATGACCCCAAAACATATAAGCGAGGCAGCAGAGAAGGGGGATGAGGTTGCAATAGAGATATTGAGAAAGACCGGTTACTATCTTGGAGTTGGAATCGGAAATGTTTCAAATCTTCTCAATCTTGAAATGGCGGTAATAGGAGGTGGCGTTTCCAATGCAGGAGAGCTGATTCTTGGACCTGCAAGAGAGAAAACAATGGATGTTGCACTCGAGATTCCGGGAAGAGTGATCGAAATAAAATCTGCCCAACTTGGTGAGAAGGCAGGTATGGTAGGTGCGGCTTGTATTGCGATGAGTATGGTGTAACCTTTTAGCGTGTTTTATTGTATTTAATAATAATCCGATTAAATGATGAGAAAAAGAACCTTTCAATTATTCTTATTTACAGTACTCACCGCATTTGTATTTGACATGCTCGGTGGTCAGGAAAGGGTGGAGTCTGCAAAGGACACTACTGCAAAAAAGGCTGCATATGGAAGTGGACTGGAGGGACCGATTAATTATGAGGCTGTAGAGATTTTCAATAAGATGGATGAGCATAAGACGATTCTTCTTGGTAAGGCAGTGGTCAAATATCAGGACATGGAGCTCAGGGCAGCAAAGATTACTGTGGAATGGGACAGAGATCTGATGATAGCAGAAGGAGTAATCGATTCTGTATGGGTTGTAGATGAGGAAACAGGCGATTCGACATTTGTTGCAAAGACTTTAGGAATGCCTCAGTTTACACAGGCCGGCGATGTGATGATAGGTGAGGTTATGGAGTTTAACTTCAGATCCAAGAAGGGTCGTGTTCTCAGGGGAAGAACTTCCTATGAGGAGGGATTCTATACAGGCAGTACTGTTAAGCTCGTCAAACCAAAAGTGCTGCATGTTAAGAATGCAATATATACCACATGCGACAAGAAAGAGAATCCCCATTTTCATTTCTGGTCGTCACAAATGAAGCTCCACTACAATGATAAGGTTGTGGGGAAGCCCCTTGTCATGTATATTGGAAATATTCCTGTCATGGCTCTTCCATTTATTTTTTTCCCGATCAAAAAGGGGAGACATTCAGGGATAATATTGCCTCGCTACGGCTCTAGTTCGATAGAGGGAAGATATTTGAAGGGTTTTGGATATTACTGGGCAGCAAGCCAATACTGGGATGCAAAAGTTCAGGCCGATTTTTATGAAAGGAGTGGTTTCTTATTCAGGGGAAGCCTACGCTATAATATCAGATATATTTTAAATGGATTAATTTCTGGAAGCTGGACACAGAAAAATTTTAATGCATATGGAAACGAAGAGAAAAGACGGCTTTGGGACATCAGGGTTCAACACAGCCAGGAAATTTCTCCCACAACAAGGTTCAATGTCAGCGGAACTTTTCTTGGAGGAGGTACTCTGTATAGAAATTACAGCTCGGATCGGCAGCAGAGATTGAGAAGGCAGATAATATCAAACGCTACCCTGACAAAAAGGTTTGCAGGCGGACAGAGTATTACGGTTAATCTGAGCCACAGTAGAGATCTTCAGACTGGTAATATAACAGAGACACTGCCGAGGATTAATTTCAGGGTAGGCCAGTTCCCACTCATAAAAAGACCCAAGGCTTCGAGGGGAAAGAGCGTAGAGAGCAGATGGTACCACAACATCTATTTTAATTACAATTCAGAGGCAACCGTATACAGATCAAAACAGAGGCAGATTACATACTCCTATGCAGACAGCTCTTATGACACAACCTATGTTACAGATGAATATATGAAGTGGAATCACTCGATGAATGTTTCATCTTATTTTACTCTTCTCCGCTGGTTTAAAATCAGTCCTGGTATGAGTTATAATGAAAACTGGTATAACAAGGGATACGACTATGTTTTATACCCTGACACAAACATAATATCTGCAGTGGAGAAGAAGGGATTTTTTTCTCAGAGGACCTACCGTATTTATGTTTCTCTCAACACAAAATTATATGGTCTGTTCAAGCCGAAATTTCTAAAGACAGTCATGCTGAGGCATGTGGCAACACCAAGCGTAAGTTTTAATTACAATCCAGATTTTCGAAATAAACGTTTCGGATATTACAGATACATCGAAGATACGACTGGAACAGTCTATCAGAAGTATTGTTTCAGCAATATTGGTTCTACTCCTCCTGCTGGCAGTAAATCTTTGAGCTTCAGTCTTAGAAATGTCTTTCAGATGAAGATAGGGGATGGCGAAAAGGAGAAAAAGATCGATATTTTATACTGGAATCTATCCTCTTCATACAACTGGGAGGCTGAAAAATACAGGCTCGGCAATCTCTCCTCTTATTTAAGATCATCAATATCAAAGGAGATCAACCTCACACTTAACTCAACATATTCTTTCTATCAGGTAGATGAGAATGGAAGTACTATAAACAGACTCATGATAGATAAGATCGATTTCAGAGACTGGAAAACTATTTTTAAGAATCCATGGCTGCGTCTTACAAGCATAAGCTTTAATTTAAACATCAGACTTAAGGGAAGTTTCAAGACAGGCGGCAGATCGGCTGGTGTCTCTACACAGGGGCAGGAGACCGCCTCTGGAACACAGCCCTATGAAATGGCTGCTGCTGGACTCAGGCCTGGTGGTAGTATGGGCAACAGTGTCAGTCCGTGGAACATGAATACCACTCTTTCATACACAGAGAGCAGAACTAACCCGAAGAATCCAATAAAGACATTCTGGGCAAGGACAATGATTTCATTCAATCTTACAAAAAACTGGAAGATTTCCTATAATGCCCAGTTTGATTTTGTAAGGAAGGAGTTTGTCAGCCAAGATATTAATATATACCGCGATCTCCACTGCTGGGAGGCAAGATTTGTCTGGTCTCCTGTTGGAAGATATAAACACTTCTATTTCAGGATAAACATAAAGTCGCAGATGCTTCAGGATATTAAGTTTGAAAAGGGAAGTGGGAGAAGAGGGATCACGGGTTCTATTTTTCGAAACATCTATTAACAATAATTACTGGTTTAAGTTAAGTATGTGTTGATACTTCTACTGTAATTTATTATATTTTACAAAATTTTATAGGACTTTGTATGAGTGTATCGAAAAAAAAGAGAGTTGCAGTTGTTTTTGGTGGCAGGTCAACAGAACATGAGGTTTCATTATCATCGGCCATTAACATTCTCAAGAATATGGATCGCGACAGGTACAGTATCATACCAGTAAAAATTACAAGGGATGGAAGGTGGATGCTTCTTCCAGATGTCTCAGAGCTTCGTGATGTTGATGACCTGAGCACAAAGAACGGTCCCTATCTATTAATAGGTGATCCAAAAAATAGGGGTTTTTTCGAGATAAGAGATGATGGCAAGGGAACTGCAAAATTTTATCGGTTCATACCTGTAGATGTTGTCTTCCCAGTTCTTCATGGAACATTTGGAGAAGACGGTACTGTTCAGGGTATGTTGAGCCTGGCTGATATTCCATTCGTAGGAGCAGGAGTTCTTGCATCTTCTGTCAGTATGGATAAGATAGTGATGAAGCAGATATTCTCTAAGAATCAACTTCCAGTTCCCGACTTTATCTGGTTTTTACGAAAGGTGTGGAGCAGTTCCCCGGAGATAATTTCAGAAAGAGTTGAGGAGGAGATTGGTTTTCCATGTTTTGTAAAGCCGGCAAACACTGGTTCAAGTGTTGGGGTCTCGAAGGTTCACAAAAGGGACGAACTGAAAGCTTCAGTGGATAATGCTGCAATGTATGACAGAAAGATCATTGTAGAGAGAGCGATCAAGGCAAGGGAACTGGAGTGCAGTGTGCTCGGGAACGATGATCCTCAACCATCGGTTGTTGGTGAAATAATACCTGCAAATGAGTTCTACGATTACGAAGCAAAATATATAAGCGAGCACAGCAGGACAGTGATTCCTGCAGATATTCATGAATCTATCTCGAAAAGGGTGGCAGAGCTTGCGGTTCAGGCTTTCAAGGCCGTGGACTGTGCGGGAATGGGAAGGGTCGATTTTCTTCTCGAAACAGATACAGATAGGATATTTGTAAATGAGATAAATACAATACCGGGCTTTACGCAGATCAGCATGTATCCAAAGCTATGGGAGGCAAGCGGGATCTCCTATTCGCAACTGATAGACAGACTGATAGAACTGGCAGAGGAGAGGCATAGCGATCTCAGACGTTCAAAGTTTCGGAAAGATTTGCTTGAAAGATAAAATATACAGGGGTTGACAACAATGATAGAACTGGTAAATTTAACCCGTAATTTTGGGGATCTTGTAGCTGTTGATGGAGTTACATTTGAAGTTCCAAAGGGTCAGATTTGCGGTTACCTTGGACCGAATGGTGCTGGAAAGACAACAACTGTAAAAATGTTAACATGCATGATTCCTCCCACTTCTGGTACTGCCGTTGTATCGGGGTTCGACATACTCAAAAACAGCCTTGAGGTAAAACGGTTGATAGGATATGTTCCAGAGTCAGGGGCAGTATACCAGAGTCTTACACCACATGAATATTTGAGTTTTGTGGGCAGGATATATGGAATGAATCGCGACCTGATAGAGAGAAGGATAGACGAGTTTTGTGAATTTTTTGGCCTAAAGGATAATCTTCACCAGAGGATGAGTGAATTTTCAAGGGGCATGAAGCAGAAGGTTGTTATAGCCTCTGCAATGATTCACAATCCAGATGTTATTTTCATGGATGAGCCGCTTAGCGGTCTGGATGCCAATACTGCTGTTGTTCTAAAAAAGCTTTTACGAAACCTTGCAGATGCTGGCAAGACAATATTCTACTGTTCACACATACTCGAGGTTGTTGAAAACATATGCGACAGGGTAATAATCATAAACAAGGGAAAGATTGTTGCAGACGGCTCTGTTGGAAAACTAAAAGAGATGACGCGCAGATCAACACTCGAGGATGTCTTTAGCGAACTCACAAGCAGTGAGGACCTTGGAGAGGTAGCAAGAGCATTTTTAAAGAGTATAACACAGGACAGGACCGAATGATGGCTAAAGGAATTTTCAGATTTATTGGTATCGACTGGAATCAGTTTAAGTGTTTGATGAGTGTGAGCATAAAGAATGATTTCAGGCGCCACAGAGGAATGGCCGGTAGAAGTAGCAAAATCTCTCCTATGGTGTGGTCTATGATATTCTATTCAATGATGAGCATAGCCCTGGCAGCCGGTCTTGCTCCTGTGACCACGACATTTCTTTATTCCCTGCTGATACTCTCATACTCAATGGTCATTATGGTGCTTATTGTTATCCTTGAGTTCAGTACCACAATAATAAGTTCTGACGATTCTGATATACTCGCATATCGGCCGATCAGCTCGAGGACCTACTTTTTTGCACGGCTGGGAAACCTCCTCTTTTATGTTTTCTTGATGACTTCTTCAATATGTTTTTTCCCATCGATAATCGGTATTACTATCAAAGGCTCGTCATGGCTTTTCCCATTTCTGTTTTTAATAGTGGCAGTAGTTGCAAATGCTGCGGCTGCATCCTTTGTAGTATTGATCTATACAACTCTTATGAAAGTCGTTCGTGGCGAAAAATTCAAGGATATTATTGCATATGCTCAGGTATTCTTTACATTTTTTACCATTCTCATCTATCAGCTCGTACCAAGGCTCAGCCAGAAATATTTATCGTCAGATTCGGAGATCTCTGGCAAATGGCTCTATGCTACTCCTTCTGCATGGTTTGCAGGTTTTATTCAATTTTTACTCGGGAGAGATGAGAGTATCTATATTCTGTTGTCAATAATAGCAGCAGTTTCTACTTTCCTGCTCTTTTTTATATCATTCAGGCGTATTTCGATGCAGTATGCAGACAGACTATCTGCGCTTCAGGTAAGTTCTGAAAAGAGGGATAGAACATCTAAAATCTTTAAAAAAAGAAAAAAGAGCATTGCATTCATCTTTTTGAATAGACCAGAGGCAGAGGCGGGATATGAATTATCAATACAGATGTTTAAAAGAGACAGATTAATCAAGATGGGAGCCTACGCACTCTTCGGTATGCCGCTTGCATTTATTTTAATCACAATGATGGACAGGGGGTTGGAGGACCCCTTTGCTGGATGGTTCAGTTCTCCCACCTCATATCTGGGAGTGTTTTTTATATTTTTTATGATATACTCTTTTTTAACGCTTATCCGTTATGCTACCGACTGGGAGGCATCGTGGATATTTAGAGTAGCACCTATAACAAGTCCGGGATTGATATACAGGGGCATAAAGTTAATGATTTTTTCCAGGTTTGTGATTCCATTTTTCGTGGTCTTGGGAGTGATCTATTCTACCCAGATTCCCCTTATGCATGCACTCAGGCATATGTTAACAGTTGCTGTCTTCGGACTGATCTTTTTATCTTTTACATCCCTCTTTATAAAAGAATATCCATTTTCGAGAAAAAGAGAAAGGGGAGAGAGGTCTCAGAGGCTTGCAGTAATGTTTTTCTCTTTCCCCTTCTTTATTCTCCTCATTTTTGTACAGCGGTTCATTTATGGTAACTTCCTGGGCTGGCTGATTATGCTAACCGCCATGTTTGTTCTTTTTATAATCTTGGAGACACTCTCTGTAAAAGTGATAGATAGAAGAATAAAGAGTCATCTCCTTTCCAGATCATTTTGACGCTATTGTAACCATTTCGTATTGAAAATATTCTCTTACAGGATACTCTTCATCTTTAAGACAGAACTGATGTTCTCCCTTGAGGATTGAATAGTGGCCATGCTCAGCATTTGAGAGGTATTGAAAGATATCCATGACTGCCCTGTTTTCTATCTCTTCCGAGAAACCATCATAGAACTCCTCATATGTTTTTTCTGCATCGAGTGCTATTTCTAGCAGGTCTGCTGCCGAGCTTTCTTCTTGTAATGATATTGATATTTTTGGAAACAGGGATTTTTCTGTTTTAGAGACCTTTGTGTCTGGAAACATCTTCTGAATCATTGCCTGTAGTATTTGTTGATGTATCTTTTCTTCTTTTATTAAAAACGATAGTTTTTCTTTAAAAATAAAATTGTTAACGATTTCTTTTGCCTTCTTGTACAGCTTCCAAAGTTCGATTTCAGATTTAAGTGCAATATGAAGTGCTTCTTCCAGTGTTATCGTGCTGATGTCTAAAGCCATTTTATTTTCCTCCAACATTTTTTGGTATTCGAAACGATTTTAAAAGTGAAAGATTGACTTTATACATTTCATCACCACCAGGAGTTTCGAGAATCATGGCATGGTTTGAAAATCTTTTATCATTGACCAACATGCGAAACGGTTCCTCTCCCATCAATCCCTTTCCTATGTTTTCATGTCTGTCCACGTGACTCCCTATTTCGGTCTTGGAGTCATTGAGGTGAAAAACCCTGAGCCGTTCGAGACCGATAATTCTATCGAACTCTTCAAATGTCTTCTTATATGACTGCTCTGTTCTGATGTCGTAGCCAGCCTCAAAGGCATGGGCAGTATCAAAACACACACCCATTCTTTTCTTGTTTTCCACATTTGAAATGATCTCTGCAATCTGTTCGAATCTGTAACCGAGATTGTCTCCCTGTCCTGCAGTTGTTTCAACAAGAAGCATTACACTGCCATTGTGCTGTTTATCGATGGCCCTGTTCAGGCTATCTGCAATCAGGCCGATGCCGGCCTCTTCTCCGCTTTTCAGGTGAGAGCCTGGGTGAAAAACAAGATATGGAATATTTAACTGATCTGCCCTTATCATCTCATCAATAAACGAATCGATGGATTTCTGCCTGCTCTCCCGGTCGGGATGGGCAAGGTTTATCAGGTATGAGTCGTGGATAACGACCTGTTTTAGTGGAGATTTCTCTATATTTTCTCTAAATTCTCTGATTGATTTCTCAGACAGTGGTGCAGATTTCCACTGCCTCTGATTCTTGCTGAATATCTGTACTGCCTCGCATCCCAGCTCTACTCCCCTTGAGATCGAGTTTTCGACTCCCCCACTTATTGAAACATGTGCGCCAAGGAAAGCCATTTTTAACAGTCTAATTTTTTTGATAATATTTATTTATGTATTTGTTCATCAGTGCCTTGACCTCATCCTTGCATTCACCACACACGGTTGAGACCTTGGTCCTCTCCTGTAGAGTAACAAAATCTCTGACCCCTTCAAGCACTGCTTCCTCAATGTCATGGTCTGTAATATTCATACACTTGCATATGACCTTTTCTTCCCTTTTATGAACCTTCTCCTCCATTCCGTTGCGCCTGTAATAGTCATCGATTGCTGCCCTGAGTGCTCTGTCCCCTAGAACTGAACAGTGTATCTTTCTGTCTGGCAATCCTCCGAGCTCTTTGAGAATATCTTTTGGAGAAATCTTATAGGCATCTTCCAGCTTCATGCCCTTTACCATCTCAGAGAGTATGGATGTACTTGCTATTGCACTTGCACAACCGTAAGTCTTCCATTTGCAGTCTGTTATTATGCCCTTCTCTTTATCGACCTTTATCACAAAGAGCATCTCGTCACCGCATTTTATATTTCCAGTAAGGCCCCTTCCATCATAGTCATAACTCTCTATGTCATCGAGCACGTTTCTAGGATTGATGAAATGGTCTTTTACTTTTTCACTGTATACCCAATTTGACTCATCCATTTTATTATCTCACTCCCTTGGTAAATGTCGACATTTTTCTGAGTTTAGTGATTACTCTCTTGAATGCTTCTATAGTGTACTCAATCTGTTCTTTTGTAGTTTCTCTTCCCATGCTGATCCGTATCGAGCCGTGGGCAAATTCTTTTGGAATTCCTGTTGCCATTATTACATGAGAAGGGTCGAGTGAACCAGAGGAGCATGCAGAGCCAGTGGAAACTGCTATCCCCTCCATGTCTAAATAGAGCAGTATTGCTTCTCCTTCGACTCCCTCAAAAGAGACATTGAGTGTTCCAGGGATGGAGTTATCGGGATCGCCTATGAATCTGACATCCGATATTGAGTCCTTTATGCCCTGGCGAAGAAGCGATTTTAATTTTAGTAGTCTTTCTGCCTCTTTTTCCATCTCCTTCTCTCTCATCTCCACAGCCTTCCCAAATCCAACTATTCCCAGTGTGTTTTCTGTTCCTGCTCTTCTTCCCTTTTCCTGATGTCCGCCGCGTATCATGGGGCAGAATGGTGTGCCCTTTCTGACATAGAGTGCGCCCACTCCCTTTGGGCCGTATATCTTATGAGCCGACATTGAGAGAAAATCGACATCCAGATCGACCACATCCACCGGTATTTTGCCCACTGCCTGTACTGCATCTGTGTGCATGAGGGCGTTATATTTGTGAACAATCCTTGAGATTTCCTTTATGTTTTGTATGGTTCCGATTTCGTTGTTTGCCATCATTACAGATACGAGAAGAGTCCTTTCTGACAACAGATCACGAAGCTGATCGATATTTATTCTGCCCTCTCTATCTACATCCAGATAGAATACTTTTGCAGATTTATCTGCAAGACATTTTGCAGTCTCGATTATGCATGGATGCTCTATCTTTGTTGTTATGACCTCAGGCTTTCCGAACTCCGGTATGCTGCAGCCTCTCAGGGGGCATGTTGTTAAAGACAGGACTGTGTTGTTTGCCTCTGACCCACTTCCAACAAACACGATCTCATCTGGTGAGGCACCGATGAATGTAGCTATTTTTCTCCTCGACTGTTCCACATATTTTCTTGCCCTCCTGCCGAACGAATGCATGCTGGATGGATTGCCGAAAATCTCCATTGCTTCGATCATTGCCTTTTTAACTTCAGGATGAATTGGAGTTGTTGCATTGTTATCGAGATAGATCTGTTTTTTAGACATGGCTTTTCCTCTGCTGTTCAACTGTTTTCTTTTTGTCATAGGAGTTTTAAAAGACGATGTATGTGACTTCTTTCTTCTTCAATAATCTTTTGTATTACTTCATGATCCTCTGGCCTTGTTGAATTTAACATCTCGCTAAAAAAGAGAATTGTATTTTTTTCAAATGTGATTGCCCTCTCAACAATATCCCTAATGCTACCCGTATCTATCAATTCTGACATGTTCTCTTTATCTGATGGAAAAACGCTCCTGTCTACCAGCGAGTTGAAATACAATATCATCTCTCGGTCGTCATATATTCCAGTGTCGGGTTCTTTATCGAGTGTTTTCATCATCGACCTGAAAGTCTTTTCATGCTTCAGTTCTTCATCGGCCAGAAATTTAAATGTTTCCTGGAGCTGCTCATCCTTTACATCGCTGTGGAGTTCTTCATAAAACTTCCTGCCATTTATTTCAAGCTCTACAGCGATCTGAAGAATCTCGCTTCCTGCATATTTGGTGGTCATTGGGCATACCTCACAGAGTTGTTATTTGTTTAATTTGACCCTTAATTATCCTTTAAAACAAAGTCATCATACTCTTTCTCTAATCGATTCTTGTGTTTAAGCTCCTCCTGGACAAGCATCTGGAAGAGTCTTTTTATGTTCTCATCCTCGGTGCCCTGCAAGAGATTGGTGTAAAGGTTATGCGAGGCCTCTTCTCTTTTCATTGCGAGGATGAGAAGCTCGTTATAACTCATCGATGGATCAAATTTCATGTCCACAAGATAATCGCCTATTTTAAGGTCTGGTGTGTTTTTGATTTTTACTGAATCTAACTTTTCTTGCTTGAAATTTTCAAGCATTTTTACATGTCTTTTTTCTTCGTCGGCCATTTCAAGGAAGGCCTTTTTCATGCCAGAACGTGTGGTTAGCTTGCTGCACTGTGTGTAAAAATCCACGGCTTCTCTCTCTTTCTCAATTGCAAACTCTATACTCTTCTTTAGGCTGTCGATGTCCACTGTCTCTTTTTTCAATATTTGTAAATCAGGTTCATCGATTTGTTTAGTAATAAATCACTGCTCCTCACTCTGTGCTGGCGGAGTATAGACTCGCGATGCAAGTTCTTTATCTATCATAAACAGACCATTCCCTTGGTTGCCTGCCAGTTTCAATTTGTCCAGTATCTCACTTACATTGGATTCCTCTTCTACCTGTTCTGTCACAAACCACTGAAGAAAGGCCTGTGTAGCATAGTCTTTTTCTTCTACTGCCGTTTCGATTAGTTTATTAATCAATCCGGTTACCATCTTTTCGTGAGAGAGGGTTTTTTCAACAATCTCTAAAACATCTCCAAACTCTGTCGGCGGCTGATCGATTGCCTTTAGTTTTATCACTGCTCCCTGGTCCTGAAGGTATCGGTAGATTTTCATTGCATGGTACATCTCTTCCTGAAACTGCACAAAATACCAGTTAGCAAATCCCTTTAATCCTTTGTGATCTGTATATGCAGACATCGATAGATAGAGGTATGCAGAATAGATCTCTTTGTTTATCTGTTCATTCAGGCTGTCTGCCATTTTTTTTGTAATCATTTCTGCACTCCTCACTTTTTGTTAATCAAGCAGTCTCTTCTCTCCTTTTAGTGACTGGATTTCGGTTATGTTCTGTGAAGCCTCGAGACATCCAAGGTAGTTGCCATCCTGGTCTCTGAGGGCGTAGTATTCAATCAATATCTTTTGAGGTCTTTCTGATGATTCGATCCTTTTATCGATCCAGAATCTTGCCCTGTCCCGTTTGCCTGCCTTCATCTCACTTAGGATTTTTTCTACCTTCTCGATGCTTCTCTGAGGATGACATTTTCGAACATTCTTCCCAACCACGCCTTTAGGACGCTTGAATATTCTTGTTTCGTGTTTGTTCCATCCGATCACATTATCATCTCTATCCACAACAGAAAAGTCTATTGGTATTGTCTCCAGTATTGCCTCTATCATTTTGTTGTCAAAATTTCCAATCATTTTTGAACTCTCCCTTTAATTTTTTCTGCGAAATTTCTTCCAAGGGCTTCGCCCTTTCTCAATAGATCCTGTGTTGGGCCTCCCTTGAACTCGATTGAATCAAGAACATTCCAGTCGAGATTTTCTATTATCTTTTTCATCTCTTTTAATGCACCTCCACTCCAGCCGAAACTCCCAAAATATACAGCCGTTTTGTTTCGTATGTGTTTAAGTGCTGCCATCTGAAGTACAGATGCCACTGGGGGAAAGAGCTTTCCTTCGTAGGTTGGGCCACCTACAATAATACCAGATTTTGTCCACAGAGATGGGAGTATGTGGCTGACGTTCGTTCTTGTAACATCAAATATCTCAGGCTCAACACCTGCTTTGGCGGCCCCCTGTGCCACTGCATTCATGAGTGCTTCTGTATTGCCATACATTGAGCCGAAGATCAGGGTTATTCCAGGATCGCTCTTACCCGATTGACATTCTGCCCACCTTTTATATAACTCTACAATCCTCCCAGGGTTTTTTCTCCATATCAGTCCATGTGAAGGCGCAATGATTTTAATCTCAAGCTCCCTTAATCTTTCTATGGCCTTGAGTACTGGACCACTAAAGGTTGCAACGATGTTGGAGTAGTACCGGAGAGCCTCCCTTTCAAAAAGAGCTAAATTTTTACATTCATCTTCAAAGATTGTTCCGCTGAAGGCCCCATAACCACCGAATGCATCGCAAGAGAAGAGAATTTTTTCTGTGGTTTCATATGTAACCATGGTCTCTGGCCAGTGGATAAATGGAGTTTGAAAAAACTGCAGCTTCTTTCGACCCAATGATAGGATATCTCCATCTGCTACAACCTGAACATTGCTGTCTATTCCATAGTACTGACTCATCATTTTTTTCATTTTTTCTGTACCCAGAATAGTTGCATTTGGAACAATCCTTTTAATTGTAGGAATGATGCCAGTATGATCAGGCTCCATATGATTTATTATGATGTAGTCGATATCAGACAGAGATATCAACTCATCGACCTTGCTGAAAAATTCTTCTGACTTTGTGCTGCCAACAAGGTCTATTAAGGCCTTTTTTTCATCCATAATTAGATAGCAGTTATATGTAACTCCAAATTCATCTATTGGCCAAATACCTTCAAAAAGCTCTGTTTTTCTGTCGTTTACTCCAATCCAGTAAACATCCGGTCTTATTTTGATTGTACTCATTCAGTCCTCTATTTAAAAAATCTTCTATCCTCGATTACATCTTTGAGAACATCTCTTTTCCTGCACCACATTCCGGGCAGACCCAGTCGTCTGGAAGATCCTCGAACGACGTTCCAGAATTTATTCCATTATCAGGATCTCCCTTTGCTGGATCATATATCCATCCGCATACGTCGCAAATCCATTTCCCCATTTCATGCCTCCTTGGTATTTAATTTAAAGTGTTCTTTTTATTTCTGCAAGTCTATAAATGTGTTTCTTCTCCTCGCCAATTATCCGCTCTACAACATCTCTATTCACATCTTTAACGATCTCTTTAATCTGGTAGAAAAAAAGTAGTGTATCTTTTTCAAATTTAATTGCAAAATCTACCGCCTCCTTTTCTTCATCGACACTTGATGAAAGATTGATATTCTTGTCCGCGCCTATAAAGAGGCTCGAGTCTATCATTGCCTCAATGTAGAGCTCGACATCTTTCCAGTCCACAGGAAGGCCCTGGCTGCTTTCTGCTATGGCATCTGTCAATCCTGAGTAGATCTCTTTGTGTTTGAGTTCTTCTTTCGCAAGATAGTCGAACAGGGATTTAAGCTCTTTTGTTTTGGCCTCATCTCTTGCCTGAGAGTAGAGTTTATATCCCGCATCCTCTGTTTTTATGGCCATTTTTATTATCTCTTCTCCTGAGAATACAGTACTCATTTTTTCCTCATGTTTTGTTAGATTTTGATTTCCGATCCATCATTCCCATCTTTATCGGGGAGAATCTTCACGACTGTGAGTGAAAAATCGTCTCTTAAAGGCTCGCCTCCAACATGAATCCTGAGAGAGTCGAATATGCTTTTAATTATCTCCCTGGATGATAGATTACGCGACTCCCTCACAGAACGGATCAGGCCCTCCTCCCCGAACATCTCTTCACCTCTACTGTATGTCTCTGTAATACCATCTGAGAAGATTACAATAACATCTCCCTCATCCAATGAATGAGATTCTGTTGAGTAGCCGATCTCCCTTTCTGCTCCTATTAGAAGATCTGTAGCATCAGGATCGTACAGGACAGAATCGCCTCTTATTAGAATCGGTGGATTGTGACCTGCTGATGTGTATTCCATCCTCATCCCTTGAGTGTCGATAACAGAATACAGTGCTGTAATGAAGCGACCAGCTCTCCTGCACTCCTCAAAGAGGTTCAGGTTTATATGAGAGATCAGAAGAGCTGGATTGGAAACATCTCTGCCTGAGCTGCTATCACGGCTCGATTCCAAAAATTTACCAACATGCTCTCGCATTTTTGATTTTAATTCTGAGGCCTCGATTCCATGACCCATCACATCGAACAGGAGTATGCCAAGGGCAGGCTCTTTCGATCTTCTATTAAGGATTACAGTATCGAGGTAATCACCACCTAAAAGTTCTGTAGGAAGTGAGACTGCGGCAATATCTACCTTATTTGTAGATTTAATTGTCTTAAAGTCTATACTGTCAGGGATTTGATATTTGACAGAGTCCTTCCTCAGAAAATCTTTATCACTACTGCCCTGAAGAAGAGAATCGAGTCGTTCGATCTCACCAGTTAGAAAGTATCTGTGCTTTCTCTCCTCTTCCGCAAGCTGGCTGAAGAGAGATGTTATTTCAGGTATAGAGGAGTCTTTGCCCTTTTTTATATAGTAGTTAAATGCGGCAGTCTCCTTTTTAAGTGCCCTTTTGAGAATGTCTATTATAACAGTCTTGTATTTGTAGCTCATAAATAATTTACTTTTATCTTAATGGTTTATGACAGAACCACCAGTCGTAGCAATCGTACTTTTTCAATCTCTCGGCTGCACTCTTTTCGTCTGAGGGTGGCGGAACTATCACACGGTCTCCGATCAGCTCGTTTTCGGGCCATCCTGCTGGAATCGCTCCCTGCTCATCAGATATCTGTAGTGCCTTTACTGCACGAACAACCTCATCGATGTTTCTTCCGATCTCCTGCGGATAATAAAGAATCACTCTGACAATTCCATCCGGGTCAACAATAAAGACGGCTCTAACAGTGTTTGTGCCCTTACCCGGATGTAGCATGCCGAGCCTTGAAGCAATCTCATCATTGGCTGCGATTACCGGAAATTTAATTGTTACATCGAGATTTTCTTTTATCCATTGAATCCATTTTATATGAGAGAAGACCTGATCAATAGACATTCCGATCAGCTTGCATCCGAGCTTTTGAAATTCATCATATCTTTTTTGAAATGCAACAAATTCTGTTGTACAGACTGGTGTAAAGTCTGCCGGATGGCTGAAAAGCACAAACCACGAGCCCTTCAGGTCTTCAGGAATTTTCATCGGCCCATGTGTTGTCTTTACCTCTAATTGAGGGAATCTATCTCCCAGAAGCGGCATATTGATTTTATTCTCTTCCATTTTTCCTCCTAAGAGTTTATTTACAACTATTGTTTGCTTAATCTTTTTGGTGTATATCCTGTCTCTCTGATTGCGTTCTCAATATCTTCGAGCGGCAGGTCTCCATCCACACCTACAGTCTTTGATTCTATATCGACTACTACCCTGCTTACTCCATCTGTATTGTTTAACTTGTTCTCAATAGTGGTCTTGCAGTGTTTGCACTTAAGGTCCGGAACCAGCAGAGTGTGTTTTGTTGGCACTGCTCTTTCCCTTGATCTTAACATACCAACGATTATGAGAAAAAGCAAAGCTATACCTGATAGAAGCCTGAGTATTAGAGGAAGGTTTCCCCCATGAGGAGAAATAAGATTCTGATTTCCACCCAGAAGATTCCATGTTAGATTCATGATCCATCCAAGTAAGATCGAGACCGCTATGATCGAACCAAGATAGAGGTAAAATGCCTTCTTTCCGAGTTTTGATCTTACAAATGACAGAGTAACAGTATTGGTTGCTGGTCCTGCGATGAGAAAGACCAGCGCTGCACCGGGCGAGAACCCCTTTTGAATGAGTGCAGCTGCTATTGGAATGGAACCTGTGGCACAAACATAAAGTGGAATGGCCAGAATCAACATTACAATAAAATGCAGAAATGGATAGGGAAGAAATTTTTCGAACAGGTTGTTTGGTATTGCTGCGGTGAGTATTCCTCCTATGAGGACACCAATAACGAGCCATTTACCTATGTCCGCTGTAAGTTCTAAAAATCCGTATCGAAATACCTCTTTGATTTTAAGATGTTGAGACTGACGTGGATGATCGTGTTCATCCTCTTTCTTTTTGATTTTTTCAGGGTTGAAAATTCTGTTTAAGAGTCCGATCGTGATTCCCGAGAAAAACGCTGCCAGCGGCCTGAAGATTGTAAAGAGCGGTCCCATGAGTGAGTATGTGGCAAGGATTGAGTCCACCCCAGTAGTAGGAGTGGAGACAAGAAAGCTCAAGGTCGAACTCCTGCTTGCTCCCTCTTTTTTTAATGAGGCCGCAACGGGTATGACTCCACAGGAACATACAGGAAGTGGTATTCCGAAAATCGTAGCCTTAAGTATTGAGGCAAAACCAGTACCACCAAGATGACGCGATATGAATGCCGGACCGAGATAGGCATGGAGGATTCCTGCCACAAACATTCCAAGAAGAAGATACGGAGACATGGCTGTCCAAAGATTTATTGATTCTTTTATTATATTTATTAATAAATCAATCATGTTAAAATCCTTTCAATTTAACTCTACCATGCTGTATCTGCATAGCGAAAAATCATATTTTACCGGATCTTCAGGACATGACTCTGCAAGTTTTTCTGTAATCTGCTCTGCCATTTTCCAATCACCACAACTGCGTGATGTCATACCTAAATATCGAGCTGCCCTGATTATGTGGACATCGAGGGGTATAATCAATATCTCTGGTGACAGATCTTCCCAGACCCCAAGATCGATTCCATCCTTTTTTCTGATCATCCATCTCAAATAGAGATTAAGCCTCTTGCATGCACTGCCATTTTTCGGCGATGGCAGAAGATATTCAAAATATCTCTGTTTTTTAATCTCTTTGCAGGGCGCATACTCTTTTAATTTATTGGAAAAGGATGTTAGGGCCTCTTTAAGTGTACCTCTCTTCTGCAGGAGCAGTCTAAAAAGATTGCCAACAGTTCCATGTTGTAAAATTGCATGTTTTACAGACTCCATTAGAAGTGCCATGTCTTCTCCACTGTTAAAACGATGACGAAAATTCTTTAATAGATTCTTTTTCTCATCAAGAGTACTTTCCATGACAAAGCCAGATAGGTCGTCACCAGTAATGATAAAGATACTATTGAGCGATCTGATGATATTGTTTATACGGCCATATGCAAGCGAGGATGAAATGAGTCCTGCAATCTCCTGGTCTCTCTTTTCATCAAATCGTCTTACACATGATATAGGGTCGTTATCAATATAAAGGGTGGAGTGGTATCTGGTATAAATAGATTCGAGTCTCTTTTTAAGATTATTATGTTTCATTTGATTTTTTTAATCTATGGAAATATGCCTCTTTCTGTATAGACCTTCTGGAGCCTCTTCAGGGCTACGATATATGCTGCACTTCTGAGATCCACATCGTAGCTTTTAGATGTCTCAAGAACCCTGTCGAATGCACTGACTATAATTCTCTTAAATTTTGAATCTACTTCATCCAATTCCCAAAACTCACTCCTCTTATTCTGGAGCCATTCAAAGTAACTTACAATTACACCTCCTGCATTGCACAGTATGTCTGGAATAATTTCGATCCCTTTCTGATTTAGTATTTTGTCACCTTCTATGTCTGTTGGACCATTGGCCGCCTCGGCAACAAGCTTCACATCTAGTTTTGGGGCGGTCTCGGCCGTGATCTGATTCTCGAGAGCTGCAGGAATAAATATATCTGTCTTTGTAGATAGAAATGTTTCATGGTCAATAGGTTCGGCTTCCGGATAACCAGATACTCCCCCCTTATTGCTCACATACTGGCTTAGTTTGTCCGGATCGATTCCCTTTTTATTTATTATAGAACCAGTGTGATCCTCGACCGCAATGAGCTTGATTCCGTATGGTTTAAGCAGTCTTGCGCACCACGAGCCGACATTTCCAAAGCCCTGAAGTGTGTAAGTTGCATTCTGCAATTTAAAGTTTTTAACCTTTGCCCAGTGATCTATGATAAACACAACTCCCTGACCAGTGGCCTTGTCTCTTCCCTTGCTGCCTCCAAGCTCTACTGGTTTTCCTGTCACAACGTGAAGACTGCGCTGGCGTTCCTGTGGAGGTACTGTTGTAGAATAGGTATCGAGCATCCATGCCATTATCTGAGGATTTGTATTTACATCCGGGGCAGGAACATCATAGTCAGGTCCAATATTGCATCCAAGCGCATATGTGAAACGACGTGTAATTCTTTCGAGTTCAGATTTCGAGTATCTGTAAGGGTCGAACCGAACTCCGCCCTTTGCTCCTCCAAGCGGTATGTTTGAAAGGGCCGTTTTCCATGTCATCAGTGTTGCAAGTGCGCGAACCTCATCGATATCCACCATAGTATGATACCTTATCCCACCCTTGAATGGTCCCAACCTATTTACTTGGTCTCGATGTTTCGTCTTCAATGTCTTACCTTATCCCACCCTTGAATGGTCCCAACCAGTTGTTGTGCTGAACGCGATACCCAGTGAAAATCTCCACCCTGCCGTTATCCATTTTCACAGGAAAATTGACAGTTATCTCATTCATTGTTTTTGAGAGAATGTTTCTTACATTTTTATTCAGATCCATTATATCGGCTGCGATATTATATTGAATGGATACATTCTCGTACATACTTTTCTTTGCTGCCATCTTACCTACCTCCTATTTTACTAAAAGACTGCAAATTCTTTTCCTCTAAGTCCGCAAACCGGGCAGTATTCTGGGGATGCAGACTCTGCAGTATATCCACAAGTTGTGCAGATATAGATTTTCCCGAGGTTTAAATCTTCTCCCTCTCTTAAAGAGTGTTTTGCCTTTATGTACATTGCAGAATGGATTCTTTCGGATTCGATTGCAAAGTGTATGGACCTGACTGCATCTTTCTCGTTTTGTAATTTTGCCACTGCATCATAACCAGGATACATCTCTTCTACTTCAAAGTTTTCTCCATCTATGGCATTCTGAACATTTTCTTCTGTGGTTCCAATTTCTTCGAGTGTTTTCAGATGATTTAGAGCATGAACCTGTTCTGCAAAGCTGATTGCCCTGAAAAGTCTTGCAATGTTGGGTTTGTTCTCTATTTCTGCCTGCCGGGCAAATGCAATATACTTTATGTGGGCAATACATTCGCCAATAAAGGCCTGTTCCATGTTTTTAGTCGTCATTTTTTTCATTTTAATATTTCTTTTTTTTTGTTTTACTTAAGATTTTTTAGGCCGGCGCAGATTAATCTCTACCCGCCCCGCTCTTTTTATTAATTCTTTCCTTCTCTTTTTCCTGGCATTTACTGCAAATCCCCGTAAAATCCAGATGGTGCGACAGTACTATATAACCAGACAATTTGGCTACTTCCTCGGTGCATACGACCGATGTAACTATTGGAACATCGTCTATCCTACCGCATTCGATGCATCTTATGTGGTAGTGAAGGCGAACATCGCCATCATAACGTATGATTCCCTTGCAAATTGTACACTCCCTGATTTTGCCCTCCTCCTTGAGAAGGTTGAGGTTTCTATAAACCGTGGCCTTGCTGATTTTTGGCATCTCTTTCCGCGCCTGATCATAAACCCAGTCGGCAGTAGGATGAGATTTTGTTGATCTTAGTATCCTGAGGATCAGGTCTCTCTGTTTGCTTGATTTTATTATTCTCTTTGACAAAATATACCCATAATAATAATAGGAACTATTATCAATTTAATATAATAAATGATAATGTCAAGCATTTTTTATATTTTATTGAATGACCGTGTTGTCCCAAAATAAAATGTAACCAAAGATATTTACCTCTGGTTCCCAAACTCCTGTTTGGGAACGAGGAGTGAACAATTTATTCTCTAACAACAAATCCCCCTATAATCTCCTTTTGGCAAAGGGGGATATCAAATGCCGGAGGGATGATGAAGAGTAGTATAGTTTTTCCTATATGATCACACAGTATATCTATGCTGGGTGACCTCCTGAGTTTCGGCAAATCCTTAAGCTAAAGGTCGAATACCCAATTCATTTCAGTAATTCAGGCTTGCCTGGGAACCCAAATATGTTAAAAGCTCTGTTTTTGGATTGCGACGCCTTGGCGTCGCTTTTAAAGCGGCAAAATGCTAGCGCAATCCAAAGGCAACAATTTGCTAAATAATACCATTATTTTATGATTACCTCTATTATGAGGAAATGACCAATTTTTAAAAAAGGTCTTCTCATATAAACTTACTTTATCTTTGAGTCAATGCGTGACCCCTTCTTATTTCTCTCAACAGATTTTAGTAGTTTCATTTTATTTTCATTTTTATTAAATTTTAAAAAATGGAACATCTTTTAAAATATATCGACCCTCCAGACAGAACACTCTTTTTTACAAGAGATGATCCAAATGACATCCGACTGGGTGATGTGGTAAAGTACAATTTCTCTGAATATGATATAGCAAACGAAGTAATTATTGGATGTCCACAAGATGAGGGAGTAATACGTAATAAAGGCAGAAGGGGCGCAAGATTGGCTCCTGCTGAAATCAGGCGTTCCCTGTATCGATACCCTGTTTCTGAGTCCCATACCCACCTTAAGCTTTTCGACCTCGGCAATATAAAAATAAAAAACAGTCTCGAAGAAACTCATGATATACTTTTCAGCATAGTGCGGCAAATTATCAAAGATGGAAAAAAGGTAATCGTATTGGGCGGCGGGAATGATATATCTTACCCCGACTGCTCTGCACTATCCTCTGAAATGGAACGAATACTCGTTTTTAATATTGATCGCCATCTCGATGTGAGAGCAGATCGGCAGCGCAACAGTGGTACTCCATATCGCCAACTGCTCGATGAAAAGGTAATATTACCAGAACTATTCCATGAAGTAGGGATAAATTCATTTGCCAATTCTCCTAAATATATAAAATATGTAGAATCTTTAGGCTGCCATATTCACTATCTTGGTCAGTTAAGAAAAGATGGTGTTGCTGAAACGATTCGGTCTACAGCAAAATCAGCAAACGCAGACGCAATATTTTGGGGATTCGACCTTGATGTAGTCAGAGCAGTAGAGGCACCTGGAGTCAGCGATCCAAATCCGATGGGACTGACAGCTACACAGGTGTGCGAAATTGCAGACGTTGCAGCAGAAGAGCCAAGAACCAGAATCATAGAAATTACAGAGGTCAATCCCAAATACGATTTAAACGGAATAACGAGTAGACTGGCCGCTAACATTATAATACGGGCACTTTCGAGATGAACATCTGTACTTTTGAGACAAAACATATTAATTGTATTTTTAATAAAATAGGAGATTTATTATGAAAAAAAGAGTTGTCGCCCGATCATCGCAGTCACTATTTAATCTGTTATTTGTATTGACATTCCTGCTCCTATCTATTTGCCCTGCATCGGCCAGGATTCTGAATAAAAAAACTTCAGCAGATGTCGATACGGTTAAATCAGTAGCACTTACTCCCGAACAGGCAATTAAGAGAAAACGCATATCTGATTTAAATATTTCTCATGATGGAACCCAAGTTGCCTTCACTGTTACAGACCCTGTAAAGGGAAGCGACCGA
>Ga0190360_1000469_pt1 | contig 22667 bp, 27 predicted proteins | sample 48721834_MG_FD_161271 | JGI IMG/M metagenome (GOLD analysis project Ga0190360, IMG submission 161271) | Hydrothermal vent microbial mat bacterial communities from Southern Trench, Guaymas Basin, Mexico - 4872-18-3-4_MG | ecosystem: Environmental > Aquatic > Marine > Hydrothermal vents >... | reverse complement strand
GCACAAGGCGGCGGAATCATCTATTACTCCATTGCAGTCAGTGTCTATGCCATCACATGAAACATCGGTAAGGGTTTTGTAAAACATGGTTTTGTTTATATCAGTGAAGGCACACGCGCATGTTTCCGGATTCGCTACATCGTCTATTGTTCCGTCGCAATTATCGTCTGCCCCGTTACATGTCTCGGTTATTAAAGACGGGTCTCCATTGTATCCTCCAGAACAGTAACACGTATTCCCGAGCGTTTTCACCTCCATCTCCTTCATAAGACAGTCCGGTTCATAATACAGGTATTTGCAGTCGTCGTATGTGAAGGGTTCGTAGGAATGCGTTACATTGTTGTATCTTTCATTTTCCATGCATTCTTTTACCTTCTCCGTGCACGTATTCACAAAAATTTTCGAGGGCAGGGAGATGGTTTCCTCATCAAGGGAACATGTGCTTGCATTATAAAATTTCAGACACCATGTATAGGGGTTTCCTTCCTCCTCGCACTGCATGACGGCGGCGTCGCATGTGTTTATGGTTATGACCTTCTCCGAGTTATCCACCACCCCGTCGCAGTCATCGTCTATGTTGTTGCAGATTTCTTCTCCCGGGTCCGCGCCCCCGAAACATCCGCATTTGGTTATCTGTCTGGGGGTTTTCTTCCCCCCGCTGTCTATAAACTCCTTTATGATATTGTCAAACCCTCCTATGTCATCAGCTACTCCGTTGCAGTCGTCGTCTATGCCGTTGCATACCTCGTCCCCCGGGTAAACGGGCTCGTCATGCTTCGTTTTGTAGAACCACATATTATCAGAACCGCATGTTCTCGTTCCCGGTCTGCAGATGCCGACATTCTTGGTCCCCGGATACGCCTGCTCATCGTAGTATGTGCTCTCCTCGCCCGGGTTCAGGCATTCGACAACATCAAACGAGGCGTCCTTCTTTTCGGTCCTCTGGTAGCCGTTCTGGAGGTAACGCAGGGTTATCCTTGCGTTATAGCTTCCCGTATTACTGGGGGCAACAAACCCGAAATCATCGTAAAGGTTGACGGGGATGGTATAGTTTTTGTAGAGCGTGTTTTCACCCGTGGCGGTGTGGGTTGCAGAGAGTTCCCATCCGTTCTGCGAGTCTCCCTTTACCTCAAAATTGACACTCGGGTCCGAAGGTGTCACCCCAAACTCGAGGTTTCGTATTTCCCAGTTGGGACCGGACATGTCAAAAGGCGGCGGGAAATGCGAACCTGTCATATTATCCTCGTTGAGGCAGTCCAGCACGCATCCGAAATCCTTTGTGCAGTAGCAGCATCTCTGAAGGTTATCCTCATCGCAGTAGGTGTTCCTGAACTGTCTCACATAGTTGAGAGGAATTTGCGAGCCGACATTCTCCGTATACGCGCAAAGTTTCGGCCCGCTTCCCGGAAGGTAGTTTACAATGTACGTGAAGAATTCTTCATAGTTGTTTATCGTTATCTGTCCCTTGCTTCCGTCAAGCTCAACGTTCGTCTTTCTGCAGCAGTACCTGTCATGAGTCTCGTCAATATACCTCCTGGAGATTGGGCATTCACTCGCCCAGTTGGCCCACTTGTTCTTGTCCATGCACTTGTAAACCCCTCCAATGGCCTCTCCGTCGGGCCTGAAACGGCCCCTTGCTGACTCATCCCCGTTAATGCTGCTTTCATCGAATATGGGAAGTTCGCCCTCCTCGCTTATCCTCTTGTTTCCCTGTTTTTCCCATGAATACGTGTACAGCTGCCTGTTGGTTATCCATCCGTACTGGTCAGTATACTGGTTGTTGTCGTACTCTGTGTTCCCGCAGGCCTGTCTCATGGTAAGTATAACGTCGGGATTGGTGGAACTAACACTGTAATTAACGCTGAACGCCCCGACATCCACTATTTCCTTCAGGCCTTCGTTTGCGGAGACCATGCTGGAACCTGTGATAGTTGTGTTTTTTCCCGGAGGTTCGCTGTTGATGACAGAATTTTCCCCGAATTCTACGCGCAGGTTAGCCGCAGGGTTTGAAACATCCTCTATCCTTATGCCAATGGGGTTTCCTCCTGCCGAAGGATCGTTTTTACTGCAAGAACCTCCCGGGTTGTTGAAAAGGTAGACCCTCAGCCTGTACCACGTATCTTTCTCGAAATGCACGTTCGACCACAGGCATCCGGAAGAATCCGAGTCACTCAGCATGCATGAATCCAGACAAATTATGCTGCTGTTGATTACCCAGTTGTTCCCCTGGGCTTTGTCAAGATAAACCCTTGCCCCGTTGTCAGGATATACCCTGAAGCTTGCCGTTTTTGTGAGGCTCGGGTAAATATAGGTTTCGAAGAGGAAGCTGTGGCTGAGCTTGCAGTATAATATTCCTCCTGAATCTGTCAAAGATGCCCCCGGCTGGTCCGGAACATCCTTGCTGTTCACATCTTCGAAATAAAGTATGCCCTGGTCATTTATATGGGCGGTTGATTCCGCATCCCATGCCAGCCGCTGTATCCCTACAGTGTCCCCTGTTGCGAAACGTATCACCCTGTTGTGCACGGCGAACCCGTTCGCGAAGAATGTATGCGTTCCCTCGACCATGATGTCGTAAACCTCCGCTTCCTTCCGGACCAGCTCTTTTTGAATTATCTCCTCGGGAGCGAGCTTTCCGTTGTCAATGACGTAGACTTTGTCTCCTTCTATGAGTTCGCGAACGCTTCTGAACTTCCCGTTTCCTGTGTAAAACTCCTGGTTTTCCGTTGTTTCGATTTCCCTGTTTTTTGTCCCGAGGATGTAATAATGGTCAGCCGGGTGGGAAACGAAGCCGGAAACCTTTTTCTTAACGACTTTCCCATTCTCAAAGGAAAGGATTTCATCTCCGGGCTTCACATTCTCGATGTTTTTCACCCCGTCCGGAAGGAGGATTCTCGTTCCCGAGGCGAATGACCTTCTATAGGCACACCCACCTCCCTCTTTGCATCCATCTTCACAGCAAACCCATCTGCCCGAAATCCTACCTTCGCAGCAATCATATCCGTAGCTACAGCACGTATTCTCGCATGCGTAAGTTCCGCTGGGGCATGTTCGTTCTGCGCATACGTTTCCTGTGCAGTTGCCTGAACAGCAGTCGCTGTCTGTTCCGCAGCTCTCGCCAACCCCTGCGCATTCCCCGCCGTCACCACCTCCTCCGCAGGATGTTTTACTGGAATCGCACAAAAATCCCTTGGCAGGGGCATCGTCGTTGAAATCCCGCACTCCCGAACAGTACTTGTCCTTGAGGGCATTCCCTGTTCCTGTTGAATCAGTTATGTCCCTCCCCTTTATTTTCCAGCTGTCATCGCCCTTCGTCGGAGGTATCCTTACCTGATTTATAGTATAAACAAAGTTTTCACCTTGGTAGGTGACATTGTTGCCTGTGAGCGTTATGTCGTAACCGAAGAAATTGGGTTTGTACACGTACTGCCCGTTGTAAACAACCCCGTATCTTTCGAGAAGAGGTTTCAGAGGGATTGTCTTTTCATCATATAAATTACCGCTCTGATCGGTTATAGTCGCTGTCAGCGTGGTCTCGTCCGGACCAAGGGGGAGGGGGATGTCGAACGTTATGTTAAAATTAGCTGTGAGTGGTTTCTCCCGGAGGAACTCGCCGAGGTTGTTCCCGGGCGGGAAATTTATGGATATGTAACTTTCAGCGAAAGTTGCATAGAGAAACAGGAAAACCATTAGTGATAAAAAAGCAAGACCAAACCCCTTATAACTGACCCTGAACATAATTAATTAATATTTAGAGTTAACAAGTTTAAATTAGTTTTTCGGGGTTTAAGCCCGAGGGCGGTCCTTTTACTTCATGACCTCCCGAAGTCTCTCAGCTATCGCGCTTTTGGGTAATGCTCCCGTTATCCTGTCGGCCAGTTTCCCTTCTCTGAATATCAGCATGGTGGGTATGGACATTATCCCGAACTCTGTCGCTGTCTTTCGTTCCCTGTCGACATCTATTTTTGCAAATGCCACGTCCTCCATCTCTTCCGAAAGCTCCTTTATAACTGGGCCAATCATATGGCAGGGACCACACCAGTCTGCAGAGAAATCAACAAAAGCAAATTTGTGTTTTTCCACGAAATCCCTAAATTCCGAGTCCTTTAAGTCCGTGACCTTTCCCATAACATCACATTTGATTAAGCATATTGGCATTCGAAAACTTAAAAAGCTTTGGTTTAAAGGGCTCCTCCCGTCAAATCGAAAACTTCATTCTTCACAGCCATCCCCTGTATTTAATTGCGTCAACAACCCTCTTCACTGCGAATACGTAAGCGGCCGTCCTCATATCAACCTTGTATTTCTCCATTGCTTTGACAACATTTGAAAAGGCTTTGGTCATAATCCTGTCGAGCTTCTCATTAACCTCTTTTTCCGGCCAGTAATAATTCATTCTGTTCTGCACCCATTCGAAGTACGAGACCGTAACGCCTCCTGCATTTGCAAGTATGTCAGGAACCACATATATGCCTTTTCTGTGCAGTATTTTGTCGGCTCCCGGCGTTGTCGGGCCGTTCGCCCCCTCAACCACGATTTTCGCCTTTATCTTTTCAGCGTTTTCCTTTGTTATCACATTCTCAAGGGCACACGGAGCGAGAATGTCGCATTTCGTTTCAAGGAGCTGCTCATTCGTTATTTTTTTTGTCCCATTCAGCCCGACAACGGTTCCCGTTTTCTTCTTGTGCGCAAGGACTTCATGGGGGTTCAGACCGTTTGGGTTATATATACCTCCCTTGGAATCAGAAACCGCGATTACCTTTATACCCATCTCGAAGTACCTGTTTGCAACGACGTGTCCCAGATTTCCGTAACCCTGTATTACAGCGGTAAGTTTCATCGGATCAAGTTTGAGGTACTTGAGCATTTCCCTGGTCACAAAAGCCAAACCATTTCCGGTTGCTTCGTCCCTTCCCTCGGAGCCGAAGGTTTCAACGGGCTTTCCTGTTATGACCCCCGGAACGTTGTATCCCTTTATCTTCGAAAATTCATCCATCATCCATGCCATAATCTGCGGATTAGTGTACACATCCGGCGCTGGGACATCCTTGTCCGGACCTATGAAATTCACAAGAGCCTGTATGTAACCCCTTGAAAGCCTTTCCTTTTCGCTCTCTGACATCTCCTTTGGGTTACAAATTACTCCTCCCTTTGCCCCCCCATAGGGTATCCCGACAACTGAACATTTCCACGTCATCCAGGAGGCCAGTGCTTTCACTTCGTTGAGATTCACGTTTGGATGGAAACGAACCCCTCCCTTGTAAGGGCCGCGGGCGTTGTTGTGATGTACGCGATAACCTCTGAACACGCGGATTTTCCCGTTGTCCATCCTTACGGGGATGGATATCTCGAAATATTCTTTCGGTTCCTTGAGAATCTCGTAAATATCATCTCCCATTTTGAGGACATCAATCGCCTTTTTCAGTTGTTTCTGGGCATTCTCGAAAGGATCAATTGCCTTTTTCTTGACCAGAGATTTATTTTTCGCAACCATAACATCACCCCATAATCCGATAATTAAATTATGTTATTAATTGCTGTGCGGGTTTTTATTGTTTTTAAGATTTTTAAGTTTAAGAAATTTACTGCCAACCTAAGATTATGGGAAGGGTAACGAGAAAGGCAAAAATATATTACATTGCAAGAGAAGGAGACAAGGTTGTAGACGGGATTTACATTTCCTGTGCGAATGGCTGCGAAAAAGGAGAGTTGTGCGGGCAGGATGTTGTTAATTTAATACTTACAGGTCGCGGCTACAGGATACGGACCGAAAAGAACGAAGTCTTTTACGAGCTGGAACGCTACACCCGGGGAGAGAGGCACATGAAGGGTTACATAGAATCGCTCTGCACCAGCAATCCTGTTAAATGCCCCATGGGTTTCCGAGAACTCAGACCACTGAAAAAGATTAAGGAGAGCAACAAATTTCTCTCGGCAGACGAGAAGCACAGGGTTTACGAGGTTTTGTTCGAGATATGCTGATTACTTCTTGATGTAATTGTACGCGGTTTCGGAAGCTATCGCCCCTTCTGCGCATGCGGTTACTATCTGCTCCATGCCGTTGGAACCATTGGTTATGTCCCCCGCCGCGAACACGCCTTCGACGCTAGTTGACATGTCCTTTCGTACATTTATATTCCCCTTTTCGTCAAGGGCCACTCCAAGTTTTTTTGCAATTCCTGTCTCGGGTATCCTGCCTATCTCCACGAACAGTCCGTCCACCTTCAGGTGGAGGCCCTTTCCATTTTGCTCAAAAACAACCGTTTCCAGTTTATCGCTCCCCAGAATCTCCTTGGGCGCTGCCCTGAAAATCATCTCTATCTTTTTGTTGTTCTCTGCCTTTTTGACAACGCTGGGCATCGCCCGCATATTTTCCTTTGCTTTTCTGTAGACCAAATATACCTTCTTGGCATGTTCTGTCAGAAGCAGGGCGGCCCTGACAGCCGAATTCCCGCCGCCAACAACAGCAACAGTCTTGTCTTTGTAGAAAGCGGCATCACATGTTGCGCAGTAAGCGACTCCTTTGCCTCTGAATGTTTCTTCCCCTGGTATTTCCAGTTTTCGCTTCTTCGAGCCCATCGCAAGTATTACGGCTTTGCCTCCATAAGTCTTCCCGTCCGCTGTTTTAACAACAAAACCCTCCCTCTTCCTTTCTATTTCGTCGGCATCTGCAAAGGGGACGAGCCCTGCCCCAAGGGCTTCGGCCTGCTCTTTGAATTTCGTCATGAGCTCAATTCCGCTGATGGGAGCAAAGCCCGGATAGTTGTCTATTTCGTATGCTTCATTGGCTAGCCCTCCGGGCTCCTTGCCTATGATGAGCGCTCGCAAACCGAATCTCGTCGCATATATGCCTGCAGTGTACCCTGCAGGACCTGCCCCGATTATTATCACATCGTAGGTTTCCATTTTCTCACCAGCATTCTTTCTAAAATATAAAATTTCAAACGATACTTATAAAATTTCAAACGATTATTAATAAAACTGTGGACCGGGATGTTTATGTTCGAGCCAACTGTTGAAATAATCTCTCACACGCCCAACATCGAGGAGCTCTGCGCCGCTGCCGTAAAACAAACATATAAAAAGGAGGGACCATCCGAGCTTCTGAAAAGCGTGAAAGAGAAGGACAAGGAACACCTGCTCGGGAACATAATGAAGGCCAAACACCTCTCCGTGATAGAGCACGGCTGTTTCACGATATTCTTCACGGACGTTTCCGTATTCTTCGAACAGTTCCTGATCGAGCACAGGCTTGCCTCATATACGGTAAAATCAAGGCGCTACGTGGATTACAGCAGCTCCGGATTCATCATCCCCAACTACCTTGAGGACAAGCCGCCCCTTCGTAAAAAATATGTGGACACAGTCAAAAAACTTTTCGGGATATACAAGTTTCTCGTTGACAAAGGGGTTCCTGTGGAGGACGCGAGGTTCGTTCTTCCGTACTCCTTCAAGACAAGCATCATGTGCACAATGAATGCCAGGGAGCTCTATCTCTTCCTCGAACACTGTCTTTCGAACAGGTACCCTGAGATAAGGAAAGTCGGGAAGGTTCTGCTTTCCAAGCTTAAGAAGATCGCGCCCCAAATTTACGGCGGTCTGGAGCTCAAAACGCCCGAGAGGGAGGAGGCAATCGCAAGCTTCGAGAGGGACGTCATAAAACCTAAGAGAAAAGTCGAGCTGCTTTATTACACGGAAAACCCTGATGAGAAAGTCGTTGCTGCGAATCTTATAAAGGACACGCAGGCGAGTCTTGAAGAACTGAATGAAAGGATAGGGGAGATAAAAGAAAGGGTGATGGAAAACATTCTGAAAAGCAGGCGACCAAGGGAACTGGAACAGGTGAATTTCACGTTCCGGATAAACGGCGTTTCTTTGTCGATTCTCACGCACATAACAAGGCACAGGATTCACTCTCTTATTGTTCCGGACTTCGCAACAGCGGGCAAAAGCGAGGACTACATCGTGCCTGAAAGCGTCCGAAAAACAACCATAATTGAAAGGGCGTACAGGGACGCCTTTGAGCTTTCAAAACAACTTCATGAGTTTCTTCTGAAGGAAAATGTTCCCAGAGAAAACCTGGTCTACAACTATCTGAGCGGGAATTTGATAGACATAGAAACGACCATGAACGCGCGAGAGCTTTATCACTTCCTCAGGCTGAGAACTTGTTTGCGGGCGCAGTGGGAGGTCCGGAAGATTGCGGAAGAGATGCTGAAACTCGTTTTAAAAGTCGCTCCCCTGACTTTCCAGAAGGCAGGGCCTTCCTGCTATTTCCTCGGGAGATGCCCTGAAGGGAAGCTTACATGCGGGAAGCTCGAGGAAGTCGTTTCGAAATACAGGGAATTCCACCAGAGTTTCTGAGTTCCGCAGAAACCACGCGAATAATACTTATAAAATTTAACACTCGTCAATAAATCATGTACCGCAGCAACAGCGACAACAAACCCGGAAACAAATCAGAGGAATTTGGAAGGGTAACGCTCAGAAACTATCCGAACGTACAGCTGATTTTCTACAGAAGCGAGCAGCCCAAACTTCCTGATTTCGGGGAATTCGGTCTTGGGAATCTGAAGGAAATCCGCAGGATAAGGGAAGAGTTCAAAAAGTTTGAAAGAACTCTCATGGTTGTGGAGGCGGACGGGAGGGTCGATAATGCATTCGGCGAAATATGTGTCCATTTCATAAAAGACGCGCCTCAAGAGCAACTCTACGAAAGCTATGAGAGCCAAATGGAGTTCGTGGCGCGGGATTTCGAAAAGAGGTTCGCCCTGGTTCTTGAAAAGATACGTAAAAATGCGCCCAAAAAGACGAAAATCCTCCTGCATTGAATTTTTAACTTTTTATAAAATTTGCTTTTAATTATCTACTGCGGTGTCCCCATGAATCCCAGTTTCAAACCAATAACGAAAAAGGAACTTTCCCTTTTCGAGAATGTGTGGAAAAAGTTCGACAAGGAGATAGGGATCGATTTTAAAGACGATAAATACAAATTCGGGATTTTTCTCGGCAGGAAAATTGTTGGCTATGTCTACTTCAGAATCATGGGCGGAAGGTTTTACATAGACGAATTCATCATAAAGGAGGAGTTCAGGAGGAAGGGAATCGGTTCGAAAACGTTCGAGTGGCTGGAGGATTTCGCGAAGAAGAGGGGTTGCCATAAAATGCTTTTAAAAACTACCGAGAAACATCTAATACTGAATCTTGCCAAGCGATTAGGCTACAAAGAAGAAGCGATACTAAGGGACGATGCATTTCATCTGGACTGGGTATATTTGTCAAAGGGAATCTGAATGTGGAAAGACGATTTGAAAACGAAAGACCCTGAGGTCTTCCGGGCGGAGCAAAACGAAACCAGAAGAATCAACGAAGGTCTTGAGCTCATACCTTCCGAAAACTTCCCGAGCCGGGCGGTTCTCCGGGCAATGAATTCTGTTTTTAACAACAAGTATTCAGAAGGCTATCCGGGGAAGAGGTATTACGGAGGGAATGAATTCGTGGACTTTGTTGAAAATCTCGCGATAGAGCGGGCGAAAAAACTGTTCGGTTGCGAACATGCAAACGTCCAGCCATACTCAGGCTCGCCCGCGAACCAGGCCGTTTTCTTCGCCCTGCTGAATGTCGGGGACAAATTCATGGGGCTTGACCTTGCATGCGGCGGTCATTTAACGCACGGAAGCCCTGTTAACTTCTCCGGGAGGCAGTACAAATGCATTCCGTACTTCCTCGACAGGGAGACACACCTGCTCGACATGGACAGCGTCCGAAAGACCGCTCTGAAGGAGAAGCCAAAAATGATAATCTCAAGCCTGACCGCTTATCCAAGAAGACTCCCGTTCAGGGAATTCCAAGAAATCTGCGAAGAGGTCGGAGCGTATCATTTCGCCGATATCGCCCACATTGCCGGTCTCTGCGCAGCGGGCATTCACGAGAATCCTGTCCCGTTTGCGGATGTTGTAACAACAACGACCCACAAAACCCTTCGCGGCCCCAGGGGAGCAATGATAATGTGCAGGATTGAGGACAGACTCCATGAAAAATACCATCCGGATTCCAAAAAGAATCTTGCCCAGCTCATAGACTCTGCTGTTTTCCCCGGGCTGCAGGGAGGGCCTCACGAGCATGTTATCGCTGCGAAGGCGGTCGCTTTTAAAGAAGCCCTGGAGCCGGAATTCAGGGATTATGCGAGGCAGATTGTTAAAAATGCGAAAGTGCTGGCGGATTCTCTGATGGATGGAGGTTTCGACCTGGTAACAGGCGGGACGGACAACCACCTTATCCTTGTGGACATGAGAAACAAGAATCTCACAGGAAGAAAGGCGGAATCAACGCTCGAAAAAGCCGGCATAACCGTTAACAAAAACATGATTCCGTTTGACCCGCGAAAGCCGTTTGACCCGAGCGGTATCCGTCTGGGAACGCCTGCAGTCACGACACGGGGCATGAGAGAAAGCGAGATGAAAACGATCGGAGAACTGATTTGCAAGGCGATAGAAAACGCAGAGAAAGAAGATGTATTAAGAAAGGTAAGGGAAGATGTTCTTGAACTTTGCAGAGATTTTCCCGTATACTGAGTTAAAACGTGAAACAAATTTTTTCATGGGAGGCGTATACAATTCCCCAAGTCTGAGTTCGTAAGGAAAGTCTTCGTTTGATGTACCTTCAAAACAGGCGCGTCTCCAAGCTTCACCTTCTTTATACCTGAATTCAATACGCATGCCTTCAGGGGGCTTTTCGGGTGTTTCCCATGGGATTGCCTTTGTTTTAAGGTCCTTTGCATCGTGGAGACCGTTCAGCAGGATGCAGATGACATCTTCTCTGCTGAAACAGTTTTCATCATAAAGAATTTCACCTGTGCTTTTTTTCCTGTACTTGGTATTGAGAAGTTTAATCATGTCAGTTAATTTGGTCATGATATTTAATTAAATGAAAGTCTTTTAAGGATATTGAGGACATACCGGCCGGAATAAAGAATCAGCTCTGGTTCAGCTGACTGACAATGTATACGTATTCCACTTCTTCCCTTGTGTTGTTCCTTACGTTGTGTGCTGTCCCGTTGCCTATGAAATACGCATCCCTTTCCCTGAGCAGTATTGGTTTGCCCTCTTTCAGAAGCGTGGCCTCGCCTCTCAGAACGACTATAACCTCCTCCCTCTCCTCCGTGATATGCTCCCCGATTTCCTCGCCGGGGCGAAGAAGAACCCTTCCTCCTTTGAACACACCATTGTTGGAATCGATGAGCGGAGTAATTCTCATAAAAATGATTTATGACACTTAACATATTTAAAATTTAATACAGCAGCAGATCAACCTTCGACATATCACGTAAAACTAGCGAAAGCTTTTATAAACCAATGCCTGCAAATGAAAACTAATGACTTACAAGGCATTCACCTGGAGGGCGATGCTTGTAGGAATGGTTCTTTCTGTAATCGTGTGCATGTATTCGGCATACGCGGGCCTGAAAGTCGGTGGCGTATACTGGCCGATCATAACTGCGACCATCATGAGCTTCGCTTTGCTGAGGGTTTTCGGAGGGACGAACAAGAATGAAGTGAATGTTGCGGCGACCGCGGCTTCCACAGGCGGATTGCTCGCTGCAGGGATAATATTCACGGTCCCTGCGATATGGCTTCTGGGACTTAATATTTCGATATTGGATGTAACTTTCATAGCGATAGTCGGGGGCCTGCTCGGAGTTCTCTTCACAATCCCCCTGCGAACGGAGATGATTGAGCGACTGAAACTTCCCTACCCTGACGGCACGGCAACAGCGAAGGTTCTGGAGGCAGGGGATGAGGGAGGAAAGAAGGCAAAAATTATCTTCGGGATGTTCGGTCTAGCCGGTCTGTTCACAATCGTCCGCGATTACTTCCGGATGTTCCCCTCATTTTTCAACCTGACTTCACTGAAAGCGGCAGGCTCGAAATACTTTTCATTTGGTTCGGGCATAACGCTCGTTTCCTTCTCAGGCGGATTCCTGATAGGCCTGAAATTCACGGCTGTCTGGTTTGCAGGAGCGGTGGTTTCGTATCTGGCAGTCGTTCCGGCACTCGTAAGTTACGGGTTGTTTGCTGACAAGTTCGCAGCAATTATGACGGTAACGAAGCCCTTCGGTATCGGTGTTATCATAGGGGCGAGCGTGGTTTACTTCCTTGTGAAGGGCCTCCCCGCGCTAAAGCCCATGCTAAGGAACATTGGTGGAGGGAAGACAAAATTATGGTTCCTTGTCCTTATAATTTTCGTTGCGCTGCTGAGCATTGCTCTCCGCCTGAACGTTTTCATTGCGATAATCTCGATATTCGGGGCATTCCTTGTGAGCTATATTGCCGCGAGAATAACCGGCGAGATCAACATAGACCCGATGGAAGTCTTCGCAATGGCGATACTTATCATTGTTCTTCTTTTCGTTCAACTCGACCCGGTTGTGGCGGTTACTTTGGCGGCGATCCTGTGCATATCCGCAGGAATGGCAGGAGATTTCATGCAGGATTTGAAGGCGGGCTATCTGGTGAAAACAAAACCAAGAGACCAGATAAAATCCCAGATAATAAGCGTTTTCTCCTCAGGTATTGTGATAGGGATCATACTCCTAGCCCTGGACCAGATGTATAAAATAGGGTCAGTCGACCTCCCCGCCCCGCAGGCTGTCGCACTGTCGGCGATTGTTTCTGCGGGAGGCATTTCCCAGTATCTTGTTTTGGGGGCATTTCTCGGAGCTATCCTAACGCTCGTTTCGATTTACTTCAAACAGGGGATCGTTCCCATCGCCTTCGGTATTGGACTTTATGCTCCCATCGAATTGTCGTTCCCTCTGTTTGTCGGGGGGATTCTTCGCCACATTGCAAACAAGAAAGGGCTGACAGAAAAAGGCCAGCTAATTGCCGCTGGATTCATCGGGGGAGAAGGTTTCATAGGGGTTCTTCTTGCTCTACTGGGCCTGGCAGGCATAATCTAGAATTTGAGGTTTTTATTCATTCTCATTACGGGCAGGTACGTCTCAGTTTCGGGGTGATTTCTTATGGTTTCTTTTACATAGCCGTTCTCGCTGTAAAAATCCATCATCCTTTCTACCAGAAAACTGTATGTGTGAACATCCTTGATCCCCCTGACTTCTGCCTGTTCTTCGAGATAGCTCAGAAGCATTTTTGCGGCATGCTCTCCTTCCAGCGGTATCCAGATATTTGTTATCCTGTTTCCTTTCAGTCTCCCTGAAGCCATCGGTTCCCCGTATTCGACTGCGATGCTCGCATGAGGGGAAAAAATTTCCTTTGATAGAATCCGCTTTATGATTTCGTTCTGACCCCTGTGGTCCTCTGCCTTGCAAATCTTCCCGGTATATTTTTCTAAAATATCCTCGACGGCATCTCTGTGACGTTTTGTGTATGGCTGGATTACAAGGCTGTGCCGGTCATATTCTTCAAATTCTAAATTTTTCAAGTCCATGTGTTTCACTTAAGACATTATTTATCAGATAGTTATAAAAATCTATGTTTTTACACATTTAAAAGCCCAAATTAAATTTTTAAAGATGTTGGAAGAATCCCCCAAAGACGTGACTCCTCCTGTTCCGCCCTCGCCGATAATCTACCCGGAAATTCCGGGGAAATCTGAAGCATCTGCATGCCTGTGGTTCCTTGAAGAAAAAAATTTCTGCAACAAAGTGAAAAGGAGCGTTGGATGCAGAGGGGACCTGAGCAAGTGTCCGTTCTGCAAGTAGAAGTTTGCTCGTGAAGAACCCTAAACCTTTTCATATAATCACTTTTATATTCGTAACTCAAAATTATTTACATGATAATAGGGATCGATATCGGAGGTTCGACCACGCAGGGCGTCCTCGTCAAAAACGGCAGGATAACAGGATTCACGTCCATCCAGGCAAGTGACGAGCTCGCGTCAGCAGCGGGATGCCTGGGAAAGATACTGACCTCCCATAAGATCGGGATAGACCAGGTTAAATTCGTTGCTGCAACAGGCGGCGGCTCGAGGAAAAGGCTGAGCAAGAAAATACTCGGAATCCCTGTGAAAAAGGTGGACGAGATAAAGGCGATCGGCCTTGGCGGCCTCAACCTCACCAAGAAAAGCAAATGCTTTGTCGTGAGCATAGGGACAGGGACCGCGATGGTCGCCGTTAAGAATTCCGGAAAGGCAATAAAGCATGCAGGAGGAACGGGTATTGGAGGAGGAACACTGAAAGGACTGTTCAGACTCATTCTTAACAAAAACGACATAAACAATCTCGAAATTTTGGCGAAAAAAGGGGATCTTAAAAAAGTTGACCTTACTGTAAAAGACATCGTAGGGAAAGGGATAGGCAAGCTTCCCCCCAGCGCGACGGCAGCGAATTTCGCGAAGCTCTCGGATGATACAGAAAAGCATGATATAGCGTTGGGACTGCTCAACATGGTCGGGGAAGTGATAGGAACGCTCTCGACTTTTGCAGCGAAGAATTACGGTCTGGAGAAGGATATAATCTTCGTGGGAAAGGTTACGAAAAACCGAACCCTGATGAAAAAGATACAAGAGGTCGTCAGGACATTCGGCGGGCGCGCGACGGTCCCGAACCATGCAGAGTATGCAACGGCGATAGGCGCAGCGAAGGCGTTAATGTAAAAAGGATGGACGCTTTTTACATTCTATTCACTTTTTATCCTTTCTCCTGATAATTAGAGAACCCATCTCCCGGTATTGAATGATAAAAATAAATAACAGAAAAACAAAACATAGGCACATGAAATCAGGGAGGAAATACTTACCGGAATTCGTGGAAATAAAAACAAAGAGGCAGGCTGTTAAAGAGATGGAAAAGATAGGGGCTTCCGGGATTAATATAATGCTCCCGAAATCAATATTCAAGGTTGTCAAGCTCCATTCCGTAAGAAACGCGATCGCGAACATTATCAAGCAGGAAATGCTTTCCATAGGAGGGGAGGCCGCTGTAAACAAAGGGACGGTTAACTGCTCGGTTCCTGAAACAGACATTTTGCTTATGGGGACACTGAAGCATTACGATCTCCTGATAAAAAAGCTGAGGAGACAGGTCTCTGAATCAAAAGAAATCGCAAAGGAACTGGAAAGGATTTTTAGGGGATTGCCATGATATTGACGCAGGAGCAAAAGGTTCAGGTCCTTCTCGGGGTTTTCATCGCAGCGATTATCGGGGCGAATCTGTTAGGCACGAAAATTACGAACCTCTGGATTTTTGTCGCTTCTGTCGGGATATTCATGTATCCTGTCACATTCCTTGTCACGGACATTGTGGAGGATGTCTTCGGGAAGGAGAAGGTTAAGGGGTTCGTTATTGCAGGGCTGATTTCCCTTGTTCTCGTCATGCTGTTCACTGTTTTGTCGATTCTGCTCCCGCCGGCAGAACGCTACCCGTTTAACGAACAGTTCTTAACGGTGTTCAACCCATCAATACGCATAATGATAGCAAGTTTGATTGCTTTCCTGCTGGCGCAATATCATGATATATGGGCGTTCAACTTCTGGAAAAGGAAGACCAAAGGACGTTTCCTGTGGCTGAGGAACAACTTGTCAACGATCGTTTCCCAGTTCATTGATACAACGCTTTTCATGTTCATCGCCTTTTACATGGCAACCCCGAAGTACACGGTTGATTTCATATTCGCCCTCATTATCCCTTATTACCTGCTCAAGATCATTGTCGCTTTGTGCGATACGCCTTTCGTCTACCTTGGAGTGTGGTGGCTCAGAGGCGGGAAACCGAAGAAAGGTTAAAAATTGTTTTTTAGGTGTGTTTTTTAAGGATGCTGAACGAATAATTAGGAATCGGACTGATTCCCTATGACAGAAGACTACAGCAAGAATGGGGAAAGGGCAATAAAGCCTGATTACAAAAAAACCGAAGAAATGGACGATGAACCTCACATGGTGGGTAATGTTGCCGAAGAAATGAGAGACTACAAAGCAATCGAAATCTCTGATTCTCCTGAAAACATCAAGGAACCCGAAATAAAGAGAGAAGGACAAAAACGCTGCTGGTGCGGGAGCGGGAAGAAGTTCGAGGACTGCCACGGAAAACACCTTCGCGCAGACAAGAACCCAAAAGCCATAACCAAAGAGTACGAAATCGAGCTCAACGTGAGGGATATTGATGAATATGAAAAACCGGACAGCGAAAAGGAGTACGAGGAAAATGATGAAGGAGAAGGAAAGGAAGATGATTTTCTCGGCGTGGAAGAGACGGGAGAGGAAAGAGAGAAAGAAAGTGCAAATGAAGAATACAAGGAAAAAGAGGAATTATAGCATTTCCTTAACATTTCCTATGAGGTATACGGAACCTGTGACAAGAATAAGGTCGTCCCTTTCTGAAAGGTATTTCGCCTCTTGAAGGGCATCCCTGATGTTGCTCCTGATTATAAAGTGATTTTTCATTTCTTTCCCCACTATTTCGGGCGAAAGGGCACGATACATTCTTGGCTTGGTTATAATCGTTCGGAAGGCAAGGGGTTTCAGGTATTTTATCATTCTCCTGTAGTCTTTATCCGCCAGCATGCCCATAACCAGTATGAGCCTTTTGTATTTGAGTTTTGATACGAAAGATTTCAGGGCCTTCACGCCCGCCGGGTTGTGTGCGCAGTCCAGAACGAAGAGCGGCCTCTGTCCGACAATCTCCACCCTTCCGGGCCAGCGGGCTTCCTCAAGGCCTTTCTTTATTTTTTTGTCAGGTATATCGAAGCCAAAAGTCCTCGTCTGTTCAAGCGTTTCGAGGGCAGTGTTGACATTCTCCAGCTGGAAATCACCCAGGAGCGGGAGATATATCTCCATGCCTTTGTAAAGTATCCTCTGTTTCTCGAGGTCCCATTTGGTCCTTTTTACCTTGTCCTGCACTTTCACGAGTCTGGAATTTCTCTCTCTGGAAACCTGCGTAATGACATCCAGGGCCTTCCCTTTCGCATTTGTGACGACAACTGAATTCCTTTTTATTATCCCCGCCTTCTCGAAGGCTATGAGCTTTATATCTTCTCCGAGGACTTCCGTGTGTTCCTTTGAGATGTTGGTTATAACTGAAACGAGCGGTTTGACAACATTGGTTGCGTCCAGCCTTCCCCCGAGACCTACTTCGAGAACAAGAACGTCGACTTTCTGCTCGCTGAAATACTTGAAGGCCATGGCAGTTATGAATTCAAAATAAGTGAGGTCGATTCCCTTCGCTTTCACCAGTTTGTACAAACGGATGACGTCCTTCTTCGGAATCATTTTCCCGTTTATCTGTATCCTCTCCCTGAAATCCACGAGATGCGGACTTGTATACATACCGACTTTGTATCCCGCCTCGCGGAGGACAGAAGCGAGCATTGTGCATACCGACCCCTTGCCGTTCGTCCCGGCCACGTGGATGACTTTCAAACCCCTTTGCGGGTTTCCGAGCTCTTTCAGGATTTTTTTTATCTGCTCAAGACCCATCCTGCTGCCGAACCTGTAGAGTGAGAAGAGGCGTTTAAGAACGCGTTCGTATTCATTGGACATGGTAAAAATTTAAAAAGCGAAGTTAAAAATAGTTACTTCTTACTTTTCTTTCCGCGGGGTGTGCTCTTGGGTTCTAGCATGACCCTCTTCGGATACGGAATCTCGATTCCCTGCTTGTCGAAAGCGATCTTTATTTTTTTCATGAGTTTCACTTTCTTGTCGAGGTATCCCCTGTTCTTTATCCAGCCCCTGACTTCAAGGTTGACAGAGAAATCACCGAAGCCGGTAACAACAACAGAAGGCTTGGGGTCTTCAAGGAAATCAGGGTCCTTTTTTATTATGTCGAGTATAATCCTTTCCGCCTTTTCGAGGTCCGCTTCGTATGCGATCCCTATGGGAACGGAGACCCTTCGCGTTCTCTCCCTCGAGTAATTTATAACCATGGAGTCCGCAGTTTTCGAATTGGGTATGGTTATGATTTTGTTGTCAAACCCCCGTATGACCGTGTTTCTAAGGCGTATGTCCACGACCTTACCAACCTTGCCGTCTATCTCGACAGTGTCCCCTATCTGGAACATCTTGTCAGAATAAAGAAAGATTCCTGAAATGAGGTTGGAGAGCGTGTCTTTTGCTGCGAAACCTACTGCTATGCCCGCTATGCCCGCTCCTGCCAGCGCCGTGGTTATCGTCCCTTCGAGACCGAGGATTTCGAGTATAACAAGAACAGCGGCAATCCATATGCCGTACCTTATTGCCCTTTCGATGAGCTTGTGCGTGTGCTCGGACCATTCGACGCTGTCCACCATCTCATCAAATTTCCTGACGAGCGGGGAAAACAGTTTTATAGCGATCTTCGCGGCTATGAGCGTCACGATTACCCATATGACCTTGACAACCCATTCATTCCGGAGAAGCTGATTAACGAGCTCGAAATCAATCATAATAATCTTATTCAGGTCCGGGTTTAAATATGTTTATTTCTCAATATCTCTCGAAAAAATCGATAGGCATCGAACCACAGATAGACTTAAAAAACTTATTATTATAATTTAAATGTAAATGTACAAGAAGCCAGGTGTTCGGAGCGGCGCCTGGTTGACGGAAAGGGAAGGGACCTATGGGCCTTTAAAAGGAATCGGCAATTACGGTTTGGTGCCAGTAGGTTACAAATACGAAAATGAGGAATGGGAAAAAACCAAAAAACAATTTGAGCGGGATTTCCAGAAAATCCGGAAATCTGCAAAGACTGCTTCTGAATCAGCGAAAGACGCTATAAAAAAGGCGTATGACTGGACAGGAATATGGGGAGTAAGCGCTCTCGGGTCAGCCGGGGGTCTTGCTTACGTATGCATCCAGCACACTGGCGATGAATACGGTTGGCTCAAAGGCGTGCTTGGAGGCGCCCTGGCAGGTTCAATAGCAAAATTAAGTACATACGTGGAAAGGAAACGAGAAGCATACAGGAGAGAGTTGATAGAAAGGAAGAAAATGAAGATACAAAGGGAGATAAGGGATCTGCTGAAGGAGGTTGTAAGAACCCCTGTCAACGGGGATCTGAACAAGAAAATTGGTTATAAAGGGAGACTGGAGATCCTGTTAAAAACATTGGATGAGAGGGAGGAAATGGCAGCGGAACAAATGGAAAACATGAAAAACAAGGAGATGGAACTGGTCAGAACAGGTATGGAAGAACTTTATAGAATTCAATAAGGGCTAGGATGTCAGTGAGAAACGTCGAGTAGGTGCCGGGAAGAGGAAGGGAATTTCAATAGTCTGAACTACAAAATTTTGAATAGGCCGGAAAGGTAAACACCTAAAACACTTCTCTTATTTCACTGCAAAACCCGTATATCTCGTAAATCCTGTGGTATTTCTTGAACTTCCCGTCGAAAACGATTTCCATCCCATCGGTCACATTGGCCCTCCCATATTTTACTGAACAGAATATTCGAATTTCCTCTTTCCCGTCCGAAATTATGAACTGCTGATAGCGAAAGCCTTTTTTTGATATGTGATCAGGCAGGACCTTCGTTACCATCCCTTTAACAAAAACATCCTCCCCCAAAAGAACCTTGTCAAAAACCTCGGAAACCGAAAACGGGCGGAACTCGCTTGAAACTACCCTCCCGGTTGTGCTCGAAAGAAAGAGTGCTGCGATATCCAGAATCAGAATGGTGACAACGACTAGAATCAGCTGCTTCCGGTTGCTCATTCTAATTTTTTCACCGGCTGGAATAAGAAGTTATGTTTAAACGGTTCAAAACTCCGTTACTTAATTTTATAAATTAACTATTGAATAGTTATGATATGATCGGAGAAAATCACACCAAAGACGTCATTGTGAACAAACCTTATGCCGTGATTGAAATATATGGATCCAATTTTTTTAAATTGTGTTTAGGGGAATATCTGCTGAAAAAATACAAAGACTATCCGGAAGAGAACATTCTGACCACAGACCTTGTGGCGGACGTCAAGAATTTTGAAGATGAATATTTTAAAGAAAAATTGCACAAAAAAGGCAGAATCATGGTGGAAGAAAGGGATAATGATGGCTGTAAAAATATAACTATTAAAGAAATCGTGTACAGGGAATTTAACTGAATACCGATTGGCGTTCGCCTTATCAGATCTCGAGCTCCCTTCCTTCCAGAATTTCGACCTTCGTTTCTCCCTTGCTCTCGGCCTCGACCTTGTTTTTGAATTCGTTCGCGTCTGCGTTCAAACCCTCGAGGAAGTTGTAGTGCATGGGAATCGCGAATTTTGGTTTCATCGCCAGAATCGCCTGCTTTGCCTGCTCTATGTCCATGGTGTACGTCCCCCCGATCGGAACGAGAACCGCAGTCAGTCCCTGCAGAGATTTCATCTCAGGAACGAAATCCGTATCTCCTGTATGGTATACGCTTTTGCCTTCTGATTCTATGATAAAGCCGACTCCCGCGCCCTTCGGATGGAAAGGCTTCGAGAGGTTGTAGGCCTCCACCGCACGTATGCGTATGTTATCTATTTCGAAAGTGTCCCCTGCTCTCACGGTCCTGATGCTTCCTGTAAGCTTCTGCGCCGCTTTCTCCGTCGCAACTATCTGGGTTTTTTCTGTCCTTATTTCCTCCGCCTTTGAGGGATCGCAGTGGTCGTAGTGGTCGTGTGTTATCAGGATTATGTCTGCCAATGGAGAACCCTTCGGAAGGACGTAAGGGTCGATGTATATTGTTTTTCCCGAGGTCTCTATCCTGAAAGTTGCGTGCCCCAACCACGTGATTTTCATGACATCACCTTTGAGTTTTGATTTGAGACAATAAAAATTTATAAGATTTTTTGCGAGAATTTAAAGTAATGGGCAAATCAATTTTCACAGAAAAGATTCCGGCCTACTTTGAGGACGGGGAAGAAGGCTTTGAAAGGATAAGGTACGGACAGGATTTGCTGGTAAGGTATTTCCCGGACAGGTTGCAAATCCTTGGATTTGACACAGGCGAGGTGCCAAAAGGAAAGGGCATGGACAACTGGAACGTTTTTGTTCGGAAAGTCCCGGAAGTTTTGAAAAAGGGGGTTTTGGACGATATTCGGGGGAGAACCGGCTACAAGGGAAGGATAACGTTCCTGCAGGACGACTCAAGGGCATTCTCCAGAGAACTTCAAATATAAATCTATAAATCTTCTTTTTAATCGATTATTATGGGTTACAAATACAACAAGGCCTGCTTCGGGGGGACGTTCGATATCCCCATACACAGAGGTCACGAGGTTCTGATAAAGAAGGCGTTTGCTGTCTCTGAATTCTGCCTGATAGGTCTCACAACGGACAGGTACGCCCGCTCGCTGGACAAACTCAACTCCACTGTGATAAAGCCGTATTCAAAGAGAAAGAAGAACTTGGTCAAATACCTGGAATCAGGTGGGTATTCAGGCAGGTACGAGATTTCGGAACTGGATGATTTCTGCGACCACCGGCTCATGGAAGAGGAAACGGATATAGAAGCGATAATAGTAAGCACGGAAAGGCGATGGGTAGCAGAGGAAATAAACAAGGAGAGGGCAGGTAATGGTTACAGACCTTTCGATATAGTTGAAGTAAAGATGGTTCTGGCAGAGGACGGCGCAAAGATATCTTCCAGCAGGATAAGGAGAGGGGAGATAAACAAGAACGGGAAAACTCTCAAGCCTCATGCACTTTCAAACTTGTAATCCACGGCGGTGCTGCAGCCGGGACATTTTATTTGCCCTTCTTTTCGTTCGTTTATTTTTGCCCTGTAAACAATCCCGCAGTTGCTGCACTTAACCCTGACTTTATAGTTTTCTGTTAGAGGATAAAAACATGTGCGTTTCCAGGATATTTCCGCGTGCCCGTCACCAAAAACAGGTTTCATCTTTACTGTTTGAGACAAAGTTTTTTATTTTTTAATCATTTACTCAGTTTTTTAATTCTTTCCTCTCCTTTCAGATATTTTATGTATTTTGCAACAGCCTTCGGGACCAAGCCTTTCCACTCTTTGTTTTCAAAAATCCTTCTTCGTATTTCCGTCCCCGAGTATTTTTCCTTGTCATAAAGCTGATGTTTCCTTACGGGAACGCCCTCGCTCTCGAAACACCTTTGAGTCCACGGGTTCATGGTATAAACAACATCGTAATCCGTCAGTTTTCTTATGGCCTTCACCCATTGCCTGTCGTTGTGGAAGTCCCCGACCGAATATACTTCGTAGTTTTTCACGCCAGCTTCTTTGAGGGCGTTTTCTATCATTTTTTTTCTCTCTTCAGCCGAGAAGGGGTTTTCATGCGTGCGCTTTTCCTGCGCACTTCCTATAACAATCGCTACGCTCCTGTTCTTCTTCAGTATGTCCTTTATGGCTTTCAAATGCCCGAGGTGGAAAGGCTGGAATCTGCCAACAAAAAGGGCCTTCCCCCCTCGTTTGTCTGTCTGGAGGGGTTCTGTGATCATTTTGTAAACCTTGGACGCGATTTCCCTGCCTTTCTCCTCATCCACATCAAACACCATAACTCTGCCGTCGGGGTAGATGCTTACGTGCGCGCCGTCAATCTCCGTAACCAGAACAACACTGCTCTTTATATGCAGTTTATCGAATTTATCTGAAACTTTCTCCAGATCAATCTTCATCTCTCCTTTCGGCTTCGCCTCCAGCCCGATATCAAATCCTTCGTCATCCCTGTGAAATTTGAACACGTAATTCATAACATTCGCCTTTTCTGACAATTATATTTTCAAGGGGGTGTTAATA
>Ga0190360_1000464_pt1 | contig 22848 bp, 10 predicted proteins | sample 48721834_MG_FD_161271 | JGI IMG/M metagenome (GOLD analysis project Ga0190360, IMG submission 161271) | Hydrothermal vent microbial mat bacterial communities from Southern Trench, Guaymas Basin, Mexico - 4872-18-3-4_MG | ecosystem: Environmental > Aquatic > Marine > Hydrothermal vents >... | reverse complement strand
ATTCTTATTAAGAGTGATTCCCATATCCTGAAGAATAAGACATACTCCTATTGCCCCTGTTAGATGACAGTAAGGAGAAACAAAAACTGGCTTACCGAGCTTCTGCTCAAAGGATTTTACTAAAGCTCTATTCTTTCCTGTTGCGCCCTGAAACACAATGCTTGATCCAATCTTATTCTGATGTGCAACTTTTGTCAGATAATTGTCCCGCACAGAGTGTAAGGCAGCAGCTAAGAGCTCCTCCTTAGCATATCCAAGACTTAGAAGATAGTTTAAGTCTCTCTCCATAAAGACTGTACATCTATCGCTTGTCAGCGGTGCTCTTGCCTTTTCGGCATAATTTGAATATTTTTCCAAAGAATATCCAAGCCTGCCAGCCTGTTCTTCAAGAAAACTTCCCGTACCAGCTGCACAGACATAGTTCATCCTGGAAAATACCAGTCTGCCCCTGTTTATAACAGTAAATTTCGAATCCTGCCCACCTATCTCTATTATCGTGTCCACATCGGGTTTAAGATGGTATGCGGCCCTCGCATGGGCCGAGATTTCATCAACAGCCCTGTCAGTCTTTAAAATCGTATGGATGAATTTGCGGCCCGAGCCTGTAGTTCCTGCAGCAATTAATCTGTACGATATACCATACTCTTTTTCTATCTTCTTTATCATCTTCAATATTTTCTGTACTGCCCTGACAGGCTGACCCATTGTTCGAGTATAGAGACCTACCAGTATCTTTCTATCCTCTGACATCAAAGTGGCTTTTGTACTCGTTGATCCGATGTCGATCCCGAGATAAACACGAACCTCACTGCTGACAGGTTTAATAAAAATCTCTGTTTCAATACCATCCTTAACAAATCTCCTGAAAATCTGGGAATCATCCATCCTGTATGGAATATCCGAAAGAGGAGCATAGAAGTACTTTCTTTTGCTGGGCTTGCTTTTGACAAAATCATCAACCGATTTCAGCTTCAACTCCTCATCACTTCTCTCTGCAGCTATTAATGCTGCGCCTATCGATGCTACCCTTTCTGGAAGTGGTATCTCCAGACTCCTCTTTCCTGTAAGCTCTTTAATATAAGAGACAATGACATGGTTGAGTGCAACGCCACCTGTTATTACATACGGTTCAGGTATGGTGTTGCCACGCGTTACAGTTTCTATTATGTTTCGCGCAGCGCCAAGACAAAGTCCGCGACAAATTGCCTCCAGAGTGTAACCCTTCTGCTGTGCATGGATCAGATCGGTCTTTGCAAATACTGCACACCTTGTGGCAATCCGTGGAGGATCACCATTGAATTTTTCTGCCAACTTAACAAGTTTTTTGCTCTCTTTCAGTCCTAATCTTACGGCCTGCTGATCCAGAAAAGATCCAGTTCCTGCTGCACACCCTGTGTTTGATATGAATTTGCTATACATCCCATTGCTGTCAAACAAAATCAATCCAAACTTCTCTGCACCTATATTCAGTATGGCTCGCATATCGGAACTAAAAACCTTCACGCCCTCTATAATTGCAACCTGATCATCAACCTCAACTCCATTACGAAGAAAAGGCCTCGCCTCTCTATTTATACCAAAACTTCTAATTCTCTCAGGAGATATTCTTTCTATCAATTTTCTCAGGTGGTGGTGAATATCGCCATGATGAAACATATAGCCCGAATCCACGACTCTTCGCTGATCATCCAAAAGAGAATATGAGATGGTTGCTGATCCTACATCTACACCTATATGATAAGTTCTTTTCATTTTCTCCTCAATTTTCATTAAATCTTTTCTGTCACCTCAATCCAATCTTTACGAGCAGATATCCCACAATCAAACCTGCCACAACCTTTACTATTGTATGAAAAATTCCCTCTCTCACGAAGCGCATGAATGCAGCCTTCACACTATTTCTTTCTCTTGTGATGGTTATCAAAACCTCTCTATTTATCTGAGGAATTATACGATTGAGCTGCTCATCGGTAAGACCGAAAACAACGAGTTCGGAATTATCGTCTCCATGCCTTCTTACTGTTATACCGACACCATCGGGAAATTCCTTTATCTCTCCACAACTCACTGCAGCCTTTATCTTAGCCTTTTCTATCTTAACCCTTGCCTTGGCCAGCTTCTTCATATATTTTTCTTTCTCATCTCCCAAAATCTTCTCCCTCGGTTAGGTTAATATTAATGTCTCTTAACAATAACTATTTCGGATACATTTTGTTCCACCACTGAGGCTGGCCCTTCAGCCATCTGTCGAACCATGCAATTATTGTCTTTGTCCACTTCTTCCTCTTATTATGCTCCAGGATATGGTGATCCTGACCCGCAACCTCTACTAACTCAACCTCTCTGCCAAGAAGTTTGAGGGCAGTATATAGCTGAATACTCTCACCAGGTGGAACATTTGTATCTGATGTGCCGTGCAGCAACAGCAGGGGAGTTGTGATTTTATCCGCATTAAATAATGGACTCTGGTCAACATAAATATCCTTCCTGTTCCATGGAAAACTGTTAGCAGAGGCCGTTGCGCTGTACAGATAACCCCAGTATCCCTCTCCCCAATAACTTGCTATACAGCTTATACCCGCATGAGCAACCGCTGCTGCAAACATATCCGTCCTTGTCTGAAGAAGCATTGTCATAAACCCACCATACGAGGCACCTATGCAACTTACTCTATTTGTATCAACAAAAGAATGTGCAGCAAGAAATTTCTTCACTCCGTCGATAATTTCATCCGCAACAATCTTACCCCAATCATTGACATGAAGGGCTGAAAATGATTGTCCATATCCTGTAGCACCACTTGGCTGGAGCACATATACGACATATCCATTTGCTGCCCACAGCTCCTTGGGATATCTGCCCCCAAAATCTCTTGTAACAGGACTGGTACCGCCATAATAATAGACAATACAAGGATACTTTCTCTGCGGATCAAAATCGGGTGGATAGTAAATTCTTCCTTCAATCTCAACACCCCTGTTGTTGACAAAACTCCACTTCTCACAATCGCCAAAATGAACATGTTCATAATATACTCTTCCAGGATCGGACAGGATCCAGTGTTTTCTTCTCTTTAGATCGAGTACATAGGCCTTTTCAGGAAGAGAAACGCCAGAACCCATATAGACCATCACCCTCTTCTTGACAGCAATATCGAATTGAGAAACAACATCAATACCGGTCTCAATGAGTTCAAATTTTCTCTTTCTTAAATCATATCTGTATATATTTATTCTTGACCTGTCTCCCGTACTAAAATAGATACAGTTTTCTGTATTGCTCCACACGCCCTGATTTATGTTTGGATCAAACTCTCTTGTTATCGGATCAACCTCGCCAGTTTCGATATTATAGATAAAAGCCTGACTATCATAATCGTTCGGAATCATCCCCTCTGGCAAATTCTTTCCAATACCACCAAACGCCATTGGGCTTCCGATGATTAAAAGTTTTTTACCGTCAGGAGACCACTGTGCACTGTTTGCCCATCTGCTCACAAACAGTGTATCTGCCTCCATCGTATTTAAATCCAGAATATAAAACTCTGTTTTCTGAAAAGGCCTCTCTCTAAAATCAGAAACGGATCTTGTAAATATTAACCTGTGGCCATCACCACTGATACTATTCAGATCGGTAGAGAGTCTTCCTGCTGTTAGTCTCATCCTGGTTCCCTGCTTTAGATCTACCCTGTATATAAAACTTCTCGATCTATACCACGGCCACCGATCTGTCATTCCATCAAGTCTTTTAAGATCGGGTTCTCTTTCCTTTGGATTCTCTGTCACAGAGTAGAAGATATAATTTCCATCCGGAGACCATGTATGAGCACCAAGACCCTCAATATTCTCAAGTAGTGGGACTGTTGTACCCATATCTAAATCAACTACCCATAGAGTTGCTCCATTCTTACCACCTGTCGTATATGAAAAACGCCTGCCTTCCGGTGCCCATTGAATACTCGAGATAGAGTTTCCACCTCTGAAAGTTTGATAAAGTCTTCCGCTCTTAGTCCATCTGAGTTCCACCCACGATTCTGAACCACCCTGTGGGATGGGCCGATTTAGCCTCACAGCTGCAAGCTCTCCATCAGATGAAATAGATACACCTCTCACCCTTTCTCCATCAAGAAGATGGTTAACACTCATTGTCTGGGCAGGAGATGTTGTCACCTTAAAATCTTCTTCCTTCCAGTCAACCGGAATAGAAATCTCTGCCTCTATTCTCCATGTCGGGTTACTATCAGGAGTGTGGAGAGTCTTTATAAATAAAAGATGTTTTCCACTCTCAAGATCGATCTCCTTAGACACGGCTCCCGGCTCCTTCTCGTTGCTGTTTGAAGATTTTACAGCTATCCTTTTATTATCAAGATAAACAGAAAATAGTTGAAAACTCGATATTTTCAAATTTGCAGTTGTGAACCTCTTAACATCAAGATAGACTGCAAGAAAAGATATCAGGGTGGCATTATCATCTTTTGACTGCTGAAGAACAACAACATTGGAATCTGTTTCAACGATCCGCCACGTAGAGGGAAATTCCCCATTCCAGAGAATCACGTCTCCCTCCTCTGGCCACACTCTATCTTTTTTTAGACTCTCAAATTTCAGGAGTGAAAGATAGTCGAACTTTTCACCATTGATATTTTCTACATCATGAAAAACAGGCATTGCACTCCTGAGAGGACCGTTTATCAGCCATGAAGAGATAGCAATGGTTTTTACACTCTCACCCGAGAAAACTTCGGTCATAAAAGAGAGCAATACCAGGATAACCACCAATAATGATGTTAAAAATCTCCTGCCGTTCATTTCCGCACCCCTTCTTTAAGTAAAACTTTAATACAATATAATTTCTGTGAATCGCATGTTGTGAATCTAATAAAATAAATAAATTAAAGAAATCATGCAAATAGAAAAAGGCTGGTGATAAAAATAAAAACCCCGATTCCCTATTCCAATAATCACCGATAAATAGAGAATCGGGGTTTTGATCAGATTCTATTAATGGTTATTTCTTCTTTTTCGGACTCTTGTCTGGATATGGAGGAGCAGGAGGAATACTCTTCTCCTCTTTCTTCAGTTTTTCCATTATGACTTCAATTGCCTTGTTTAGCTGTTGATCTATTCCTGCAAACTCTTTTGCAGGATCATTATCAACCCATATATCTGGCTCTACTCCATGTCCCTCGATTATCCATTTCTTGCCTTCAACATCATAACGGGAAAACTCTGGTTTATTCAATGTGCTTCCATCAAGCAGCGGTAGACTTCCCCGTATTCCGACAACGCCTCCCCAGGTACGCTTACCTATCAGCTCTCCAATCTTCATCTTTCTAAATCGATATGGGAATAGATCCCCATCTGATGCGGAAAATTCGTCTATAAGACAGACCTTTGGTCCCCAGATCATATCAGAAGGATCGACATCCGGAATAGTGTTCCTTGCTATATCGATCATAACTATCTCCCTTCTCAAGCGCTCAATGATCATGGGAGATACATTTCCGCCACCATTTCCGCGAACATCAATTATCAGGGCCTTCTTCTTCAGCTGGGGATAGAAATATTTAACAAACTCATTCAAACCATGAACACCCATGTCCGGTATATGAACATAACCGACCTTTCCTCCGGTTGCCTCGTTTACCTTTTTAATATTGTTCTGCACCCAGTTATAATAATAGAGATTTGACTCATCTCCGATTGGAACTACAACAACATCCCTGGCTCCTTCTTCCTTTGGAGATGAATTGAGTCTCAATGTGACCTGTCTGCCTACCGTATTTACCAGAGCCTGGTAGATGTTCTTCATACCCTTTGTCGAGACACCATTGACAGATAAGATATAGTCCCCCTCATTAGCATCTACTCCAACCTCTGTGAGGGGAGACTTACAAGATCCATCCCAGTTTTGCCCCCTAAGAATCTTCTCGATCCTGAAGTATCCCGACTTCTTGTCATGCACAATCTTGGCACCAAGCAGTCCGGTCTTAATTCTTTCAGGCCTAGGCATTTCTCCACCCGTTATATAAGTATGCCCACAGCTTAGCTCACCGATCATCTCGCCTATTACATAGGCAAGGTCTGCACCATGGTTAACATGATCCACCAGTGGACGGTATCTGTCCCTTATTCTCTTCCAGTCGACACCATGCATATTTGGTGCATAGAAAAATTCTCTCATCTGACGCCAGCATTCGTTGAATACTTGAACCCATTCACTCTTTCTATCCACTCTTACCTGCATGCCAGAAAGATCGAGCTTTTTATCAATCCGCAGTTTTCCCTTCGGCAGTGGAACAATGGCATATGTTCCTCTCTGTGATACCAACATCTTCTTGCCATCTGAGGAGATCTCGTAGCCTCTAATCTGACCGATCTCTGTCTCCTTGAGTTTGTCAAAATCGTACATGAGCAGTACCTGACCGCGATCCCTGCTTCCCCTTCTTATATAATAAAGAGTATTTGATACAGATGTCAGACTACGATATGATGCAGGCTTAATCGGCAGGGCTATGATGCGGTCCTGGATTCCGTCAATATCGATCTTTAGCAGGGGTTTCTCCTCCTTTTTCTTCTTCTCTTTCTCCCCTTTCTTCTTACCGTTGTTTTGCTTTTCCTCTTCTTTGATCGTAACTTCATCACTCTTTGGCTCAAACGGCGACTCTACAGATTTGTTTAATGTAACAAAATAGATTCTCGACATATCGAGGTATATATGGTTCCACTCAGTCCAGCTATAGATCGGTCTGAAATCTCTATTTGATACAAAAAAGAGATATTTCCCATCAGAACTGAATTCAGGGGATGATGCTTCAAACCATCCCTTTGTAATCGGATATGACTTCTTCTTCTCAAGTGAATAGACATAAATCCTGTTCATGGTCTTCTCTTCTGGAAATGTATATGCTATCCATCTGCTGTCTGGCGACCATACATAATCCCTTATCTCAAAAACCTTAGACTTGGCAACATCAACAACCTTTTTTGTTTCTATGTCTACATAACGAAGTCTCTGCAGCCTGTCTGACCACATAATCTTTTTACTGTCTGGTGACCATTTAACCTGATATTTGTAGGTCTCTGCTCCTCTTGTAATCTGAATGGGCTTACCGCTTCCATCCTGAGCTATGATATAGATCTCATCCTCACCAGTACGATCTGAGATGTATGCTATCCATCTGCCGTCAGGCGACCATTTTGGATTGCGATCATGTACACCGGAGGAAGCAGTGAGATTTCTCGTCGGCCCGTGTTCTGCTGGAACTGTAAATATATCGCCGCGAGCCCAGAAGAGAGCACGCTTGCCGTCTGGAGATATCTCATAACTCAATATGTTCTTACTGACATCTTTCAACACAGCTCTTCCTGTATTGTAATCGTCTGCAATTATGATTGAGACCTTTTTTACCTCCTCACTGTTGAGATCAAACCTGTATATGTATCCACCATTTTCAAATACTATTGCATTCTTACCAATCGAGGGGAACTTAATATCGAAATCTGTGAAATTGGTCAACTTTCTCGTGCTGCCATCACTCAAATCATAAACATATAGATTCATGCGCTGATATTCATCTCGATCGGACAGAAAATAGATCTTGTTTCCGCTCCACATTGGTATTATGTCCTGTGCAGGATTATTTGTGATGTTCTTTACTTTCTTTGTTTCGAAATCGTATATCCAGACATCGTCTGCCATCCCACCCCGATACCTCTTCCATGTTCTGAACTCTCTGAAAATTCTGTTGTACGCAAGTTTTCTATTATCTGGTGAAAACGAGCAGAATCCTCCTCTAGGCAGAGGAAGCTGATCTGGCATATCACCATCTGTCGATACAATAAAAAGTTCACCATTAAATGAATTCCAAGACTTCATTCTGGAACGGAAAACTATTGCATTTGAATCGTGCTTCCACCCCATCACTATGTTATTTGGCCCCATCCTGTCAGATATATTGTCCCTTCCGAGTGTTGCAGTATAGGTCAATCTCTTTGGAATCCCACCTTCTGACGGCATGAGATAAACTTCTGTATTGCCGTCATACTGGCCAGTAAAGGCGATCCATTTACCATTCCACGAAAATCGTGGAAACATTTCATATCCGTCATCACTAGTCAACTTCCTCGCTATTCCACCGGATGAACTTACAGTATAAAGATCACCTGCATAGGTGAAAACAATCTGATCCTCATAAATGGCAGGAAAGCGAAGAAGCCTTGCTTCCTCATGAGCAGTTAACAGTTGAGGAAAAACAATACACAGTATCAAACAGATTAAAATAAATCTCTTCATTTTTTTCTCCTCCTATCTATTTTTTTGGACGCTTTCTGAATTTTTCATATAGTTCTGTATGTTTGGTCTTCAACGAGACCTTCTCGCCTGCAATAAAAAGATGCTTAACATGAGTTGTTACTTCCAAGGGATCTCCATCTGTGACAATGATGTTTGCGAGTTTGCCTGGTTCGATTGTGCCTAAGATGTCACCAAGCCCAAAAATCTCGGCAGGATAAATAGTAACAGCCTTTAATGCTTCCTCTTTCGGCAATCCATAGGCTGCAGCCATACCAGCATGGTATGGAAGATTCCTCACATCTGCTGCACTATTTGTTATAAATGCAATCTTGACACCTGCCCTGTTGAGAATGCATGCATTTACATATCGAGCATCAAATGGATCTCTGGGGCCGGGGGTCTGAAGAACCGGTCCCACAAGCACAGGAATATTATGCTTTGCAAGAAGTGGAGCCACCTCCCATCCATCATTGACTCCGCTGAATATGGCCTTGACCTTCATGGAATCCACAAACTCGATTGCATTCTTTATATCTTTTTCTGCATTTACAGAAATTATTACTGGAAGCTCTTCCTTTATTACCGGAACTAGTGCTTCGAGCATCAAGTCTTTTTCCGGAGCAGGAAGTTTCTTGCTCCTTAGATAACTCTCCCACCTTTCAGAATATCTCCTCGCCTTATTAAATAGCTCGATGAGTTCACTTATTTGCTTCTCTGTCCTCTTCTTTACCGTTTCAGAACCTCCAGGCCTCCTTGCCCTCATGCCTCTTCTATCATCTGCAGGAAGCCGTGGAAAATTTATATGAATTCCTACAGGAGACTTCAATACCATCTCCTCCTGAGTCCAACCATTAAGATTGATAAAGGCGCTCTGTCCAGAGATTATCCCCCCACCAGGAACAACCAATGCAGATGTGATTCCATTTACCCTGCTTATGGGAATATGAACGCTGTGTGGATTTAATGCAGCCATTGCCTTTATGTGCGGATTATAGGTTCCTATCTCATATGCATCCACGGTTGCAGAAACAGCCCCTATTTCATACAAACCGAGTGTACACGAACCATCTATCATTCCAGGATATACAAACAAACCCCTTGCATCGATAATCTCGGCATTCTCAGGGACCTCCACATCATGACCAACGGCTGCTATCCTGTCTCCCTTGATAATCAAAGTTCCATTTTGTATAGTGTCTCCCTTTACTGTTATGATTGTACCATTCTTTATAACAAAATCTCCGGCAAACGAAAAACAGGGAACAAGCACCATTACGACAGCACCAATTAAAATGACACCAACTCTTTTTATATATCCTATTCTCATAATCTGCCTCTCAAATTTATTCACACATTTTAATCTTTGACAAGCCCTTCAACAACCTTCTCGGTTGTCTTTGCCCTGGTAATGTCAAAATAGATTTCTCCCTCAATTATTGTCATTTCTACTCTCGAATAAATGCTGAATGGATGTCCGTTAAATATCGCAAGATCTGCATCCTTCCCAACCTCAATGCTACCGCATCTGTTATCTATTCCAAGCCTTATAGCCGGATTGATTGTGATTGTCCTGAGTGCCTCTGTTTCTGAAAGTCCTCCATATTTTATTGTTTTGGCAGCCTCCTGAAACAATCTGCGTACTCTTTCTGGGCTATCAGAATTACATGTAACAAGCACTCCTCTTTCATGCAGTATTGCAGCATTGTACGGAATGGCATCAAAGGCCTCCATCTTATACGCCCAGCTGTCTGCAAATATCGATGCCACAACACCGTGGCTTGCAATCTCATCTGCTATCCGATATCCTTCGAGACAGTGTTCAAATGATCCTACTTTAAATCCTATCTCATCGCCAAGTCTCATGATCATCAACATTTCATCTGCCCTGTATGCATGACAGATTATATCGAGCCTGCCGCGTAAAATATCTGCCAGAGCCTCAAGACGAAGGTCTCGTTTCGGTGGAATGAGTCCTGCTGTTTTTTCCCACTTTGTTAATTTTATTTTGCCCTTCCTCTTCATCTCATACTCATCCCATTTCCTCAGATACTCTTTTGCCTTTGTAAAAGCCTCTCTTATCGTATATTCGATTCCCATTCTCGATGCAGGAAACTTTCTTTGCCCTCTGGTAATCGGTATGTTTGACTTTTTTGGATTCTCTCCAAGTGCAAATTTTATTGACTCTTTTGCACCTGGTATAAATAGCTCTTCTGCGGGCTTCCCAAACTTCAACTTTATAACCGCATTCCTACCACCTATCACATTTGCACTTCCATGCAGCGTATTTATTGCTGTCACACCGCCTGCCAGAGCACGCTGAAAGCTGATATCGTCATGCCTTATCACATCCTGAATGCTAACCTCTGGTGTTACCTGTCCTGTGGCCTCGTTTATTCCTCCCTCTATTCCCATGTGAGAGTGAGAATCGATTATCCCAGGAATCACATAATAACCGGTAGCATCTATTATCCTGACATCCCTTGGAGTCTTTATCTGCTTTCCAACCCCCTTTATCTTTCCATTGTGTATCCATATAGATCCACCATCGATTGTTCCATTTGTTACTGTCATGATCGTTGCATTCTTTATTACTAGATCTGGTCCCTTTCCCTCGATCTTTAGTTGAGCAAAGAGAGGAATGGTGATCATGATCGAAAAAATCAAGAAATAGAAGGAACCGCCTTTTCTTGCCATCCTTTTTATCATGGTCTATACCTCCAACTCTATTTATATCCAAAAGATCTAAACTATGTTGGGCTTAATAGCCTTCCACCTAGCGCTTCCCATAACACCAAGATCGACCGTACCATCTATGGTATTCCCTTCTACCTGGCCGGTGAATACCATTTCAAACTCCTGTCCTCCCACTGAAAGTTTAACACTGAACTCTATTTGATTGCCAGAGATAGAACCATCATAGATTTCTGCAGATCCAAATTCACTGCTGAACGTACCTGTAAGCTCCTCACCGCTCGCTTTAAAGATAATCTTTACAGAAACATCACCATCTGGAGATGAAACAGTTGCATCCCATGTACCACTAACATCCACATCTGCCTCATTGCCACTTTTCTTTTTCTTCTTCGGCTTCTCGATCTCAAACCTCTTCCCATCGACAAACACATATTTTACAGTGCTCTTCTCATCAAAGAAATCTGCAGTCATTATCACCAGATTTGCAATCTTACCCTCTTCAATACTGCCTATCTGATCTTCCACACCAAAAATTTCTGCAGGATTGATTGTGATTGCCTTCAGTGCTTCCTCTTTGCTCATACCGTGTTTCACAGCCTTGATGATATTTTTTCTGAAATCTTCCGGTTTATTTATTCCTCTAAAAGTAAATGCCAGCTTTAATCCCTTACTGGATAGAACAGAAGGATTCGAATAGATCTCTTTCTCCTCCTCGGTCTCTTCTTTTTCTTTATCCTTATCTGATTTTTCACTCTTCTCTGGACCCTCAACTTTTAATTTAAATGAGTATCCTGTAACATCTTCGGGTTTTGGGAAATTAAGACTCACAATAAGCGGCATTTCATAATTTCTTAATAGATCAGCAACCCTCCATCCTTCAACAACACCACTGAGGATAAACTTTACATTAAACTCTTCCGAAAGCCTCAATGCCCGCTTAATCTCATTCTCTTTATTAACATTTACAATCATTGGCATTGAGCCGTTCAATACAAGATTCAGTGCATCTAAAGCCTTGTTTTGTGTAGGACGTTTGATTCCCCTTTTGTGCTTTTTATATCTATCTCTGATAAGCTTGTAGTGTTTTGCATCATAGAACGTCTGACGTTGAAATGCTATTACCCCCATTAGTGTAGATGGATATTTCCCTGAACTGCGAGTATATCCAAGATGCATTGCAACAGGCGATTTTAAAATCATCTCTTCTCCTGTTCCATCATTCAGATTAATCAGGGCACTCTGTCCTATGAAAATGCCTCGATCCGGTATTGTCAGCACAGTTGTCACACCCGACTCTCTTACCTTCTTGATTTTAGAATCCTTTGGGTTCAACATGTCGGCTGCAAGCCTGTGAGGAGTGAGTGATTCAACAGGCTGTATGGAACCTTCAACTCCCTGAGGCCCTGTAACCGAACTGCTCTTGGCAGAGGTAGAAATCGCAACAGATGAATGAGCATCGATGAACCCTGGATAGACATACATCGTATCGGCATTGATAACATAACAACCAGCAGGAATCACAACATCAACACCCACAGACTCGATCAATCCATCCCTTACTATTATGGTACCGTTCTCTATCGTATCTTTTGTTACAGTTATAATATATCCAGCCCTTATTGCAGTAACCTCGTCACTACTTCCAAACAGCCGAACATAAAAGACAAATATCAATGAGAGGATAACCACAATACAGGATATCTTTTGATATGGAATGCGTCCTTTACGAATTCCGCTGATCATACTCATTCCTCCCTATTTAAGATTCTCTTCAAAGAGTTTGAAAATTCTTCTGTATTCGTCTGTCCAGCTTGAAGCCTCCACGAATCCATGTCCTTCAAGGGGATAGACCGCAAGTTCCCAGTTTTCCTTTCCAAGTTCTATTAATCTCTGAGTCAGACGAACTATGTCCTGAAAATGTACGTTTCTGTCCACCATTCCATGACACATTAGAAGTGCACCCTTCAGACCTTCTGCAAAATATATCGGGGAACTCTGATAGTAGGCAAGACTGTCGCTTATTGGCGTATTCAAGATGTTGCTTGTGTATCCATGGTTATAATGAGCCCAATCTGTTACTGCTCTGAGTGCGGCCCCTGCTGCAAAGACATCTGGCTCAGTGAACATTGCCATCAGGGTAATAAAGCCACCATATGATCCACCATAAATTCCTATCTTCTTCGGATCGACACCACACTTTTCTACAAGAAACTTTGCCCCATCAACCTGATCTGTAAGATCCTTGCCGCCCATGTGCCTGTAGATAGCAGTCCGCCAATCACGGCCGTATCCTGCGCTGCCCCTGTAGTCAATATCAAGCACATAATAACCATTATCCGCAAGCAGATTGTTAAACATATACTCGCGAAAATAGCTCGACCACCATTTATGAGCATTCTGAAGGTATCCCGCTCCATGAACAAAAATCACTCCAGGCCCCCCGGAAACAGGAGTAGACGGCCTGTAAAGCCTGGCATAGACCTCTACCCCATCTCTTGCCTTAAAGGTTATCACCTCAGGCTTTCTCCATGGATAGGATAAAAACTCATCGCTTATGGAATTAGTTATCTTTTGCGGTTCTGCGCCCGGTCTGTTTTCCATAATATACAACTCCCATGGACGATTCGATGATGAGTAACGAAGGGCTATCAATTTTTCATCTGGTGAAAGAATAGCCTCGTTTCCTCCTGTCATGGAAGTAATACGTACCATCTCTCCGCCATCTATCGGCATACGGTAGAAGTGGCGTACTCCGGGATGTTCCTTATTGGCAGTAAAATACCAGTATTTTTTATCTCTTGATATTTTGGGTGAATAGATCTCAAATTTCCCACTGGTCAGCTGTCTCTTCTCCCCTGTTTCAACATCCACAGTATAGAGATGTGAGTAACCCGACTCTTCTGACTGAAACCAGATATGTGTACCATCTGGCATCCAGCCTATGTTTGCACCACCCCACCAGCTTCTGATTCCAGGCCCACCAAGCCATGCCTCGTCATGCTGACGGTCGAGAAGCCTGAGCTCTCCGCTCTCTGGAATAAGTCTCATTATCCATCTGTCTTTGTTATCCAGAGAAAATATATCTACTACACAATATTTGCCATCTTCAGACCATTTTGCACCTGAAAACATTACACGGCGAACATCCTTTTTAACTTTATCCTTCAACTGTTTTTCTTTTTTCTTCTTTTTACCAATCTTCTGCTTCTTGTAATTCCTGAGATATTCAGGCTTATCACCGATTCCTGGAATTTTATCAGTGGAAAGATAATATACAGTATCTCTTTGGGTATCATATATACCAAAATCATAGAATCCATAGGGTGCACCCACCTTGGATCTTGAACTCATGGTCTCTGTATATCCCGACTCTGTGACATATTGTGGAACTATTGTCCTTTTTACACCGTGGGGAGAACTCCTCAAAATAAATGTTACAAACCTCTCATCAGGGCTAAGAGCAACATCAACAAGGCTCTTGCCCGCAATATTTATTGCGATCGGCCTTTTCGGTCTCTCAGCCTCTCTGTTCTTTCTCGAAAGCTCTCTTATTTCCTTTCTTTTTTTCAATATCTTGCTCAGCTTTAATGCTTCCCTGCTCAGCCACTTATCCTGCTCACTCTTTGAGTCAGACCTGTTGCGTTCCATGCCTGTCTGAAAATTTGTAATCTGTACTAACTTTTCATCATCGAGATATAGCATATAGAGATTATCGTCTTTGATGAACGTTATCTTTTTCTCATCCCCTGTGAAATTTGGATCTGTCTCATAATCAATCGTGTTTGTTAGCCGATCTACAATACCACTCTCGATGTGAAGCAGGAATATATCACCATTCTTTGAATAGACCTTTCTCGTTCTCTCTTTATCATAATCCCCATCTCTGGATGGAAGAGCCATCCTCTCTTCTCTTGTAACCTTCTCAGGTTCTCCACCATCTTTGGATACAAAATAGAGAGAATCGCTTAATGCCTCCTCGGGATTCCATCTGAAATAGATTTTCTCTCCATCCTCAGACCAAAATATGTTGCTTGGAGAAGTTCCAATCCATTTTGGATCTCTCATAATCTTCTCTACGCTCAATGGGAACAGATTCGTACCGCCCTTCTGTGCTTGAGAAGCAGATAGAATAAAGAGTACAATGGTTACAAAAATTAAATATGTTTTCTTTTTCATGATCTAATCTCCTCTATTGAATCTCTTTTAAAATCAACTCTATTGCCTTATCGAGCTGGGGATCTTCATTGGTTAGTTCATGATTCAGATCGTTTACAATCTTTACGTCTGGCTTAACACCTCCTGATGTTTCAAGATCCCTTCCATCGAGTGTATAACAACCCCAGAATGGAAGACGAAACGAGCCTCCATTGAGCAGTCTAACACTTGTCGTAAAAATGAGCCATCCATAGGTCCTGTTGCCAACTATTTTCCCTCTATTGAGTTCTTTAAACCCATTTGCAGTCATTTCACCATCACTCAACGTGACTTCATTTATCATCAATACGACAGGTTTATTTGCAAAACCAAAGGTTGACTGCTGTGTCTCCTTCATTCCTCTTTTCTGCCATTTCGCATATACAGGTTTTGTCAACGCCTGAATCACTCTGTCATGAACATTTCCTCCAAAGTTGTATCTGATGTCGAGTATCAAACCATCTCTCGGAACCGCTTCCCTCTCGAGTTCCTTGAGAAAGCGGCTCAAGTCTCTCCAACCCATAGCTCTCATATATATATATGCAACTCTGTCCCCACTCCTCTCTTTTACGATTCTCTTTCTACTCTCTATCCACTCTTCTAAAAGCAGGTTTCTCTCTGCAGACCCAGATATTGGTTTTACCTTTATTTCAATCTCCTTTCCAAATTTCTTGCTCCTGATCCTCAAAACGACTCTCTTATTCAACTTTCCATTCAAAACCTTCCAGATGTTTGTTTGAGTGTCGACTCTCATCTGGTCAATCGCTATGAGTTCGTCGCCAACCGCAACACTATCTCTGTGATCATACAGAGGTCCATTCTTGATGATCCTTTTAAACTTCACACTCTTTCCAGAAAAATCAAAGATAGCACCAAGATGTGCGCTTGGATTCTCGGTTCCACTGCCACTGGGACTCCTTATACCAGTATGCGATGAGTTGAGGTAGCCTATCATTTCGTTTGCATAATCGTAAAAGTCTCTATCCTCTCTTACCTGTGCAAGAACAGGCCTGAACCTTTTGTATACATCATCCCAGTCTACCTTGTGGTGAGAGGAGTCATAATAGTAATACTTCAGCGTATAGTAGAGCTCTGAGAGCATCTGTTCATAATCGGCGGTCTTGTCTATCTTTATTTTTGTCTTGAACGAAACGCGACTGTTCTTTTTTGACTTTAAATCAATCTTTCCAATCTTTCCACGGCTTAGATAATAGAGATATTTGCCTTTTGAATCACACTGCAGACTCCTCAACCCTGTTATGGATGACATGAATGGCTCAAACTTGCCCTGCTCCTTTTTCTTGAGACTCATCTTCCAGAGATGACGCTTTCCATCGATATTAGAGACAAAGTAGATTGTGGCAGAATCAGATGGTGAAATTATAAATTCTCCATCATCTCCAAGCGTGTTCGTTACACTCTCTGTCTGGCGATCTATATCCTCCAGCCTGATCTTTATCCTCTTCTTTGATTGTTTTTTCAAAAACATCTTCTCAAACTTTGCCTCTGGATTCTTCCTGTTATTATTTTCTTTTTTTGCAAATAACTTCTCAAACTCATCCTCCTCAAACTCTGGCTTCTTCGGCTCTAGATAGAGACGATATAGATCCCACTTTCCTGTAAACTCAGGAAAACTGTGTCCAAAACGGTTTGATCTAAAGATTATTCCGCTTCCATCAGGAAGCCATTTACCATCCTGTTCATCATAAGCGGTGTTTGTTAACAAAGTCTTCTCCCCAGACTCTACTTCAACTGCAAATAGATCGCGGTTACCATTTCTCCACACTGCAACAGTAAGATATCTGCTGTCAGGAGACCAAGAAAAAGAAGCTGCAAAACGGCCTCCAAAGTCATCTTCCAGAACCAGTCTATCATTTTTTCCATCTTTTGTCATAATCCTCAGCTCTCTCTTTCCCCTGTAGTATGCTATCATTTTCCCATCGGGCGAAAAGGTTGGGCTGAGCTCATCCTCCTCCGATCTGGTAAGCCTTACTGGTTTATCATTGCCGAGTGCAGAAATCATATATATCTCAGGATTTCCGTCCATATCCGAGACAAACACAACCTTTCTCGAATCTTTACTCCAGTCTACATCTCTCTCCCTCCATGGAGAATTAGTAATGTTTCTTGCATATCCACCCTTACTGGATACAATGAATATCTCTCCCCTTACTACTGCAGCAATCTTTTTCCCATCCGGCGAAAGGCTGTACTCACTAACAGAACCATCTTTTTTATAGAATACTCTGTTCTCCTTCTCCTCGGCAGGTGCCTCAATCATTATCTGTCTGGAATCACCACTCTTAAGATCTGTCATCCATATTCCAAAATTCCTCTCATAGACTGCAATCTCTCCTCTTCTTGCAACAGAGAGCCATCTTACATCACCACTCTTAAATCTTGTAACAGGCTTTAACTCATCATCTCCATTCTCTGCATACCAGATATTGTAGTTCTGAAACTGTCGATCACTCACAAAATAGACGCCTCTACCTTCCGGGCTCCAGTAAGGCCAGAAGCTGTTGCTGGAATCTTCCACAACAATCGATGGTTCTTTCCCAACCATATCAAACATCCATATTTTAGAACTGTTACTTCCTCTATATCCCTTCCTCCACCAGTATCGATTTTCTGTTCCAAGAGAGAAAAGAATCCTCCTCCCGGATGGATCTATCTTTGCACAATAAGGCCAGCTCCAGTAGGTGTCTAAAACAGGTTCTGGATTCCCTCCATCTACACTGATCCTAAAAATGCTCGAAGATGAATGCCTGTCGGATGAAAAGAAAATCCACTTTCCATCTGGTGAAATGTCTGTTGCAACATCACTGCCTGTGTAATAGGTTAACTGTTTTGGGATTCCGCCTTCAACTTTGATTGTATATACATCGTTGTTTCCGCTTCTGTTTGATGTAAATGCAATCCATCTTCCATCTGGCGACCATATAGGTTCACGATCATACCCCTTATGATCGGTCAATCTGACTGCCATCCCGCCACTAATTGGCACCAACCATATATCACCCATATATGAAAATGCTATCATCTTGCCATCCGGTGAAACTGCAGGAAATCTGGCTCCGATCAGTCTCTTGGTGTTTGCCCCTGAAATAGCAACAAACAGCAAGATAAATAAAAGAAATGAATAAATTGTTACTCTCTTCATGGCTAATTCTCCTAAAAATTATTTTTTTACATTTCAATCAAGCCTGCAAGCTTGAGAATCTGCAGATAGTTTAAAATGCTCTTCAGATCAGAACTCCTGCCGTACTGGGCATCGAGCATCCACTTTATCTCAATCACGCTGTTTCTTCCATTGATGCAGCACCTCAGATCGCTCATACTTGCAATATCTCTCCATCTATATTTATACTTTTCCCTGGCTTCCTTCGAAACCTTATCGATATATTCAGAATATCCCCTGTATCCTGCCTTCTTCACAAGCTCTGTGGGTCTGGGGATCAATAGAGAGGCCTCTTTTTCAAGGTCTGTTAATATAACCTCTGGCGGCTCTATTTTTAACCTTTCTGCAACAGCCTTCATGTGTCTCTCTATGGCCTGGAGATGGCAATTCCCAACCGTATCGACAACCTTCAACATCTCTTTTACATATCCTGAAACCCTCTTTTTATCTGTCGCAAGTTCGAGTACAGATCTGAGCGTCTCTTCCTCATTCTTTATCGAAGCGTTTATGATCGACCTTGCCATTTTATAACACTCTATTATGCTTTCAGGAGTAGCTCTGTTTAATCTTTCCTGAGCAAGCATGAACTTGCGTGCCAGACGCCTGGTGCCATTTGCGGCAATCTCTCCAGCTATTCTGATTGCCATATCATCATCTGCACTGGCAATCGTATAGGCCGCTGCTGCACCAATGATGACAACCCGTTTTAGCTGCGTCGGATCCGACTTGTCCACCCTGTCGCCAGATGTGTGATACCATTGATCTGGCCATGCTATCATCATGACACCCGGTACTCCCACTCCCCAGTCATTGAAAACCTCATGATCAGAAGCGCCATAGTGAGGCTCAATTGTGTAATAGAATGGCTCGTCTGCCCCTGTTGGAGCAACGATCCTCTGAAATACTGTCGAACCGCTGCTTCTTGTATGGATGTGTTCTCTGCTCCTCTTTCCAACATATCTGTAGTAGTTCTCCATTACGTCATTTATATAATGAGGATTTCCATAGCTTGTCCTTATTAGAGACATATACGCCTTATTTTTGGTCAGCCATTCGCCAACCATATCCATGTTTATGTTGCATAGAGTTTTTTCCATGAGCCTTTTGTTGTTTTTTACCCATCGACCTATTCCTGAGAATTCCGGTCCCCAGACAAAACGTATCGTTCTCCTCTGACGTGGAAGCCTTCCCTCCTCTATCAATCCGTGCAGCACTCTTGCTACCTCGAGTATGGCTGCACTGCCAGACTTATTATCATTTGCACCCTGCTTTACGATTCCTTCAAAGAGATGTGCTGAAAATATGACCTCGCCAGCATCCGGATCCGTACCAGGAATATGACATACAACATCCTGTATCTCATACTTTTCCATCTTGGATTCCACAACTGCATGAACCGTGATCTTCTCGCCGTTAAGAAGTCTTTTCTTTAAGAAATAACCACTCCTGTATGGAAGATAAAAACCAAATTTGCTCTCTTGCCCCCCTCTCCCTCCAATTCCACGCCATGGAATCTGGATGGGATCGAGATAAGGCCTTGACATGCTGATCGCTACAACTCCGAGTGCCCCATATTTGATACATGCAATTCGATGTGCAGTATAGATACTTCCTTCAGTAACAACAATCTTTCCAGTCACTGTTGTACTGTCGATATCCTCTTCTTTTCCAGTTCCTATCCATACAAGCTCTGCCTCCACATCTGCAGGACTGCTTCCTCTTACAAGCATCGCAGTCATGTCCCTATAAGAAGCAAGCTTTTGATGAAGTGGTTTTACCTCCCAGAGCTCACCCCTGATTCCATCCCAGACCTCTCCTCCCGGAAACCTTTCGATCGCAGCTCCAGGAAGACCATACTGCTTCAGCCGATCATATATATACTTAGACTCATAAAATGTCGATCTGTATTCGTCTGATAACCGATCCTTATTATAGCCGCCCGTCTCCATTATTGTATTCCATGCCGTCTCTCCGGAAGCCTCACCTACAATTTCATCCATCTGATTGTCTGGAAGCAGTGTCCAGTTTACATACGGACTGAGCTGTGAGAATGCTACTTGAGCTGCAAACATAATAAAAATAAATGTAAATAATTTTTTACGATTCAACATATTCTCATCTCCTCCATATTTTAATAAACCATTTTAAAATAAAAAAGGCCTCGAACCACCCTGAAGTGATCCAAGACCCCTATTTACTGTTTGTAACACTTCCTATCCAAATCTATTCTATCTTTTTTGCACTGAAAACACCATTAGGCTGTTTAAAAATTGCCTCTACAACCTCTTCTTTTTTATTCAATTTAAATTCAATGCTGAAACCTGTGAGATCCTTTAGATTAAACTCTGTACCCTTATATGGAACCAGCCTGTATGAAGGTTGACCGGGCACTACAGCCACTAAAGTATTTTTGCCCTGCATTGTTACCGTTATTATCTGGCCTGATATTTCATATTTGCCAATAAATTTAGAAAGAAACTCAGGATTCGACATCTCTTCTGAAGCCTTGCGTACAAAAACTACTGGATCAACAGCTCTTTCGATAGGAACAGAAACCTTATCAATATCTCCCTTCCAGTTAGTGTGGAACAAAAACTTCAATTTTGCATCAGCCATTTCTCCTTCAGTAGCCTGAAAGATGTCGTAGTGAAAATGTTTTAATGAAGATTCTATACTATTATACGAAGCAATGAGTCTCTTCCCTACCTTTTTAATGTGAATTACTCCATATCCTGGGTTCTCATAATCTCCAGCATACTCATCCAGTCTATGCGACGGTCTTGTACCCTTTATAGGCTTCTCCTCTTCTCTCTTTTTCTCCTCTGCCTTCTTTGCACTCTCCTGCTGGAGTCTTATCCTCGAGTTCCAATCAACCGGTTTCTTACCCAGAAGAAGGTCTATGGCATAATAACTAATTATAGTCGGCAATGGTGTTCCATTCAGGTTTGTAAGTATGGCAATACCTATCCCATCTCTCGGCAGTAGAGAAACAAGTGCAGAAAAACCATCAATGTTTCCACCATGATATACCAGTTTATGGCCTCTGTATGTCCTGATGAACCAACCCATACCATAAGTAACTTCAGATGCTTCGTCATACCGCATTGGGCCTGGCACAACCATTTGCGGAGTATGCATCATTACTATCTGTGCCTCAGAGACTATCTGTTTATCTTTATACTTTCCTTTGTTTAGATGAACAATTATCCACCTGGCCATCTCTTCGGCATTCGAATTTATCGAGCCTGCAGGCCCTACATTGTCTATGTTTCTGAATGGTATCTTAACAACCTTATCATTCTTTTCTTTATATGGAAGTGCAAAGTCACTGCTCTTCTGTGATATATCAACAGAGAAGTTGGAATTTTTCATATTTAGGGGATCAAATATTTTCTCCTGAACCAGATTTTCCCAACTTTTCCCAGATACACGGCCTGCAAGGTAACCAGCAGTCATAAACATGAGATTCTGATACTGAAAAACGCTTCTGAAATCTTTACTGGGCTCCAAATATCTTAATCGCCTAAAAAGCTCCTCTCTTGTAGCAGGCGAATTGTACCAGACCAGATCGTGACGCGGCAGACCCGATCTGTGAGTTACCAGATCCAAAACAGTCATCCTCTGAGTTGCAAATTCATCTTTCAATCTAAATTCAGGAATATAATTTCTAATCTTCTCATTCCAGTCAATCATTCCCTCATCCACGAGTACTCCCAAAACAGCGGATGTAAATGCCTTTGTACAGGACCCAATCGCAAATAGAGTTTTTGAAGTTACAGGCAGACTCTCTTCAACGCTTCTCATTCCAAATCCTTCTGCCAGTATAACCTCATTATCCTTCACAATTGCCATGCCAAGTCCAGGAACCTTCCATATCTTCATGGTAGAATCAACAAAGGCTCTGATGCGGTCGAGAATCTCGTTTTGATGGAGTGTTTTCTCTTCAGCCTCCTCAATCTCCTCCCTCACAAGATAGAAATCAAAGGTCTGTCCACCCTGACTGAATTTCCCGTTTATAGAATCACCCTCCTGAGAAACGATCCCATTAAACGTTGGATCACCAGGAATCCCTGATATTTTAAAGGATACATTCTTATTATCAACAGAAATATCTGCTAACGGCAGATCTCTGGCCTGCTGGGCCGGTATATCTATACTGCCGCTCCATTCACTGCTCTTGTCTTTACTGAAATCTATAGTTATTTCGAGGTTCATTCCTGGTATTTCTATCTGCCCCTTCCACTTTCCAGATATATCGACACTTCCTGTTTCTGCAACCAAAACAGATAGAAAGAAAATTAAAACAATCATGGTAATAAAAGGTGCTCTTATTTTTGGAAGAAACATTTTCGGTGATTGTCGAGTAGACATCTTTACCTCCTTTCGGTTTAATGTCCCTCACAGAACCCTGCGTGCAGATTTCCCGCACAGGGCTCTTCGGTAAGGCTTCCCTGTTTCGAGGATAGGGTATATGTCAAATGGTA
>Ga0190360_1000463_pt1 | contig 22878 bp, 21 predicted proteins | sample 48721834_MG_FD_161271 | JGI IMG/M metagenome (GOLD analysis project Ga0190360, IMG submission 161271) | Hydrothermal vent microbial mat bacterial communities from Southern Trench, Guaymas Basin, Mexico - 4872-18-3-4_MG | ecosystem: Environmental > Aquatic > Marine > Hydrothermal vents >... | reverse complement strand
AAAAAATGAGTTATCCTAAATTGGAATACTTCTCTGACTCTTTATATCCTGCCTTTGACCTCCTCTTACCTCTGGATTATGTTTGTATTTTAACCTCCCGGGGCTGTCCTTTTCATTGTGCTTACTGTGCATCCAATCTTCTTTTTCCTACCTTTTATCAAAGATCTCCAGAAGATGTAGTTAAAGAAATACTTTTTTGGCATCAGAAATTTAATATTAAAGAATTTGCCTTTTATGATGATGCGCTGTTAGTAAATCCTGAACAGCATGCCATACCTTTATTCAAAATGCTGGTAAAGAAAAAAATAAATGCCAACTTTCACACCCCTAACGGCCTTCATGTCCGTTTTATCACTTCCCAAATAGCTAAGTTGATGTATCAAGCTGGGGTAAAAACAGTGAGATTGGGTCTTGAAACAGCAAGTCATAAAAGATATGACCAAAAATTGACTAGAGAGGAGTTTACTCAAGCCGTCTATTATCTTTTAGAAGCAGGTTTTAGTCCAAAACAAATTGGGGCTTACACCTTAATAGGTTTACCTGAGCAAACCCTTTCAGAAATAGAAGAAACCATCACCTTTGTCCAAAAATTAGGCATTACTCCCCGTCTAGCTGAGTACTCTCCTATCCCAGGCACAAGGCTTTTTAAAAAGGCCATACTTAATAGTGAATATGACTTAATTAATGAGCCCTTAACTCATAATAATTCTCTTCTTCCTTGTGCTTCTAAAACATTCTCTTTTGAGACTCTTCATAGATTAAAAAGAAAAATTTGGCACACCTCTTGCATATAGACAAAAGATGTGTTATTTTATAATCAGGAAGTAAATAAAAAAGTTAAAAGGAGAGAGAGTAAAGTATGAAAGCAGTTGCCAAAAAAGATACAAAATTTGGGGAAAAAATAAGTTTAAAACAACTTCACCCTTTTAAAGATTATGCGGTGGAGTGTTTAGGACTTAACGAACGAGAAGCAAAATTGTGCACTTTCTTGAACATTAAAACTTTGGGTAATTTAGCAGAAACTCCAGTAAGCAAGGCATTGGCTATCCGAAACTTATGGCACAGGTCTGTGGAAAGCTTAATGGAAAAATTGACACAATTTGTCACAAATTGGCACGAAATAGAAAGGGATTTTCTGAATACTCCATTTACAGAAATATTACAGAAACTGACTAGGTATATACCGGAAAAGGAAAGAGTATTTTTTGTCAGGCGTTATTTTTATGGTGAAACGTTAAGTGAAATTGGAAGAGATTACGGGATGACCCGTGAGGGAGTGAGGCAAAAGTTACTAAAGGCACAGCGAAGTCTCCAAACTCCAAATTGGGAAGAATTGGTTGAACAGTATGTGGGAAGGCATCTTGTGCCTTTATTCAAAGACGACAAAGGTAATTTCTTGCCCAGAAGAGAAATAAAAAAACAAATTGAAACACGTTTTAAAGGGGTTTTACCAGTAGCCTGTGCAACTTTTGTGCTCCTTGAACAGTTATACTTCAGTCGCAAACGAACGGAAAGTGCCAAAGTAGTGAGAATTTGCCGGAAATTGTTGGAGAGAATAATAAAACGGACTTTTGATGCCCGGTATCGTCGTGCGTGTCGTCAAGGGGAAATTGGGAAAAAAATCAGAGTATTGAGACATCTTCAAGGATGGACTCAAACGGATTTGGCCAAACGGCTCAAGTGTGCACGGATTACTGTTAATATGTGGGAAAAAGGCAAATCTATCCCTAAAAGGAAGAACATAGAAAAGATTGCCCAGATATTTGGATTATCTAAGGAAGCCCTCTTAATGGGATAAAGCCTTCAAGAGGGCTCCTTTAACTTTTTCTCATTTTTTCAAATTGGAACAAAAAAGTTGCACTGTTGCAATTAACGTTAAAAAGTTTGTCTGATATCTAGAGTAGGAAACTCCTGAATAGTGTCAAACTCAACTCCAAAATGCCACTTGTTTATATCTGCTTTTTGTAGCCAAACTACCCTTGCGGTCAATGCATAAAACTTTTCCACTCCAATGGCTAATTCTAAACGGCTAGAAGATGGTGGCCTTTTATCTGTCTCTATTAAAGCTCCTTTTATGCTTAGATCACGAATTCTGCCTATACCCTTATCGTTGTAAAATACTAGATTTAAAGTCTTCTTTCTAGGATAACGCCTTCTCTCAGGCACTGTGAAATATTTATACTATATAATTGACTTTTAATCAAATATAAATTTAGACTCCAAAAATCCTTAAGATAGGCAAAAAATTCCCAATGTGGTAATTTCTCTCTATGAAAAAATTTTTAGTAGACAGTATGTTAGGAAAATTGGCAAAATGGTTACGCCTTTTAGGTTATGATACTATATATACTAACATAAAAGAACAAGATGAACTCAAAGCTTTTTTAGAAAAAGATTATGTTTTTCTCACGCGTCAGCATAAGTGGACACATTACCGCATTTTTAAACACCAACCTATTTATTTAGTGAACGCTAATGAACCTAAGGCACAGTTAGCCGAGGTAATGAAAAAATTCAAATTGGAATTTTCTCCGCGCAGGTTTTGTTCCAGATGTGTCATATGTAATGTACCCCTAATAGAAAAGGAAAAAGAAGAAGTTGAAATGTATGTGCCTGAATACATCAGCCATACTTTTAGCCAGTTTAAGGTATGTCCTCGCTGTAAAAGGGTTTATTGGCCTGGCAGTCACCAAAAAAGAATGCAAGAATTTTTAAAAAAGATTATCTCTGATTAAAATTTAGTAATTAAAAAGTTCCCTGAAACCCCAAACTTATATTTTGAAATACTTATCATAATCCATAAGTCTTCATTTTTTTATGAAGATGGCTTCTTTCCAAACCAATTGCTTGAGCAGTCAGACTCACATTACCTTTATATTCCTTTAATTTTTTGCGCAAAAATTCTTTTTCAAAAATGGCCTTAGCCTCCCTAAAGCTATCTACTTTGAAAAAATCTATTCCTGTATGATCCTTTCTTTGTGCTATACCTTCTGGAATATCTTTAGCAGTGATCACTTCACCAGACGTCATAATAACTAGACGCTCAATAATATTCTTTAGCTCCCTTACATTGCCTGGCCAATCATATTGTTTTAAAATCTCAATAGCCTCTGGAGTAATTTTTTTAAGGCCCAAACTGCTCTCTCTAGCTATTTCCTGTAAAAACTCTTCCAGTAGAAGCGGAATGTCCTCTTTTCTTTCTCTTAAAGGAGGAATTTCAATGGGAACTACATTTAGACGGTAATAAAGATCTGCTCTAAAGTTGCCTTTATTTATCTCTTCTTCTAAATTCTTATTAGTAGCGGCCACTACTCGCACATCCACTTGAACAGTCTTTATCCCTCCCACCCGTTCAAAACGTTGTTCCTGAATTAACCGCAAAACCTTAGCTTGTGTCTTGGAACTCATATCACCTATTTCATCCAAAAAAATTGTACCTCCATTGGCAAGATCAAACTTACCTTTTTTCCGAACATACGCACCGGTGAAGGCCCCTTTTTCATAACCAAACAATTCACTTTCAATCAATTCATCAGGAATAGCTGCACAATTTACTTCAACAAATGCCCCATGTGCCCGTTTACTGTAATAATGGATAGCCCTTGCCGCTAATTCCTTTCCTGTCCCACTTTCTCCTTTAATAAGAACCGAGGCATTAGTAGGAGCAACTTTTCTAATTTGTTCCTTTACTATCCTAATGGATTCACTTCGACCGGTAAGCTCATATTTAAAGAATGCTTTTTGTTTTAAGGCAATATTTTCCTCTTGGAGAGAAGACATTCTTAAGGCATTCACTATAGGAGGAATGGTATTTTCCCAAGAAAGAGGTTTCTCAATAAAATCATAGGCCCCTAATTTCATGGCTTTCACTGCGGTTTCTACATTGCCATGCCCTGAAATCATAACCACTGGCAGTTGAGGATATTGCTTTTTTATTTCTTTTAATACTGTTAAACCATTGATATCCGGTAACCAGATATCCAGCAGAACCAAATCTGGTAATTCTTCCTTAATTTTTCTTATTGCTTGCGAGGCATTGAAGGCAGTAATTACTTCATAACCTTCATCTGAAAGGATACCCGTAAGGGCCTGACAGATAGGTTGTTCGTCATCTACTACTAAGATTAAATATGACATATTTTTATATTATCATGGCCTTACAGGAAGTTCAATCACAAAGATACTTCCTTGAGGATAATTATCTTTCACCCGAATGAAACCTTGATGGTCAGAAATTATGGTATGAACAATAGTCAACCCCAATCCTGTACCTGACTTTTTAGTGGAAAAATAAGGCTCAAATAGACGGGTCTTCAGTTCATCAGGAATCCCATGACCTGTATCTTTTACTTCTATTCTGACAATCTTAAGGGCAGATTCATAACTTATAGCCACCTCTATTCTACCTTCTTGGTCCCCAATAGAAGCAACTGCGTTGTCCAAAAGATTTAGCAAAGTCCTTTTTATTTGTTCTCGGTCAAACAAAAACATGGGAACAGGGGTAATTTGATTTAATTCAAATGTAATATGAAGATGTGCACTTCTATACACAACTAAAGCCTCTTCAATCACCTCAGTTAAATTATTAAGAGTAAGATTGACTTCTGGTAACTTAGCAAAGTTAGAAAATTCATTTACCATTTTCTTTAAACCTTCCACTTGCTCAACTATCATTTGAGTACATTCGTCAAAAACGGGTTCCTCTTGAATTTGGTCTAAATAACGGCGTCGTAAACGCTGGGCCGAAAGTTGAATGGGAGTAAGAGGATTTTTGATTTCATGGGCAATTCTTCGTGCTACCTCTCGCCAAGCAGCCATCCGCTGAATTTTTTCTAACTGGGTAATGTCTTCAAACACGAATACCGCTCCTAAAGACTGACCCTGTTTATTTTTAAGAAGGGTAGTGCTAACTACCAAAGTGAGAATTCTACCCTCTATTTTTAATTTAATTTGTTTTTCTAATCTTTCTCCTATTTTTACATCAGAAATTGCTTGGCTAAACTCTCTAAATTCAGGAAAAAGCTCAACCAATGCCTGAAATGGTTTTCCTATCAAATCACCTGCCTTAACTCCCAAAATTTCTTCTACAGCAGGATTAACGGTAATAATATACCCAGAGGCACTAGTGGAAATTACACCTGTCCTAATATTTTCTAAAATGGTTTGTGTATACTTATGGCGTTTCTCAATTTCCAATTTTTGCTCCTGCAATTTCCTATAAGCCATTCTTAAATCAGTAACCATTTTGTTAAAGGAATCCACTAGCATCTTCACCTCGTCTGAGGCCTCCACATCCACATTTACATCCAAATTACCTTTAGCCACTTCTTGTGTAGCTCCAGCTAGGGCCTGAATAGGAATAGTAATCACTTTAGCGATACGAAAACCAACCCAAGTGGCCACAAAAATTACCAAAAGAGTGATAACAGAAAAAATTATAAAAAGGCTCCATTTCAAAGGATTCACAAACAGAAATAATTGTTTATAATCCGCACTACTTTTTCTCACTGCCTCCAATTTTTTCACTAAATGAGGAGGTATTATCCTTCCTATTACCAGAAATCCCCAAAGACGGTCCTTCTCTAAAGGGGTGATAGTGTATGCCAAATCACCATAAGATAGTGACCTAACTAAAGTTACCGGCTTTCTGGTTTTTAAGGGTTCAGCAAGATCATTTTTCAAATCTAAGTCTTGTTCTACAGGCTTTCTGGTTAAGCTTACCAATGGCTGAAGTTTATAATTATATACTTGAAGTAAATCCAAATTATATTCATCTAATTTGGGTCTTAACTTAGATAAAAATACATTGTCAAAAACCAACTCTCCATTATTAACAAAACCTCTTTGAAAAAGCTTACTATAATGGATTAAGTCATCAGAAGCTTGTTTATAATAAATATGTCCTATTTCTAACGTCTGATTAATAGCCTGTTCTACTTTTATATTAAACCAATAATTAAAGGTAGAAAATACAAATTTTACTGCTACCCCAAAAAGCACCATTGTGGGCAAAAGAGAGAGCCCTACAAACAAAAGTACCAGTTTTGTTCTTATTTTACTGCCCACAATACCTCTTTTGCGTTCGGCAATCAGCTTAACAAAATTTCTAGTTACCAGAAAAACAAAAAGGATCAGTAGAATAATATTAAGATTGGCTAAAATGAAAAAAAGGAGGGTGTTGGTAATTCTGAGTTGGAAGTCAGGATTAAATGATTTACTTTCAATGTAAATCAAAAAACCAATAATAGGAATGAGAATAAGAATAAGGAGTCTTTCTTTCCTTCGTTTCTTTTTCTCTTTAAGTTCCATTTTAATAGACAAAATTTATGTAATACCAATCTGTCTCAAAATCCCATAAGGAAGTAAAGAAAAAAATGTAATGAAGATAAAGGGGCAATTTTACTTTATTCAATTCTGCCTTGAGACGTAATTCATACTTATCACCTTTTTTAAGTGCCGAAATGGGCACTACTGGTACCTCCACAGTAGTCATAAGTTTCTTTGCCCATATAAAATCCTTTGAAGTAGCCATTTGTTCAGGAAGTTCAGAACGGGTCACAATAAACACACCTTTAAGCTGGTCATATTTAATGGTATGAAATAATTTAAGTGAACGAAGACCTTTATCAGGCCAAAAACTCCTCTTTTTATCTAAGAGTATTCTATAGGTAAAGGTAACAGGGACACCATTTAAAATTGCCTTCTCCATTTCTTTGGTAAAGCACCTCTGGACGGTAAAATAGACCAAAAGGTCCTTTTTAGAAGTGGTAACTACAATATCTTTAAGAAAGGCCTCAGAACTCAAACAGACTTTACTTAACAACATAAAAATAAAAATCAAAATACCAGTTTTATAAGACCTCTGACAAATATGAATCATGAAAAATTTTTGCCTTATTTTTAAAAATAATAGCATGGTAGCAACTAAATTGAGCTATTGTCAAGACAGTTGCACCAGAAAAAAGAACCTTGTAAGATAAGATCATGGTTGTTTTTCGCCTCCCAATCGGCAATTTAAGTAAGGCCTTGGATTTCTTTGACCGCATCATCGGTTCTCAGGAAAAAAGGCAGCTTGTTTTCTTCTCTCAAAAAGATCTTTATCTTGCTGGAGGTGATGATTTTCTCAATGCATTTTTAATGATTAAAACCAATGTCCATTTGCCTCATACTTACAGCTTCCCTTTAGACCCCTTACGTTCCTTTATCAAAGATAAATTAGATAAAGATATTAAAGTAGAATTAGCTTCATCACTAAAATTTATAACTCCTAACGAAGAATTAATTTTAAACATCCAACCTACTTCTATTTCTTTTATCCCAATTAAAGGAAAGAATTTAGGGATAATTCCTGTTCAAACCCTGAGAAAAATCCTTGATTTAGCCAGTATCGTTTCTCAGGAGGGAGAAAAAATTGCTCTTTTCTTTCAAAAAGCTCATTTGGGGGCCTGGAGTGAAAATCGGGATCTTATCTCTTGTGCCTTTACGCCCATCCCGTCATCATTAACACATAATTTCACTGTGCCTTACACCTCCACACGTCATCTAGTGAAGGCACTGGATTTTATTTCTGAAAAACAGGCCTCTCTCTTTTTTGCTTCTCAAGGCCTTCATATCTCACTACCCCATCTAAAAATCAGTCTTCGCCTTATTTCTGAAGAAACTAATGCCCTCAGTTTTCTAAAGTCCCTTCTTGCTACAAAACCTCTGGCAAAGTTTAAAATAAGACTTCCTATCTTTAAGAAAACGCTCTCTAGATTAGCTAGGGTTCAAAAACAATTAAACGCCACAGGTAGCATCACTCTCATGTCCGAAAAATGTGTATTCAAAATTAATTCTTCCCAAGGTAGTTACTCATTTATCTTACCTTTAGAAATATCCTTAAAACAGTGTTTTACCATAAATTGCCATTTTTATTTTCTAAACAGCCTTTTCAGTCGGCTGAAAGGAAAGGAGTTCAATATTTCTATTCTACCTTCTGGATGGCTGTTAAAACATGGCCAGTATTTTTGTTTTTTGAAAAAAACCAAAAATATCAAATTTTCCAAATTCCCTTATGCCATTCAATAATATGGGTAATTTCCGTACTGGGTTGATAGTGGTTCAATTCAGGCAATGTCATTTGTTCGCCTGAAAGTACTTTAATAATTGCTACTACTGATTTAGCCATTCCTTCAAGATGATAACCCCCTTCAAGAAACATAGCTAGGCGAAGATCGCAAACTTGAGCAGCTAAATCTCTCAAAATCTGAGCCATTGAGGCAAAACCATTTACCGTAACCCGCATACCTCCTAAAGAGTCTTCAATATAAGGGTCAAACCCTGCAGAAACCAGGATAAAATCTGGTTTAAATTTAAGGGCAATAGGATAAAGTAAATGCAAGAAAAGGTAAATGTAATCCTCATCTCCATAACCAGGACTTAAGGGCACATTAACGGTAAATCCTTTCCCTTTGCCTTCCCCTATTTCTTCTATTCTCCCGGTCAAAGGATAGTGAGGATACTGATGGATGGAAAAATAAAGTACATCTGAAGAATTATAAAAAGCGTGTTGTGTTCCATTGCCATGATGGACATCCCAATCAACAATAAGAATCTTTTTACCTAAACGTTTTTTGTGAATATAAGCGGCTCCAATGGCAATATTGTTAAAAAGACAAAACCCCATGGCCTTGTTTTTTTCAGCATGATGACCAGGTGGTCTTATCAAAGCAAAACCATTATTAACCTCTTTATCACAAATGGTTTTGATTAAGTTTAACCCACCTCCCACTGCTAGACAGGCTGTTTGATAAGATTGCGGAGAAGCTACTGTATCAGGGTCAAGTGCCACTTCCTTTCCCTCGGTACTAGCAATAGAATGAATATATTGAGAGGTATGAATAAGGGAAATCTCTTCCTCAGAGGCATAACGGGGAGGAATTTCCTTATAAAGTCCGCTTATTTCACGTTCTTCTATATATCGATAAATAACTTTTAACCTTTGGGGAGACTCAGGATGCCAAGAGCCAGGATTGTGGTCTAAATATCGAGCATCCTTAACTACACCTGTTTTAAGGGATAAGGGAGCATTTACCATGTTTAATCTCCATAATATAAATTTTTTTAACTACTTCTCCATTAGGCAAAAAACTAGTCAAACCCGTAGGGCCTGGAAAATTTTGAATGGTCTCATGGATATCTTGGGGAGGTAATCGATTAAGTTTCTTCAAATATACCAAAATCCGCCCTACTTCATATCCTTGAGCAGAGAGATAGTCGGGGGAAGCATGATAACTTTTACGAAAATCCTTGATAAACTGTCTCACCCAGGGCTGTTTGGCTTGAAGGGTGAATCCAGTGGGAAAATAAGCAGCCTTACAGTAACCTTTGATCATTTTGGCAAATTCTGGGTCGTCCCAAAGAGCTGTTCCTAAAAATACCAGATTTTTGGCATTATAATAGGCAAATTGAGAAATAATAAAAGCTGAAGTTAAAGCATTATCAGGAATAAATACCGCATCAAAGGGAAAATGTGGAGGCATCTTCAACATCATCTCCGGCTTTTTCTCTACCATCTCCTTGCCTAGAAGGGACTTTATTTGAATGGTAAAGTCAGTGGTTTTAGGAGGGTATGTAATCAGTTTTATAACACTACCACCTCTTTTTCTCACCCCTGTTATGAAGAGTCTCATATACCTCTCTCCATATTGGTCTTCAGGATAAAACACTGCAAAGGAAGTATAATTTAACTTTCTCATAACCAAATCTAATAAATTTTCTATTTGAATTTCCGGAGTAATAAAATCTCTATAAATAAAACCTTTCCCTTTAAGGATATTTGACTCCGCAGTAAGTGCTATAACAGGAAGTCCTATCTTATAAGCTCTAGATATGACCGCTTGGGCAGTATTTTTGCCTAAAAGGGATATAAGTACATCACAATTTTGGCCTTCCATATTCTTGAGGGCATGCAAGGCTGTCTCTGAAATACCACCACTATCATATACAAACACAGAAAAAGAAGAACCTTTTAATACATCCAATCCTAATAATAAACCTTTAAGAACATTTTCGCCTAACTTTTTATTTTCACCATTTAGAGGAAGTAAACAACAAATACCGTGGCTAGAACTACCCCAGAAATTAAATGCAAAAACAGAGGGGGTGAAGAAAAGAAAGAGAAAGAACCCAATTAAAAAACGTTTCATTGTGTTTTAGTTTTGGTTACAGTTACTAAGGCGGGCCGAAGCAGTCTATCGTGTAAAAGATACCCTTTTTGATGTTCTTCTACCACTATATCTCCCCCTTCCCTTCTTTCTTCAATCTTAACTGCTTCGTGAACATAAGGGTCAAATTTTTCTCCTACCGTTTTAACAGGTTTTACTCCAAATTTTTCTAAGCATTGTTGAAGTATTTTCAAGGTAATTTCAACTCCTTCTAAAAGACCCTTCATATCATTAGAAGAATGGGCATGGGCCACTGCTCTTTCTAAATTATCCACTACTGGTAACAATTCTTTAAGCAATTGTTCATTAGCAAATTTAAGATATTCTGATTGTTGTTTTTCTGTGCGCTTTCGTAAATTATCCAGTTCAGCCATAGTGCGTAGCCATTTTTCATAGTATTCTTGTGCTTCCTTTGTCTTTTTATCTAATTCTGTTTTTAACTTTTCAATCTCTTCTGAGCTAATCTCTGCTTCTTTCTCTTCTATTTGAACTTCTTGAGAAACCCTTTCTTTTTTATCCATCCTTCCTCCTTTATTTATTCATTCTTAGCCAAAATTTCACTTAATACTTGAGCTGTATATTCTACTAAAGGAATTACACTAGCATAATTCATCCTTATGGGTCCGATTACTGCCACTGTTCCTAACACACTATCTCCACTCATATATGGAGAAGCAACAACTCCGCATTCCTTGAGCTCTTTTTGGTCAGTCTCAGAACCCACAAACACCTGGGGTTTGGCATCTCGCACAGTTCTTTCTAACAACCGAGCAATAATACTTTTTTCTTCAAAGGCAACCAATAAAGACTTAAGTCTCTCTACATCTGAAAATTCAGGATAATTAAGAATATTCACAGTTCCCTCTATATAAATTTGCTCTCTCTCCGGCCAAAACATGCGTTGAGTTAATTGAAATACCTTATTCCAAATGGTATCAAATCTTGCTTTATCTTTTTTCATCTCTTCTATCAATCTCTGCCTGACCTCTCCTAAGGTTAACCCGGTAAAAGATGTATTGAGGTAGTTAGCAAATCGGGTCAAATCTTTTTGAGAAATAACAGTAGGAGCAGAAATCACCCGGTGGTATACCATCCCCCTATTTCCCACAATAATGGTAAGAATAGAATTTTTTCTCAACCGGACAAATTCTATATATTTTAAAACAATAGTAGAAAACTTAGGAGCAACTACTATTCCTGCATGTTGAGAATAAAAAGATAAAATTTTTGAGCTCTCTTTGAGAATCTTTTCTATATTATCTTTGTCCTCCTTTAAGCTCTGTCTTATTTGCTTCTTGAATCTTTTGGATAAAGGTCTTTTTTCTAATAAGGCATCAATATAAATCCTCCATCCCAATTCCGTTGGCACCCTACCAGCCGAAGTATGAGGTTGATAAAATAACCCCATTTCTTCTAAATCAGCCATAATATTGCGAATAGTAGCAGGACTTATAGAAAACTTATACTGTTTCCAAACTGCCCGGGAGCCTACTGGTTCCCCAGTGGTAATATACATTTGAACAACTGCACTCAAGACCTGTTTTGCCCGTTCAGATAGCATAATAATATTAAATTAATTTTTTAGCACTCTCTTTAATAGAGTGCCAAAGTTTAATTAAACATTTCATTCCTTCTTGTCAAGTAACAGAAAATAGACAAATTGTCTACCTCTTAAACACTTGACAAAAATTTTTGTAAGGATATATTGAATTTTAGCAGCGGGAATAGCTCAGGGGTAGAGCGCCACCTTGCCAAGGTGGAAGTCGCGGGTTCAAATCCCGTTTCCCGCTCCATAGGGCGGCATAGCCAAGTGGTAAGGCAGCGGTCTGCAAAACCGCGATTCACCGGTTCGAATCCGGTTGCCGCCTCCATTTCTATCCAAGCCTTATTGGGTTCTGATGACAACCAATCGTTTTGGGCATTAGCATGAGAAGATTTACAACACGGTGGGTAAAACCACTGGAACCTCTCTCTTCGGCCCTGGCTATTGTTGTAATTTGTGCTTATACCATCGCCAAAAGACTGATTTCGCAGGTATATGAGGACGGCAAATCAAGGAATAAATATAGGAAAAGAACTAGATAAATATTCATCCCTAATAGGTCCAATTTATTGACATTACCTTCTTCTACTGTTCGTTTTCTGGATAGTAAACTCTGGATTGGGGAAGTTGATTTTCTGGCATTCCCAAAGCTAAGGCGATTTCTCGCAATTTTTTTTGGATTTTAAGGATATTTCCCGGGCCCATACGGATGAGGTGTTTCTGGGCAGGACTAAGTTGCTCTAACTGGAGGTCAACCATTTGGTATGTAATTACTTTCTTCTTTAATAAAATCTCACCCTTTACTAATGGGGTTTTAAGCAGTTCAATAATGGCTTTAAAAAGTGTGTCTTGGAAATCCTGGTTGGGATATCCAAGCTCCTGGTATGCCTCTTGAAAGAGAGGTCTTAATTGTTGATAAACCTTTACACAACCTTCCACATCCAAGGAGGCAAAAACATCTGCTATTAAATTATATCGTCTATAGCTAGCGGGATTGAGATAAACTAATCCATTTCTTTTAATTACCTGGAATCTCCCTTGAGGGGCTAAAAAGGGAATGTGAGGGCGGGGACTCACCCCTTGGGCAATATTATCTATTACAGCAGTAATCCTGCGAATCAAATTTTTGTTACTCAACCAGATAGCCCATTGAGGATGGGAAGAAAGTTCCTTGGCCAGTCTTCTTACTGTGTTATCACTCTTCTCCAGCTCTAATACTGTTTCAGGGACTTTTTTCTTTTCTTTTACCAGTGGTTTCTCTGGAGGAGCTTGTGGAGGAGGTTTCTCTGCAACTTTCTCTGGTTTTTCTAAAACCTGAGGTGGTAAAGAAATTCCTTTAGGTTTTTCATAAACAAAAAAATAATAGATTCCCGCACTTACTAAAGCAATGAGAATAGCTCCTATCAAAATTATTTTCTTATATCCTTCCATTAAACAAATTTTTTAGCACGGAATAAATCTGAAGTCAATTAACGAATCAATTCAGCGGAGGCATTTCCGCTGTCCTCTCTGGAACAGCTTGTTAGGCAATTAATTTAATGTATATTGTAGGTTTGACCTTAATCCTATGACTTTAACCCTGCTTATTTTTTATTTTTATAATCTGTTTTTCAGTTACAATTATGTTTACTTTCTCATCGTATTTCTCTACAGGCAAATGGGAAACAAGGCAAATTTCATAGGTAAGCCCTATTTTTAATACTGATGGATTTATTTTTTTTAAGAAACGGTCATAACAACCTAACCCATATCCTAAACGATTTCCTTGGAAATCAAAGGCACATCCCGGAACTATGATGATATCCATAGCCCCAGCCCAACGTTGACAGCGATAGGCAATAGGTTCAAGGATAGATTTATATCCAGGGGCTACATCTTCAGGGAATGAATTTATACCATAAGGAACAATCTCTTTTTTTTCTACTTTAGGTAAAAGTAAAATTTTACCTGTTTTTAAAGCCTCCTGAATCAAAGGAATAGTATCTACCTCGTTCCTATAGGTTACATAAACCATGACGGTCTTTGCCTTTTGCCAGTGAGGTAAATTTAGAATTTTTTGGCAAATTTTTTCACTCTTTGTCTTCCTTTGAAAAGGAGAAAGCCTTGCCCGCCGAGCAAGATAATTTTTGCGACACTCTTCTTTTTTTGAACACATCATGGTATAAATATATATTCTTATTTTATTTGGCAATAATAAAAATGCAAGAAATTTTTGAAGAGAAAGAAATTGTTATTTCTGAAACCACACCTATAATTCCCATGAAGGATCTGGTGGTCTTTCCCTCTATGCTTCTTCCCATATTTGTTGGACGTCCTATGTCTTTAAAGGCAGTAAAGGAAAGTCTCAATAAAGATAAACTCATCCTTTTTGTTACTCAAAAAGACCCTACTATAGAAACACCTCATCCCGAAGATCTATTTGAAGTGGGAACAGTGGCATTAATTATGCGTCAACTTAGTTTACCTGATGGCAAGCTAAAATTGCTAATTCAAGGACTTACCAAGGCGGCTATTAAAGAATATGTGCAGGTCTCTCCCTTTCTTATAGCAAAGATTACTCCCCTTGAAGATAAAAAAGTGCCAGAAATTACGGTGGAAACAGAAGCCCTCATGCGTAATGTGCGCGAACAAAGTGAAAAAATTCTATCCCTTAAGGGAGTAGACTATGAAGATATTATAGCTATCCTTAACAGTATAGATGAACCAGGTCACTTGGCAGACATTATTAGTTCAAATTTGCGTTTCAAGCTAAGTGACGCCCAGCAAGCATTAGAAACCTTGGATCCCATAAAACGGCTCAACAAGGTTAATGAGTTACTTGAAAAAGAATTTCAGGTTTCTAGCGTTCAAGCTAAAATTCGCTCCCAGGCTAGAGAAGAAATGGGCAAAATCCAGCGAGAATATATTCTCCGTGAGCAACTTAAGATTATTAAAAAGGAACTAGGAGAATTTGATGAAATTGATGAGGAAATAGAAGAACTTAGAGAAAAAATTGAAAGGGCTAGAATGCCAAAAGCCGCTGAAAAAGAGGCATTAAAACAATTAGAACGCCTGAGTATGATGCATCCTGATGCCAGTGATGCCCATGTGATTCGGACTTATTTAGACTGGTTGGTGGAACTTCCTTGGCGAAGGAGTACCAAAGATAAGTTGGATATAAAGCAGGCAAAAAAGATTTTAGATGAGGATCATTATAATCTAGAAAAGGTCAAAGAGCGCATTTTGGAATATTTGAGTGTAAAAAAACTAAATCCTCAAGCAAAAGGAGCAATTTTGTGCTTTGTAGGTCCTCCTGGGGTGGGAAAGACATCCTTGGGAAAATCCATTGCCCGAGCGTTAGGAAGAAAATTTGCACGTATTTCCTTAGGCGGAATAAGAGATGAGGCAGAAATCCGAGGGCATCGCCGGACCTATATTGGTGCGTTACCAGGTAGGATTATCCAAGGATTAAAACAGGTAGGCTCAAATAATCCTGTATTTATGTTAGATGAAGTAGATAAAATTGGCACAGACTTTAGAGGTGATCCTGCTTCAGCTCTTTTAGAAGTATTAGACCCGGAACAAAATATAAATTTTAGCGACCATTATTTGAATCTTCCTTTTGATTTATCTAAAGTAATGTTCATCACTACCGCTAACCTTATTGACCCTATTCCTTCAGCCTTAAAAGACCGCATGGAGATTATAGAAATTCCTGGTTATACCCAAGAAGAAAAACTTCAAATTGCTCTCAAATACTTATGGCCCCGCCAAATCAAGCAACATGGTTTGACAGAGGTGAATGTTCAAATATTTCCTGAAACCATATCAAAAATTATAAGTTATTACACACAGGAAGCAGGAGTGAGGAACCTAGAGAGAGAAATGGGAACCATTTGTCGCAAAATAGCCCGAAAATTGGCAGAAGGAAAAAATGAGACTTTTAAAATCACCCCCAATAACTTGGATGCTTATCTCGGCCCTCCCAAGTATCTCCCTGAGATAGAAATAGAAGAAAGTGAAGTTGGGGTGGCCACTGGGCTGGCATGGACATCTTATGGAGGAGAAATCTTAAGGGTAGAGGCAACAGTTTTGAGAGGAAAAGGCAAACTCATGCTTACTGGCCAAATGGGAGAGGTCATGCAGGAATCAGCTAAAGCTGCCCTTAGTTATGTCCGTTCTCGGGCAGAAAGTTTGAGTCTAAGAGAAAACTTCTATGAGCATATTGATGTCCACATTCATGTCCCAGAAGGAGGGGTCCCAAAAGACGGACCCTCGGCTGGTATTACTATGGCCATAGCCTTAATTTCAGCCTTAATTAATAAACCAGTAAATAAAGAAACTGCCATGACAGGAGAAATCACCCTAAGAGGAAGGATTTTACCTGTGGGTGGAATTAAAGAAAAGGTCCTAGCGGCAGTTAGGGCCAAGGTAAAAAATATAATTATCCCCGAGAAGAATAGCAAAGATTTAATAGAAGTGCCCAAATCGGCTAAAAAACAACTAAACTTCTTTTTAGTAAAAAACATGGATGAGGTGTTAGAACCTGCTTTGGGTATTAAGATAAATCACTGAATATTTTATTTACCAAAACCAAAACATAGTAACAACATTATAAAGATAGTAAAATTTATCAGGTACATACAAGGACTTTCCCCAGAATTTTTAAAAGCTTTCCAAAAAGAAAGATAAGGTAAGCTCTTCAAAACAGTAATAACTTTAAAAGAAAACGGTCAAATATAGTAACTGACCTTACGCACATTATAAAAAATCATTTTTTACCCCAAATCTCTAGGATCAGGTTCCCATTTATGTCCACATGCTTGGCAGACAAATTCACTCTTTTCCCTATCAATCATACCCGCCAGCAATCCCCAGATTCCTAGAAAAATACCGCCCACGGCAGCTCGGCCAGGACTAAATCCTTTTTGACCAATCCTGATATTCATAGAACCACACCTTGGGCACTTAATATCTAATCCCGGTAATTTTTCTCCACAATGAGGACACATAAAAGCAGTTTTGGATACTTTTTGACCACAAGTTTTGCATCTTATAAGTTTTGGTTCTTTCTCCTGAAATTCAAGTTTCAGTTCTTTCTTCAATTCTTTCTTTTCTTTCTTATTTCCTATTTTAAAGAAAATCCAAGCAAATATTATTAGTAGTATAATAAGTACTATATTTGCTATAATTTCTTGCATACTTTACACATTAAAATTGTAATCTTCATCTACTGCATATATTTTTCCATAAATCATACTTATTCCATCTCCCCTATAAAGGCCTCCATAAAATTTTTCTGGATTAATTCTAATTCCTTTTACTACCCATCCATTATTAATATAAATGAGTTGATTAGTGCAATAATCTCGGCCATTTGAGCTATTTAAATACCTAAATTTTCACCCATTTTTATACACTACATCTAAATAAACTGTTGAAAAACTCAGATGCGTATTCCCTTTACCCAACCTGTTCCCTAGTTTAGCACGCCGCTTCGCTTGCTGTCAAGGCTGCTCCGTTTCACTCCGCACCCTTTGGGCTTACGGCTCTGGCGAAAGCCACCCTGAAGGGCTTGGTCTTGATGGCTTAACGGAGCAATCTGCTAAGCTATAAATAGGTTAGTGAAGTTAACCTTGAGGTATTTCCTTATTCCACTTATTGAACGCCAAAAATCCTTAATTCATCCCTGCCTGTCCCCGCCTGCCTGCGGGCAGGGGCAGACAGGAATGTTTTTAAAGATTAACGCCTAAATTTGGGGGAATGTTCAGGTACATACTTCTTAAACACTTTATATATTTAGACGAAACCCTTCTTCGAGTCCTAGGCTTTTTCTATTAAGGGTTACGTCTGGTTCTCCTGCCAGTTCATACGCAGCAAAAAGACCAGCCGGGCCTGTCACCTAATAATTAAAATATCCATTATGTAATCTCTCGCAATCTCCTATCCTTAGTTCATTAAAAAATAAGGCGGTAGATATCAGGTAAACAGCGGTCTTGCTCACTATAATCCAACCCATAACCTACCAAAAAGCCACTTACCTGAAAACCAACATAATCCAGTTTTACCTCCACTTCTCTCCGTTCTGGCTTGTCTATCAGGGCACAAACCTTTAAAGAAGCAGGCTTCATTTTGGCCAAATGTTTTAATAAAAAAGCAAGCGTATAACCACTATCTACAATGTCTTCAACTACAATGACATCCTGTCCTTTAATGGAAAACTCTATATCTTTTATCAATTTTATTTGTCCAGTGCTATAGTCCTTTTCTCCATAGCTAGCTAAACGCACAAAATCTATTTTAACCGGTAAATCAATATTTCTAGACAAATCAGCCAAAAAAATAAATGCCCCTTTCAATATTCCGATTAAAATAGGTGTCTTTCCAGCATAATCTCTAGTAATTTGAGTAGCTATTTCTTTCACTTTTTGCTCAATTTGTTTCCGCGATAAAACTATCTCTTTTTTCTTTGGCTGCATATTTGCTCCTTTCCTTTAATAAGATATGTAATAATAAAATTAATGGGTGTTTTTATCCCTGCATTTTTACCTAAACGCACAATAGCCCCGTTTAAGGCATCTATTTCTGTCCTTTTCCCTTTTTGGATATCCTGAAGCATAGAAGGATAATGCGCAGCAGTAGGTGGAAGAAGTTTGGTATAAAAGTGTTCCAAGTAAGACTCCGCTGATGACCAAAATAAGGGAATATCATAAGCCTTGGCTATTATAAATATTTCTTTAATAATTTCATTCATTATTGTTCTTAATTCGTTTTTTTCTCCCAACACCCCATAATTTACTTCTAAAATTGCCCCTAAAGGATTTAGGGCACAGTTATAAAGAATCTTATCCCATACATAGGATAAAATATCAGGAGAAAAACGAGTAGGAATTCGGGCTTGATTAAAGAAAGAAGCTAATTTTTGCAATCGCTGAGCTGATATAACATGTTTGGGTGAACCGATAATTACATCATCAGCACATACTGTTACCTTCACTTTACCAGGTGCCAATAATTCTGCTCCAAAGATTACCCTGGCTAAAACTACATGGTTGTCGCCAAGCACCTCACTGGCTATCTCATAATTTCCATAGCCATTTTGCACACATATTACCACGGTATTTGGTGCTACCAATGATTTCACACTTTCAACCGCTGTCTTTATATCATAAGATTTAACTGTAAGCATCATAAGGTCAAAATTTTGGGAAGGAAGTTCTGATACAGAAGTATATACTCCCTTTAAATTAGCCTTATGTTCTCCCCAAATACCACTAACTTGAATCCCATTTTTTCTAATGGCTTCTGTCATTGGCGAACGGCCAATACCTATAACCTCATGTCCTGCTTTTTGAAGCATAGCCGCAAAGACATGCCCTAAAGCACCTAACCCAAAGACTAAAACTCGCATTGACTCCTTTCATACCTTAGGTTTTATTCAGGGTCAAGTTGTTATTTTTGAAATAAATTGCCGTAAAGCAGTATCCTTCTCCTTGCCAGTTAGTAGGTACCCAAAGAAAATCAGCCTTGTTTTTTGTCTGTTCTCTACTAGCTACCACCAGCCGAAACTCCCGACCCTGATAATGACGTTGAGGGGTGCGAAACAAATCAAAACTTAATTGTACCCGAGAATATTCTTTAAAGGCACTACGTTTGGGATGAAGCCAAAAATCTTTCTTTTGTTGGAGCCACACTAACTGAGGAAAAAGAATTCTAAAAGGAACAGGCATTCCTATACTCTGCTCTGTTTGGACTAAAGTTTTTTTATAGGCCTCCCAAAGTAATGCTACTAGAGTTTCGCCTTTTTGGCCATTTTTTTCTAATTGAGCATAAATATCCTTAACTACAGTAGCCAAATCTGTTTTGGTCAAATTTACCTTGGTTAAAACTTCGTATTGTGGGCCATACCAAATCTTGACTTCGTTTTCCATCATGATAAATTCTAAGGTAAGCAGTCCTGCCTTTAATTTGGGCAATTGACCTTCTATTTTTATGTCTGGCAATTGGGTGGCTAATATGCTTCCTAGCCTTGTTCTATACATCTCCTTTTGTTTGCTGATTTCCTCTCTGGCCTGTTGGAAAAATCTTTGAGATAATTCTAAGGTTTCATTCACTTTTTTTATTTTATCACATTCTTTTTGTGCTTCTTTTATAATCCCTTCCAATACAAATGGATTAGTCTGTTTTTCTATAGTCTTTAAATAATTTTTAAAATTAGCAGAAAGCCTCTGACAGGCCATACCCACTTGTCGCCATTGTTTGGATAAATCTTTAATCTTTTCCATTTTATATATTGGCATGTATTTTTTGCATTTCTTCTTCTTTCACTCCTAATTGTCTCATTAGCTCAGCTACACATGATTCAAAAAAGATAAGAGTGGAGACCTCAAACAGAGTGCCTAATGGAGTGAGGGCTGACCCTAACAATTCACCTACCTCATAATGCACATGTTCCTTATGGCGAATTCTGGAAGGAATAATTACTATGAGATCAGCTAATTTGGCCAGAGGAGATTGAGCATCACTAGTCACAGCGGCCACTTTGCCTTTAGCTGCTTTAGCTGCTTTGGCTGCTTCTACTACCACTGCAGTCCTGCCTGAACCCGAGACAGCCAGGAGAGTGTCTCCAGCGCGTAAGGCAGGAGTAACCGTTTCACCTACTACAAAAACCTTTATACCCAAATGCACCAGACGCATGGCGAATGCCTTAGCCACCAATCCTGAACGTCCTGCTCCCACTACATAAACACGGGGAGAACTTTTAATGGTATTTATAAATTCTACACTTTCTTTTTCACTAATACGGTCAGTAATTTCTTTAATCCTTTCTAAAATTTCTTTATAATGCATGTTCTATCTCCTTTTTTAAGGCTATAACCGCACTTTTGGGGTCTTTAGCCTTGGTGACAAACCCCCCCACAATAATAATAGCTGGTTTATAAGGCATAAGTTCAGAAATATCCTGAGGGGTAATGCCACCTGCCACACAAAGAGGAATATTAAAGTGTTTTTTAAATAAATTTAAGTCCTCAAATGACTTACCTCTTGCCTGTTGGACATCAATAGCTGTATGAAGATTAAAGTAATCAGGCTTTAAAGGAGCAATCTCTATAGCCCGTTGTAATTTATTTTTTATACCAATAAAGTCTATCACAATTATTTTGCTTAAGGACCTGGTCTTAGTGATAGCAGCCTTAATAGTCTCTAAGGGAGCAGCCGCACATACGGTCATCATATCTGCCCTGGCCTTAAAAACTAACTCTGCCTCTACTCCTCCCACATCCATAGTTTTGGTATCAGCCAGAATGAGCTTATGGGGATAAAGTTGTTTTAAATTAGTGATAATCCCTACTCCTAGTGCCTTTAAAAGAGGTGTCCCCACTTCCAGAATATCTATCATAGGAGCTACCAAATCTGCTATTTCTAATGCCCTTTTTCTGTCAGTTAAATCTAAAGCAATTTGTAATAAAGGCCGCATATTCATTTTTTAACACTGAAAAAAAATGAAGGCAAGGATAAATAACCTTCTATCAAAATTTGAATTTTTAGTCTAATTATAGTAGTTATAACTAAAGGGGATATTAATCTCTATTTTAAAAGGCACAAAAATGGGAGAAAAAATTGCTGATTTGGGAAAAAGAAAAATAGAGCATAAGCAGGCAAAAAAGGCACTGACAGAAGGTGAAGAAAAATTTAGAGCTATATGTGCTGCTGCCCAAGATGGTGTCATTGTCATGGATAATAAAGGAAATATCTCCTATTGGAATAAAGCTGCTCAGAGAATATTTGGTTATACTAAGGAAGAGATAATAGGTAAGGAAGTGCACATCTTTCTTGCACCAGAGAAATATCACAAAGCTTACAAAAAGGGATTCAACAAGTTTAAAAAAACAGGAGAAGGTCCTGTCATTGGAAAAACTCTTGAATTATCAGCTATTAGGAAAGATGGAGTGGAATTTCCGATAGAGCTTTCTGTTTCAGCTATGATAATACAAGGAGAATGGCATTCAATAGGAATAGTAAGAGACATCAGCGAGCGTAAACAGGCAGAGGAAAGGATAAAACACCTCAATGCCGTGCTTCGTGCCATCCGAAATGTTAGTCAGCTAGTTACTACGGAAAAAGACCCTGACCGGCTACTTAAAGGAGTTTGCGAAAGCCTTATTGGAACTAGAGGCTATCATAGCGCCTGGATTGTCCTGTGGGATGAAACTGGTAAGCTTGTAACTGCTGCTGAAGCAGGTCTAGGTGATGATTTTTTAAAAATGATTGAGTTGCTTAAAGATGGTAAGTTGCCTAAATGTGGTCAGAGGGCCATTTCACAATCTGACATAGTAGTAGCCCAAAATCCATTCTCCACCTGTACTGACTGTCCTTTGGCAGGAAAATATAAAGGTAGAAGTGCCATGACAGTGCGGTTAGAACATGAGGGAAAGATATATGGTATCCTGACTGTATCTATCCCCAGAGAGCTTGCTGAGGATAAGGAAGAACAAGAATTATTTAAAGAAATGGCTGAAGAGCTAGCCTTCGCTTTGCACAGTATAGAGGTAGAAGAGAAACATAAGCAAGTGGAAGAGGAAATTCGGAAGGAGCGGGATAAGCTGCAGAAGTACCTTGACGTAGCTGGTGTCATCATAGTAACACTAAATAAACAAGGCGAAATCACGCTGATGAACCGCAAAGGTCACGAAATTCTCGGTTATGCGAAGAGAGAGTTAATCGGAAAGAACTGGTTCGATACCTGCATCCCAGAACGAGTTAGGAGCAAAATCAGAAAGATCTTTCAGCAAACAATAGCTGGTAATGTCCAGGATTTTGAATACTATGAGAACCCAGTTCTTACCCGTTCTGGGAAAGAACGTATTATTGCCTGGCACAATGCGATATTGACTGACAAATCAGGAAATCCCATTGGTACTCTCAGTTCAGGTGAAGATATCACCCGGCGTAAGCAAGCAGAGGAGCAAATCAAGGCATCTCTAAAAGAAAAAGAAGTGCTTTTGCGTGAAATTCATCATCGCGTAAAAAATAACATGCAAATTATCTCTAGTCTCCTTAGGCTTCAGTCTAGATATACCAAGGATAAACAAATACTAGATATATTCAAAGCCAGTCAGAACAGAATAGAAACCATGGCCTTTATCCATG
>Ga0190360_1000462_pt1 | contig 22883 bp, 25 predicted proteins | sample 48721834_MG_FD_161271 | JGI IMG/M metagenome (GOLD analysis project Ga0190360, IMG submission 161271) | Hydrothermal vent microbial mat bacterial communities from Southern Trench, Guaymas Basin, Mexico - 4872-18-3-4_MG | ecosystem: Environmental > Aquatic > Marine > Hydrothermal vents >... | reverse complement strand
TCCCATTCTAATCAACCTCCTTATTCAGCCAAATTAAATATTCAGTTATTACTTAATTCTCACTATTTCTGCTTCAATTCTTTTTCAATTTCAAAATTCAACAACTTGCCCACCCACTGACGGATTCATCATTCAACATTTCTTTCATCTTTTCATTTAAAATTCAACATTCAACATTCAACATTCATCATTTCTTTTCATTCAAAATTCAACATTCATCATTTGTTTTAATTCAAAATTCATCATTTCTTTTCAATAAGCCCCCCTTCCCAGAAGCACTGCAGGAATAGTTTTAAGTAGTATTTTGAAATCAAGCCAGAGACTCCAGCAATATTTATATCCTTACACACCTACCAATTCAATCGAATTATCCGTTAGCTTTCTGTATTCTTTTCCACAATCACACCTGGCTTTCCCATTTTCAAATATCAGCTTCCTTGTACATTGACATATCCATCCTCTATGGCGGGCAGGGTTACCATAGACCAAAGCATAAGCAGGCACATCTTTTGTTACAACTGCCCCAGCACCAATCATGGCATATTCTCCAATTGTAATGCCGCATAAAATAGTAGCATTCGCTCCGATGCTCGTTCCTTTTTTAATAAGCGTTTTTATCGGTTCCGAATGGAAAACCTTTGCACGTGGATAAAGATCATTAGTAAACACTACATTAGGGCCTAAGAAAACATTATCTTCGATTAGAACACCATCCCATAAACTAATATTATTTTTGATAACTACATTATTCCCAATAATGACATCATTTTCTATAAAACAACCTTCGCCAATATTACAATTGTTTCCAATAACAGCATTTTGTAGAATATGAGAAAAAGCCCAGATTTTTGTATCAAAACCAATATTTTGTGATTCTGCAATAGCCTTATCATGTATAAAAAAATGCCTCTTACTCATAAGCCAATATCCTCCCTTTTTGCTCGATGGATTGATTAGCAAGCTGAATCATTTTTACCACTCTATATCCATCTTTCCAATCATTACGAAGTCCATCCCCATTCAAGATGGAGTTAATGAAATACTGGCACTCTTTCTGTAATGGTTGGTGGGAAGGAAGCTGAGGTGTCCTGACTTCTCCTGGCTTGTAAACCAATTCCTTAACCTCATTATCTTTAACACCAATACGTGTATCTATCCCCTGATCAAATATTTTCACCTTATCCTCTAAAAGTATATCGTCAAAATAGATAGAATGCCGATCGCCATAAAGACACAATCTTCTGGTCTTATTTGGAGAATGCCAACTGACATGAATTTGAGCAAAAACATCATCAGGATACCAAACTTTAATAAAAGCAACATCGATCAATTGAGTATTCACATAGCCTGTACCAAAAGCTTGTATGGCTAATGGCTCATTCCCTTGTAGATAATTAACTATAGAAAAATCATGGGAAGCCAAATCCCAGATAACATTAACTGTGGTTTTTGGAGGACGTAAATTGACTCTATTAGTTTGATAATAATAAATTTTCCCAAATGAAGGAGAATTTATCTCATCCCTAATGACTTCAATTGCAGGGTGGTACTCAAATAAATTACCCACACAAAGTTTCAGATTTTTCTTTTCTGAAAGCTCTCCAAGAATTAACGACTCCTTCACATCTAAAACAAACGGCTTTTCCAGATAAACGTGCTTTTCTCGCTTAATAGCTTCCAAGGCTAAGTTAAAATGAGTCTCTACTGGTGTAACTATGGAGATGGCATCGAGTTGGGGATCATTCAACAACTCCTTATAATCACGGGTTAGTTTTATTCCGTTTAAATGTTCTTTAAATCTCTCTTGTACATATTTCAGTCTACCTTCTTTCCTGTCACATATCCACTTCACTCTACAATTCTCAATGTTTAAAAAGCTCCGCAGAACATTAGGACCCCAGTATCCAGTCCCAATAATGCCAATGTTTACCATTTGATCACCTCCTTTTTAAACTCACATTTATTATTGCGTAATAAAATACACATTTAGAATTTTAAAATTCTAACCACTTGACTTTTCAAGTTTTTCCAAATACAGTAAAAATCATCAACAACTAACCTCAGAACTCCCAAATCACCTAGCCTGAATAAAAATCCTTTATTGCCTTTGTTACATATTTAATTTGCTCTTCTGTTAATTCTGGAAACATAGGTAGAGATAAAATTTCTTCTGCAGCTTGTTCGGCCACTGGGAAATCACCCTTTTTGTAATCCAGAAAATCATAGGCTTTTTGCAGATGAAGGGGGATTGGATAATGCAATCCTGTAGCAATTCCCTTCTCATCCAGATAGCTCCGTAAAGCGTCTCGGTCCTTTGCCCGAATAACATAAAGGTGATAAACATGATAACAGTCGTGTGCTTCAAACGGACAGGTGATTTCTTCAATTTCCTTCAAATAGTGATTATATATTTGGGCATTTTCGCGACGCATCTCAGTCCAGTTCTGAATATACTTGAGTTTAACAGACAAAACCACTGCTTGCAGTGTTTCTAATCGATAATTGTGTCCAATCCGGTCATGGTAATATTTCTGGCTTGAACCGTGATCCCGAATTTGACTCATAATTTCAAATAATTCTTTATCTGAAGTAACCACAGCGCCCCCTTCTCCATAAGCACCAAGATTTTTACCAGGATAGAAACTAAAGCAACCCACTTTTCCAAATGAACCCACTGATTTACCTTTGTACTTCGCCAAATGGGCCTGACAAGCATCTTCTATTACATAAATATCATGTTCTTTTGCAATTTTCATAATACGATCCATATCCGCCGGCTGGCCATAAAGATGAACTGGAATTATAGCTTTTGTTTTAAAGGTTATAGCAGCCTCTAATTTTACTGGATCTATATTATAAGTCAAAGGATTTATATCCACAAAGACTGGTGTTGCCCCACTTAGAGACACACCTTCAGCTGTTGCTATGAAGGTATTAACAGGAACAATCACCTCATCATTAGCACCAATACCTAACGCCCACAAAGCAAGATGTAAAGCATCTGTTCCCGCCGAAGTACCTAAACAATATTTACTCTCGTGTAATTTAACAAACTGTTCTTCAAAAGATTTTAGCTTCGGTCCCATAATGAAAGAAGTGGACTCAAGAACTTCCTCAACAGCTTTATCCATCTCATTCTTGATAGAATGGTATTGAGCTCTAAGGTCTACAAATGGAACTTTCATTGAACCTCCGTTAAATTAAATTTTAGGTTTTGAGATTACGAATTTGGGACTTTTAATCCTCCAATTCGAGTCCCGAGATTCGAATTCTTCTTACTTCCCCCCCCTTATCACATTCATTTTTCTCATCAATGCTTCAGCCTCTGAAAAATAATCCTTGACATTACCCTGTGTGTAGATCCATTCAACGTATTTTTCTAATGTTACTTCTAAAGGAGTTGTCGCTTTCCACCCTAGGGATTCCAATTTGCTTACATCAGGACAAAAATCTCTAATATCTCCTAATCTGAATTCATAATTCATTATTGGTTCTATAGACTTGCCAAATTTTTTTGAGAGAATATTAAGAAATTCTAAAACCGTCGTTCTTTTCCCTGTACCCACATTAAACACCTGATAATTTGCAGCATCATTTTCCATTACAAAAAGATTTGCTTGAGCAACGTCACCTACATAAATGTAATCCCTTGTTTGCATACCATCTTCATAGATAATAGGTGGAAGATCATTAATAAGTCTGGTTGAAAATATAGAACACACCCCAGAATAGGCATGATAAATAGACTGACGAGGCCCTTGAGTAATTGCATAGCGCAAGGCAACGGTGGGAATATTATACATCTCACCAAGATTTATCGCTATCATCTCCTGAGTATACTTAGACATGGCATAAGTTGTTTTTGGCTTTACTGTTGATTCATCAGTAGGTAAAGATTTCATCTTTTCGTTACAAATAGGGCAATACACCCCCCAATCTCTTTTCATCAATCGTTCAAGCGAACGAGCTTCAGGATACATCACACCATGGTTCGGACACTCGTATTTCCCCTCTCCGTAAACCCCCTGAGAAGAAGCCACCACCACTTTCTTAACAGGAAGATTATTTTCAACTATAAGTTCATATATTAACGCTGTACCTGAACTGTTTACAACAAAGAATTTACTAAAATCTGGCAGTAACCCTTGATATGCAGCTTGATGAAATACTACTTCTACACCTTCAAGTGCTTTACTTAAATCAGCTTTGTTGCTTACATCCCCCAAAATAAATTTTGCTTCCTTTGGAATCCATGATGGCTTTCCCATCAAATGGCAAGGCTTCTCTAAGCTATCGAGGATTGTAACTTCATATCCTTTTTCCAACAACAAATCGACAATATGAGAGCCAATTAATCCTGCTCCACCTGTCACCAATGTTCTCATGTTACCTCCTTCTTGTTAAAACTTATGAAATTAATATGCCCCTTTCCCAAATATAACTGTCGGAATAGTTTTCAGTAATATTTGCAAATCGAACCAGAAGGACATATTTTCTATATAGTATATATCCAAAACTACCATATCATCAAATGAAACATCACTTCTGGCAGTTGCCTGCCATAGGCCTGTTATTCCAGGCTTAACTAAACCGCGTCTCTTATGCCAATCTTTATAATATTTCCACTCGTAAGGTCTGTTGGGACGCGGCCCAACTAAGCTCATGTCTCCTTTAAGAACATTAAAAAGTTGTGGAAGTTCATCCAGACTAAATTTCCTAAAGAATTTCCCACCAAATCGGATAATTCTCAAATTATTTTGAAGCTTGTACTGACTCTTATCTGTGGGCTTAAAACCCTGAATTAACTTTTTTGTAAGTTCTTGATGGTCAACTTCGTTATTACCTACCTCCATAGTCCTGAATTTATAAAATACAAACTCTTTTCCATTCTTTCCCACAATAGGATACTTGTAGAATACAGGTCCCTTTGAGCTAAGTTTAATCAATATTGCCATAATTCCAAATAAAGGTAATAAAAGTACGATACCGAGAAGGGATCCCATAATATCAACAGTTCTTTTGACACCAAGGGTTACTATCCCCGGCTCTCTGCTTTGGAATTTTACCGTCAGCATGCCACCGAATTCTTCAACATCAACTTTTTGTGTAACTACTTGATATAAATCAGAGACTACATGGACTGGTACTCCTACTGCTTCTTTACAGGTATCAATTATCTTTAACAATCTTTCATGATTCGCCTGATCAATAGAAATCATAATTTCATCTACACTGTTATCCTTAACAAGTTTCCTGATATTATCTAAGCTGCCCAAGACCGGCACATTGCCATTAATACCATTAATAGAATTGCTTTTTGGAGAAGGATCATCAACCAAACCCACAACCTCAAAATAGGGATTTTTGCTCCTTTGAATGAAGTTAAATAACTTCTTTCCTTTTTCCCCTGCCCCGATAATCAATATCTTCTTCTGGACCCCTTTACGAGTCAGATAAACATAAACACTTCGTGCAACCACACATCTTGCAATCACCAATAACAGAAAAGCTATCGAAAAGGTAAACCCGATGACCAACCTGCTCTGAGTAATATAGCTACTCTTAGATAGAAAAGAAACCGCAATAAATAAGACAGACCCGTAAACGAGAGATTTGAGAAGCTGAACAATTTGTTTTGAAACGTTAAGAAAAACCTGATACTTGTACAACCCATGAGTTTGAAATATGACAATAAGAAGGAAAGAAAATAATATAAATACTGGAATATTATAATATGGAATCTGCGTAATTTTGTAATAATAGCCTGAACAATATTGAAGCCATAAGGCAATAAGAAATGAGAAATTGATTACTACAAAATCGACTGTTGCAAGGATTATTTTGTGTGGGGAAAAGAGTTTCATATAAGAACCAAAATTACTTTAATATCAACTTTTTGCCATTTAGCCTTATTTCTTTCACCTTACTACCTTCAAGATAGGGAAGAATTTCCCATTTGCCATTTTTAGCAACTAATTTCCGAAACGCTCGCTCACGCCACCACCGGGCAACTTCACCTGGGAGTGCATGCCAGTAGTTGTTTCTTTTTGATATCTCTCTTAAAAATTCTTCATAAACTTTAAAATATTCATCTTTAACCATATAATCTGGATGTACGATAACAAGTGCCATGCCTTTGTATCTTTCGATAAAAGCAACCTTTTCAAGCCACAGTCGTGGAGTTTTTTCTTTCAAGATAACCAACAGCGTATGATCCTGCACTAGAGTATAGGGCAGCTCCACAAAATGCCCCATGAAAAATGGCCATATGGACATGGTACCCCCAGGTATAACCTCATAAGGATCAGTGTCAAAGAAAGACATATCGTATTCGATTTCAAGTTCCTGCATCCATTCAGGATTGCGGTGGGTGAGGGGGGAACGAAAACCTTTTGCATTGTATTCTTTTAAATAAGCATTGATTTTTTGAGCACGTTTGGAAAAGATCTTCCTGGAAAAGAAAAGTTTGCCATCGTGCTTTAATCCATGAATACCAATCTCAAACCCATCAGCACGCAGTATGTCAAGATAGTTTTTATCAATAGGATAACGTTCGGGAACAATATTGAATATAGAATGAAACCCGTATTGTTTTTCTAACTCTACAAGTTTTGGTATATTATTAAAACCTTCTTTTGTTTCTACATCATGGGTAAGGACAAAAGCAAAATCTTTACCTCCAGGCCAGAAAGAAATGGAGGGAATTTTAGATAGTCCTTTCTCTTTCATCAAATGTCGGATTAATTCATATTGAAAACGAACATAGCGATCTTCAATTGGCCACTTGAGCAATCCTTCCTTCTCTTGCGAAGTGCGATAAATTTTCCTGAGAGCAATTTGGAGAAAGCGTGGAATAAAAGGTTTGAGGTTGTAGAAGAGTTTTTTATAATGACCGAGTTGCAAGTGGTCTGAATCAAATTGCTGTTCAAAAAGCACCCCATTTATGAAAACCACCATGGAATTTTCAGAGAGAGTAATTCCTTTATTGACTGAGGGATTTGTGCTTTTCCACTTAAAATCCGAAGTCCAAAATCCGAAATCCGAAATGGTTTTTTGATACGCCTTCTCCCAATCTTCATTTGACAAATGAGGATCTCCAATTTGCCAAAACCAATTGGGATGATTTAGATTGGTTTGTTCCAGCATCTGTTATCCGAAATACTTGTAAAAGGCCTCACCGATTCCTCTACAAACAAAGGATGGGCTATGGCGAATAACTGTACCCCCTATTCGGTGGAGCAATCCATTCCCAGAAGAGGGCAGCGAAGAAGCAATGAACGAATAGGCTAACGGCTCTTCCACAGCCCCCCAACCATCCTTGAATTTTCGAAGTCCTAAATTATTCACCTCTGTTTTGCCGAAATCAATTTGCTGAAACCCATTTTTAGCTGCCCATTCAATCGATTTCCAAAATATAAAATAATGCGGACGCAAGTGAAGATATGACGGATCTGATGCACTATATTTTATCATTGCATGTTTTCTATACGTCAGAACTACCGAAGCCGATACTGGCTTATCTTTGTAAAAAGCCAAAAAAACCTTTCCAAGGCCTTTATCTATGAGTCGTTTCCATAGTAATTTAAAAAAACGCTTAGGTTGTATAGGAACACCCAATTTCTTTCTAGTTTTTAAATGAAGGTCATAGAATGTATCTATATCCTTTATTGACACATAAGTTTTTAAATATAGCCCTTCTCTTTCTGCCTTTCTGGGGTATTGTCGGAATTTCTTGCCAAACGACTTAAACAACGCGTCTAAGTCAGGAGACAGTCTTAAGGCATGTAATACAAAGGAGCTGTCTTGGAAAATTCCGTTCTCAAAGGGAATAGCAAAACGGATCTCCATGCACTTTATTCTTCGCTCTTCACGAATATTTATTAAGTATTTCAAGATCGCCTGAAGCTCTTCTGAATTAGTATAAAGCGGTGGACAGTAATCTGTAAAAGGCAGGGAGACCCAGCAATTGCCGATCGGAAAACGCCAGAATTCAAGAAAAGGAACCGCTGCTTCAATGGTACCTTTAGAATTACCATAAACACACGCCAATGGTTTATATCCGTATGCTTCCGATAGAAGAGTAATCCACGATAGGGTATGGAAGGTGTTGACCGTAAGGTGATTCTCAATAAAATCTAGATACTGCTTATTCTTCAATGGGTTAATTATCGCTGTTGTATTCATTCGGTCACCTAAAATTCTCAATATATTTGACTAAAAAGGTCATTAGCTCATTTCCTCGTTTATTGACCATCTGAGGCTTATGTCGTTTTCCTATCCGGATATTCTTAAACTCCATTTCATTTCGTATGAATTTTAGCCTGTTTTGCTCTGCTAGATACACATCCACTCTCCCTACCTTACCGCAAAAAATACTGTACGCTGGCACTCCCAAGAGTGCTGCCTCCCTTACCATCGTTCCCCCACCACTAAAAACCATATCAGAATTAAAGATTAATTGCTGGGCATTAAGCGGCCTATCAGGTATGTATAGCTTGCCTGAAACTTCCCGCGGTATCCTGGCTTGAATTTCACTCTCTTGGGCTTTCGTGCGAGGCAGAAGTATAATCTGTACTTGGGGATACCTTACAAGATATCTTAACAAACAATAAAATAGTCCCTCACCTAAGTTATTACGATAGTGTGCGCTAAAGGACGGCGGCCTAACAGTTACTATCACGTTTTCTTCATTTATTCCTACTGACTGGAAAAAGTTTCTATCAGGATGAAAATTGTAGATATAAAGCTCCTCTTTTAATCCTGGGTAACCTATTACCTTAAAGGCGTAACTTTGTGCACTATCCCTAGCGAGGTCTAACATTATTTCGGGAACAAGTATTTTATCGGCAAACTGGTAAACCAGAAACTTATTGGAGTGTTCATAATCAAACATCGTTATACAAGGAATACCTAAAACTCTAGCAGCTATTATTGCAGCTCTCACTCCATGATTCACTGCAATCGTAGGTTGAAATTCAGAAACCGATTTAGTTAGGAGATATGCTCTTCTCAAAGTCCCTAATATTTTAGAGTACAGGTGTTTTCCAGGATATTTTCCTACTCTATCATAAGGAACATTAGATTTGTATAGTAGCGATAAAACATTTCCATAGTCTCTTGCCGTCACAAAAACATCATGACCTCTTGATATAAACTTTTTTATCAACGGTTCAAAAAAAAGAACATGAGGTGTGTTATCAATATCAACCCAGATTCTCATCATTCTCCCCTGTACCAAGGTACATTAACTTTTTTTATAGCTTTCGCAGGAATCCCAACAACAATAGTGTACGGAAGAACATCTTTTGTCACCACAGCTCCTGCTCCTACTACTGCTCCTTCTCCTATTGTTATATTAGGTAATATTATTGCCCCAGCTCCAATCCATGCATCTTGCTCTATATGGATCGTTCCTCTCTTTACTTTGACATAATCATACAGCCGAGAGTAATTCGGGTCTGAAGAAGTTACAAGAGTAACTCTTTGTCCAATAGCAACCCTGTCCTCTATAATTAACTTCTCCGAAAAATCCTCTAATATTTCGCTAATTATCAAATCTTCACCAATATATACTTTTTTACCTATTTTATATCCACATGATCTTAGCAATACAATTCTAAGCCAATTGAGAGGAGTAAACCGCACGACTGTTTTTGCCAATTTTTTCCACAAAACTTTTGGATTGAGAAAAGAACCCAATGTGGAAGAGCTATTGGAATATGCCATTATATTCGAAACCCTCCCTTAACTACGGGACTTGCCCATCATCTTAAACATTACTAGCAACCTGCTTAAATACACTCATCGTTTCTTTGGCATTCCTCTCCCAAGAAAACTGTGCTGCACGATGAGCCCCCCAGTGCACCAAATTTTCAGCCAAAGACCTAGAAGAAATTACACTCCAAATGGCTTCAGATAGTGCATCAATGCCTGTCGGATCCACAATAAGAGCACCATCTCCAACAATCTCCGGAACCGCAGACTTATCAGAGGCAATTACTGGCGTACCGCAAGCCATGGCCTCCAGAGGCGGTATACCAAAGGTCTCAAATGACGACAGGTAAACAAAAAGATCGGCACACCGATAAAACCCTACCAACTTATCCCTCGCAATCGAATCTAAAAACCTGACTCTCTCAGCGATCCCCAATTCCTTAACAGCGCGTTGCACTTTGCTACGATACCCCAACACATCATTCCCGATCATTATAACGTTGTGCGGAATATTATGTCGCATAAGCACATTTTTGAAAGCCTTCAAAAAGGAAATAGGATTCTTATAAGGCCTTATTTCTGAGACCCATAGTATGTAATCTCGACAGAATCCCACCTTTTCTTTCAAGAAATTACGAAACTGTGAACAAGGACTATCTCTATTAAAAATCTTGTGATCGACCGATTCATATATCACTTTCACTCTATCATCATCCACTCCACTAAGACGTATAATCTCTCTTTTCGTAAACTCAGAATTAGCAATAATAATCGCAGATCTTGCGGCTTTTTTCTTAAAGGTCAATCGATGATAGGCCGACCGGACATACCCCACCTGCCCTGGAAAGTGAAATGGCTGGAGAGCTGTGACCTTCCATACTTCACGCGCCTTTAAGGGACGGAGTACAGGAACCGGACTACATGTATAATGCACATCTATTTTAAACTGCTGACACAGTCGCGGAATTGAAAACTCTCGAAAGATAAGCCTTCTCGCTCTTCCGCTGCCAAATGAGACATCCACAAAATGGAGATTCGATTTTGGGGACGGTATGTGCTCCAAATAGAATTTTTTTAATGTGGGGGTTACAAATACATAGAATTCAATTTCTGGGGCAAGTTCTGGGTATTTATTTAACATGCTAACCCAAATACCTGTTGCGCCACTCTTGCCAGGAATTGTAGAGAGTAGATCAATTGCGACTTTAATGCTCATCGTTTTAATATATCTCCTAAAATGTCTGCCTTTTGTGATAGGCCAAGGATTAAACCTTCTTAGCAACCCAACTAAAATGTCCTGCAAACTTTAGCTTTACAATATTGATCTCCTTGATGGACATATGCCTCAGCCTGCCTGCAATATTGAAGAGTCGATTCAGAGGAGACTCAGATTCCCAAAACCTCCTACCGATTAGCCCAGAAATAGTTTCGTCAAATGCTCCCCGAAGCATCTTTAGCAGCGTTAACCCCATAAAATCAATTCCGGGAGCTAACAAGTTTAGCTTCAAATCATGTCCCTCTAACAATAATTTTAGACCCAAAGGTGTCATATTGTAAGTGGACATTGCATGGAAAGGTTCCAATTGAGAGACAGATCCAACAAAGTAACCTCCTTTCCTAATGACTCTGCTAACTTCCGAAATGCTCTGGTCTGGCTTCTGCAAATGCTCCAGTACTTGCGCGGAAAATACAATATCAAACGATCCGTCTGGAAAAGGCAGATTGATACCATTATATACTATGACGGCAGGGTTCTCTGATTCAATATCGACACCAGTCCACGCTAGTCCCATGTTTTCCAAAATCGTCTTACGCGGACAAGATGCTCCACAACCGAAATCCAAAACCTTGATCCTGGAGCTTCCGGGATTTTCATCCTGAGATAATGTACTCAATGTTTCCTTAAGAACCGAAATAGCATTTCTTTGACGACAATCAGTAGAAAGAATTACTTCTTGAAACAGTTGATAAAAGTCTGTCTGACCTATAGGTTTCAATGCGTGCCTCCAAGACTCCTAACTAAATGCCCATATCTCGTTTTAATCGTGATCGTTTCAAAAAGATCTCACAAGCGGCTGCGAGGAATCCAATGTCCGATTTTATATGAATCATCCAGTAAACTTTGGCCGATGAATTAGAAAATATAAAATAAATGCAATATCTAATAAAATTGATTAAGAGCTTCTTTGCTGACGAAAGAATTGTCCAAAGATCCCCTAAAAAATCATGTTCCACAAAACACCGTGAATATCCATGCCAGTATGCTTGTTCTAACACAGAATCTTTGGTGAACCTATTCTGTTCTTGTTCGTGATATACAACTGCTGATGGGCTATATCCTATAATTAGTCCCTTCTTCCTCGCTCTAAGGCATAAATGATATTCTTCCTGGGCAAGTTTCTTTTCTCCAAAACGGCCAAAACGATCATCAAAGCTTCCTAAACTATTAAAAACCTCCCTCCGACAAGAAAAATTACAACCATGTACACTCCTTCTCCTCCCTTTTAAAATCTTAGCACTTGAACCCAAATCAAACTCACCAATAGCTTTTATAATTCTGGGATCAGTATTGGGCGGCACACTAATAGGTCGAGACAATGTTTTACCCCCTACAATATCAGCCTTCAGTTCATTATGGGCTCGGACAAGCTCCAGAATCCATTTGGGCGAAGCAACCGCATCATCATCTATAAAGGCAATGATGTCCCCTCTGCTTTCTTTTATACCTCTATTCCTTGCATTGGAAAGCCCTAATTTAGGCTCAAAAATATACTTGAAGATTATTTTTTCACTTGACCAATCCGAGATAAAACGTAAAATTTTGACTCTTGTATTATCTGTAGAACTATTATCAACAATTAATACTTCTATCTGCTCAATGCCTTCCATTAACTCTAACTTAGCTAAACTATCAAGACAATTGATAATTCTATCCTCACCGTTATGTGTACAAACAACAACACTTACAATCATAAAATTTTCCTAATATTTTTCTTCCTAAGTGCATATCCTACCAACATCCAAAAAATAATATTGGGTACAGACGTCTCTAGAGCATAAGTATAAAACATGAAAAAAGGAAGTAATAAAGAATAAAATATAATAGTTAGCCCTATTTCTCTCCCTTTGTCTTCCTTTTTTTGTATACTTAACCCTAATTTTAAAAGAAGTATAATGATGATAAACCAACCCACGTAACCAAGTATTCCATATTCCAGAAGAATATGATTAAGTGTACCTCGCCAAAAAAGAAAATTTTGTGCCTGTTCTATAATACCTCCAGCAATTCCTAAACTAACACTCTGCGTAGCACTTCCAGCCCCATAACCAAATAGCAAACTTGCAATTGTCTTACTTATATGTGCAAATGAAATCTGTAAACTTGCCAATCTTGGTACGTCATACGTTCCATTACTAAGATAACGTATATTTGTAAGATAAAACGACCTTTTCACAGGATTTAAGAAAAAATCTAACACGTTTACGTGTCCTATGTACTGCGAATATAGCTCAACAAATCCCCAAATTAAAAAAGCTCCAAATCCCAGCACAAATATTTTCGTAACAACATTACCTCGCCTTCTAAAAATAAGAACAAATAGAACAACTGCTAAGGCAATAAAAACAAAAATCTTACCTTCAGTAAGTATAGAAGAAACAAGAGCTGCCAGGCCCAGGCCTAACAGTAGTTTTAATTTATTATAGACCAAGAATCGGGCCGCAGCCCAGCATAACATTATAGCATTCAGTAAAATAATTACATGTGTTCCTAATAACCCGAATGTGCCTGACAATGAATCACCAATTTCTACACCATTTAAATATTGTAAAACCTGAATTCCAAGTTCAAATATAACAATAAAGAATCCGAACCAGAAAAATCTATCAATAAACTTATCGGATATTCTATCTGCAAAATAGATATAGAAAGCAATGATACTGTATTTAAACATGGTAAACCACCCCCACGCAATGCCAATTGGACTTCCTCCATTAATTATCCCATTTACTATACCTATGATTGACATAATGATTATTGGAATGGCAATCTTGGGAATTTTCTTTTTACGGATAAATACTGAAAGCAAAACTTTCAATAAAGCAATTCCAATCACAAGATGAGAAATCCACTTCGCTGCCTTTGGGAAAATAGCAACATCTCCCCAGTGCCAGGCAAAAAGAAGATCACCAAAAAAGGCAATCATAATCCAAGCAACCTCATGCTCCCAGAAAAGAGCGGCAAGGAGTAACCCTCCAGCAATAAGAATAACTACTGGGGAAGGTCCAATAGTTGCAAATATAAAAGAAGTTACCCCAACCAAAGCAAAAATCAAAACTTTCCCAATAGTTCCTTTTCTTGATAAAGGTAAAATAGCTTGTTTTGAGAATCTATATGAACTTTGTCCTATCAAAATTTACTCTCACTTGTTATTTAATTAGGTTTAGCAACAATCAAATTCCCAAAAGGCAAATCCGATATCTTTATAATCTTACCCGTCAATAGAAAAAATAACTGAATCAAAAAACATAAGATCTTCACCGGATAATACAACCAAAAACTATTTCCTGCAATTCTATCTATTGTATAACTGATCAACATACCTATTGCCGTTATGTTATTACCATAGGGGATAATATCTATCACCTCAAATCCATTTTTAATTAAAAGATTTTTCAGCCCCCATTCTGTAAACCGAACATAGTCATAGGGTACCTCATGATAAGGCCAAACAAATGGAGTTGTAAGAATAAAAATACCATTATCTTTTAATACTCTTTTTACTTCTGACAAAAAAACAGATGACTCCGAAAGATGCTCTAAAACTTCAGTGCTTAAAACTGTATCTATGCTTTTTGATTTAATAGGCAAACTAAATGCAGAGCCAAAAATATCAGGAACTGTTTTTCTTGAGTGATAACCTATTGCTCTCTTTATGATTTTTGGCATTTTAATTGACCCATCCAGATTAACTTCTTTTCTGAAATCCTTAGGTATATCAATGCCAAAGTAATTGCTAACATTATTATCAAAAAAACGCTGGTATGGTTTTGAACCACAACCTATGTCAATTAATATTCCCTTTGCCTGTTTTGCAGAATTTTTAATTTTTTGGGCAAGTAATTCCTGTGCAATCCTATTTGGGCGTATAAATTTGTTTACTTTTCGTATTATGTTTATTGGTTGCATTAGACTTTATTTTTAAATTCAAGAAATAATGATAATCTTTTCGTTTGCTCAATCCAATGGCTTTCTGGTAGCGCCAAATAGATTTATTATATCAGTAAATATTGCCCAAAAGGAATTATTGTGTACTTTCTTGTATTTTATTTGAATTCATCCTATAAATAAAATTGTTAATAAATGTATCAAGTTCATATCTTTTGCTAACAATTTTTCTTTTTTTATTTTCTGATTGAAAATGTTTTTTTAATATATCTTCCATACTATGCACATCATAAGGAGGTTTAAGATAGGGCATCAATTCGAATGGATCTTGAGAAAGATCAAAAAATAATTTATTCCTCGAGTTATCATAAATAAACTTTTTATTATCAATCATTATTGAATAAATATAACCTGCTATTCTATCTAATTCTCTCATATTAACATCTTCATTAATATACATTCTGCCATTTCTATTTTTGTACATCTCTGATATTATGTAATTCCTTTTGGCGACACTGTTGTTGGTAATAACCTTGCAGATATTCTTTTGCCTACTCGCAAGAATCATCTTGTAAATCTCAATCTGTGAAACTAACCCTTTATATCTACTTAGTCCTATCGGAGAATCATTTTCATACACAATTAAAGGTATCTTAAGTAACTCATTGAAAACAGAACGTTGATGTGTATAGATATCATGCTCTCCCAGTAACTCCCCGTGATCTGCCACTAAGAAAATACTTGCATTTTTAATAATTTTATTTGCTTTTAAAATTTTTAATATATGCCCTATGGCTTTGTCAATATCTGAAACTGAGTGTTCATACATCTTAATAATACGAGATCTCAAAGATCTATCGATTGCTTTCTTTGCCCCAATGCCCGGTAATAGCGATAGACCAACTAGTTCCATTAGTACTCGACATTCCTCATCACTAATTCCGGATGCTTTATTATATGGGAAATGTGTGTCCATCAGATGAATCCATAAAAATATTCCCTTCTTGCTTAAAGTATTTCTTTCCTGATAAAGAACATTGTGTAGTTTCCTTAGAACATCGTTATATGGTACCTTATTATCCTTGTAGGACTGGTATCTTTTTTTTCTTAATTGGTAAACGCCCTTCATTAGCACAAAATAAAGATAGTTATTAATTGAATAGATAATTAATCTAAACTTTTGATAAAGCTTAAACTTACTTTTGGCCAAATGATTACCTGTATCTCTATTGTTGATAAAGTCCTCGAATATATCAAAACCATTACCATATCCATAATATCTTGAAATTAATGGATTCCCAGCTTGAATACCTACTGTAAAATATCCATTCTTTTTAAATATCCATGGCAAATACTTATCTTTCTCAAATACCCCATAACCCGGATCTTCCAGAGGATATTTACCCATCATGATACTCTTGAAAGCATGGGGTGTGTTAGGTCCATTGGCATAAGCGTTTTCAAAGAGGATCCCCTCTTTTGCCAATTTATCAATATTAGGAGATATATTCTTAGGATACCCATAGCACCCCAGGAAATCCCGACGCAAAGAATCTATGGTTATCAGTATAACATTCCTCTTTGACATTTCACATATACCCCAAATTTTTTAATCTTCTCTTTATTTCTTCTTCTTCCTGTTTATTTATTTCTTGTTCTTTTTCTGGAAGCGCTTTTGACTCTATTTCCACTAATAACATTTCAAATACATAAGAAACAAATTCATCGACCGATTTGAAACCGTAGTCCATTTTAATTCTATCCAATTTTGTATAAATATTATCTGCAAGACTTATCTGAGCCATTTTAACCTCCTTAAGCCCTAATAGACATCAGTCTCTTGCCGAGTAATTTTAATATATATTTGTCTTCATTCTCTAAACGAAATAATATCAAGAGGCCTATGAATAAGCAGAGAAAAAGAGCACCGAATCCCACTGTAAAAAACAGATTGCTGGTATATGGGAAAAAAATCCCAAGTATAATTACCACCAAAGTAGACAATGTACCTGAAGTTAATGGCTTTATGAAACTTCGCTTATACGGATGAATCCTTTCAAAATAGTACACCTCCACCAGCCTGAGGATATTCACAAAACCAATAGAAAAAGCCGTTGCGATAGCCGCCCCAACTATACCATACTTTGGAATCAACAGGTAACTAAAAAATATTGTTAATGCACATAATATACCAGAATTTAGCAAATTCATTTTGGGCCGTCCGGTCATCATCAGCATAAAACCAACAGAACCCACACTGGCATTTATTAACTGACCAAGCACAATAAAATACAAAGCATTTGCCCCCGGGATAAAACTTTTCCCAAATATACTCAGTATAGGCTTTGCAAACAGAACGATTATTAAAAATGCAGCAAAGCTAATTGTAAAAATCCATTTAGTCACTGTCTTAAAAAGACGCTCCAGTGCTTCATGCTCATGCCTTCCGTAAAGATTTGAGATAGTAGGGGCAAAAATAATATTGAAAGAATTCAATGGCAAAATAACCAACAGACCCAGTTTCATTCCAATACCGTATATTCCTACATCTGTTGAAGGCCTGAAATAACCCAGCAGCAAAATAGGAGTTGCGCTTATTGCATAGTTCAAAAGCCCTTCAAAAAAAAGAGGAGTAGAAAACCTTACAATCTCTGATTTCTCAAAAATTGCTACACTCTTTTCTCCAAGGGAAGAACAATTTTTCTTTAGAAAATAGTAAGCTAATAAAAACCCAAAAAAGATAGAAAAAACCGTAGCCCAAAGAAGCCCTAAAAATTTCCAACCAACTAAAAAGAAAATCACGAGCAAGATAAGTCTCGACAACGGCTGCAGCACATTCTTTACCAAAACATTATATTTAATAAGTCTAAGCCCTTGTAGACTTGATAGAAATACGGCCGCCAATGTAGAAAACGGCAATGCAATAATGAGAATTCTCAATGCTAAGGTAAGTCCTGGTTTGTGAAAAATTTTCTGCGATAAAAAAGGCGAAAATCCAAAAATCATAATAGTCAAAAACACACTTGCGATGAGTGTTATTCTTATTGTAAATAGAATACTTCCTTTAATCCTGGCAGAATCATCCTGGCCAGAGTAAAGTGATACATATCTTAAAACACCCTGGTTCAACCCAAGCATTGCTAAAAGTGAACCCAGACCCAATATGGTATTGGCAAGATAAAACACTCCATAGAACTTGGCCCCTACTATTCTCGTTATTAGAATACTAGACAGGTAAGAAATCAAATTGGCAATAAGAATACTCCCCCCCCCAATTCCCGCGTTCTTGGCTATATTGGATAGTTCGGACTTATATATTTCATCTGTAGCTTTTTCTATCTTCTTGGTGCTTTTTAAAGTATCAGTCATATATTTTAGTTTAGCTAATTATTCTTTAATACTTTTCTTTATTTTCCAATACCCTTGACCTCTGCCGATAAAGATTTGGTTCAACAACTCTTGCCATATAAGCTTCATTAAGAAAACCACCAAGAAAACGATTAACATCAGCAGAGTACTGAGCAGGGTCTTCGATCACATTGTTATATCGAATATATAACACATCGATATTGTTCTGTCTTTTTAACCACTCTCCAATTTCTTTTAAATGTTTCTCATATTTTTCAGCCATTTCTTCATCGCTTACATCACTACCCTTCTTACCCAACCGCTCTAACATTTTTGCTTGCGAAGCAAGCATTTCTTGCATGTCCCTTTGCATAAAAATTATCTTGTATTTGTAATCTTTAGGTAAATCATACAAAAGCATTGACACCATTTTCACTGCCTTGCCTTTACATTCAGGCAGCCAGGTTTTGTCTTCTTTAATCTTTTTCACACGCTCATATTCATAATAACCCCGTGGATTGTCTTCATCGGCCTTCCGGATACCATCTGTTACAACTTCCATACCTCCTGCTTCTAACATTTTCATCATCATAGAGGTGCCTGAACGAGGGAGACCTGAAACGATTGTGATAAATTCGTTATTCTTTTTAAATAATTTTGAAAAAAACAGAGCCATATCCTCTCCATAAACTTTAAGTTAAGAACCATCCTGACCTGTGATAAGGGCTTCCTTCATGTAAAATATACCTCTTTACAGATACAATGACTAAAAGACTAAATAAATAAGTATAAAGGATAAAACAAACAAAGAAATATAATGAATTTTTTTAAGCACAGATTCTATCATATTCTATCCCAATCTTATCTGTGCTATCTATGAAATAATCTGTGTTAATCTGTGGTTTTCTTTTTTGCGTTCTTTGCGAGAAATCTCTTTCTCTCTCGCAACGCTCGCAAAGAACGCAACGAAAACAAATAAATTATAAAACTATTTTTTATTGTCATTCCCTCTTTGCGTCCGTCGCGTTCTTCGCGAGAAATCTCTTTCTCTCTCGCAACGAGCGCAAAGAACGCAACGAAAACAAATAAATTATAAAACTATTTTTTATTGTTATTCCCTCTTTGCGTGCGTTGCGTACTTCGCGAGAAATCTCTTTCTCTCTCGCAACGCTCGCAAAGAACGCAACGAAAACAAATAAATTATAAAACTATTTTTTATTGTTATTCCCTCTTTGCGTCCGTCGCGTGCTTCGCGAGAAAACACCTCTCGCAACGAGCGCAAAGAACGCAACGAAAATAAATATAAAAAGCTACTATAATTTATTAACAATCCGAATTATACCATTTCTTAATAGCTTCTCATTAAAATTAACGAGTATTCCAAGCCTTAACCCGGATAATTTCAAATATGTAAGCAATTGCTTCTTGTGGAGATCTAACAGCTTTTCAACCGACTTTAACTCTATTATAACCTTGTTATAAATAACAATATCTACTCGAAAAGCATTATCAAATTTCTTCCCGTCATATAATATAGGCAATATTTTCTGACTTTCAAATGGGATTTTCTCTTTCTCCAATTCATAACAAATTATATTTTCATATACTGATTCAAACAACCCGGGCCCTAATGTTTTATGAACTCTAAAAGCAATATCAAGGAACAATTTCGAAATCTCATTTTCTGTCATCTAAACCTCTATGTATCTCGCAACGAGCGCAAAGAACGCAACGGTATTTACCTTTGTTCATTAATCATATTTCTATAAAAATCGAGCAAAAATCTTCTTTAATGTCACAATGTCATCAAGATTATTTTGCAACACCTCATATACAATCTTTCGATCAATTTCCAGATAATCATGGACAAGCGTGTTTCTAAATCCAATCATTCGAATCCATCGTTCTTTTAATTGTGTATTTATGTATCCGTTACTTTCCATCAATATTGGAATATCCCGATACCAGTTTACCGCACCCAAATTCAAGTCCGCTATAAGGCGATTCCCCACATCGAGCGTGGCTTCAATAGCTAATTGGAGAAATCGTTCACAGCTCCCATATATTTCAGGTTCACTCCTAAATTCCTCAAATGAATAACTTTTCATTCTCTGGAGAATATGTAAATATTCGTCTAATTTATTCAAACGCCTGCGGATTACTTCAGACTTAACCACTTAAAATCCTTTCTTTGTAAGCCTTTCGTTGTACTTCAAGATAAGGGTAAAAATCGAGATACTCCCGCACAATTCGAGAATATAGTTCTCCCCGATCAAAGTCGCTACGCTTGTATATCACTATATTCATCTTTACTGCCTCATACTGTAAAACAATATCAGCTTTTCCAAGGAAAATCAAATCAACATGATCAAATCCTTCTCTAACCAGGTCAGCCAAAATATCCAATTTTTTATCCCAAATTGCTTTGTTTTTTTCAACAATGGCCAAATCCAGATCACTCTCCTGATGGACTTTCCCAGTTGCCATAGAACCAAACAAATAAACGGCTGCAATATCAGGGTAGCGTTTAAAAATCCTGGGTAGAATTTTGATTTCCGGGTTTTTCATTATTTTTCTTTGAAGACGCAGCAAGAGATGATTTCTTCCCCAGCTAAGGGTGCGACGGTTTTTTAATTTTATCTCTCGCAACGAACGCAACGAAAAACAAATCTATAATAAAACTATCCCTGAACATTATTCCTATTCCCTCTTTGCGCGCGTCGCGTGCGTCGCGAGAAACTTTTTCCTCTTTTGTGTCCGTTTCGCATTAATGATCCTTACCTGTATCTGAGTCACTTTAAAATCATCTATCACATGAACACTGATCATATTTTCCCCCCACCTTGATATTTTATAACATCGATCTCATCAGCGTTTAAATCTAATCAAAAGAACCTTATCAATCAAGTATATCCTTTTACGAAACAGTAGTTGACGAAAAATTCTTTTGCAATATACAGGGTCCAACGTTTTCTTGCCCATTTGTACCGGCGCGGAGTACCGCTTGTTTTCTACAATTCTCGAATAGAAGGTATTTTATACATAAGAAGGAACCTCATGAACCTCTAAAGTTGTTAGAAATTCCTTTGCCTTTATCCATTCTGGCTCTGTGTCCTTTAGAAATTCGATTAGTTCTTCTGTAGAAATCGGCGAAACAACTGTCTCTGGATACTCTTTTACATCTGCTAAATAAGTCTCTATTGCATTCTTAAGATTGTTTTCCACTTCAACCAAATCCACCCCCGCACCCAATAACCTTCTTTTTTCAACCGTTTTACAAAGTGAGTACCAACAAAATCACCAGTACTTGCCCCGTAAATTACCACTCTAAAAACTAACTATAAATGTCGCGTCTGTGCCCTATTAGATGAACAGATATTAGTTTTTGCTTTTTATTATGGGTATACAAAATTCTGTAATCCCCAACTCTTAATTTAAAAAAACCCTTAAGCTCACCTTTAAGAGGAACAGGAGTAATTATTTCAAAATTCTCTTTTAGCCAATTGAGTTTCTTTAAAATACGATCAACAATAGATGGATCCAAAGATTCTAAATCATGTATAGCTTCCGGTCTTAATTCTATCTTGTAGCTCATAACTTTTTCAAACCATGTCGTTTAATTCTTTCCAATGGTATTCCTTTTTCACCATCTGCTTGAGATTTAAGCGATCTTTTTAATCTGGCTTTTATATCTTCCCGGAGTTCTAACCCTTCATCAGGATCTTTTAAAATATAAAGAAGTTTTTCCTCAACAAGTTCATCAACAAACTCCTTTATATCATCAAGGGTGAATTTTGAAATGTTTATATTCTTCATTAAATCTTCTCCTTAATTTTTAAGATAATTTGGAACCAACCACCTCCACAATCCTCTTACTCACACCATCATCCCAGAATTCTGGAATTTTTCCTTTTTTACCATCACCACTAATTACTGCTTTACTCTCCTTGAATATTTTATCTGGATTAGTGCCCACTATAACATTAGTACCTTCAGTAACAGTAATCGGCCTTTCTGTATTCTCCCGGATAGTAATACACGGCACTTTAAAAAAAGTAGTCTCTTCCTGAACTCCTCCAGAATCTGTTAAAACAAATCTTGAATTCATTTCCAGACTGAGAAAGTCAAAATAACCCACTGGGTCAGTTATAAATAAACCATTATTATACTTATCGTCTGGGAAATTAAACTCTTTCATCCTCTTTTTAGTTCTGGGATGTGCAGGAAAAACAACTGGAATTTCCTCTGCAATTTTGTGTAAAGTTTTAAAAATTTCCTTAAATGTTTCTTCATTATCAACATTAGAAGGTCTGTGAAGTGTTACAAGTGAATATTCTTTTCTTTTCAATCCCATCTTTTGAAGTATTCTTGAGTCCTGTACCTTTTTACTGGCCATAATAAGTGACTCAATCATTGCGTTCCCGACAAAGTAAATTTTATCCTCTTCAATACCTTCCCTTATCAGATTATCCCTTGCATCTTCACATGTTGTAAAAAGTATATCAGAAATCTGATCGGTCAAAACTCTGTTTATCTCCTCGGGCATTGTTCTGTCAAAACTGCGAAGTCCTGCTTCTACATGGGCTATTTTAATACCAAGTTTAGAAGCTACCAATGCACAGGCCAGGGTAGAGTTTACGTCACCAACAACAAT
>Ga0190360_1000461_pt1 | contig 22993 bp, 31 predicted proteins | sample 48721834_MG_FD_161271 | JGI IMG/M metagenome (GOLD analysis project Ga0190360, IMG submission 161271) | Hydrothermal vent microbial mat bacterial communities from Southern Trench, Guaymas Basin, Mexico - 4872-18-3-4_MG | ecosystem: Environmental > Aquatic > Marine > Hydrothermal vents >... | reverse complement strand
TATTTTGCAGTCAATGCTTCTATATCCTTTTTTATAAAGCGGATTAGGAGGATGATGTATTGCTAAATATCTCCAAACATCCAGCTCAGTAAAATCCAATTTTATTATTTTTTTTGCTTTTTGGATTTTACCAAGAAAAGTCATAAAAACACATCAATATTATTGCTGATTTTATTGTATTTTTCATTATATTAAAAAATCCAGAATAATAAATCTTGAAAGACATCAATAATAACCATTTAATAAAAAGAAAAATACTTTTTTTCAATCTTTCCATTAAAGAAGGCAAATCTGCTAAACAAAATTACTGGTCTAAAGAAAAGAAACCTTTCCCGTACTCCAGATTCATCATTTTTTTAAATTTTTCTTTGTGCTCTTTTTTATATCCGTTCTTGCTTGCAGGATCAATAAAATAAATCATATTTCCCCTAATTCCCCGAATCACTACAAAATGAGTGATGAATTCTTTCCAATTGGTTTCACAGATTACAGGTTTCCCTGTTATTACTTCATTTATAAGTGTTTCAATTTTACAATCTTTGACTATTTCCAGACCATTTTTCTTTTCTTGTTCAAGAACCTCAAAAAAAGAATCAATATATCTCTTCCATATTTTTTCCTCAAGATTCTGGGAAGGAATAAACATCTTAGAAGAAACTTCTAAAAAATATCTAACCTTAAATCCATTTTCTCTCGCAAACCTTATCATTTTTGCTACATTTGCAAATTCGCCATATTCATCTCCTTGCCAATATTTTATCTTTTTGTGTATTTCTAACTCTTTCTCTTTATTAAGGGGGAATTTCTGAGGATTAAAAAAATTGCCTATCATTAGCAAACAAGCTGCGCCGCAGGTTGTAGATAACGTCTGTCTGTAAACTGGAACCTTCAAAACCTTCTGATTTTTTTTATTTCTCATTTTTTTATAATATCTTCACTACCAACTGTGTAGCTTTGTTTTTAAGTAGAATGTCATCTTTCATCAGGTTTAGATTAAAATCCCGAGGATATACAAAAACCTGTAATCTTTTTATTCCAGGCCTCTTTAAACTATTCCATCTGTGTGCAAACAATAACATTTTCTCATAAGCATATGGGGTTCCATATATCAGCAAAGTGCAGTCTTTAGATATTAAACAAGCACTTTTTCTTTTTAAATCTATTATTCCTAAAGCATTTTCTTTAAATCCAAGCCCTTTGATATTTTTTTCTAAAAACAATTCAATACTTTTCTTTTCATATAATGATAAAAATACAAAGAAATCATATCGTTTAGAAGGGGCTACTCCTTTTAAGAGTATTCTTTTTTTACATCCTTTTTGCAGTAAAGAAATTACTTTATTCTCGTTAAATAATTTAGTATGTTCAGTGCAGATAATGAGTTTTTTAGGTAGTTTTCTCCAGCTTCTCCGTAATTCCTGATAGGTTTTTGATCTCATCTCCATAAAACCAGCAGGGGTTATAGAAAAACTAATTAAAACATTTCTTTTCTTTTTGAAAGCTGGTGTAATCTGTGCTCCATTTATCCAGATTGGAGCGACAATTACTCCTTCTTCTTTCAAGTGTTCTATCCAAAGCTTTGGAAAATCTTTTACAGAACATGTAACTATTATGCGGTCATACAAAGAATTTGTTGGCAATTTCTTTGCCCCATTCAAACATTTTACTGATATCTCTTTGTACCCAGCCCTATCAAGATTCAAACGAGCCTTTTTTACAGTATCAGGGTCAATATCAACTGTAAACACTTTTTTCTGGTCCTGTACAATTTCTGCAAGAATCGCAGCATTGTACCCTGTGCCTGTACCAATTTCAAGCACTTTCATACCTTTTTGCAACTTTAAATTTTCTAACATCTGTGCCATTAAAGAGGGCTGGGTTGAAGAACTTATTGGATAAACACCTATCTTCTTTGTAATAATAGAAAAGTCTCCATAGATCTCTTCAAGTTTAACATTATCAATAAAAAGGTGTCTTGGTACCTTTTGGAAAGCCTTTTTAATTTTTTGGCTTTTGATAACCTTTTCTTTTATTAACTGTTTAACTAATTTTTCTCTTAAAATTTCTGCTTTAGATTTCATATCTTTTTTTTATATTACTATACACATAAAGCAAAACAAAAAAATTTCCTCTATATTAAATCTATCAGTTGGCTGGTAATTCTTTTTTGATAAAATAAAATATGAAGTTGTGCAGCGCTTGTTTATTGGGAATAAAGTGCAGATATAACGGTAAAAGTAAATCTAATTACAAGATTTTAAAATTGGCTAAAAAAGAAACTTTAATTCCTGTTTGTCCTGAACAATTGGGTGGACTTCCTACCCCAAGAGAACCTGCAGAAACCACTGGTGACGGTTTGGAAGTGTTAAACGGAAAAGCAAAAGTAGTAACAAAATCAGGAATAGATGTAAGTAAAAAGTTTATAAATGGAGCTAAACAAACTTTGCGTTTGGCAAGAATATTAAATATAAAAGAAGCAATACTCAAGCAAAAAAGCCCATCATGCGGTTGCGGTAAAATATATGATGGAACATTTTCAAATAAATTGATAAAAGGAGATGGAGTAACAGCTGCTTTACTAAAAAAGAATGGAATTAAAGTAATAACAGAGGAAGACTTATAAATTTCTTTAACTGATTAAAATCCTTCTAAATAAATTTTCTTTTTTAACAATCCAAAAACCGCCTTTTAAAAAAGTCAAATCCCGAGATGCAATCTCGAGATAAATATAACCAAAAGAAAAAGAGTGTGAGGAAGTTTTTAATCTTTCTTTTCTTTCAATAAAAACTCGTGGTATTCATCTCCTTTAAAAACACACTTTGTTTCCTCACAAGATAGCTTAGTTTTAATAAACAGTTCAGTTATAGAAGAAATCGAACCTATAAAAACCTGACAGAAAAGCGGATGGACTTTAAAATTCTCTAATCTTATAATCATATATTTTTCTTTCAGATTCACCTCTACAACCTTGATGTTTCCAATTGTAAAAGCCTTCCTCCATGTCTCTAAGTTTTTCTCTAAGGTCTTTGCTGAAGGAGTAAAATACCCTATAAATAAACGAACAATTAAAGGAAATTTAGCCAAACGCCTTCCTATCTCCTGAAACTTTTTATCATCGTAATTAAAAAGTCTTTTTATTGCGAGTAATACAACTGCCTCTAATCCAATGGGATAAAAATCCATTCCTCTTATTTCTTTAAATTTTAAAGGATAACCAGCTTTTGTTATCGCTTCTTCTAATTTTTTCAATCCTTCTTCTCCTTCTTCTTCTAAAATAAATTTCATCTCTCCCTTCAATCCTGCTCCCCTTGCTTCTCCTTTAATCTTCATCAGCTCATCGAACTCCTCCTTTGTGATTAGTTGTTCCATATTTTTATTATATCATTTCTTGCTTCTATAGAGCATATTATTGTGTGATTTTCAAAAATAATCAAAATAGACCTTTTACCACTCCACCAAAAACTCATGATATTCATCTCCTTTAAAAATACACTTTGTCTCTTTAACATTCACTTTTTTCACCCTGCGTGCTATTTCATGAAAACGCTCTAATATACCCTCTAAATAAATACATAAAATAGGATGTGTGTTAAAGTCCATTAATCTGTCTATTACCTTCCCTCTTCCAGCTTTTTCTTGAAATTCTACTGCAACAAATTCGCCAATTGTGAGAAATCTCTTCCATAATACTGTGGCATTCTTGTATAACTTTTCGGGCTCTCTAGCAAGGCCTAAGAAGCCTAAAGATAATCTAAGAATAAAAGAATCTTGAGGAACCTGACGTCCTATTTCTTTGACTTGCTTATCAGAAAAACCCAGAACTTTTTTTATTGCCAACAAAGAAAGAACTCTAAGTTTTACTGGATAAAACTCAAGCGCTTTTACTTCTCTATATCTAAAAGGATATCCAATCTTTTCCATTTCTCTCTCAACCTTCTCCAGCCCCTCTTTTCCCTTATTCTGAAGAATAAATTTAACATCAGCTTTCAAAATCGCACCCCTCACCTCTCCTTCAATCTTTTCTATTTTACCTAACTCCTCTTTTGAAATTATTTCCTCCATATTATTACATTATAACTATATAGCTTAGAATAGTAAAACTAAAAAAGATTAATCCGTCTTCGAAAAATTTCAATAAAAATAGCTGAGATAGGTTTCTCAGCTTTTTGTCTTTTATTTTTTCTCATTGGCATCTCTATTATATATTTCTATATCCAAGTCAGAAAGAGCAAAAAAATCTTTAATCCAGTTAATCAAAGCTTCATTAATATCTATCCCGCTTAATATTTTAACTCCCTTCATTTGTTTCTTTTTTTCTTCAAAATGGTTTATCCATTTAATAGCTGCTTCTTGGAGCTTTCTCTTAGAGTATATTGTTTTTATAAACGCACGCTCGGGAAGAATACCATATATTGATGTTTCACCCAAGTCTCTTAATGTCTTCAATTTATTTTCTTTTTCTACTTCGCTCATTATCATCAACCTGCTTTTTTATCCAATATTCAAATTTTAAAATATTATACTATTTTTCTACATTATCTACCTAAGCTTTATCAATAAAATCTTAGTCCATATTATATATTTAAGGTCCTTTGAATCTATATTGTAACTGAAAACTATTTTAAAAAAGAATCAAATAAAAAATGCTCACTGTTAAAATTGAAGTGAGCTAGAATTAATTAGTTAATTAATTTAGTCAGAGAAAGCAGCGAACGTCTGAAGTAAGCATCCTTTTTTGTCCACTATGTAGCCCAAGAATTCTCCTTTAAGCCAATAATACACACCACTCCAGTATCTTGCTACTATCCGTTTTTTGTTTTTCAGTATTTCGATCTCTTTAGGAAAAATTAAGCAGCCAACCTCTGGAATTATAAGACACTCGTTCCTATAAAATTTCTTTTTCTTCAAAAGCTCTTGGAATTTCCCCAAGTTCCAAAATACTACACCCTCCCAATCGTAATGATAGTGCGGAGGTCTTAATGCAATTCCAATTTTATAAAATCGACTGTACCTTTTCCCATCCACTATTTCTTCTCTATCTATCTCCTCATTTTTTATGTTTCTCTCTACAATATATCCTCTTATTAAATATCTATGAAAATTAAAAGAAAGAATTGATGCTCTTAAAAGCTCTCTCTTTAAAACCCCTTTGTTTCTGAAAGGATTAGAATATAAACCGCTGGAATAATCTTCTTCTGGAATCCCAAACTTAGATGCTAAAAATGAAAGTTCTGACTCGCTCATTATAATACTTTCCATTATCTTCTGAGTTTCCCTAAAATCTTCCCTAAAATCTTCCATCAATTCCTTTTCCATCCTTATCATCCCTTATTTAGTTGTAATGTTCGTAATTTAAAACTAAATTAAAACTATATATTCTGTCAAGTATAAATAAATACAATCTAAGAGTAGAAATTTGGTTTAGCCATTTCTCGCTGAATGACTTTTACAAATGAAGGGAGTTAGAATCTAGCCAGTTTTTTCATTGCTAAATAAGTTAAACTTTTATCTAATATTTCGTTTGGACTAATACCAAGCTTAAATGCTAAATTTAAAATGTTGTTATAAACTTTTTTCTCATCTTCTCTTGTCATACTCTCTATCTCTAAACCATCTCCAATCCCTTTTATTTTATCAAAGTAAAATTTTAGGTTTTTGTACTTATAAACAACTCTGCTCTTTCTAAGCAACAAAAATAATTTAAAACCGATATTTTCTAAAATTTTTTTAATTTGCTTAGAACTATTTAAATCTACTTCGTATTCATTACATAAAGCATGGTTTTTGCCGCTAATTAGCGTTTTGCAGTCAAGCGAAAAAGATTCTTTATTGGTATCGCAATCTCTAACCTCTCTAACTCTCAAAGCAAAACCAAGATTGTCTATCTGCGCCTCTTTATAACTCTTTATACTTTTAGGACAATACCAATAATCTTTAATTTTTAAATTAGAAATTACCTCAGCCCCGAGTTTTTTTACTTCTTGTTCAATTTTTTTCCGATTCTTTAAAAGAATCCTTAGTTCAACTTCGCTTAGTTTTTTCATTTTAAAATTAAAAAACCTTTTTCAAGAATATTGATAAAATAATTATTGTATTTTATCTTTATTCAGAATAAATATAATTTCTTAGCCGGTCAACATTATATATTTATCTTCTTTTCTACTCAATACTCTATAATAAAGATTGCATTCCAATTTTCTTAGATGTTTTTGAATAATTTTATTTTCTAAAAAATAATTAGAGGCTTAAAATATGTTTTATAGGACTTAAATAAAAAAATAAGAGGAAAATCCTCTTCATTCTTTAATAGATTAATTTAAAAAGCTATTTAGATCAAGAATCTGAGAGAATCTCTATTATTTTTTTAGCTAAAAAATCAGCGAGCTTTTTCTTATACATGATTGGAGATTTAATGGCGGGAACTATATCAAAGCTAGGAGACATCTCCCCCAGCTCTACAGTGAGATAACCTTCATGTGTCTCCAGTTCTTTCCGAATAAACTTCGGAAGTTCAGGGGCTATAAGTTCTTTAACTTTGTCTCGCCATTTACTTCCTACGAATAACTCCCCTGATCTTTTACCAGCAATAATTGAGTTTTGAAATCCAAAACTCATTCTAATCCAAGGCATAATTTCTTCGGCAATCTCCTCAAGTGTTTTTGTTTTTCTTAAAATTGACTCCCATACCTTTAAAACTAAAATATCCTTGTTATAGGGATCGGCAGGATAACTTCCACAAGCTCTTCCCTTCCCTAGAGCCCAGATATTTTCTCCTGAACGAACTAGTATCACAGAATCATATTCCGTATAACCTCTCTTGACGCGATGCCAATCACGATCTTCAGCAATCAAAGCAAATTCAGAACCATGAAGAGGTATTGTTTGATAAGAGTATTTCTTTTTGAGCTTCTCATAAGTTATATCTATTATTTCCCAAACCATAAATTCTCCTTTTATTCTCCTTCTAACAATTTGTTTTATCTTCCATTTGACTTTTCTCATTATATTTCTCAATTTTCTTTTCAAAGAACATCATTCCTCCTTCCTATTGATAATTTTTATCTAACAGAATATTTTAAAAAAGTCAAACTAATGCATAAGTCCATAACACTTTAGAAAATCCAAGGTTTAAAATTAAGTACTGTTAGGACTTTGCTTGTTTGAGGAAGATTCTGATTTTGTTTAATAGAAAAAGCGGCAGAACTGCCGCTTTTTAATGTAGCTTCCCCGCCTGAAAAGACTATCTAGGTCTATTTGATGAAAATTAATAAAAATCGGTAAACAACAATTAAAATTGAATAACATATAATCCCTTTTCTTCTATTTCTTTTTTCTGATCAAAATCATCAAGTTCAAACTTCAAAACATATTTTACTTGTCTCTCTATTTTTCTACCGGTATATTCTTTTATATCGGGATTCCATTCTTCTAAAATTAAAGTGTCTCCCTCTTTAATATCAAAATCAGCCAAGCGCAGTTCAAAATTCTTCTTGTCAGATTTTACAAGTTCAAAAAAATTTGGCCAAATTTTCTTTTTTATTATTGCCATAAAAATTTATTCTTCATCTCCCTCAAACAACTGGTATTGCTCTGGTGCTTGACCAATACTTTTAATTACTTGAGGGTATGATTTTTTAAAATCCGGCTCATCAATATTCTTTAACTGAACAATAAACTCCCAATTATCACCATAATCAAACAGAAAAAGCATTTTATCGCCTTTGTTTTTAAATACTTGTTGAATTTTAGTTTTCTTTACGCTTTTAGAATCTACTGATTCTATACTTTGATTTTTTAAATCAGCGAAAAGCTCATATTTTATTTTTGAGTCAACCCATCTCTTTAGATTATCAAAAAATCCAAAGCAATGGTCAAACTCAAACCCAAAAGCATCGACAATCGCTTCCGCAAACTGATACAGGTTTTGATCATCTAAAATAGCAATATCACGCCACACTTCCTTTCTCACTTGACTATGAGGATTATTATGCTCTAAAAGTATCCCAAAGATATAAATCTTGTTTCCTTTTACTGGTTTTTTCTTCTTCATTTTATTGCATCTATAACCAAATATAATTAAAACAATGTTTTTTCTTTAAATTTTTCTATATCTTCTGGTAATAAAAGTCTTGATAGATTAGCATATTTTTGTATCCCCAAAGTCGGTTCTTTTTCTTTATACATATTTCCAATAGGCATAATTCTACCTCTTTTAATCTTAAAACCATCTTTCTTCATGTTGGTAATAAAAATTTTGTTGTCCTCTTACTAATTCTTTACTTTTCTAGCTTCCATCAATATTTCTAAAAACACCAGTATAATATCTCTTTGAAACACACTCTCTTTTATTCCCAACTAAAAAATCAACAAAAGCTTTGAAGTCAAACTTAGTTCCTTTGGGAAAGTTTATTTCTTTATCTTTTAAATAATTGTAGAAATTACTTCCATCTATATAAACAGCAACTCGTTCTTTTTTATTGTCAGAAGCATACATACAATCTAATTATAAACTGATTCTAAATAAAAAACTACCCTTGCCGAAGCAGGGGTAGTGTTCATAGTAATTGGATTATAGCTCTCCTGTATCTATTGTCAAGTTTTTCCTGGGGAAAAATCAAGTTTTCCGAGTTCGAATTGATAATTAAAGGTTCAAACACCTTATTTGAGTAATTTAATTAGTTTAATTAGGGACGTTTCTGAATTATTAATTAATTAATGTCTCTAATTAATCCCTAATTAAATTCTGTTTAAATTACCACTTAAGCAAAAACTCGTGGTATTCATCTCCTTTAAAAACACACTTTGTTTCTTCGCAGGTTACCTCTTTATTAATTACCATCTGAAATATGTTGGAAAAATATCCAATAAGAACCTGGCAGTGGTCTGGAAAATAAGAAAAATTATCAATCCTTAAAATTACATATCTTTTTTCCTTATTGAATTCTACTACCTTACATTCTCCAATTGTATAATAAGACCTCCACATCCTTGGAGCTTGACTGACGAACATCTCGGGGGAAACGAAATACTTCATAAAAACTCTAATAACCGGATGAAGTTTAGAGCCAAATCTTCCCATTTCTTGAAACTTTTTGTTATCAAAATTAAAAAGATTCTTAATGGCTAATAAAGTAATACCTTTCATTCCTATAGGATAAAAATTCATTGGTTTCAGTTGATTGTATCTTATTGGATAGCCAACCCTTGCTATCTCCTCCTCCAGCTTCTTCAGTCCCTTCTCCCCTTCTTTCTCAAGAATAAATTCGAGGTCACCTTTAATCGCGACTCCCCTTACCCTTCCTTTTATCTCCATCATCTTTTGAGCAATTTCTTTTGTAAGCTTTTCTGCCACGGCTTTTTAATATTATTTACTCCTTGTTATCAATATTATATTACTATTTTCGTACAAAATAAACAAAAAATCAAAAAACAGAGACAAAAATGCCAAAAAAAATGGAGTCAAGTCTGTTTTTTTTATATCTCTGTTCCCCTCTTTTCTCATTTTTAGTTCCCTCATTTAACACAAAACGCCTCTAAGGCAATTTTTTCATTCGTAAAAGTTCGATTCTGATCGCCATGCGACGATAGTTTATCGAACTTTTCCAAAAATAAGATGGAAATCGGTCTCTCGAACCAAGCTCAAGCTGGCTCCGCGGGCAGGACGTAACTCAAACTTGGTTCTGGGAGAGGTTTCCAGCAATTGAACCAATTAAAGTGTTGTCCTGACAACGGTAAATCCATTGTCTTCCAAAAATTATCTCTACCCCACCCCGCTACTCACTATTTTTTAGACCCCAAGGAAGGATGCTCAGTCAATTTTCTTAATTTAAATAACGATGTATAGTCACCACGCAAAAAATGGATTTTGACAAAGAAAAATTGCCCATCACTGGGCTTATTTCTCTAAAATAAATTAAATTTAAGACAAGAAAATCAATAATCCAACTTTATTCCTAATTTTTCAGCTATCTGTCTTATCCATTTTTCGTGGCGGTCAACTTTTCGAGATAACATAAACCATTTCTTGGAAATAGGTATCAGCTCTTTTTGCATAAGCATCAACTGATGCCTGAAGGTTAGAAAAATCTTTCCTCAGCTCCTCTAAGTCTTTTTTTGTAGCAACCTCCTCTCTAGTAGCGAAGACTTCTATAAGTTTTTTTATATCTTCATCAGTAAGCATATTCTATTTTCATTATATTCTATCTTGCTCCGCTGGCTGGACGCTGTTAGAACCTGTTTAATATTACCATTTTACTAAAAATTCGTGGTATTCATCTCCACGGTGAACACATTTTAACTCTTGACAGGAAGGATTTCCTGTGACAACCATTCTTACAATAGTGGCAAAGTATCCTTCCATCCCCTTGCAATAGAAAGGATGGAGACTGAAATTTTCAATTCTGAGAATAATAAATTTTTTTTTCTTGTCTACCCGCACTACTTTCAATTTTCCCTTAGTATAGTATTTTCTCCACATAGCGGACGCTCCACGGACTATCATTTCAAGAGAACCGAAGTACTTAATGAAAATTCTAACAACCCACGGCATCGTGGCGCTTAACACTCCCAATTGCCAGAAGTCTTCATCTGTGTATCCGAATAGTCTTTGACAGACTACCATAAGTAGGGGTTCCAGCCCGGAAGGGTAAAACTTCGTTACTTTGAGTTCTTTATATTTTAAAGGATATCCTAATTTCTCCAGCGTATCTTCTAATTTCTTTAATCCCTCATCTCCCTTTTTCGAAATTACGTATTCAAAATCGGCTTTAAAGGCCATACCCTTTGTTTCTCCCTCAATGCTCATTAATTCATTAAATTCTTCTTTTGAGATTATTTGTTCCATTTTTCTATTATACCTAAAACCCGAGCTCTTGGCTAAGGCTTCAAATGCTCCGGCGGTAGGATTCCTCTCAGCTATGTTCGAGGTAAACTTCTCATCCTCCCAGTAGATCTTCAGCAAAACCAGTGCAAATATTAATTCCAAGCTTTCCCTCCATTAACATTTGCTTCTTTACTCTACTCCATTTTTTAATTTGTTTTTCCCGTCTTACTGCTTCAGTTTTACTTTCATATCTTTCACAATGAACCAATTTAAAATTAGAAAACTTTTTCGTAAAAAAAGACTTCTTTTCCTGATGAAATAGAAGTCTCTTTCTGATGTCTTTGGTAATACCAATATAAAAAGTTTTCTGATCGCAAAGAAGCAAATAAACAAACCACATAATAAAGATATTAAGATATTTTGAGTTTGGCTTGCACTGAGCTTGCTGAAGTGCTCCGCTGGTGGGACGCTGTTAGAACCTGTTTGATAGAGAGCACTTAGCTTTATCTCAATAAAAATAGGTAAATCTACTAATTCACTACACAGTTAAAAGCCAAAAAACCATGAATTCCCATAATAATTGCCAATACCGCAAACCATTTCCCTCTTAGATGAGTTTTCTTTATATGAAGCAAGGCAATAATTCCCGATAAAGAAGCAACTGCCAAGCTATAACGTATCGTTAAACAGCTAAAACCGATGTCCTGGAGGTGATAAACATATCGGTCAATGCTCGTGGGCAACCACAGGATTATTGCAAGAAAGAAACTAAAAATAGCAAGAAAGCTTGTATGGTTAACTAGGTTTTTTATATCTCCGATCATAATTTATTCTAACATAAAAATCGCCATTTTGCCGATTCTCTATACAATCGCATACAACCGTATACAAATACATCCCTACTCGCCAGCTGGACGCTGTTAGAACCTGCTTAATGTGGAAATAGAACTTCGGCAAAACACCAGAGCAATATCAAAAAACCAATCGCCGTAGATAAAAATACAAGAACAGAATAATCTTTTTCCCTTGTAATGCCGATAATGCCGATAAAAAAAGCCGCGATTCCGCAAACAAATCCAGCCAACATCGGCAAGGCTACTCCGGGCCTCACAATAATATCGTGTGGTATTGTTTTTCCGGCTGGGACAGATTCATAAAAACCTACAAATGACACACCGATATAAAAAAATATTGGCGTGGCAATAATTAATATAACTGAACATTTGCCCAAAAAAGTTTTTGGAAGGATTTTAATCATCGTTTTGTTTCCTTTTGATAGTCAAAATAGGAATAAATGATTGTGTAAAAAGTAAATAAAAGCGCTGGAACGAGAATAAAATAGAAAACATAATTGGGGAAAAATATCCCTAAAAAAGCAATTAAACCTGCGATTTTAAACAGCTTTCCGCCGATTTTGTGGGTTCTTTCCCATACTTTCTCGTTGCTCAAGGTCCAAGGAGTTCTAATGCCGATAAACCAGTTCCTTTTGGCGTTTTCGATTAAAATCCCACAGTAGTAAAAAAGTATATCAAGAGCCGGCACCATCATTCGCCCCATATCGAATCTTTTGCCAAAATTCCAGGCAATGCTTAAAAGATAAATATAAAACAGAAAAACCATTATAAGAACTATAAAACCGTCAAAGTATTTTCTAAATTTTGCGATATTCTCTTTTAATGGATCTATCTTAGGAATCAATATAAAGAGTAAAAACAAGCCGAGAAGAATAATCGGCATTAAAAATAAACCCCAAAACTTTGACATATAACCGTCTGCTTCTCCTTTAATGTTCCAATGGGAAGCCATTTTGTCCGGCATTTGAGGATAAAAATATATCCCAAGGCCAAAAGATATTAATATAAGGATTATAATTACTAAATAGCTTTTTTTCATATTTTATTTGTAAGAATTGCCGCGTTATTTACAGTTCTTCCTTTATTCCTTCCCCCTTCTCTTCCTCTTTGAGGGGAAAGATTAAGAGAGGGATTAATTGCTTGAATTTCTTACAATCACTATATCATAATTTCGCCATAAAAAACTACCCTTGCCGAAGCAGGGGTAGTGTTCATAGTAATTGTATTATAGCTCTCCTGTATTTGTTGTCAAGTTTTTCTTGTGGAAAAATTAACTTTCCAAATTCAAACTAACAATTAAAAGTTCGAGCATCTTATTCGGGGCATTTGAATTTGAACGTTGCTCCGCCAACTGGACGCTGTTAGAACCTGTTTAATGGATTCAGTACAGTAATTAAGAAAGGGAATCGACCATCTTTAGCTCTACCCCATCCTGCTGTTCACTATTCTGTTAGTTAACTGTATCCATCCTTCCTCCTTGCTTTTTATTATCAATTGATTATATCTTTCTTCGCCTTCTTTATCAAAAATCCATTTTCTTCCTTCTTTTAATAAAGAGTTAATCTCTTCAACTGAAAGTCCAGAACTCCTAATTCTACCCAATATATTATTCAAATGAATTGGCTTCTGTCCCCATCTATGTCCAGTTAAATATGCAGATAAGGATTTATCTATGTATTTGATACTGTATTCTTTTGGCGATGGTAATCTCGGCATATTAGTAATAAATATCACATTTTTTATCTTTTGACAAATAAGACAAATAGATTGTCCAGCGATGGACTTTTTTATTTTAGCACAGCTAACTACATGCTGATAGAACCTGTTTAATGGATTCTATATAAGAATTGCTCTCTATTTAATCTCGTTCAAATGACTTATTAATTTTATATTTAATCCCTTTCTTCTAAGGCGATTGAAAAATTTTCTGTATAAAGGGTGAAAACGAGGAGATCTATAATTTCCGTAAAAATAAACTTCGTTATAATTTTTCAACTTGGAAAATGTATGATCCACTAAGTTTTTAAACTCCCTATCTGTCACTTCGTTGGGAGATTTCTCATACCATTTATGTTTTTGATCAGGAAACCAAATTCCGTACTTGTCAGAAAATATCGCCCATTTTACCTTATGTGTTTTGCATCTTTTAATAAATCGCTGAATTCTTATGCTGGTATAAAACTTATCTGGGGTAACCTTTATATTCTTCTCCCTTACGCTGAAATTTTTTTTGTAACTACAATGGGTAAAATAAATTCTCATAGAAATTTTAGCAAAATAAGGTATATCAAACGGTCTCTGGTAATTTAATGTTAAGTAATTTAGAACAAACTTTAGAAAGAGGACATTTTTCACATTTAGGATTTCTGGGATGACAATATTTCCTACCAATTACCCAGCAGGGATTGTCTAATATTCCAGGATATTCTGGGTTAAGTTTTCTTGCGGTTTTAACCATTGAGTCAACAGTATCTTTTTCAACTAAGCCAGTCCTAAGAAAAACTCTACGGATGTGAATATCATAGGAAATATCAATACCCCTTTTGTCTTTTACTTCTATCCCAAAATCTCTTACTAAGATATTAGTAGCCATTGAGGCTTTCTTCTGACCGATACCATCGAACTCTTCAAATCTTCTATGTAAGTCATCGGATCTGGGATTATCATTCCAAACATTCTCTGCCCTGCCATCATATTTATCAACAAGCAGCTGGCAGGCTTTTTTGATTCTAAGAGCCATAGTTTTGGGAAATCTGTGCAATTTAGGTTTCTGATTAAAAACTTTGATGATTTCTTCGTCACTCATCTTTGCTATTTTATAAACATCTAAGTGCCCGATTCTTTGTTTTAACAAAAATGGAATCTCCCAAACTCTCTCTGCTCTCATGCTTTGATCTAAAATAACCGCAAAAAGATAAGCTAAAGGGTTATCCCAAATTAATTTATCCGCTTTTACATTAGGGGTGAAGTATTTTTCTTTCCTGACATTCAGCTTTCCAAACTTTTCTCCAAATTCAATTAAAGCATCTTTAATTTCTTGCTTATTGGTCTCCGTCATTTTTTGTAATTAATAATTATTTTAGTCATTTCACTATTTTTATTAATAAAACTTAAGGGTATCTAACTTCAAAGCGCTTTCAATCCGATTATAATAATAAGCATTAACCTGAAATCCAGGTCTTTTGATTATCCACTTATGATCAAACATTGTCTTCGGATATTGACTATCAAGAGAGCCAAATATGCCCCTTGATCGGTATTCAAACTTAGGAACATCAAAATCCGATGCCAGGCTATTAAAGTCATTTTCTTTCAAAACGACGACAAGAAGCCGATAGTATTTATAAAAATCATCGTTGCTGTCTGCGTCTGGAAGCGCTCTATATTCACTTAACAAACTGCAGAGGGTCTTGTGTATCTTCTCAAATAGATTTTTAAGTGACTCGTTGGGGCGAATTTTATATTCGTAAAGAGTAATAAGATAGAGGGAAATAAGTATATGAAGATGGTCATTCTCGAATAAATACCTGTCGGCTTTTGCTTTTGCTAAATCACAAAGAACTGTGTATCCTTCAATGATAATCTTGCTACTTTTTTCAACCAAATCTTTATCAAGCAATGGATGCTTCTTATAAAACAAAATATGATCCTTTGCCATGCTTTCATTCAAATATGATAGCAAATTCAATATGATACGGTATAGATTTTCAATAGCCTGATTGGAGAAATACCAATCTTTATGGAGTGCAAGCAGCTCAAGAGCTCTTTTTATACTTTGTATGTTAGCCCTAACACATTCGAGGTTCATCTCAAGTGCAAATTTATCTAATTCAGTATTGAAAATTCCGTATTCAGAAATCCGAGAAAGATTTAATCCTTTAAACGGTTCTATAATCCATCCTATAAAGGGTGAAAGAATCATATTGTCAAAAGTCGTCCTTTTCTTTTTTAGAAAAATTTCAAGAAGGTTATTTATACTTTTATTAATGTCTCTATAGGGAAAATTATGGGGATCCTTACTCCCAGATGATCTAAATGATACGCCAGCAGTATAAATTCTCATAATGGCGTAATTTGCACTTCCAGATACATTCTTAATCTCATGCTGCTCAGCAACAATACTAATCTTTTCTAGGTCTTGCACAATAGATGCTGCTTGATAATCGTAACCCTCTTTCATTAGTTGAATCCCAATATCAGCTAATGCCTCACACGCCCTACCAGGGGCATACGAATCCATCTCTAACAAATTTATTACACATAAATCTTTCAATCCCTGAACTGGATAAGTGACGAGGGAATTAAAATTATCTTGTAGTCGCCTCATCCCTTTTATATTGACAACCGCCGCTTGAATGCCAACCTGGCGCCAGCAATTAACGATAAAGGGATGTAGACGTATTTTTAATTCGTTGCTAGCCGCTTGAGTTATCAATTTATATTCCGTGTATAGAAAATAAAGTAGCGGATCATCGTCACTATAATATTGCCTCCTTGAATATAGATAATGAACAACAATAGACATCATCGTCTGGATTGCATTTTTTGCCTGCTCAAGATCAAGATCTTTTATTGCTTTAATAGCTATTTCCCTAATCGGCAAGAGGTGTGCTTGGATATAGTTTGTTATTCTATCATCTACTTTAAATAAACAAATATTTAACTGTTTATTTAAATCTTCGTGACTCTTAAATGTTTTTTTAGTCATCTTTTCACATGCCTTGCGATATCGAGGCATCATCTTTCTAAATGTTCTCACTATCTCTTTGTGAGATGGTAAGAGAATACTATTGTATGGGTCTGAAAGTTTAATAATGTGCAAAACCAATAAACCAAGCAAAATAATCAAAACAACAAACAGCATGATTGCCGAAATGGCAATCAATTGTGTTGAACCAACAAGTAGAAAAATAACGTCGTAAATTAGTGTAAATACTGAAAAAAGAAAAACAGAAATAAGAACCCAGTCTTTCTTTAGATATTTCAAAAATTTAGGAGAATATTTGGTCGCAATTTGATTTAAAGGAATCAATATTAATGAAAAAAATATAGCAATTATTGTACCAATGGTAGAAGTAAGAACGCTAAATAAATTCTGATAATCATTGGATAATTCAGACTTCAAACCAACTATTGTTAAAGAATAAATAATGATTGAGAAAACAAAGAGTAATGCAATTAGGACTCCTTTCAAAAAAATCGGCGAAATTGTTTTTCTAAAGAGAAAAACAAATTGCCGATGAATATTCAGCAACCAAAAAATAATATCCTTTATTTTTTTTAAATTCTGTTTCGCAAGAGTTTTTATTCTTTTTACCAAATTTAAGTAGTTCATCTTACTTTCACAAAACAAATTAGCCCCAAATTCCTGATGGAACTAATTTTGATGTTGTAACTTATTTAGTAAGCTTCCTTGTAATCTTTTTGGAATCTTTATCTCTAATCGTTCTAATCTGACCCAAATACATAGATACATAACAGCCGTTTATCTTGGTTTCCTTGGCTCGGCTAAGATTTTTCTTTGTGATTTCAATATATTGAGGATCGATATCAATGCCGATATAATTTCTACCCAATTTTTTAGCGGCAACAGCTGTTGTGCCTGTGCCGATAAAAGGGTCCAAAACAATATCGCCCTCATCGGTAACCATTAAGATTAATCTTTCAAGTAAAGGAACAGGAAGTTGGCAGGGATGCTCATCTCGTCTCTTTTTGTGTCTAATTCTATAAATATCTGTCCAAACATCGGAAAGGAGGGGTCCAAAAGAATGCATTTGATCCTTCTTGCCCCCGTAGTCTTTGAGAAAACCACCGCAAAGTCGGCAACGTTCGTGGGGCATTCTTACATCATAAAACTTAAAATCTTTATATGATTTAGATTTTGTATAATACAAAATACCATAATGATTAGGTAGCAATGTTTTGCCCAGCGGTGCTGAAGCAGCATCCCAGGCAATCCAATGTCTAAAACAAGCAATTTTATTTAAGTGCTCGGCGAAATGAGTTAACCAATATGGAATGTTATGAACAAAGATGGCTCCGCTTGGCTTTGTAACTCTATACATCTCGTCAAGCCATTGTTTACACCAATTGAGATAATCTTGCTTTGCTTTCGAATCATTATAGTTATTATATTTTTTCTTCAAATTAAAAGGTGGGTCAGCGAAAGTCATATCTATCGAATCATTCGGAATATCCTTCATAATCTCCAAACAGTCACCTAAAATAATTTTATTTAGAAATGTTTTGATATCTTTTGCCATAAGCGATTAGAATAGTTCCGATAATAATGATTTAAATCTGTTTAGCTCCTCTTTATGAAAAGTAAATACATCGTCATAAGCACCCACCATTCTTTTAAGGTCGTTCTTCCTCACATACCAACCAATACCATCAATGAAGCCGACGAATAAGGTATTCGGATAGTGTTTTTTAATAAGTTTAGCAATATTGATTTCGGTCTTGGCCTTATCGCCTTGTCCTGAAGAAGTAGTCACAACATAAGAAGATTCCATTATCAACTTCGGGCTATCTTGATTGGGAATAATAAAGTCCATAGTTCTTTTCTCTTTGTCTAAAACACCCACAAGCCGTTTTAAGTCTCCTTTAGTATAAGGAATATCTAATTCCTCTAAAATATTTTCGATCAAAACCTCGGGGTTATTTTCTTTCTTGCCAGCGTATGATCCTTTTTCTTTATAACGCACCAAAGTATCTATTAAGGATTCAATTTTGAATTCCATTTTCTCAACGCTCAATTTTTTTAACTCAAAGAGTGGCAATGCTTGAGTAAGTACAGGTAATGTTGAGCCCTCAAAAAATATATTGACTATGCCTTCAGCAAAATATCGATTCGTCTTTACAAGTTTACTTATTTTTGTATCACTCCATTCGCTAACGCCTCCTTCTTTTATGTCCTCTTGAATACCCCATTTATTTCTCAAAGTTAGCCTATTTAATTCCCTGTCATCAATAACCCTAATTAAAGTTGTCAATCTTTTTAAATACTCATTTGAAATACCTGTTAAAGCCAATAGTGCTCTTAGTCCGTTTTCTTTATTTTGAATAAGATCAATAAAAAATTCTTTCTTTAAGCCTTGATTTGCTATTTTGTTTTTCAAAACTAATAACGTTTCTTTTATGGAAGAAATGTATCCTTCGTATTTTTCTTCAAAATCTCTATCATAAAGATAGAAAGTATTCTTCTGAATGACTCTTTTAAATTTTGCTTCTGTTGTTGGCTTCATGGTTTCGATTTATTTAGTATTTTCAAAAAATAAAATATATTCATTTTGCATCGTATTACTAAGACCTTTAATTGGTTTTAACATCTCGCCTTCAAATTTTAATCCTTGATTAATAGCCAGTTCTTTTATCTTATTCTCAAGGTTAACGCCTTTTGTTTGAATTTCATTGGTTCCAATAACAATAATGATTTTACTTCCTTGTTTTGCTACTCGGCTCATTTCTGCTAACGCTTTACTACAACCTTCAAAATATAGTTGTAACTTTTCGTTTAACCCACGTCCCTGCAACCCTAACATATCCTTTTTTAAATCACGAACATCGTAGCCCAAATAACGCAACTGTGGATTATCGTTTTCAGCATAATCAATAGCAAAAGAGTAAGGTGGAGAGGTAATAACCCCGTCAACGCTATCATTCTCTAATGGCAAATTAGTGACATCTCCTTGAATGATTTTACTTTTGCCTATTTTCAAACCCAATTCCTTTCTGGCTTTTTGAAAATTATTTATGGTTGCAACATACCTATTTAAAACTACAGGAAAAAGAACCTCTAATGACTTACTGCTTCTTCTGGCAAAACCCATAGCATCTAAAAAGGCAAGTAGAATTATTTCGTAGTAGGGTTTATCTTTGTCATTTGAATTACTCAAAAAGTAAACAGGAGCTTTTTCTTTATTAAGTTTCTGGAATAGTTCCTTGCTATTGCTTGCGATGGCAGTTAATTTGTCTGGGTTAAGATCAAGAGAAAATGTTTTAACTCGCCCCATTAAGCAACAAAATGGGCTAATATCTATGCCAATAGAATCTATGCCTAACAAGTTTGCTTCAACACAAAGGGTGCCACTGCCCGCCATTGGATCAAGAACCACATCGCCTTTTTCTATGCCAGCAATACTGAGTAATGTCCTAATCATCTGAGGATGAAATTTGCCCCTATATGGAAATAAACTATGAGTAGCGTAACCCGTTGAGTATTTACCGTTTAGGAAAAACGCCTTTGTCCTCAAAGAACTATTTTTGTATATTTCTTCTAAATTTTGAAGATTACAGGTTTGATAATGCAAAGTTGGCTTGCCATTAACACTTTTGAAATAAGCACTCCTCTTAATCAATTCGGCTTCGCTCAGATTTTTATACTCCCAAAGAGCAAAATTTAATTCAAAAATTTCATCTGTGCCATCAATCAACTCGTAATTATTCGGGAACAACTTATCTAATATTGATGGAAGTTTTAACATAATAAATAAAATTAACCACCTCGTTTCTTCTTGCTGTTAGAATTTCGCTTAATAAAATCCTCTAACGCTTTCTCGGACACTCGCCAATAACCAACTTTAATCGCTTTCAAGCGACCAGCTTCAATGTAACGAAGCACAGAGCGTTCGCTTACTCTTAAATATTTGGCAACCTCTTTTATGGTTAAAAGTTTGTCTTTCATAATCTTTAATTTAGTATAAACCTATTAAATTTTATTGTCAAAAGTGACAAAATCTGTCAGAATAGAAATATAAATGAAAATTACCATGAACAAAGAAGAGAAAGAAAAAACAATAAGAGTCCTTGATCTTATTCTGGGATTGATTAATTATTTGGAGCTGGATAAAAAATTAGAAAGAAAATACTTTATAGAACCTCGATTTCCAAATAAAAAAGTACTCAAAAAGATAGAAAAAGCGTTAGATGAAAAATTCATTTTTGACATCCCAGAAATGCCCCTGACACTCCCCCTAAGAAGATTGATGGCACAAAGCAAGCTTCATAAAGATGAGCTAATCAAAGTTTTAAATAACTTAAAAGACAATGAAGTAATTACTGCCATGGACATATCAGAATTGCAAAAACCTAAGGGGGTAGGATTTGATGCAAAACTTCCAATCGATGTTAATAAAGAAAAACTTATTCAATACAAAAACAATTTGTCAAAAGGAATAATTATTCGAAAAAAAGAAAAAATCAAACACATCGCAATAGATGAAAAATCTTATTCTTTAATAATAAATGGGCAAGATTATGTATCATTCAGGTCAAAGAGAAATAAAAAAGATTTAGAAGCAGAAACAAAGCAGTTTAGAGTTCTATTTCATTTGTGGGAATTTAGAAAAGAGATAAAGAACGGGAGAATAAACCAAAAATTGCCTTCGGATTTTGTATCTCTCTCTAATGTCGCAACTGGAGCAAGCTGCACAGAAGAAGCAGCACGGCAACATATAAAAAGATTAAAAACGAGGTTCAAAAAAGAAGGACTTCCAATAGATATTAAAGCAAGTGGAACTGGATTGTATCAATTAGTAGTAGAATTAGAATAATTTAAATAGGTCTATTTTAGGACTATTTATTGGTCACCTCTTCAGAGGTGATTTTTTTGTTTTCTTTTATCCTTCTTTGCTATTTGGTCAAATAGTCAAAAATGACCAAATTTAAGCGTCAATTCGAGTATTAAAATTAAAACAAAAGATAAAAAATTAAAATTGATTTTTATGACTAATGAATTAACAAAACAAAATAATCCCTATTTCGAAAGTTCGGATTTGTCACTCTGCTCTGCCCTTTGTTGTCATGGTTACGAGATAGAAAAAATAATAAAAAATAATTCCCAGAAAGCCATTTTTTTAATTAGAAAGGATGGAAAATTGGAAGGTCTAATCAAAAAGTTTTGGGCTCATCAACTCAAAGTAGATGCTTTGAGTTATTTTAATTTCTTAAAAGAAATTAAATCGAGAATTTACAACCTTCACTGATTTTATGATTTCTCAAAAGTCGTTGGAAAAATTCAAGGAATTGTATAAAGAACGGTTCAAAGAAAAATTGAGCGATGACGAAGCGTTGAGAAAAGCAACACGACTTTTGAATCTTTATCGAACAGTTTATGGCTCGTCTCTCTGTGGCTCAACTGAAAATAGTCAATCAAATAAAATGACAATTAATCGAGATGAAAATTATTATGAACCAGAAACTTAAAGATTTTGTTATTATCCCCCGAAAAATAAAAAATGATTTCTCTGACGGAAAGTTAACCAAGAATGAATACGATGTTCTTGTTTGGATTTGGTTCAACACTAATCCTTATAATGGCTCTTATTTAACAAGCTACGAAGGATTAAGGCAGGATTTACGCAAAACTATTACTTATGATAATTGCAGAAAAATAATCTCGTCTCTACGCAAAGCACAATACATTTACTTCTCAAATCACAGAGGAAGAAAGGGTTCGTTCCAAATCTATCCTATTGGTTTTCTACTCACTAATGGGCAAATTCAAACTTTAGAGTATTTAAAAAACAAAGGAATTATCACAAGCCAATCACAACCTAAAGAACAACAAGGAGTTAAACCAGAGAACAGCTCAATAGACGCTCATCACAACTTTAAAAAGCAAAAAGACGCCATAATAAAGCAGTTTTCAATGAATAACCCAAACCTGCAAATCACAACTTCCTATAACGATAATGAGAATAAAAATGATAAAGAATCGATTATAAATAAAGCTTATAAAAAAATCGATGTTAAGACCTTCTTGCCTCATAATTATGAAGAATAAAAATGCTGGGAAATAGCAAAATCGCTGGGGGAAACAGATATAAGATTCATTCTAAGCTGTTTAAGAAAATACAAAATTAATCATATAGAAAGAGTCTGGGAAATTTTCAAAGAAATACCAAAAGACAAAATCCAAAATCCTCGAAAATATTTCAATAAATTAATTAAGAATTTAGCCCAAGAAAAAGATAGAGTCTCCTAAATTCACCCAAAATGACGCAAAATTTGGACTTGTGTAGGGCTTTCAGGCAACAAGTAAACATATTACACCTTTATGAAACAAAATAAAATTACAACAGCAAAAATGCCAGGAGAAACCGAACAGCAATACATGGCTTGGCTTTTGTATTGCGAGGCAGGGAGCATTCCAAGAATGATAAGAGCATGGGAGCAAGTGCGACAAGGTATCGGGGAAACATCGGGGATTTGGAGAGAGAAACTGCAGAAATTAGGAAAACTGCCCGCCGAAAGAAATATAGAAAAATGGTCTTCAAAATACAAGTGGGTTGAAAGAAAAGAGTTAAAGCTGACA
>Ga0190360_1000460_pt1 | contig 23108 bp, 18 predicted proteins | sample 48721834_MG_FD_161271 | JGI IMG/M metagenome (GOLD analysis project Ga0190360, IMG submission 161271) | Hydrothermal vent microbial mat bacterial communities from Southern Trench, Guaymas Basin, Mexico - 4872-18-3-4_MG | ecosystem: Environmental > Aquatic > Marine > Hydrothermal vents >... | reverse complement strand
AATCATGTCCCAAAATTGCCCCAATTTGGCCAATTTGTAAAACCCCTTGATCCCATAACCCATGTGATGGATCTGCATCCCAGCACCCCCTACTCAGAGTGCCAAAGGTTTCTGAACTTATGCAGGGCAGGAAGCGGCACGTATTCCCCTCAAACGACCTTAGGGCCCTTCCAGTGTGTTAGCTTCATTGACAGACATTTCAGGATATGTGAAAAAGGGGTACCATGAAGGTGGATGTGCATCTTCACGTCCTCGGAAACGGCACCAATTTGAGCGCCATCGATCAGGACGTCTACTTCAACGTAAAGGATAACCAGCACTGGTTCACGAGGATCCTCTACAACGTGATCGAGGAGGACCTCAAGCGAATGGAGGCAGACCTCGATCGAGATGGAAAGATATCCACCGATGAGTACTTCGAGTTGATATACAGGTTCGTTACCTCCTCGGAGGAGATAGAGGGCGTGGTCTTGCTCGCCCTCGATGCTCTCTACAGCCCTGAGACGGGGGAGTTGGACGAGAAGAGGACCGACCTCTGGATCTCCAACCGCTTCTTGGATCGCAAGGTAAGGGAACTGAACGAACGGCTGAGGGGGGAATCCGATCCCAAAAAGAGGAGGAAGAGGTCTTTTTGGGGGCCTCGGTGAGTCCGAACAGGAGGGATTGGGAGGCGGAGCTGGAGTACGTCCTCACCCAGACGGAGGCCGTCCTCATTAAATGGATACCCTCGGTACAGCACATAGACATCAGGGATGAGCGCCACAAGGAGTTCTACAGGGCCCTTGCAGCGCACCACATGCCCCTCCTCTGCCATGTGGGGCCTGAATACTCCTTCCCGGAGGGGATCCGTCGGAGGGAGTTAGACGACTTCAGATTCCTTCGGAAACCCCTCGAGTACGGGGTCAGGGTCATCGCTGCCTACTGTGCCGCCCCTGTCTTCCCACCCTTTGAGAAGGACGAGATGAAGGAGCTCTACGCCTTAATGAAGGATGCGAATGGAGGTGGAGAAGTGCGACTACTGGCGGACACCTCCGCCCTCTCCCTCTCAACCAGGGTCCCCTTGATACCGGAGGTACTTGAGACCTTTCCCCCTGAGTGGCTCCTTCACGGTTCCGACTTTCCCATCCCCATCGACGGATGGCCCCATCTGCCCTGGGTGACTCACAGCGTGACCCCGAGGGAGTACATCCGGATATGCAGGACGAAGAACCCCCTGGACAGGGACGTGAGGATTAAGCGGGCCCACGGCTTTGCAGATACCATACTGGAGAATGCCGTTTACGCTCATCGGCCCCCCATGACGATGAGGAGCCGATAGATGGAGGGCTCCGGTATTTCTTCTCCCCCTCCAGAGTTGGACCTCCTCTACTTCCCAGCCCCGCTGCAGCAACGCATCCTTCAGCAACCCGGGGCCCTCATCCCGATGGTGGATGAGGACCAAGGCCTTCTTGTCCGATGGGTTGTGGGCGTGCGAGCTCAAGGGCCCTCCCGGAAGCGGTACCCCACCCCTCTTACGGTCTCGATGAAGTTACGTCCCCCTCCTTCGATCTTCGCCCGCAGTCGCCTGATGTGCACATCGACGGTCCGTTCGCCTCCGTAGTAGTCGTATCCCCAGATCTTGTTGAGCAGCGCCTCACGGGTAAAGACCCGGCCCCGGTTGGCGGCGAGGAACTTCAAGAGCTCGTACTCCTTGAAGGTGAGGGGGAGGAGTTCCCCATCGAGGGTCACCTTCCTCCTCGTAAGGTCTATCACCAGGTCGCCACAACGGATGACCTTCCTCCCCTCGACGGAGTAAGTTCGCTGCAAGACCTTCTCTATCCTGATCGTCATCTCCTGCAGGTCATAGGGCTCAATGAGGAACTCATCAGCGGCCAGCAGCAGGTCCTTGAACTCGAGGAGGGCAGAGGGACCCAGGATCAGCAAGGGTATGGGCCTCTCTCTCCTCAACCCCTCCAGGATCTCGAGGGCCTTTGAGGCGAGCGAAGGGTTCCTCACCTCCAACAGGACCAGGTCCGGCGCCCTGTTGACCAGTTCTTCCTCCAGGTCCTCACCCGGCCTCACCTCCTCCCAGAGGAGATCCTCCCGCATTTCCCCCTCCAAGGGCTCTGTAGGGATCGTCCCCTCGCCTACATAAAGGACCTTGAACATCCTTCTCTCCTGAAGTCAAAGGCCCCTCTATTTTAACCGATGGTCCCCGGGGTATAAAGGAAAAGGGGGAGGGATCGACCCCCTCCCCCTTTCGGCGTGCTCAGAGGATCGGCAGATACTTCTTCAGCTCGTACTCAGTGACCTGGGCCCGATAGTCGTCCCATTCCGCCTTCTTGTTTCGGATGAAGCTCCAGAAGACGTGGTCGCCGAGACATTCCCTGACCAGCTCGCTCCGCTCCATCAGCTCTATGGCCTCGCCCAAGCTGCCGGGCAGCGTCCCTATGCCCCTCTCGCTCAGTTCCTCCTCGCTCAAGTGGTAGACGTCCACCTCTACCGGAGGGGGAAGCTCATACTCTTCCTCGACGCCTTTGAGTCCTGCAGCCAGCATGACGGCGAAGGTGAGGTACGGGTTGCAGGCGGGGTCAGGGGAGCGGAATTCAGCCCGTGTGGCCTTCTCCTTGCCGGGCTTGTACTCCGGGACCCGCACCAAGGCCGAGCGGTTCCTCGTCCCCCAGGAGATATAGGCCGGGGCCTCATACCCTGGCACCAGGCGCTTATAGGAGTTTACCCATTGGCACGTTACGGCGGTGATCTCGGAGGCATGCTTGAGGAGCCCCGCGATGAAGGAGCGGCCCACCTTGGAGAGATGGTAGGGGTCATCTGGGCTGAAGAAGGCGTTCTTATCCCCTCGGAAGAGGGACTGATGGGTGTGCATTCCGCTGCCGTTGATGCCGTAGACGGGCTTCGGCATAAAGGTGGCGTACACCCCGTTCTCCAAGGCCACCTGTTTGACCACCACCTTGTAGGTCATGACGTTGTCGGCCATGGTGAGGGCATCGGTGTACTTCATGTCCACCTCGTGTTGGCTGTAAGCCACCTCGTGGTGGCTGTACTCCACGCCGATCCCCATCTCTTCCAGGACCAGGACGGTCTGACGCCGTAGGTCCACGGCCAGGTCTAAGGGGACCATGTCGAAGTAGCCCCCTCGGTCGAGGAACTCCGTCCCCTCCGGGGATTTGAAGTAGAAGTACTCCAGCTCTGGTCCCACATAATAGGTGAAGCCCTTCTCGGCGGCCTTCTGGAGGTTGCGTTTTAACACATAGCGGGGGTCCCCCCCGAAGGGCACGCCCTCCGGCCTCAGGATGTCGCAGAACATCCTGGCCACCCCGTATTCCCTGGGGCGCCAGGGGAGGATGCAGAAGGTGTTGGGATCGGGCATGGCCACCATATCGCTTTCCTCAATGCGGACGAACCCCTCGATGGAGGAGCCGTCAAAGCCCACCCCCCCTTCCATGGCATCGGGTAGCTCCTCGGCCGTGATGGTGAAGCTCTTGAGGAAGCCCAGGATGTCGGTGAACCAGAGCTTGATGAACTTGATGTTCCGCTCCTTCACTACGTTCAACACGTATTCCTTCGCCTCTTTGGATGCCTCCATCTCGTCCCTCCTCCGTTTTTATCGATAAGAGCAGCTTTTTGTTACGAGAATATTACAACAGCATGACCTCCCCTTAGAGCGAAAAACCCCGACGCTGAGACGCCTCAATCTCATCTCCTTGTCAAGCAGGGGGTAGGGGGGTAAAATCTCTTGCCTTGCAAAAAGTTTCGGGAGAGGATCGCGTTGAAGACCTCAGAAATGATAGTGCCCACTGTGGTAATGGCCCTCCTCGCCCTGGGCCTTCTGTTGATGGCCTACGCCAAGGGTACGGGACAGCATATGGAAGGTCTGAAGATGGCCTTGAGGATGACCTTGCAGGTGCTGCCTCTTTTGGTCTTCGCCTTCATCGTGGCCGGGATGGTCCAGATCCTGCTGCCCCGAGAGGCCTTGGCCAAATGGGTGGGTGTCGAGTCCGGCATAAGGGGCATCATCCTCGGTACCATAGCCGGGGGTTTCGCGCCAGGGGGACCCTTCGTCAGTCTGCCCGTTGCAGCCGGGCTCCTACGCACCGGAGCCAGCGTCGGCACCATGGTCGCCTTCCTGACCTCATGGTCCCTGTGGGCGGTAAGCCGATTGCCCATGGAGGTGGGGATAATGGGCTGGAAGTTCACCTTGATCCGCGTTGCGAGCACCTTCTTCTTCCCTCCCCTCGCCGGCTTGATGGCCCAGGCCCTTTTCGGGGGCGTCAAAGACCTCTGACCATTGGGCCCTAAGGCGACTCTTCGCGATAACGGTTTGTCATGGGGAGGCGCCAATCCTTGCCGAAGGCCCGATGGGTGATCTTCACCCCCGGAGGGGCTTGGCGGCGTTTGTACTCGTTGCGATCCACCATCCTTATGACTTGCTTCACCACCTCTGGATCAAAGCCCATGGATACGAGGTTCTCGAAACTGGCGTCCTCCTCCACGTACCCTTTCAGGATAGGGTCGAGGATATCGTAGGGGGGGAGGGTGTCGGTGTCTTTCTGGCCGGGCTTGAGTTCGGCCGAAGGGGGCTTCTGCAGAACGCTCTGAGGGATGAGGTCTCGGCCCTGCCGTTGGTTCCTCCAGCGAGCCAGCTCGTACACGAGGGTCTTGGGCACGTCCTTTATCACGGCGAAGCCCCCCGCCATGTCGCCGTAAAGGGTGGCGTAACCGCAGGCCATCTCGCTCTTGTTCCCCGTCGTCAGGACCAGCCAGCCGAACTTGTTGGAGAGGGCCATGAGGATGTTGCCACGGATCCTGGCCTGGAGGTTCTCCTCAGCTACCCCCGGCTCGGTCCCAGCGAAATGGGAGGCGAGCATCTCGAGGTAGCTCTTGAAGGCGGGCTCAATGGGGATGACCTTCAGCTCTATGCCGAGGTTTTGGGCCAATGCCTCTGCGTCCCTGAGGCTACCCTCCGAGGAATAGCGGGAGGGCATGGAGACCCCCACGACGTTCTCGGCGCCGATGGCATCCACGGCTATGGTGGCCACTAAGCTGGAGTCGATGCCCCCTGACAGGCCGATGACCACCTTCTTGAAGCCGTTCTTCCTCACGTAGTCCCTTGTACCGGTGACCAGGGCCGAGTAGATCTCCTCGATCAGGGGCATGGGTTCGGTATAGGTGGCGGGACGGGGGGGCTTCTTAGGGGCTGGCTCGTCGTTCACCAGGACGAGGGCAGAATCCTTCCCTTGGGCCGTGGCCATGAACCTCTCCTTGCGGAGTCTGGGGTCGTGGAGCCGCGTCCTGAAGACCTCCTCCAACACGAGGTCGGCCACCACCAGATCCTCCTCGAAGCCCTTCCCCCGGGCGATGAGCTTGCCCTCCTGGTCGAAGATGACGCTATGGCCGTCAAAGACCAGCTCGTCCTGTCCGCCCACCATGTTTACGTAGGCCATGAGGGCCACGCCATCTGAGGCCCTCACTGAGAGCATCCTCTCGCGGAACTCGCGCTTTCCCGCGTGGTAGGGGGAGGCGTTGATGTTGACGATCAGCTCGGCCCCGGCGAGCACCTCGACGATGGCAGGCCCCGTGGGATACCAGATGTCCTCACATATGGTCACCCCTACTTTTATCCCTCTGATGAGGAAGACGGGACAGCGGTCCCCTGCCTTGAAGTACCGCTCTTCGTCGAAGACCCCGTAATTGGGCAGATAGACCTTGTGATAGGTCCCTTTACGCTCCCCACCGTGGATCACAGCGGCGGCGTTGTAGAGGTCCTCCTCCACGTCCACGAAGCCGACGATCAAGGTGATTTCGCGCCCCTTGGTGAAGTCCACTACCTCCTGCAGGGCCTTGAGGTTATCGCGTACGAAGGAAGGCTTGAGCAAGAGGTCCTCAGGGGGGTAGCCGGTTATGACCATCTCCGGGAAACAGAGGAGGTCGACCCCCATCTTCTCCGCCTCTTCGGCGAAGGACAGGACCTTTTGGACGTTCCCAGAGAGGTCTCCTACCACCGGGTTGATCTGGGCAAGGCCGAGTCTAAGGATGCGCGCCATCTCTCTACTCCCCTTGGAAGAGCACCTCGGAAGGGCTCTCCTCGCTGTAGCGGTGGGGCTCGGTCCCCGAGCGGAAGCACTCGAAGAGGCCGGGCTCACCGGGGCGTGCCAGGAGCCCGGTCTTGGGATCGATCCTCACGAAGACGATCCCTTCGGGCACCGGGAAGTCCTCCACCGGCTTATCCTTCAGCACCTCCTTTATGAAGTCCACCCAGATGGGACATGCGGCCCGGGAGCCGGTCTCATGTTCGCCGAGGCTGCGGGGCTCGTCGAAGCCGACCCAGACCCCGGTGATGAGCCGAGGGGTGTAGCCGATGAACCATGCATCGGTGTAATCGTCGGTGGTGCCGGTCTTCCCGGCACAAGGACGGTCCAAGGCCTTGGCCCTCCAGCCGGTCCCCTCCTTTATCACCGACTGGAGCATGCTGGTCATCAGATAGGCGGTCTCCTCGGATATTACTTGGGGGTAATAACGTCCCTCCTGCAGCTCAGAGCCCGAGGAGCGCAGGTCCGCCTCCAGGGGCAGAGGACGATGTTCTTCGAGGACATGGCCGTCCCTGTCCAGGACCTTGGTGATGAAGATGGGCTCTATCAGATGGCCCCTGGTGGCGAAGACCGCGTAGGCCCTGACCAACTCCAAAAGGCTCAGGGCCGAAGAGCCGAGGGCCATGGACAGATCGGGGTTCAAGGGGGAGGTGATGCCGAGGCGCCTGGCGAAATGCATGATGTAAGGGACTCCGATCCGCCTGGCCACCCTGACGGTGGCCACGTTTTGACTGCGGGCCAAGGCCATCCTCAACCTCGTGGGGCCGTAAAAGCGCTCCCTGTAGTTCCTGGGTTTCCAGGCCTCGCTCTCCTCGGTCTCTTCGTAGATCACCGGCGCATCCAGCACTATGGTGGCCGGGGTGAAGCCCTTCTCAAGGGCTGCTGCATAGACGATGGGCTTGAAGGCCGAGCCCACTTGTCTCCTCGCTTGTATGGCCCTGTTATACTGGCTCCTCAAGAAGTCCCATCCCCCCACCAACGCCCTTACGTAACCGGTGGGCAACTCCATGGCCAGGAGGGCACCCTCCACCTCCGGTTCCTGGACCAACTCCAGATGGAGACCCCTCGGGGTGAGCTCCTTCACCTTCACCTTGATGACGTAACCCTCCTTGAGGGCCTTCTCCGGTTGGCCCTGATCTATCCATTTGAGGGTATCGAAGGGGATGTAGCCCTCATAATCCCCGATCCTCACCAGCACCTCCCTTCGGTCCTCGGAGGCCCCGACCACTACCCCGAAGTAGACCTTACCTTCCTCCAGGCCGTCCTTCAGCCTTTCGGCCGTCTCCTCACAGAAGGGGACGATCTCTTCAGGGGCCAGGACCTTCTCGGGACCGCGGAAGCCCTGACGGCGGTCGAGGGCCAAGAGCCCCTTTCTCACCGCCTCTTGGGCGACCTTCTGCATCCTGGTGTCAAGGGAGGTATACACCTGGAGCCCCCCCGTGTAGACCGCGTCTTCCCCGTAACGCTCTATTAGGTACTGACGTACATACTCCACGAAGTAAGGGGCTACCTCCAGGAAACGGTTGTCCCTGCGCCTTATGTGGAGGGGGGTCATGTAGGCCTCTTCGGCCTCTTCCTCGGTGATGTACCCCTCCTCCACCATCCTCTTGAGGACGTAGGCTTGACGCCTCTTGGCGCGCTCGAGGTTCCTCAGCGGGGAGTAGAACTCCGGAGCCCGAGGCAAACCTGCCAACAGGGCCATCTCCGCCAAGTTCAGGTCCTCCACCGATTTGCCGAAGTAGTCCTCAGCGGCTGCCCCTACGCCGTAGTTCCCATGGCCGAGGTATATCTGGTTCAGGTAGATGTAGAGGATTTCGTCCTTGCTAAGGTGTCTCTCTATCCGGTGGGCCAAAATGAGCTCTTTGATCTTGCGGCTCAAGGTCCTCTGACGGGTGAGCAACAGCGATCGCACCACCTGCTGGGTGATGGTGCTGCCCCCTTGGACTATCCTGCCGGCCTCGAGGTTCTTCACGATGGCCCTCAGGATCCCCAGATAGGAGATGCCCTTATGGCGGTAGAAGTCGGCGTCCTCAGCGGCTACGAAGGCCTGACGCAACAATCGAGGGATCTTCTCGTTGGGGACGATGAGGCGGCGTTCTAAGTAGAACTCGCCGATGACCTCTCCATCGGCCGAAAAGACGCGGGTCATCAGGGGGGGAGTGTAGTCGGAGATGTGGGTCATGGGGGGGAGGGTGTAATGGAAGTAGAGGAAAGCCCCTGCAGCCCCAAGCACACAGAGCAGCACCAAGATCAGAAAGCCCCTTAGGGCCCTTTTGAGCCACCTCCTCATCTTGCGCTCTTTCACCTTCTGTTGGGCCTTTTTACGCCAAGATTTTATCACAAGGGGGGAGAAGAGGCCACGCTTTACAACTCCTCCTTCATCCATTAACTTGCTGAATCATGGAGGTCATCGTCACCCACCTCAACGCCGATTTCGACTCCCTGGGTTCCATGATCGCGGCCAAAAAACTATATCCGGAGGCGAAATTGGTCTTCCCCGGGGCTCAGGAGAAGAGCCTGAGGGACTTCCTTGTACGTTCGACCCTCTACATCCTGGAGAGCGAACGTTTGAAGGACGTGGACCTTGGGGAGGTGAGGCGGCTCATCGTGGTGGACACCAGGCAGCGCTCCCGCATAGGGAAGTTTGTCCATCTGCTGCAGAGGCCTGAGGTGGAGATCCACATCTACGACCATCACCCCCCCTCCCCCGATGACTTCCACGGCCACCTCGAGGTAGTCGAAGAGAGGGGTGCCAACACCACGATAATGACGCGGCTGCTCAGGGAGCGGGGGATCGAGATAACCCCCGAGGAGGCCACGGTCATGATGCTCGGCATCTACGAGGACACCGGCTCCTTCACCTACCCCTCCACCACCGAAGCGGACTTCCAGGAAGCCGGATATCTCCTCTCCTGCGGAGCCGATCTCAGGATCGTCTCCGAGATGATGACCAGGGAGATGACCTCAGAGCAGGTGTTTCTGCTCAATCAGATGATCGAGAACGCCGAGACCTACAACTTCCACGGCGTCCAGGTCATCGTCACCACCGCCGCCTCCGAGAGGTACATAGCGGAGGCGGCCCTCCTGGTCCACAAGATGATGGATATGGAGAACCCGGAGGCCCTCTTCGCCCTCCTCATGATGGAGGACAAGGTATACCTCATCGCCAGATCCCGGGCGGAGGAGGTGGACGTGGCCAAGGTGGCCCTGGAGTTTGGCGGCGGGGGGCACCCCACGGCGGCCTCAGCTACCCTCCGGGGGATGACCACCCCGGAGGCCAAGGAGAGGTTGCTGAAGTTCCTCTCCAAGGTCGTCAGGCCACGGGTCTGCGCGAAGGAGATCATGACCTCCCCTTTGAGGACCATCGAAGCAGGGGCTACCCTCGGTGAGGCCCACGAGGTGATGCGCAAGTACGGCCTCGGCGTGCTGCCGGTGATGAAGGGGGAGGAGGTGGTGGGCTTGATCTCCAAGGAGGTGGCCGAACGGGGGGTGATCCATGGCTTGGCAGACCGCCCAGTGGGAGAATACATGACTTCGGAGATCGCCTCCGTATCGCCCGAGGCCTCCCTATGGGAGGTCTACGAGCACATCGTGGTGGGAGACCAGCGGCTGTTGCCCGTGATCGAAGGGGGGAGGCTCCTGGGGGGCATCACCAGGACCGATCTCTTGAGGGCCCTCTACGACTTCTTCCCCTCCCCCCACCGCGGTCCTGAGCGTCCCAAGAGGAGAAACGTCCTCAGGCTGCTCGAGGAGCGATTGCCGGGGAGGATTCTGGAACTGCTGCGAGAGCTGGGCAGGGTGGGGGATGAGCTGGGCTACAGGGTCTACGCCGTGGGGGGGTTCGTGAGGGATCTTTTGCTCGGCAGGGAGAACTTCGACGTGGACGTGGTGGTGGAGGGCGATGGGGTGCGCTTCGCCCAGGTCTTCTCCCAGCGGTTCTCCATCAAGGTCAAGATCCACAAGAGGATGGGGACCGCCACTCTCCTCTTCCCCAGCGGCTATCGGATAGACGTGGCCACAGCTCGCATGGAGTATTACCCCCAGCCAGCAGCCCCTCCGGCGGTGGAGCACAGCTCCCTCAAGATGGACCTGCTCCGCCGCGACTTCACCATCAACACCCTGGCTGTAGATCTGAACCCTTCATCCTTTGGAGAGCTGGTCGACTTCTTCGGGGCCCAACGGGACCTCAAGGAGGGGGTGATAAGGGTGTTGCACAGCCTGAGTTTCGTGGAGGACCCCTCCAGGATCTTCCGGGCCCTCAGGTTCGAGGCTCGTTTCGGCTTTCAGATGGGGCGGCAGACCGAAAGCCTGATGCGGAACGCCATCGCCTCCGGCTTCGTGGACCGCTTAAGCGGCGCGCGGCTCTTCGCTGAGCTGCGCCTGATTCTACAGGAGGAGAATCCCCTGCCGATCCTGGAACGTATGGAGGAACTGGGACTCCTCAAGGTCCTCCACCCCAGGCTCACCTTAGGGGGCCGGACCAAACAGCTCCTGAAGAGGACCCATGAGGTCTTGAACTGGTACGACCTGCTCTTCTTGGAGGGGGGCTACGACAGGGCCCTGGTCTATATGTACGGGCTTCTGGAGGGCCTCAAGGAACGGGAACGGGTTGAGATGGCCGATCGCCTCTCCCTCACAGGGCGCTTCAGGCGGAAACTCTTGGACGATCGCGGGCGGGCCTTGAAGGCTCTGTCCCGTCTGAAGGAGGGGACATCGGCCGTCGAGATCTATTGGACCCTGGAGCCCTTCGGTACGGAGGTGTTGCTCTTCATCCTGGCTTCGGCCGAGGACAGAGGGCGCCGTAAGCTCCTCTCCCAATTCATCTCCCAATGGCGCAAGACCAAGGTCGCCCTCACGGGGAGGGAATTGCAGGAGCTGGGATTGCCCCCCGGACCCCTCTACCAGAAGGTCTTCAAGCGACTGTTGGAGGCCCACCTTCAAGGGGAGGTGAAGGACAAGGCCGATGAGGTGGAGTTGGTGAGGAGGGAGTTCCTAAAGGTTGAGGATTCTCCTTAAGTTGCCGCCGAGGATCGCCTCCTTATCCTCGTCCCTTATCGGCAGCCTGAGGACCTTCTCCACCTCTGTCTTCATCCTCCCGAAGGGTACATCGGAGCCGAAGATGACCCTGTGAGGGCCGATCCTTTTGACGAACCTCTCTATGGTGAAGGGGCTGGCCAGGGAGGTGTCGAAGTAGACGTTTTCCCGTTTCGCAAAGGCCTCGAGGAACTCCTCAGATCTCCCCCCGAGCAAGCCCATGTGGGGGATGATGACCCTTAGGTGGCGGGTCTTGGCGACGAAGGCCTGGGTGAAGGCCAGTTCCTCCTCGAAGACCATGGGCAGACCTATATCCTCCATCTCCTCTATGAAGGGCCCGAGGCGAGGGTCCTCCAGGACCCGGTAATTGGAGCTGCAATCCTGGACTCCCCTTACCCAATGCCACTTCCCCCCGAAGAACCCCTTTCCCCTCGGGATGGGCTTGAGGTCCTCTGGGATGTAGTAATAGGGGATGAAGAGGGGGTGCAGCTTCGACACCTGAAGTACTTCCTCGTTGACCCCCTCGTCCTGTAGGGCGGTGGAAGGGAAGGGGAAGATCACAACCCGTTCCACCCCTGCCTCCTTGGCCTGCAGGAGGAGCTCCTCGGTGCTCACCTGGAGGCCGAGGACCGCCGAGGGACCCCAATGGGTGTGGGAATCTATTACCGCCATCCCTTCTCTATATTTCATGGCCGGAGCCTTTTTTCAACGCCTTGGCGGAGCCTTCCCTTCTGAGGGACCTGAATTGACACAGGAGGAGGAAAATGCTAAGTTTTTCAAGAATTTTAGCAATTTTTTGGGAGGTGAGATGAAGGTAGCCATTGCGGGCAAGGGCGGCGTGGGCAAGACGACCTTGGCAGGGGTTATGGCCCGCCACCTCGCCCAAGAGGGCTACAAGGTCCTGGCTATCGATGCCGACCCCGACTCCAACCTCGCCTCCGCCCTCGGTTTCCCTCCTGAGGCCCTGGAGGGGGTCGTTCCCTTGGCCCAGATGAGCTCGCTGGTCGAGGAGAGGACGGGGGCCAGCAAGGGCTCCTTCGGTGCAGTCTTCAAGCTCAATCCCAAGGTGGATGACATCCCCGATGCCTTCAGCGTCACACGAAACGGCGTAAAGCTCCTCATCCTCGGGGCTGTCCCCAAGGCTGGGGGGGGCTGTTTCTGCCCCGAAAGTGCCCTACTCAAGGCCCTCATCCACCACATCCTGGTCAGGAGGCAGGAGGTGGTGATCGTGGACATGGAGGCCGGGCTTGAGCACCTGAGCCGCGGCAGCACCCGCTGGGTGGATGCCTTCATCGTGGTGGCGGAGCCCGGCCAGAGGAGCCTCGCCACGGCCCTGCAGATCCAGAGGATGGCCCTGGATCTTGGGGTCCAGAAGGTCTACGGTGTGGGGAACAAGGTGGCCTCCGAGGAGGACAGGAGGATGATAGAGGAAGGCCTCTCAGGCATAGAGGTCTTGGGTTTCCTCTCCTTCAGCCCCCTGGTGATAGAGGCGGACAAGAGGGGGATCTCCCCCTACGACATCGACCCTGGCCTCCGCAGGGAGGTACAGGCCGTAGTGGAGAGGCTCAAAGGGAGGGGCCTTGCTTAGGACTCTGTTGGTCTGGACCACCATAGTGCTCTCTACCACCATCCTGGGGATTTTGGCCTTCTTCACCTTCCCCTTCGACAGGGGTGGGGACGTGGTCCACCTCTATGCAAGGCTCTGGGGGAAGTCGATCCTCTGGGCAAGCGGTGTAAAGGTCAAGGTCAGGGGACTGGAGAAGATCACCTCGAGGGGACCTTACATCTTCATGAGCAATCACTTGAGCGCCTACGACATCTTTGTCCTCTTGGCTCATCTGCCCCTTCAGTTCCGGTGGCTGGCCAAGGCGGAGCTTTTTCGCATCCCCATCTTCGGCTGGGCCATGAGCACCGCCGGCTACATAAGTCTTGACCGTTCCAGCCCCCGTCGGGCATACCGCAGTATGGAGGAGGCGGCGAGGCGGATCCATGAAGGGGTCTCTGTGGTCATCTTCCCCGAGGGGACGAGGTCCAGAGACGGAAGGCTCGGCCCCTTCATGAAGGGGGGGTTCACCCTGGCGGTGAAAGCCCGGGTCCCCGTGGTCCCCTTAGCCATAAAGGGGACTTACGAGATCATGCCCCCTCACACGAAGAAGGTCTTGAGCAGGGGCGAGGTGGTCATGGTGATCGGTGATCCCATAGAGACGGAGGGCCTCTCTTTGAGGGACCGCGACAAACTCATGGAAGAGGTCAGAAGGGGGATAGAGGGGGCCCTCGAGGAGGCAGGGGCGTAGATGGGAGAGGGCTTGAGGATCATACCCCTCGGCGGACTCGGAGAGATCGGCCTCAACATGATGGTCCTTGAGTACGGGGAGAGGGCCTTGGTCATAGACGCTGGCCTCATGTTCCCCGAGGACTACATGCTCGGCATCGACATGGTGATCCCCGATATCTCCTACCTGCGGGCCATAAGGGAGAAGATCCAGGCCATCATCCTCACCCACGGCCATGAGGACCACATCGGGGCACTACCCTTCTTCCTCCCGGAGCTCGAAGGGATCCCCCTCTACGGTACGGCCTTCACCCTCGCCTTGCTCCAAGAGAAGGTGAAGGAGCACAAGGGAGTGGAGTTGAAGGAGTACTACGTGGTCAAACCGCGGGACGTCGTCACTTTCGGCCCCATCAAGGTGGAGTTCATCAGGGTCTGCCACAGCATCCCCGATTGTCTGGCCCTGGGTATAGAGACTCCGGAGGGGATCATCGTCCACTCGGGCGACTTCAAACTGGACAGCAGTGCGGACCCCGGCGAGAGGACGGACCTGCGGAAGTTCGCCGAGTACGGAGAGCGAGGGGTGGCCTTGCTGCTGTCGGACTCCACCAACGCCGACAAGGAAGGGTTCAGCCTTTCAGAACGGGAGGTCGGACAGAGGCTCGAGGAGATCATCAGGGCGAGGAAGGGCAGGGTAATAGTGGCCCTTTTCGCCTCTAACGTACGCCGAATCCAGCAGTTGATGGAGATCGCCGGACGGACTGGGAGGAAGGTGGTCCTTGTGGGGAAGAACGTGGTGGTCAACAGCCGCTTGGCGGCGGAACTGGGCTACTTGCGGCTCCCCCCCGAGGGGACCCTTGACCTCACGCGAATGGGGGACTTCCCACCTGAGAAGCTCCTCCTCATCACCACGGGCAGCCAGGCGGAACCCATGTCGGTCTTGAGCCTCATGGCCTCGGAGAGCCACAAGTACCTCAGGGTCGAAAAGGGCGACACCATCGTCCTCTCCTCCCGTTTCATCCCGGGCAATGAGCGGTCCATAACCCACATGATCAACAACCTCTGTCGCCTCGGGGCTGAGGTCATATACTCTGAGATGACACCCGTGCACGCCTCGGGCCACGCCCACAGGAAGGAGCTTCAACTGCTCCTGAGCCTGGTCCAGCCCCGTCACCTCATCCCCATCCATGGGGAGTACCGCCATTTGGTCCAGCACCTTCAGCTCGGGCGGGAGATGGGGATGGCGGAGGAAGGCCTCCTATTGGTGGAGGACGGCCAGATCGTCACGTTGAAGGACGGGGACCTCCAACTGACGGGGAGGGTGGAGGTCGGCAAGGTCTTCGTGGACGGCAAGGGCGTAGGCGATGTGGAGGACGTGGTGCTGAGGGACAGGAGGCATCTGTCGGAGGACGGGATGGTGGTCCCCATCATGGTGGTGAAGGGACAAACCGGGGAGCTAGTGTCCGGGCCTGACATCATCACCCGGGGGGTCTTCTTCGAGGAGAGGGGCGGGGAGGTTCTGGAGCGCGCTAAGGCCAAGCTGTTGGAGATGTGGCAGGAGATCTCCGAGACCGGCCGTTCCGATGAGACGGAGTTGGAGGAGGAGGTACGGCGGGTCTTGAAACGCTTCTTCAAGAAGGAAATGGGCAGGCGCCCGGTCATCATCCCCGTGATCATAGGGATGTGAAGATGGATCATAGGAGGATCGCCAGAGAGCTCGCTGGAATAGCCCTCCTTTTCTTGTCCCTTTTCCTCTTCATCGCCCTCATCTCCTACCACCCCGAGGACCCCTCCTTCAGCCATTACGTGCCGCATCCGAGGGAGGTGAAGAACTGGGGGGGCATCATAGGGGCCGTGACCTCTGACCTGCTCCTGCAAGGCTTCGGAGGGATGGCCTTCCCCTTCGTGCTCCTGTTGGCCTTCCTCGGAGTCTGGGTGCTCTCGGGGTTTCGGTTGAAGGCGAGGACGCTCCGTTGGAGCGGCGCAGTCTTGGCCTTTCTGGCCTCCAGTGTCCTCTTGAGCCTCGAGGGGATGGACAGCGGCCTGCTGGGGCGGGCTATCACCGCCCTGCTAACTCGGTACTTCAACACAGCGGGGACCTTGATCCTCTGCGGCTTCTCCCTGGTCGGTGCCTTCGTCCTGATAACGGGTTTGCCCATCAGCCAGTTGTTGGTGGGGGGGGTGAGAAGGGCCTTGAGGGCCCTCTCAAGCCCCTTCAGAGGGGGTAAGGGGAAGAGGAGGGCCTCGGCCCCCAAGAAAGAGAGGCCCCTCATCGTGCCCACCGAGAGGCCCAAGGTGGAGCCCAGACAGGAGGAACTGCCTTTCCCGAAACCCGCCGAAGGGGGGTGGCGCTTGCCCCCCTTGACCCTCTTGTCCGGGGGGAGGAAGGAGAAGGTCACCCTCTCCGAGGAGACCCTCTGGGCCACCTCCCAGTTGCTGGAGAACAAGTTGAGGGACTTCGGGGTGGAGGGGAAGGTGGTAGAGGTGAGACCAGGCCCTGTGGTCACCGTCTACGAGTTCGAGCCCGCCCCAGGGATCAAGATAAACCGGATCGTGAACCTTGAGGACGACTTGGCCTTGGCCTTGAGCGCCCACAGCGTGAGGATCGAGGCCCCCATCCCGGGCAAATCGGTGGTGGGGATAGAGGTGTCCAACCCCGTGAGGGAGACGGTCTACCTCAAAGAGGTGATCGCCTCGGATGCCTTCCAGGGCTCCCCCTCCAAGCTCACCTTGGCCCTGGGCAAGGACATCTCGGGGAAGCCCTTCGTGCTGGACTTGGCCAAATTGCCCCACCTCTTAGTGGCGGGCTCAACGGGCTCCGGCAAGAGCGTCTCCATGAACTGCATGATCACCTCCATCCTCTTCAGGGCCACCCCCGAAGAGATCAAGTTCCTCCTGATAGATCCCAAGATGCTCGAACTCTCCTCCTATGAGGACATCCCCCATCTGTTGCTACCCGTGGTGACGGACCCAAGGGAGGCAGCGGCGGCCCTGCGCTGGGTCGTGGAGGAGATGGAACACCGCTATTCCCTGATGGCCCAGCAGGGTACGAAGCACATCGAACGCTACAATCGCAGGATCAGAGAGGAGGCCAGAGATCAGTCCGAAGGGGGCCCCAGCCTCCTCCCATATATCGTGGTGATGATCGACGAACTGGCCGATCTGATGATCGTTTCCCGCCGCGAGGTGGAGGAATCCATCACCAGGCTGGCCCAGATGGCGAGGGCTGCGGGGATCCACCTGGTCCTGGCCACCCAGAGGCCCTCGGTGGACGTCATCACGGGGCTCATCAAGGTGAACTTCCCAGCGCGGATCTCCTTTCAAGTCTCCAGCAGGATAGACTCTCGCACGGTGCTGGACACCACCGGGGCCGAACACCTCCTCGGCTCCGGGGACATGCTCTTCATGCCCCCAGGCAGTTCCCGCTTGAAGCGGGTCCATGGGGCCTACGTCTCAGAAGAGGAGATTAAGCGAGTAGCGGAGTTCTGGCGTTCCCAGGGCAGACCCGATTACAACCTGGAGATCCTGAGGGAGAGGCTGAAAGAGAGGGGAGGGACTGCCGAGGACGAGGATTACGACGAAAAGTACGACGAAGCCGTGGCCTTCGTCATGGAGACGGGACAGGCCTCTGTGTCCCTGCTTCAGCGCCGCTTCAAGATCGGCTACAACCGCGCCGCCCGGATCATCGAACGGATGGAACGCGAGGGGATCGTAGGGCCCTCTGACGGCGTGAAGCCGCGAGAGGTCTTGATCAGGCGATAAAATCCTCATGTAATAGATTAAAAACATCGGCTAAGTAGTTGACATATCGTCCTTTTTCAACTTTCCACTGTTAGACCTCTTCAGCTCATTGAAGGTCGCAGCGTGATCATGTCGTCGCTCCTCGGAGGCTTGCTGTAGGGTCCTTTTCGTGTTATTCCATGCAAGGTCATCCCATATGGCTTGTAGAAGGTGATGTTGACGCCCAAGTTACAAGTGACCCTTGAGACCTTGAGGAAGTTGGTCAGGCGGGGGGCCGACGTCAATGTGGAGCGGATCCTGGAGAAGCTCCACCCGGCTGACATAGCTCACCTCCTCTCCTATCTGAACGAGCAGGAACGGCGTTACGTGGTCAACCTCCTTTCGGATGCAGCCCGGGCGGCTGAAGTCTTCAGGGAGGTGGACCCCTCGCTGGCCACTGTGCTGCTTCAGGACTTGCCCCCTGAGAAGGTCATCGAGATCCTCCAGCAGATGCCCCCTGACGATGCGGCCGAGCTGATCGACAGGCTCCCTTCTGAGATGGCCGAATCGGTGATGACGGGCCTTCAAAAGGAGGAGGCCGAGGATCTGGAGGAGCTGTTGAGCTACCCGGAGGAGACCGCCGGTCGCATCATGAACCCCAACTGTTTTGCCCTTCACGAGGAGACCACCGTTAAGGAGGCCATAGAGGCCGTACAGAAGGCCTCTGACGTGGAGATGGTCTTCTACATCTACGTCGTGGACGATAGGAATCACCTCGTGGGGGTGGTCTCCCTGAGGCAGCTGTTGACCAGCCCCCCCCACAGGCGCCTTCGTGACATTATGAACCCTGAGGTCATCAGCGTGAAGGCCCACCAGGACCAGGAGGAGGTCGCCCGGGTGGTGGAGAAGTACAACGTCCTGGCCGTGCCCGTGGTGGACGATGAGAACAAGCTCCTCGGTTTCATCACCGTGGACGACATCATCGACGTGCTCCGCGACGAGGCCACCGAGGACCTCCTGAAGATGGGCGGAGCCCGCAAGGAGGAGTTCGTCTACGTGGGGGAGGTGAAGAAGATCGTCAAGTTGAGGCTCCCATGGCTGGCGGCCAACCTGGCCGGTGGATTGCTGACGGGGTATCTGATGTGGTTCTTCAAGCTGACGTTACGGGATTTCCTGTACCTGGTGACCTTTGTCCCGGTGATCATGGGCATGGGGGGAAATGCCGGCCTTCAGTCCTCCTCCATCGTGGTGCGAGGGCTGGCCCTGGGCAGGATAGAACGCCGCAACCTCCTGCACTTCTGGCTCAAGGAGGTGAAGATAGGCCTGCTGATGGGGGCCGCCTGCGGGGCCGTAGCCGGGCTGGTGGGCGCCCTCTGGCACGGCATCCCCCAGGTGGGGCTGGTGGTCTGGCTCTCCATGACCATAGCGATGGCCGTGGCCTGTACCATGGGCACCCTCATGCCCATATTCTTCAGGGAGGTGATCCACATAGATCCGGCCGTGGCCTCGGGACCCTTCGTGACCACCTCCAACGACATCACAGGGATCCTCATCTACCTTGGCACAGCCACCGTGTTGCTGAAACACGTGTTTTGACCGTGGATAGCACCCCTGGTGTAGTGCTGAAGGGCTTCGACATCGGCGAATCCGATGTGGTGGTGGAGCTCTATACCATTCGGTGGGGGCGTGTCCACGCCGTGGCCAAAGGGGGACGGAGGAGCAAGCGGAGGTTTGTCAATAAGCTGGAGCCCTTTTCCTACCTGAGGTTACTTCTGGCCGGCAGGGAGAGAGGATTGATGCGTCTGCAGGAGGCTGATATCATAAGGCCCTTTTTTCACCTCACGGAGGACTTGAGGAGGATATTGTACGCCTTCCACGCCTTGGAGCTGGTGAGGGTGATGACCCCCCTTTGGGACCCCCACCCTGAGGTCATGGGGCTTTTGGTGCGCTTCCTCTCCTTCGTCGACGAGGGAGGAGCGAGGGAGGAGCACCTGAGGTTGCTGGAGCTTCGGTTGCTCTCCCTCATGGGATACAGGCCCCGTTTCGACAGGTGCCTGGCCTGTGGTGCACGGCTCGATGGAGGGGGTACCTTCCTCTTCGCCAAGGGGGGAGTGGTCTGCGGGGACTGCCGCGGGGCTGAGGCGGAGGGGGTGGCCTTATCCGGGGAGACCCTTCGGGTGCTGGGTCAGGCCCTCAGGGGACGGGTCGCCACCCCCTTTGCCCCTTTGGTCCTCGAGGAATCGCGGAGGCTGCTGCCGGCCTTTGTGCAATACCAGACCGGCCGGGAGCTGAAGACTCTTAAGGTCATGGAGGAGGTGGGCCTATAGATGGAATTTCAGCAGGTGATCATGGAGCTTCAGCGATTTTGGGCCTCCAAGGGCTGTGTGATACAGCAGCCCTATGACCTGGAGGTGGGGGCGGGGACTTTCAACCCCGCCACCTTCCTCAGGGTCTTGGGCCCTGAACCATGGCGGGTGGCCTATGTGGAGCCCTCCAGGCGCCCCACCGATGGTCGTTACGGCGAGAACCCCAATCGCCTCCAGCACTATTACCAGTTCCAGGTGATCCTGAAGCCGTCGCCCCTGGACGTACAGGAGGTCTACCTCGACAGCCTCCGCCACCTGGGCATAGATCCCCTGGAGCACGACATCCGCTTCGTGGAGGACGATTGGGAATCGCCCACTTTGGGAGCCTGGGGGTTAGGGTGGGAGGTGTGGCTCGACGGCATGGAGATCACCCAGTTCACCTATTTCCAGCAGGCGGGGGGGATAGACCTCGATCCCGTATCGGTGGAGATCACCTATGGGCTCGAACGGATAGCCATGTATCTACAAGGTGTGGAGAACGTCTTCGAGGTGATCTGGAAGGAGGGGATCACCTATGGGGACATCCACCACCAAGGGGAGGTGGAGTTTTCCCGTTACAACTTCGAGGAAGCGGATGTGGAGATGCTCTTTCGGCTCTTCGAGATGTACGAGGCCGAGGCGAAGCGGCTCGTCGATAGGGGCTTGGTCATGCCGGCCTATGACTACTGTCTCAAGTGCTCCCACACCTTCAACCTCCTCGAGGCAAGGGGTGCTATAAGCGTCACCGAGCGCATGGGTTTCATCCTCCGGGTGAGGGACATCGCCCGGAGGTGCGCCGAGGCCTATCTGAAGCAGAGGGAGGAGATGGGTTATCCCTTGCTCCGGAGGGCATCGTGAAGGACTTGGTCTTCGAGATAGGCACTGAGGAGATGCCAGCGGGGTTCATCCCCCAAGCCCTCGAGGAGCTGAAAGGACGGTTTTCCCGTTGGATGGAGGAGGAACGGGTGGAGGGGGAGGGCCTCAGGGCCCTCGGGACGCCGCGGCGTCTGGCCCTGCTGGCGAGGCTCAGCGAACGGCAGAGGCCCTTGGAGACCCTGAAGCTCGGCCCGCCGAAGAAAGTGGCCTTCGACCCTGAGGGGCGCCCTACCAAGGCCGCGTTGGGCTTCGCCCAGCAACAGGGGGTGGGGGTCGATGAACTGGTGGTGGTGGAGACGGAGCGGGGCGAGTACGTAGGGGTCGAGAAGCAGGAGGAGGGGCGTTTGACCCGGGAGCTCTTGGAGTCCTTCTTGCCGCGCTTGGTGCTCTCTTTGCCCTTGCCGAAGGCGATGAGGTGGGCGGATCTGCAACTGCGGTTCGTCCGCCCCATCCATTGGGTGCTGGCGGTCTTCGGAGGTGAGATCCTGGACCTGGAGACCGGCGGGCTGCGGAGTGGACCCACCAGCCGAGGGCATCGCTTCATGGCCCCGGAGCCCTTCGAGGTGAGGGACATCGACAATTACCTAAGGGGGCTGCGCCGGGCCTATGTGTTGGTGGACCCCGTCGAGCGGCGGGAGAGGGTGCAGAAGGAGGTAGAGGAGGCCGCTAGGAGGGCAGGGGGGGAGGTGTTATGGGAGGGGGGGCTTCTGGAGGAGGTGACCAACCTGGTGGAGTGGCCCGTAGCGGTGACGGGCAAGTTTGATGAGGAGTTCCTGCAGTTGCCGCGGGAGGTGTTGATAACGGCCATGGAGCATCACCAACGTTACTTCCCCGTAGTGGACGGGGAGGGAAAGCTCATGCCCTTCTTCGTGGCGGTGGCCAACACCCAGGCGCGGGATATGGAGGTAGTGAGGAGGGGAAATGAGCGGGTGCTTCAAGCCAGGTTAGCCGATGCTAAGTTCTTCTACGAGGAGGACCTCAAGGTCCCCTTGGAGAGGAGGGTGGAAGGGCTCAAAGGGGTGGTCTTTCAGGCCAAGCTCGGGACCCTATACGAGAAGGTCCAAAGGGTCCAGACCCTGGCCAAACGCCTGGCCGAAAGGCTTTGCCCCGAGGAGGTGGCGGTGGTCCAGAGGGCTGCCTATCTCTGCAAGGCGGATCTGCTGACGGAGATGGTGGGGGAGTTTCCACAGCTGGAAGGGGTGATGGGCAGGGAGTACGCCTTGAGGGGAGGAGAGTCCCCTGCAGTGGCCCAGGCCATCTTCGAACATCACCTGCCGAGGTTCTCGGGCGACAAGCTCCCTGAGAGCCACCCCGGGGCCGTCCTCTCGATAGCCGACAAGGTGGACACCGTGGTGGGTTGCTTCTCAGTGGGGCTCATCCCCACAGGTACCTCGGACCCCTTCGCCGTGAGGAGACAGACCTTGGGGGTCATCCACACGGTGTTGGACAAAGGCTACCGCCTTTCCCTGGGGGAGGTCATCCGTTGGGCCCTGGAATCCCTCGGGCAGAAGGTACAGAGGCCCCCTGCCGAGGTCGAGGAGGAGGTCCTGGAGTTCTTCAGGGGACGTTATGAAGGGCTTCTGCTCGCCGAAGGATGGCCGAGGGATGAGGTGGAGGCGGTCCTTGAAATTCAGCGGGAGGATCTGGTGGACGCCAAGAGGAGGATTGAAGCCCTGCACCGATTCCGTTCCTCCCCTGACTTCGAGTCGATGATCATCGCCTTTAAGAGGGTGGCCAATATCGTCAAGAGAAGGGACTATCCGGACGATCCCCAGCCGGGGCTCTTCAAGACCAGGGAGGAGGGGGAGCTCCTGGAGGCCTACAGGGAAACGGAGGCGGAGTTCAGACGGCTCATGGAGGGGGAAGATTATGGAGCCATCCTCTCCCTCTTCAGCCGTCTTCGTCCTGTGGTCGATCGCTTCTTCGACAACGTGCTGGTGATGGAGAAGGACGAGAGCTTAAGGGCAAACCGCTTGGCCCTGCTGGGTAAGGTCTACGGCCTCTTTTCCCAAGCGGCGGACTTCTCTCGGATCGTCCTTCAGGGCGATGCGCCTAAGTCCACTCCATGAGGTCCTGCAGCGTCAGGCCGGTCAGCTCCCTCTCCAAGGCCTCTTTCAGACGGTGCCACAGTTTCTTGGTCACGCAGTGGACGTTGCGAGGGCAGGTCTGGGGGTTGTCGATGCAATCCACGAAGGAGAAGGTCCTCTCCAAGGCGCGGATCACCTCGATGAGAGGGATCTCCGAAGGGGCCTTAGCCAGGACAAATCCCCCCTTCTTCCCCCTGATGCTGCTGACGAACCCCGCCGCCTGCAGGGCCAGGATCAATTGCTCCAGATAGGGCTTGGAGATTCCCTCCCGTTCCGCTATCTCGCGGAGCATCACCGGCCTTTCGTCCTCGTGTAGGGCTATGTCCAATAGGGCCCTGAGGCCGTAACGCGATCTGGTGGAGAGCCTCATGCCAAAAATTTACCACTTTACTCAACAAAAAGCAAGGCTTTGTCCGGGTCCAGTACATCTCTGAAAGCGTGTGCCCTGTCAAGTCATCTCATCCCCTTCCTTCATAACCCCCCCTCTTCCTTCTGAGCCGCTTGGGCGGATACATCTCTTCGCCCTCTCTGGGACATGAAGCCATGAGGGGGACGCACCGCAATCACACGGACGGGCTCAGGAGCCCAGTTGAAACTGCGCGTTTACGCCCCCCTTGCCCCAAGGACCCTAAGCCCTGGATCCCTGTAAGGTTCTCTCTTCCTCAAGATCCAATAGGCTGCCTCGGCAAGG
>Ga0190360_1000456_pt1 | contig 23321 bp, 25 predicted proteins | sample 48721834_MG_FD_161271 | JGI IMG/M metagenome (GOLD analysis project Ga0190360, IMG submission 161271) | Hydrothermal vent microbial mat bacterial communities from Southern Trench, Guaymas Basin, Mexico - 4872-18-3-4_MG | ecosystem: Environmental > Aquatic > Marine > Hydrothermal vents >... | reverse complement strand
TGATTGGACAAGTTGTAAGATAAACCCGCATTAAAAGAGACTGGGGAAGATCATGAGAAGAAGGTAACCCTCTTATAGAAGGTTACCTTCTTCTCATGGGCGGGGATTTCATTCATAAGAGATTGCCTCTGACGGGCACGAATCTGCTGCCTCCTTTACACAATCTTCCTGATCTGCTGGAACAGGATCGGTTTTTACAACTGCAACATCATCCTGCATTTCAAATACTTCTGGACACGTGTCCACACAGAGCTCGCAGCCTGTACAAAGCTCTTTGTCTATTTTTGCCTTCATGGTTACCTCCTGTGATAAAATAATTTATTACAATCTAAAGCTCAATTGAATCTTTGCTATGGTTCTCTCTTCTTCAGGGACGAATCGATTCTCGCCATCCAGTTTGTGCAGCCAGTTGTGGTTATAGACTATATAGATGATGTTTCCTGGCGACACTCGCCACCTCAGGCGGCTGCTGAGGCCGAGAGTGCTTGAGATGTCGTCATACTGGATATAATTCATTATGCCGAGATCAGGAGTCAGAAAAAAGTCGGCCTTGATCTGATATACATTTTCATTGAATTTTCCATATGGCAGATCGCACAGAACATTGTTACATGTAAGCTTTAATGTAACATGTCCCTTATATTTAAAGGCGGCTCCCCATTGAATATCGTGATATGTTCCATCATAGAATTGGCCGAATCGGTAGCTCAGATCAAACTGGATTTTACGGAAAGAAGCGGAGTTAAATTCAAAACGGTATGTGGTAAAATCGTATGATCCAGCAGGGATTGTTACGCCCTCAGAAATTTCAAAATCATAGGGAAGAACCTCACGTCTTGGTATGACATTGAACTCTATATGTTCACCGCTTTCGGTTCGAAGATTGATTGGTGCAGTAAAGATCCAAAGGCTTTCCAGTTCTCCCTTTAGATTCCAGTGAAACCTCATGCGATATTCAAAGAAAAATTGGCGCACCAATTTTCCTATGAGTCCTTTTTCTGGTCTCGGCATATATTCAAATCCATAGTAAAGGTATCTATAATTTTTCCGAGGCAGAAAACCTATTCCTGGATCGAGAGAATCTCCAAAAAAGGTGTAGACAACAGCAATATCGAAAAGGTCGTTTGGATAATCTATCTGAAAGCCGTATGCATGGTGATTGCCACCCTCGAGTTCATTCCAGTTGTACACACCCCAGAGTCCGATGGAAAAGTTATATTTTCCGAACAGTCTGGAGGTGTTATAAATGAAATCGCCTCCAAGCAGACTATTTTTCCCACCATCAGGAGAACCATTTGTATATATAAGACCTATTTTACTTTCGCTGAGAATATTTTGATAGATTCTTCCTGCAAAGAAGTTCTCTGATGAGAGCCCGCAGCTCGATCTTGTCTTTACATCTAAAACCGCTACATTTGTGCTGCCGAGTTTTCCAAAGAGTTTTGCGCCAAATTCTATGGGTACCTGTTCGCCCTCATACAGGCCGATTCTTCTGCTGTAAAAAGGTATAAAGCTGCGATATATCCCTGATCCAAAATTAAAAATATCAGATCCTTCAAGAAAGAAGGTTCTCTTCTCAGGATAGAATAGAGGAAAACGGGTGATATTTATCCGCCTCTCATCGACTTCTGTTTCTGCAAAATCTGTATTATAGCTAAAACAGCCCACAAGATTTGGAGCAAAATTCTTATAAATATCAAATCCGGCGTCTGTGTTTCCATCATATTTATTTGACCCCTGATAGTTTCTGTAAAGATCGCCCGTTCCGTAAGGACGAAATGTGATTCCCATACCCTGCCGGATTTTTCCTATACCCTGAAGGATTGCAGCCTCTTTTGGATTTGTAAAAAAGCTGTTCAGATTGATCCCGGAAATCCTGATCACCTCTTGTTTTCTTGGAATATATCTTTCAACATTCAGGCCCCATGAGTGGAGTCCTGGTTTAAATGAGATTGTTTTGAATGGAATCTTAATCTCTGTTGTCCATCCATCATCTACTATCTTACTCTTTGCATCCCATATTCCATCCCAGCTTAGATTAGAATGCTCTCCGGTGGCAAAGCCCTCACTCCTTGCTCCTGCAGGATTGACAATAAACAGGTATGCATTTCTCTTGTCCTGAAAGGGATCAAGGAGGATTTTTATTAGATCATCCTCTCTGCTGTGGCCTCTACCACCATTATCATGTGCCATTGTGTTGGAAGATATTTTAGAAGGATTTTTATCAAAACAGTGTATTCCAATATAGAGATAATTTTCGTCATATATGATTCTCAATTCTGTCTTCTCTGTGGGATCTACTCCAGGAGTCGGTTCAACCATTTTGAAATTAACAAATGGAACTGCCTTTTGCCATATCTGGTCATTCAGATAACCATCGAGTTTGGGCCCTTGCTCAACCCTTATTGCCATTAGTTTTACATCTGCATAAAATCTCTGTGGAGAGAGAATGAGTAGATTCAGCATCATGATTAAAAGCGCTTTTCTCATGGAAGTACTCCGTAGCTTAATTATTAGAGACATAAAATAGAAAATTTATTTTAATAATAAAAGTAAAAATTTTTGTAGCTGAGTTTGGCCTCAGAGTCAAAGCCACTCTTCCCTTAACACCTCTCCTCTTATACTCATGACTATTAGTTTGATCGGAATCTTTCGTGATGCCTTTTGCAGTGCTTGCTGAGCAAGTTTTACCAGTCCTGTGCAGCATGGCACTTCCATGATCATAACTGTAAGAGTGTTGATTTTTGCCTCATCAATTAGTGATTTAAGCTTTTCAACATATATCTTTTGTCCTTCATCGAGTTTGGGACAAGCGATTGCAAGAGTCTTTCCCTTTAGATAATCATTGTGAAAATCGCCAGTAGTGAAGGCAGTACAATCGGCTGCAAGCAAAAGATCCGACTCCTTAAAATGGTCAGAGTCTGTAGATATTAGATGCATCTGAACAGGCCAGTGATGGAGGTGTGATGCTCTTTTACCACTTAACTCACCACCAGATTCCTCTTCTTTAAATGTCACTGTTTTTGAACCTGGACAAGATGTATGAAGGTTTGCACATCTATCCATTTTTTTCTCCTCAGGTATATTTATGTTGTGTTTTTTTAGATAATCGATGGCCTGGTTGTAGTACAGATCCTGTCCGTGATCTTTAAGATGTTTAAGATGAGCCCTGATAGTGTTTGTGCCCTGAGAGGCTATGTTTTTCATTACCCTGTTTTCATCATAGGGTTCGGCGTTGCGCAGTTCAACACTTATTGCACCTTCTGGACAGTGCCCAATACATTCACCGAGACCATCACAGAAAAGATCGCTTACAAGTCTTGCCTTTCCATCTATGATCTGAATCGCTCCTTCAGGACAGTTTGGTATGCACAGCCCACATCCTGTGCATTTTTCTTCATCGATTTTAATTATTTTTCGCTTCAATGTTAGCTCCTTATTTTCTTGTTTTAGACTTTTTTCTTAACTAAATTTAATAAAACAAATGGGCTTAAACATTGATCTGGATCAAGAAAATGGATAAAGAAGAAGTCTTAAAAAAGAATCAACTTTTTAAAAATATATCTGAAAGTAGCCTGAGAGCACTTGCAAGGATATGTATAATACAACGACTCGATAAAAAAGAGATTCTTTTTCTAGAAGGAGAAAAGGGATATTCATTTTATATTTTGGTAGAGGGTAGTGTTAGACTTTTCAAATCTTCTCCTGATGGGAAGGAGACCACAATCAAGATTATCGGACCTGGAGAGATGTTTGCAGAGGTGATTCTTTTTGAAGAGGACAGATATCCTGTAAGCAGCATGGCACTTGAGAAAAGCACCCTGTTTATGATACCAAAACATCAATTCATCTGTCTGCTGAATGATGAGAGATTTAGAAATGATTTTATTTCTATTATTATGAAGAAGATGAGGTATCTTGCAAAACGGATGCAGTATCTGTCGGGCCATGATGTTGAGCAGCGGCTTTTTATTTTTCTTGAGCAGCAGTATGGGAACAAGGAGAAAATAAGAGTATCGTTATCAAAAAAGGATGTAGCAGCAGCCATTGGAACCACACCTGAGACGCTTTCAAGAGTTCTGTTGAGGTTAAAGAGGGAGGGAAGGTTGAGGTGGGAGGGGAGGAATGTAATTTTTAAGTAGTGTGGATTTTGGAATTTTTTAATTGTAAGATGGATAAATAGTGAATAGTGAAAAGTGAATAGTGAATAGTGTTCCATCATGAAAAAAGTTGACATATCTGAGCGAACAAAAGGGGTAAACTTGCTGCTTTGATATATGAAAATGTTCTGACTCTTTAGAGGTCGATTGAATGAAAACAGTAAGTGGTAAATATTCATCGATTGACAAAGAGGAAAAGATTTTTTAAATTATAAAAAATTTTTTACTAGTAAAATTTATAATAAAGGAGTAATTGTTATGGCAAATGGTATTTTTAATGTTCCAACACCTGTTAATGAACCTGTACTGGCATATGGTCCTGGCAGCAGGGAGAAGAAAGAGTTAAAAGAGAAACTTTCTGAAATGAAGGGCAAGGAAGTTGAGATTCCGATCATAATAGGCGGAAAAGAAGTTAAAACTGGTAAAATGGCTGACTGTAGGTGTCCACATGATCACAATCATCTTCTCGGCAGGTATCACAAGGCGGGTGAAAAAGAGATTGAGATGGCGATCGATGCAGCATTGAAGGCAAGAAAAGAATGGGCAGAAATGGAGTGGGAATCAAGGGCAGCAATATTCCTAAAGGCAGCAGATTTACTCGCAGGTCCTTATAGATCGATACTGAATGCTGCAAATATGTTAAATGCCAGCAAGACGGTATTTCAGGCCGAGATAGACTCGGCATGTGAACTAATAGACTTTTACCGGTTCAATCCATATTATATGGAGCAGATCTACAAACAGCAGCCTGCCTCATCGCGGGGATGCTGGAATTACGTGGAACAGCGGCCTTTAGAGGGTTTTGTATTTGCAGTAACTCCGTTCAATTTTGCATCCATTGCAGGCAACCTTCCTACATCTCCAGCGATGATGGGCAATGTTGTTCTATGGAAACCTGCATCTTCTACGGTTTATGTTGCATATTATATCATGCAGCTTCTCAAGGAGGCTGGTCTGCCGGATGGCGTTATTAACATGGTACCCGGTCCGGGTGGGTCGGTTGGAAATCCTGTTATGGCAAGTGAACATCTTGCAGGGGTCCACTTTACAGGCTCCACAGCAGTATTTCAGAGCATGTGGAAGACAATAGGCAGCAACATTGCAAAGTATAAGACATATCCAAGGATCGTGGGAGAGACAGGCGGAAAGGATTTTGTGTTTGCCCATGTTTCTGCTGATCTTGTGGAGCTTGCGGTTGCCATTGTTCGTGGAGCATTCGAGTATCAAGGCCAGAAGTGTTCTGCTGCATCCAGGGCTTATATTCCAAAGTCGCTCTGGCCTGAATTGAAGAAAAAACTGGTTGACCTGGTCAGCCAGATTAAGATGGGAGATCCAGAAGATTTTACAAACTTCATGTGTGCTGTGATAGATCGTGCTGCGTTTGAGACAATAACAGGATACATCGATTTTGCAATGAATTCTACCGAGGCAGAGTTTGTTACAGGCGGCAATTATGACGATTCAAAAGGGTATTTTATTGAGCCGACAATAATTGAGACGACAAATCCAAAATTCAAGACAATGGAGGAAGAGATATTCGGTCCTGTAATAACGATCTATGTATATCCTGATGAAGATTTTGAGAAGACACTTCATCTTTGCGATGAAACTTCACCATATGGACTGACTGGTGCAGTGTTTGCAAGAGACAGGAAAGCGGTAATAATGGCTACTAAAATATTGAGAAATGCTGCAGGGAATTTCTATATCAATGACAAACCGACAGGTGCAGTGGTTGGACAGCAGCCATTTGGCGGATCTAGAGCGTCTGGAACAAACGATAAGGCTGGCAGCATGATTAACCTTCAGCGGTGGGTCTCGCCAAGAACAATAAAGGAGAATTTTGTACCACCAAGAGATTTCCGCTATCCGCATATGGATGAGAAGTAGAAATATCTCAACAACTTAAAAGGCCGGGAGTCTGACCCGGCCTTTTTATTATTGTGCTTATCAAAGTTTTTTATTGCAATTAGTAAATCACATTTCTATATTTACATGGTAAACGTAAAGAGTTGGATTAGAGGGCTGCACACCGATATATATAAGTGCGGCCGGGAGGTAATCATGAAAAGAAGGAAGTTGATATTTTCATCTGCTCTCTATATCGGTATTTTTGCCCTGTGTTTCTTAATGTTAGATGTTAAATGCACTCTTGAGAAGCCTTCTGCACCATCCTGGGATGTTCAGTTTATAATACCTCTGATTGACAAGAAGTATACTATGGAGAAATTTGCAGATGAGGAGAAATATCTTTCTATAGATGAGCAAACCGGTACGCTTAATTTGAATATTGATAAGGATTTAGATATCAATATCGGAAGCCTTCTAAAGGTAAACATTCCTGGCAACTCGGGATGGTTCCCCTATGGTACGGTAGGAGAGGCCCAGTTTGACATTCCGACCTCTGGAGTACTTATTGGAGATAGTGCAAGAATCGATACTGGTATTATTGCATTTACCTTTCAGAATCCCACAAACAGTCAGGCGCATATAGTCTTCAAGATGCCGGATATGTTTGCCCCTAATGGCGACACACTCACTGTGGATCGAGATATTCCTGCACAGGGAACTATTAATATAGATCTGGACATTTCTAATTATCTATTTAAGGCGTATACACAAGGAAATACTAACTACTTAAGGATAAGGGTCAATCCAACAGGGCCTGCCGGCCAGCAGATGTGGATAAGCTGGGACTTCAAAGATGTGGCTTTTGCATCTATTACAGGAACATTCAATAATGTTACAAGTAATCTCGATAGTATTGAGGTTGAAACAGGGTTCCCTGACTATATGAAAGATTTTCAGGTTCAATCTGCAGACCTTGATCTGATAATGCGAGTAGGATTGAAGGTTCCAACACAGGGTAATATCGAAATAATCTTCAAAGATGATGAGGGTCAGCAGATATCAAATAAGATTAACATTCCAATCAACCTTCCTGCCTGGAGCGGAACAGGAAACAGGCCTGAACTAACATATCATCAGGATATAACCGATTACATCAATGGGCATCCTGCACGCATCATAGTCAATGGTTCGATACAGGCTGGAAATAACACCTATGCAACAGTATCCATAGATGATCCTGTAGATGCTACTGTTAAATTTGAGGCTCCGCTCATCATGCGCCTGCCTTCCTATGATACAAAATTCGATGTCGACACACTCGAAATCGACAAGGATACAAGAGATCTGATTCATGACAATCTCATGGGTGTAAAACTTGAAGGAGTCATAGAGAATCATCTTCCTGTTGGAGCCAAGGCATTTATTCTATTTTCAAAGGACAGGGGAGATTCGACGATCTACGACCCTGGTTATACACCAGACATTTTAGAGTCTATAATACTTGATTCTGCAATAACAGACGGCGGCAATCCTGCAGTTGTTGTAACACCGGTAACCAGTCAGATCAATGTTGAACTCACCAAAGAAGAACTCGCTCTATTTGAGAACCCTGAAGTCTTCTTTGGTGTTCGTCTGGAATTTTCTGGTACTACGGGTCTTGTTAAGATAAGACCATCCGATTACATTGTAATAAAAGCAAGACTGTCAGCCAGTGTGGAGACAAAATTCACAAAGGATGATGAATAGCTTAGGAGGCGGGTCATGAAAACAGAGATAAAATTATATCCATTGATAGATAGAAGACTGATAATATCTTTGGCCTTGATATTGGTTGTACCGTTTGCCAGTGTCTTTGGTCAGCGAACTGCGCGCGGGCTGGGTATGGCAGGAGCATACACAGCCATTGCAAGGGGTGTCCATGCCCCGGCATGGAATCCTGCAAATCTCGGTCTTCCAGACAATCCGAAATTTTCGATAACCTTTGTTTCCTTAGAAGCAGGTGTATGGAACAACAGCTTTACAAAGGGAATCTATGATAAGTATAACGGCAAACACTGGGACAGCGACGACATAAATGATATTCTTGGTAATATTCCTGAGGATGGATTGAGACTGGATGTCCAGAGTTTTGTAAAAGCACTATCTTTTTCAATAGGAAGATTTGCACTTTCTATTGGTGCAACTGCAGCTTCTTCTCTTCAGCTCGATAAATCGATGATCTCGATTCCACTTGCTGGAAATGAGGTTGGTGAAAAATATACCCTAGATAACATTGATGGACATGGTCTTGGGATCGGAGTCGTGGGCGTGTCGTGGGGGCAGCCGATACCGGTCTCTTTTGCAGATGCATTTTCTGTTGGTGCAACGGTTAATATGCTGATTGGTATTGGTTATGGAACTGTTGATAAAGCAGATATTTCTATGGTGATGAATCAATATAACTTCGATTTAAACGGCACATATAAGGCCACATACGCTTCTGCAATAGATGATGAGGGGTTCAGCCCAGAGATAGGATTTGGACTTGATATTGGTGCTGCAGCCCAGTTTGGGGAGAGATGGACTGTAAGTTTAGGATTGGCAAACATATTTACTTCTGTCAAGTTTTCAAAATTGGTGAAGAGTGAGGAGGGCTATTTTGGGGGCGACTCGCTTAGCGTGATATCGATGGAGGATGACTTTTCAGATTCGACATGGAGTGTTGATAGAGGGCCTATTACATCGACGGTGCCAGTTGTAATACGTCTCGGTGGAGCATATCGTGAGGGCGATATACTGTTAACAGCTGACTACTGTCAGGGTTTTCAGAAGGGAGCATGGATAACTACAAAGCCCCAATTCGCGTTTGGTACAGAGTGGAGCGGCCTGAAGTGGCTGCCGCTGCGAATGGGTTTTGTTATTGGTGGAAGGGTCGGATTTGGCACATCATTTGGGTTTGGATTCCATCCTGGAGGATTTAGTTTCGACATAGCAGTAATGAACAGGGGATTCGTTTTTCCAAATAACAGTAAGGGGTTGATACTGGCAGTCGATTTAGGAATAGACATTCATAGAAAAAAATCTGATGTTGTAAAGATCGGCGACTTTTGATTAAAAAATGAGTGAGGAAGAGAAGAACATTGGAATATTGGTAGGTGGAGGACCGGCACCGGGTCTGAATGGTGTGATTTCTTCTGTGACAATTGAAGCAAGACGCAGTGGTTTTAGAGTTTTTGGAATATATGATGGATATAAATGGCTTGCAAAGGGTGACGAGAAGCTATTTGAGAGGAATATAAAGGAACTCAGGATACGCGATGTATCGAGAATACATTTTAACGGCGGTTCAATACTTCGCACATCGCGGACAAATCTTGTCAAAGAGAAGAATGGTGTTTCTAATGCAGTTAGGCTTCTGGCAAAGTGGGGAATAAGGTATTTGGTAACTGTTGGAGGGGATGACACTGCATACTGTGCTTTTGAGATTGCCAGGGGTTCTAATGGAAGAATTCAAATAGCCCATATTCCAAAAACAATAGATAACGATCTTCCCCTTCCTGAAAACATGTCTACATTTGGATTTCAGACCGCTCGAGAGCTTGGATCAATACTGGTAAAAAATCTAATGGAAGATTCTCGAATAACAGACAGATGGTATATTGTCGTAACAATGGGAAGGATAACAGGCCATCTTGCACTCGGTATTGCAAAGTCTGCTGGTGCTACGATTGCAATAGTGCCAGAGGAGTTTGGGAGAGAAGGATACATTTCTTTTGCCCATGTTTGTGACATTCTGGAGACAGCGATTATCAAAAGAAGGGCAATGGGCCACAGACACGGAGTGCTCGTCATAGCAGAGGGAATTGCAGAACGTCTGCATCCAGATGTATTGAAAGGAATGCCTGGAGTGGAGGTGGATTACGACCCGTTTGGCCATATGAAGCTTTCAGACATCGAACTTGGTAAAATTATAAAAGGGGAGATCGAGAGCAGGTTTTCGAAACGGGGCGAAAAGATGAGGCTGGTGGAGATCAATATTGGTTATGTGCTGAGATGTGCCGATCCGATATCTATAGATCAGGAATATACACGCGATCTTGGTTTTAATGCTGTTCATTATCTGTTGAGCAACAGGCCTGAGTTTTCCGATAGTGCACTGATTATTGTTGACAATGGAAAGCTGAGGCCAATGCCGCTTAATGAGTTAATAGATCCAGTTACCAAACACACAAAGATTCGTTTTGTAGATATAAATAGCGAATCCTATAAGGTTGCCAGGAGTTATATGGTTCGACTCGAGAAGATGGATTTTGAAGACAAAGAATTTTTAAAGAAGATGGCACAAGAGGCCAGAATGAGTGTTGAACAATTTGTAGAGAGGTATAAATATATAATAGAAAAACAACAGCCGTAAGGTACATATCACTTCTTTTCAAGGGTTTTATTGATTTTATTTTCCCTCCAACATGTCTTCTCTGTGGGAGGAGGCTCCCTGAGACAAATGAGCTGTGTATGGATTGTCTCGATTATCTGAGAAGCAGCATAAACATCACTTTTCACAGTGGCAGAAAAGATTTTACAACATTAAAAGATAAAAACTATTTTGACCAGGTCGTATCGTGCTGGGAATTTACTCCAGAGATAGAATCCGTTATACACCACATAAAGTATGAGGGCGGAAGGAGATTGGGAAGATTTATTGGAAACATAGTAGGGGAATTACTTAGTAGAGAGATGGATTTTAGAAAATTCGATATGATGGCACCAGTGCCACTCCATTTGATAAGAAAAAGAGAGAGGGGATATAATCAGAGTGAGCTGTTGTGTAAGGGAATAGTATGTCACATCGATATTCCAGTATATAACAATTTAATAGTGCGTAGAAGAAATACTCCAAGCCAGACAAAATTAGATGGCCTCCAGAGGCAGGAAAATGTAGAGGGTGCATTCTATGTTACAAGTCCTGAAGTTGTAACTGGCAAGAAGATCATACTCGTTGATGATGTTGTAACCACTGGCGCCACGATGAACAGCTGTGCAAAATCTTTAATAAATGCTGGAGCCTGCTGTGTTGTTGGAATATCCATTGCTAGGCCAGAGCTTTCTGAGAAGAAATAATACTTTTAATCAATGGTCAACAAATGGAGATAGATTATTTCTTCATATTGGACAGTAAAATTTTTTAGTATAACTTAAGACATATTAATTATATAATAGATTTTCATTAAGAATATTTATAAATTTTTACTTGACAAATAAAAGAATATTTTATATATTTCTATCCATTTAATATCTGAAACCAGTTTAATTAATTTAGAAATCACACCATATGAAAAAAGTACTTTTTGTCTACCAATTAGTTCCTACAAGTAATAACATTATTTTGTTATACCTATTTTTCATTTTTAATTTAATTTATTGGTCAGTCTAATGGCAGAACGGTATTACATAGGTAAAGCACACTGGCGGTCGGTACTTAAGGGATGGATGGAAAAATACACAATACTGGCACCTATTAGAGAAGAAGGCGGGCTGTATTTTCAGGTGGTTACTCCTGAGAATATGGATTCGGTTGTATATGATGAGGCAAGGGCTGTTCAGCCCTTGAAGACATTTCTCCTGCCTTCTCTTGAAGAAGTAACGGGTAATCCTTCTGAAAGGGAAAAACCGTGGCTGATTCTTGGTGTTAAGGCATGCGGTCTTGCAGCACTTCCTATACTTGACAAGGCATTCGGTGGGGATTTTACAGATCCTTATTATCAGAAACGGAGGAGTGAAACAGTTATTGTTAGTTCTGACTGTACTCAGCCTCTTGAGACCTGTTTTTGTGCCGTGCTTGATGGTACGCCGTATCCAACAGATGGATTTGATTTAAATCTTTCAAAAGTATGGGATGGATTTGTTGTTGAGGTTGGAAGCTCGAAGGGTGAGGAGCTGTTAAAGGGACATGATGAAGTACTGAAGGATGTTGTTAAGGAAGAGGCAGAAGCACTCGAGAAGTTGCGCAAAGAAACAATAAAGAAAGTAAAAGAGCAGAACAAGTCGATAAATTTTTCAAAACCACAACACGACACAATCTTAGAGACGTGGGAATCGGAAGCATGGAAGAAACATTCTGAGTCATGTGTTGAGTGCGGATTATGCACTCATGTGTGCCCGACATGTCACTGTTATTTTCTTGATGACGTAACAAGAAAAGAGTTTCTAAAACTAAGGGGTTGGGATTCTTGTCAATATTCAGGTTATGCTGTTACTGCTGGTGGAGGGACTCCTCGTCCAAGGATTTATGAAAGATTTAGGAATCGCTATCTATGTAAATTTAGGTATCTGCCCGAAAACTATGGGATGATTGGTTGTACGGGATGCGGCAGGTGTATTGAGGGTTGTCAGGGTAAGATAGATATGAGGGAAACCTTAAAGGATATTAGCAAAAGTTAAAGGTTTTAAATAATATATGAGCACTCTTACAAAAAATCCATTTGAGCCGATCAGGGCAAAAATCGATGAGGTAATAACAGAGACTCCAGGGATCAAGACCTTCAGGATAGTGCCTGAAGAGAAATTTACATTTAAATGTGGACAGTTTGCAGAACTAACAGTGCCCGGTGTTGGAGAGGCTCCATTTGCAATGTCATCCCCATATTATGAACCGGAAATTTTAGAGTTTACAATTCAGAATGTTGGATATATGACGGCACGTCTTCACAGTATGAAGAAGGGTGATGTTGTTGGCATACGCGGTCCATACGGAAATGGTTTCCCTGTTGAGGAGTACTATGGGAAAGAAGTACTTCTCTTGATTGGTGGAGTGGGATTCCCTCCTGCACGTGCACTTCTATACGGTCTGTTAAAAGAGAAAGATAAATTTGAGCGCATTCTTATGTGTTATGGTGCTCGTACTCCCGAGGATATTGTTTACAAATATCAAATTGATGATTTCAAAAAACAGATTGAATTGCATCTGACAGTCGATAAGGCAGATAAAAATTGGAAAGAGACAGAAGGGGTTGTGACTGTTCTTCTTGATAAGGTCAAGGTAAATCTGAAAAACTCTGTTGCAGTTGTAATAGGACCTCCAATAATGATGAAATTTGGAACATTAAAATTATTAGAGGTGGGTTATAAACCAGAAGATATCTATCTTTCGATGGAAAGAAAGATGTATTGTGGAATCGGGCAGTGCAGACACTGTATGGTTGATAAGTATTTTATCTGCAAGGATGGACCCGTATTTACTTATGAGCAGCTTAAGAATCTTCCAGATATTTGGGAATAGATATGGCTAAGAGACTTTTTATTGATCTTGATATTTGCAGAAAATGTGAAAAATGTGATGTGGGTTGTAGTTATTTTTATCATCCGTTTAATTCGGGTGTCATCTATTTGAGAGAAATAGCAGCGTTTGCTACGAAATGCAGGCAGTGCGATGAGGCACCATGCGTTAAGGCATGTCCTGTTGAGGCACTCGAAAAACAGGAAGATGGGATTGTAAAAAGATACAATCTTCGATGTGTAAGCTGCAAGAGCTGCAGTTTTGCCTGTCCTTTTGGGACAATCCTTCCTGAGGTGATTCCATATGCTGTGTCTAGATGCGATTTTTGTTTAGATCGACTAAGTGAAGGACAAAATCCTGTATGTGTTGCCGGTTGCAAGGAAGGAGCAATAAAGTATGGAGAGTTTGAACCAGATCCAAAAGAACACAGATTTTTAGTAGGAGATAATTTAATAGTTAACTCAATTCCATGGAAAAAGGAAGAATATATCTGATATGAATCCATATTTGACATATTTGATATTCCCAGGATTTCTGTTTACAGCTTTGGTTGGAATGGTTGCAAGCTGGATCGATAGAAAGGTTACGGCTCGTGTTCAGTGGCGAGTCGGACCACCACTGCTTCAACCGCTATACGATTTTGTGAAGCTTTTGGGAAAAGAGACTATCGTGCCCAAGAACGGTTCTAAATTAACATTTCTTGCTGCACCCATATTTGGTCTTGTAGCAGTTACAATGGTCTCAACAATGATATGGTCAGCAATGCTCTGGCCTTCGAAGGGTTTTCAGGGAGACATTATCGTTGTTCTCTATTTTCTGATGGTTCCTTCGATTGCAGTCATTATTGGGGCCTTTGCATCAAGAAACAGGATTGCTTCCCTGGGTGGAAGCAGAGAGATGAAGCTGATGCTTGCTGACGAGCTTCCATTTTTAATAGCAGTATTTGTTGCAATAATTCAGACAGGCGGATCCTTAAAGCTCGGACAGATTGTAATGTATCAGCAGACTTATGGGATGATTCTTTGCTCAATTTCAGGCATCCTTGCAATGATAGTTGCAGTGCTTACAATGCAGGCAAAACTGACCTTAGTTCCATTTGATATCCCAGAAGCGGAGACAGAGATAATGAGCGGTGTCTTTGTTGAATATTCAGGACCTCCTCTGGCCATATTGAAACTTACGAGAATGATGATGCTCTTTACACTTCCAATGTTCCTTGTTCTTGTTTTTCTAGGTGGTGTAGATTTTCACGGATGGAACATTTTATGGTCAATTTTAAAATATGTTGTTCTGCTTGTTTTAATAATTTTAATTCGTAATACCAATCCAAGAGTAAGAATTGATCAGGCCTTAAGGTTTTTCTGGGGGCCTGTAACGTTTATTGGAATAGTTGCAGTTATTTTAGCTTTTTTGGGGTTTTAATTCTATGGGATTGAAATTAAAAGCATTGACGAAATCTCCGTGGGTGTATCATCTATCTACTGGTTCATGCAACAATTGTGATATTGAAATACTGGATTGTTTGACACCACGGTTTGATCTTGAGCGTTTTGGGATTGTTCTTGTTGGAAGCCCTCGGCATGCCGATGCACTGCTTGTAACAGGAAACATGACAATGAAATGCATTCAACGTGCAAAAGAAGTATATGAACAGATGCCAAAACCTGGAGTAGTGATTGCCATAGGTACTTGTGCCTTGGATCATGGAGTGTTTACAGGAAGCTATGTAATGCCTCATACAGTCGATGAAATACTTCCAGTAGACATATATATTCCAGGATGTCCGCCAAAACCTGAGGCAATAATATCTGGTGTGGCAAAACTTTTAAACATGTTAAAACAAAAGGCTTGAAAAAACGAGTTATTTATGAAGTGGGAAGAAATTGAAAAAAAGATCCACTCGGAATTAGATTCAAAAATAATTAAGTGGATGAAGCATAACGATAACAGAATATATATCGACATCGATCCAAAAGATATAGTCGAAGTATCAGAGTTTTTGTTCAGGCAGTTAAAGGCACGATTTATCATTGCATCTGGTGTTGATACACCGAGAGGCGGAATTGAGATATTATATCATTTTGATTTTTATCAGCTTCCTCAGGTTTTATCCTTGCGTGTATTTGTAGAAAAGCCCAAACTTGAAATAGAATCTATTGCTGGAGTTATCAAGGGTGCTGAATGGATTGAAAGGGAGATTGCCGAGTTGCTGGGAGTAAAATTTAAGAATCATCCAAATTTAATTCACCTAATTTTGCCTGAAGACTGGCCAGAGGGGAAATATCCTCTGAGGAGGGATCAATGAGCGAGATTATCCCCATAGGGCCGTATCATCCACTGCAAGAAGAGCCGGAATTTTTCCGTCTTCATGTTGAAGGGGAGAGGGTAGTAAAGCTCGAAATAGAGATTGGATACAATCATAGAGGTATCGAGAAACTGGCTGAGTCAAAGTCGTGGGACCAGGTTGTATTTTTGGTAGAAAGAATTTGTGGTATATGTTCCACGAGTCATCCGGCCGCTTCTATTAACGCAATGGAGGATTTAGGAGGCATTGAGGCTCCGGAAAGAGCCCAATATATAAGAACAATCATATGTGAGCTGGAAAGGATTCATTCACATCTTCTGTGGCTTGGTCTTGCGGGTCATTTTATTGGTTATAATACAGTATGGATGTGGGCGTGGAAGTACAGAGAAATAGTATGTGATATTCTGGAAAAGATAACAGGCAATCGCCAGAGTTATGCTATGTTTAAAGTGGGTGGTGTGAGGCGTGATATTCTCGATGAGGATATTCCTTGGATTAGAAAATCACTCGATAAACTGAAACCAGCACTTGATCTATTCAAGGGTGCTGTAATGGACGATCCAGTAATTCATGCGAGAACAAAAGGAGTGGGAGTTCTTACAAAACAGCAGGCCATAGACTACTGTGTTGTTGGTCCAACTGCTCGTCCTTCAGGAGTTGCGATAGATGTTAGAAAGGACGACCCATATTTTGCCTATGAATGGGTGGATTGGGATATCGTGGTTCTTGAGGAAGGAGATGTATTTGCTAAGGTTGCATGTCGTATTCTTGAGATGTATGAATCTGTTAAGATAATAGAACAGTGTTTGGATAAAATGAAACCAGGTGTTATTGACTTAAAGGTAAAAGAGCTTCCTGCAGGGGAGGGAATAGGACGGGCAGAAGCACCAAGAGGAGAGGTTTATCACTATTGCAGGAGTGATGGTTCAAATTTTCCTGTTCGTTACAAGGTTAGAGCCCCAAGTTATGTAAATATATTTTCTAATGAGGCAGCCTGTGTAGGAGAGAGTATTGCTGATGCTGCACTTGTATTAGCAGCCGTAGATCCATGCTACTGTTGTACAGAACGTCTTGTAGTTGTGGATCGAGATAAGAAGAAAGAACATCTATTGTCAGGGAATGAGCTTTTGCGTCTTTCCCATGAAAAAACAGAACAGATAAGAAAGAGATTGGGTGTATGATGAATCCGCTTCATTATCCTGTTATAGTTCCTGTAATTTTTGGTGTTGTTCTTTACCTTATTCCTCGTAAGGTAAAGTTTATAAGAGAATTTTTATCTCTAATAGGATCGGCAGGAACATTCGGCATAATAATTTGGCTGTTTATCAACAAACCCATGGAGTGGTCTTTCAATGGCCATCTGTTGTTGAGACTGGATAATTTAAGCGGATTCATTCTTCTGGCTTCGGGTCTTTTTGGATTTTTAATAACACTCTATTCTCTGAGGTACATGCAGGGAAAGGATCAGTTGAGTCTCTATTATGGCTCGTTACTAATGACACTTGGTGCTGCCTGTGGTGTACTTATGGCAAACCATCTTGTTATACTTCTCGTTTTCTGGGGATTTTTAGGTATAACTCTTTATCTTTTAATATTAACAGGTGGGGATGAAGCGGCCTTTAGTGCTAAAAAGACATTGATCATAGTTGGTGGAAGTGATGCCTTGATTCTATTAGGAATTGTATTTATTTATGCGGTGAGCTCAACTTTTGAAATAAATAATATTCTCTTAAATTTTAATAATGCGGTTACATATGCGGCTTTCATTCTGATAGCACTTGGAGCATTTGCCAAGGCTGGAGCAATGCCATTACATACATGGATTCCTGATGTTGCTGAGAGTGCACCGATTCCAGTTACAGCATATCTTCCTGCAGCACTTGATAAACTTCTTGGTATTTATTTACTTGGAAGGATGTGCCTGAACATGTTTGTCATGAGTGGTGCAATGAATCTGTTTCTGATGATTGTTGGAGCAGTAACAATCATTGCGGCTGTTATGATGGCTTTAATTCAACACGATCTGAGAAGACTGCTCGCATATCATGCTGTGTCGCAGGTAGGATACATGGTTCTTGGTATTGGTACGGGTAATCCAATAGGAATTGCTGGTGGTTTGTTTCACATGCTTAACCATTCGATCTATAAAGCATGCCTTTTCCTTACTGGTGGATCGGTTAAATATCGAACAGGTACTACAGATCTGGATAAACTCGGCGGACTGGGTAGACTAATGCCACTAACCTACATTTCATTTTTAATTGCAGCATTTGCAATTTCAGGAATTCCTCCTTTTAATGGATTTGTTTCTAAATGGATGGTCTATCAGGGGCTGCTCGAACTTGGAAGGAATGGTGATAGACTCTGGGTAATATGGCTTGTAGCAGCCATGTTTGGTAGCGGTCTGACGCTGGCGAGTTTCATGAAATTAACTCATTCAGTTTTTCTTGGAGTTAGATCTCCTGGAATAAATCCTAAAAAGATTAAAGAGGTCGGGTTTTCAATGTCATTTTCAACGGCTGCACTTGCACTGTTATGCGTAATTTTTGGAATCTTTGCCTTCTCTATTCCATTAAAATATTTTCTAATACCTGTTGTTGGTGAAATTTCTTATATTGGAATATGGTCACCCTCTACTGCTACAGTTCTTATTATTATAGGTATTTTAATTGGATTTATAATCTACTTAGCAGGAAATCTTAAAGGAATACGAGCAGCAGAGAGTTTCATTGGAGGGGAGAAGCTTCCTGTAGAGACGAGAGTCACTGGAACAGGTTTTTATAATACAATAAAAGAGAGTGCAGTGATAGATAAGATTTATCAATGGGCAGAAGCAAAGATGTTTGATATTTACAACCAGGGTCAAAGATCGTTTTTTGGTCTTGCTGACCTATTTCGCAAGGTTCATACTGGAATATTAAATACATATTTAATGTGGGTAATCATGGGTCTAGTAATTTTTATCATCGTGTTGATGGGGAGGTAGTCAATGTTGATGACGGCCCTCATCCTTTTGATAGTTTTGATGATTTTGGGAGCAATAGTTGCTCTGGAAAGCAAAGATCTGCTCTCAGGAATAATATCCCTTGGCATAGTGGGATTTGCTCTTACTATAATATTTTTGATTCTTCAGGCACCGGATCTTGCTATTGTACAGATTATCATAGAAACCTTGACGCTCATTATTCTTATAGCTGCCATTTTAAAGACAACACGCACTGATACAGAAGAGGAGTTCGGTACAAAGAAAGTATTTATATGGCTTTGCGGTTTTGCATTTATAGTCATATTTTTTCTTGCAGCAATGAAAGCTTTTCAGCATATGCCAGAATTTGGATCGAAAACATTAAGAATGGCAAGAACCTATATAGATAGTGGTTTGTCGCGAACAGGGGCTGCAAATTTAGTGGCAGCTGTAATTTTAGATTTTAGGGGATATGATACACTCGGGGAGGCAACCGTATTGTTTACTTCTGTTGCAGGTGTTGTTGCTGTACTCAGGAAAGTAGGGAGGAAAAGGAAATGAAGGGAATGACGCTTATTGTAAAGCGTATTACGCAACTCATGGCTCCCTCGATATTTTTACTTGGTATTTATGTTGTTTTTCATGGTCATCTTACTCCTGGGGGTGGATTTGCAGGTGGTGTGCTGATTGCAGGAAGTTTCACGCTTCTTGTTCTTGCTTATGGATCTGATGAGATGAGAAGTGAAGTTAGAAAATGGCGTGCTACATTTTTTGAGAGTTTTGGAATATTTATTTTCTGGTTCATTGCATTATTAGGATTGATACAGGGATCGTATCTCTTTTTAAATATTATTCAAAAAGGTAGACCCTTTCATCTATTTAGTGCAGGTATAATTCCCTTATGCAACATTGCTATTGGAATTGAAGTGGCGGCAGCTCTATTTGCAATATTTATTACCTTAGCTGTTTTACGAATAGGGGAAAAACTATGATAGTTTTTATACTGGCAATTATCTTGTTTCTTGTAGGACTCTATGGTGTATTGGTAAAACGGAATCTAATAAAGATGGCCATAGGTCTGGTAATAATGGAATATTCAATAAATCTTTTCTTTGGACTGGTCGGATTCAGAGAGGGTGGAACTGCGCCAATAATAACAAAGGGTCTGTCAGAATCTGCAGTATTGGTAGATCCTTTACCTCAGGCACTTGTGCTAACTGCCATTGTGATTGGACTGGGAACAACGGCCTTATTGGTCTCTATTGCAGTAAGAATATTTGAGAAGTACAATACATTCGATATTAGAAAAATCAGGAAGCTCAGAGGATGAATTTAATACCACTATTCGTAGTTGTTCCATTAGGAGCAGCCTTTTTAATACCAATCGCCTCCAAAATTTGGAAGGGAGTAGCAGATTGGACTGCAACCCTGTCAACTGCTTTCTTAATGGCATTTTCAATATTTGTAATTAAGTTTTCGGGTGAGACTATCCTGTATAATGTTGGTGGATGGAAACCAATAGGAAATATTCCAATTGGAATTGCTATGGTAATGGATGGGCTCACCATTATAATGCTGCTGATTGTAAATGTAGTTGGATTTTTTGCAACACTGTATTCAATAAACTACATGTCTCACTACACAGATAAGGTAAAGTATTATACACTATTTCTGTTGATGATTGCTGGTTTGAATGGTGTGGTAGTTTCAGGGGATATATTTAATCTATTTGTTTTTCTTGAAATCACATCTATTGCATCATATGCACTGGTTGCCTATGGTGTTGAAGCAGAAGAATTAGAGGCATCATTTAAATATCAAATTCTTGGAGGAATTGGTTCTGCTTTCATTCTATTGGGAATAGCCATATTTTATCAATTAACAAGAACACTAAATCTGGCAGATGCTGCAGTAGTTTTTGCAAACATTGGCCAAAATCCAGCCTTAATATTTCTGAGCATACTATTCCTTGTCGGGTTTAGCATAAAGGCTGCCCTGATGCCTTTCCATGCATGGCTTCCAGATGCGCATCCTTCTGCGCCTGCACCGATTTCTGCAATGCTTTCAGGAGTTGTGATTAAGGTGTTGGGTGTATATGCACTGGTTAGAATATTTTTCAATGTTTTTGGAATAGAGCTCATACCACACACTATGGTAATCTTTCTTGTTCTTGGAACAGTTTCGATGGTAATTGGTTCATTTCTTGCGTTGGGTCAGAGCGATTTTAAACGACTACTTGCATATTCATCGATAAGTCAGATAGGATATGTACTGTTTGCATTTGGATTGGGTACACCGCTTGGTTATTTAGGTGGGTTGTTTCATTTAATTAATCATGCGGCGTTAAAATCACTTCTGTTTTTAAATTCAGGAGCTGTCGTATATTCAACAGACACGAGAGAGATGGGAAAATTGGGCGGTGTGTCAAAAAAGATGCCAATCACAGGCGCAACATCGCTTATTGGATCTCTTTCTATTAGTGGATTACCTCCATTTGGAGGTTTTTGGAGTAAATTAATAATCATATTGGCTGCAGTAGAAAAGGGTTACTATATTTTAGCTGGTGTGGCTGTTTTTACAAGTATTGTTACGATCGCATACTATATGAAGGCTCAAAGAATGGTTTTCTTTGGAAAACTGAGTGATGTTACAAAGAAAATTAAAGAAGCACCGATATTAATGTGTATTTCAATGGTTGCTCTTGCGGTTATATGTATTGGACTGGGTATTCTTTTAATCCCATATTTTAAAAAAGAGTTGCTGGATCCTGCTGTAAAGGTAATAGAAGGAGGAATACAATATTCAAAAATGGTATTGGGAGATTGAGGTGAAAAAGATCATCCTAATTATTACAGCATTTATAATCTGGATACTATTAACATGGAACTTTAACTGGCAGAGTTTAGCTGCTGGTGGAGTTGTGGCAATTTTCGTTGGCATTATTTTTGGGAATCTTTTTATCACTGATACTAATAAGGTCTTAAATCCAGTTCGGTGGTTCTGGTTCGTTTTATATATACCTGTTTTTATTTGGGAAATGGCAAAGGCAAATTTTGATGTTGCCTATAGAGTGATTCATCCCCAAATGCCTATAAGACCAGGAATAGTAAAAATAAAAACAAATATAAGATCAGAAATGGGAAAAACCTTTCTTGCAAATTCGATTACATTGACACCTGGTACTTTTACGGTAGACATAAAGGATCAATATCTATATATACACTGGATTAATGTTAAGCATAAAGATCTAGAGAAAGCAAGTAAACATATAGCTGGAAGATTTGAGAAATATTTAATAAAAATATTTGATTGAGAGGAAGATGGAAATTTATTTATTAATTTTGATTGGCTGTTGTTTTCTCTGTATGATCAGAGCATGGTTGGGAAAGACAATACCAGATAGAATGGTGGCAATAGATATAATGGGAACACTCGCGGTGGGACTTACTGCAATATTAGCAGTAATAACAAAACGGTCTTTCTTAATCGATGTGGCCTTAGCATGGATTTTCCTGAGTTTCATCGGCACATTGGCATTAGCGAAATATCTATCTCATAAAACGTTGGATGAGTAGAGTCATGAATTGGAATGAATTAATCGGAATGATATTTATTGGATTTGGAGTAGCATTTGATGTGTTAGGGTGTCTGGGGCTGCTAAGATTTCCAGATGTTTACAACAGATTGCAGGCAGGAACAAAATGTGTAACATTTGGTACTTGTGGTATACTTTTCGGTATTTTTTGCATGAATGGTTTTAATAGTCTGGGAATTAAGGCACTGATAGGAATTCCGTTTCTTTTATTGACATCACCGGTTGGTGCTCATGCATTGGCAAGAGGAGCACATATATTTGGTGTAAAACTGTGGAAGAATAGTGTAATAGATAAATATAAAGAAGATCGAGGAGAAAAACCGAGTCTGTAATTGGAAGTGAAGATGAGATATCCAAAATTAAGAGAATTGAGAGAGGCTGTTAAATCGTTATTTTCAAGGCCTTATACAACAAAGTTTCCTAAAAAACCTGTTGAAATAGTAGAAGGTTATAGAGGAAAGCCGAAGTATTTTGAGGAGTATTGTGTTGCATGCGGGGCTTGTGCAGAAGTTTGTCCTGGTAGTGCAATAAAGATGATCGATCCTGATGAGCCTGTAAAGAAGAGTGAAGAAAAACTGATAAGAAGGATGGAAATAAGATACGATTCATGTATTTTTTGTGGTAATTGCCAGGCCAATTGTATTACAGAGAAGGGTGTACAACTGACAAAGGAATTTGATCTTGCACTGTTTGATAGAAAGTTGGCAGTTGAACATATCGAAAAAGAGTTACTAGCGTGTGATTTGTGCGGTTCAATAATTACTACTAAAGATCATTTAAAGTGGTTGATAAAAAGATTGGGTCTGTTGGCGTACAGCAATCCAACACTGTTAATAGTTTCTCAGAAGGAATTGATACCAGTAGAAACTGGTGAAAAGGGAGAAGAGATAAGAAGACCGGATATATTCAAAATATTATGTCCAAGATGTAGGCATGAAGTAGTAATCAAGGATATCTGGGGATAGATTTTAAAAAATGATTTAAGAGTAAGGTGCTGGAAAACCAGCACCTTTTTTTATTTCAAAAAAAATATCTTGAAATTTATTATTAAATATTATAATTTTTAATCAAAGTTATTCCAATGAAAGTCAATAGAAATTTTCAAAGAGCATTTGCATTATCCTGAAAAAAGTTCTTTGAAATATCAGGGAAATTTCAGAGATTTAGGTATCAATTGAGGAAAGAGCTGACAC
>Ga0190360_1000455_pt1 | contig 23324 bp, 35 predicted proteins | sample 48721834_MG_FD_161271 | JGI IMG/M metagenome (GOLD analysis project Ga0190360, IMG submission 161271) | Hydrothermal vent microbial mat bacterial communities from Southern Trench, Guaymas Basin, Mexico - 4872-18-3-4_MG | ecosystem: Environmental > Aquatic > Marine > Hydrothermal vents >... | reverse complement strand
TCTGATGCAAAAATTTTCATAACAGAGACACAAGCCATTTTATCTGATGCGCAAATATATACAGTAAAAACAACAACGATACAATCAAATTCGCGTGTGAAGACCACCCAAACAAACAGTGTTAATTCTTTTGCAAAAGTATTTACAAGCAAAACTGAAACAATCAATTCGGATGCAAGAATTTTAAAATCTTCAAAATCTATGATAAATTCAATCTCAAGAGTGACAAAAACACAGACACAATCTATACAATCATCAGCAAAAATCACTACAAAAGGTTTTTCAACAATAAATTCATCTGCAAGGATAATCAAGTCATCAGAATCCACAGTTTCGTCTGATGCCAAGATTGTGATAACTCAGACACAGCAGACAACATCAGAAGCCAGAATAATTTCTGCAATAACGCAAACAATAAATTCAAATGCTGACGTGGAAAATACAGTATCTCAAACTATAACATCAGATGCCACAATTTTGTCCACTACAAGTCAGTCAATCAGTTCAGAAACAAGAATCAAGAAAACCAGTTCCCAATCAATATCTTCAGATGCGAAAATAACTTCAGCAGAAGTAAACTATATTACATCGAATGCAAGAGTTGTGAAATCGGAAGTTCAAACAATACAGTCTTCAGCAAGAATTATAATATCGAGTTCGAATGTGATAAATTCATTAGCAAGGATAAAAGTGACGCAGAAGAAACAAATAATCTCCAATACAAAAATCCTTAAAGCTAGTGTGCAACATATATCATCTGATTCTCGCATAATTGCTTCTATACAATCTACAATAAATTCAAGCACCGCTATTGAATCAACCATAACACAGACAATATCATCAGATGCCAATGTAACAACTGCGACAACACAAACAGTTAATTCTGATGCCAGAATAATTAAGATACAACAAAACACAATACAATCAGATGCTGCCATACAAACAATTGAAATACAGACTATAATATCATATGCCACAATATACTCAACTGTAACACATATTATACAATCAGATGCATATATATCAAGCGAAATATCATTCAAGCCGAAATTATACATATTTACTGAGGATAAAAACGTAGGCAGTGATGATATGCCACCAAACTCACAAGCAGATGAAATCATATTCAATTTGCAGACAGATAAAATAGATACACATATTGGCAATGATGAGAAACCTCAAATAATAGGAACATCAGAAAAATAAGGTTTAATTTATAAATCTTGACAAAAATAGATTAATATGGGAATAAAATTAGTTTGGACAAAGCCTGACAGCGAATCGACATTTGATAAAGTTTATATATATAGAGCTGATTCTCAAAATGGCACATATACTGAAATTGCCAGTCAGGACATCAACGATAATACTTATTATGATATGTCAGGAAACACATCAAATTGGTATAAAATAAGATTTTATGATTCCATAAATGATATATGGTCTGAATATTCTGACCCGATACAGGGTGGATTTTATGGTGCTTATTGCACTCTGGATGATGTCAAGAGTCTTGCCGAAATACCAAGCGACATTGATGATGAAACACTATTTAAACTGTCGAGGGTCGCCAGTTTGCAAATAAACCATGACATCCAAACAAAAATATACAAAGAAAGGGTCAAATTAATTGACAGCATTAAAACTAACATAATAGATGGCTCAAACAAGACATTCTATACAAAAAATTTCCCGATAGGCGATATGAACAATGATTTTCAAGTCACCACCGAAGACATCACAGTTTACAAAGTTTACGATGACGAGGAAACCGAAATGACGGTATCTTCAATAGATGCCTTGACTGGGAAATTCGTTCTTGAAAATGCCCCAGAAAATGGTTCTGTTTTGTATGTCACATATTGTTATACCCCAAGGCATTACCCTGTTGACCCTGTTAATGATTTGATAAGACAGGCCACTGCGTATTTGACAGCATTCATAGCCAAGAGCAAGGTAGGTGACGTGTCCGTGACGAGATACACGATAGACAGGTTGACAGTTATGAACATACCAGACCAAGTCATATCAGATTACAAAAACTATCTCGATTTGATAGACAGGATTCGTGCAGACAGTTCAATGGTTGTCGGCCCATTGGTGTGATTATGTTGGCAAAAAGAGCGAGAAGGGATTTATTCCATTTAGCGAATAAGTATGGCAACACTGTTACTGTTTACAACCCAACAAAAACATATAACGATGAAGGAGACCCGACATACAATCTTGGAAGCGGCGTGGAAGCGAAGATACTTGTTTTTCCAGTAGACGAGGAAATTATGGCATGGCAGCCAGAAGGAATAGACATATCGACAAGTTTTAGATGCTACATTCCATATGATGTCAATATTCAGCGCGATTCCATAATTAAATATGGCAGTGATTACTATATATTGTATTCTTTCGCGCCAATAAAAATAGACAACCAGACTGTTTTCTATGATGTGGTGATGACTAAAACAGATATCCACCTGTGAGTATTAATTTTTAAATCTTAAAAGCAAAATATTAATGCCGAGGACAAACAGAGGAGGATTTTCATTGAAAAGTCCTCGGCCCACCTCCTCTTTAAAAAGTCCATCTATGCGCCTTCCAGAGGCAAAATATGGTAAGCAAGAACACGCTCTATACTGATATATGGCAGTTTCTATACAATTTGCTTAATTCTGACACTGACATCACAAATGAGGTAAATGGGATTTATTCCGCCTACCCAAGAGTTTTCATTGATGATGCTGGAGGATTGCCTTTTATCGTGATAAACAAGCCAGTGATTACTGAAGAGGGTATCACGTTCAAAGATGTGGAAGAAAAATTCATTGAAGTTGAGATTGAAATTATTGTTGGCGGAGAGAGTGAAAGCGCCAAAAAATTGAAGCACATAATGGATTTGATTCAAAAAAGGTTTGATAGCAGTGTTGATGATTTCCAATCTGAGAAATTGTTCAATCCAAAAATTGTAAGCGATACTCCCGATTACGATTACAGAAAAGGCAAAAAAATATATTATGGAATTATAAGATTATCATTCACATACAATGGTGATTGAATGGCAAAAGCAAATTTCGGGCCTACCCAGCTCATATTTCGCAGCAATGCAGACAAAATTATAGACAATTTAGGAAGAATAAGAGACAGATTACCCAAGTATATGCAAAATGCATTAAAGCAGTCAGCCGAAATTTATGCTGAAACTATCAAGCAACATGCGAAATTCACATTTCCGAGGGGATCGTTGAAACAGCGAATAAAGACAAAAATGGCGAGGAGTTCAAGCAGGCGACGAGCAGTGTGGATAGTCCAAATGCCTTATTATGCATGGGCTGTTGAATATGGAAGAAAGGCTGGGAGAATGCCACCCAATAACGCCAAAATACAGAGATGGGCAAGACTTGCTGGAATGTCACCATTTTACTTGAGAAAGACAATAGCAAAACATGGAACAACAGCAAGGCCATTCATAAGACCGGGTGTCAGAGCAGCTCACAGGAAGGCGTATGATATGTTTTACAAGAGAATTAAAACATCAATAACAAAAGAGGTGAAAAAATGAAATATAAATATGTCGGCCATCGAAAAATAAATATACATGGGAAAACCTTATGGCATGGTGACATTGTTGAATTAGATGAAAGGGATGACAGAGTGGAATGGGAATACTTCAGACCAGTAAAAGAAGAGAAACCAAAAAAATCTAAAAACAAAAAGGAGGTAGATGATTATGGTGAAAATTTGGAAAGCAAGGGAGTCTAATATAAAACTTGCCTCGGCATCTGATGTAGATTTCAGCGCAACAGACAAGACACTCGAAGAGATAATAGATGCAGCTTCGGGTGGAACAACAATTCTGACAGCAAGAGCTAAAAACGTGACAGTTGTCGAACCTGAAGGTGATGTCGACAAAATAGACTTGCTCGGTGAGGATACAAACGGTTTCCAGAATGCCGAGTTGGAAGAAAAACCATATGGTTTGGCTCAGATTACGGGAACATTGGTGTTTTCGGATGCGGAATCATTGGAAGCCTTTGCGGGAAACGCCGATACGGTAACAGTTTCAGACGGAGATTACAGCGGCACTTACAAGAGATACCGCATAGGTGACGGAAACAGACAGGATGTTGTCGCAGTGATAACTTTAAAATCTGTCAGCAATTCAAGCATAACTGATTATGTCGCATTTGCACTCGACAATGCAAAAATAACAAGAATAGGAGACATAAGAATTTCAGGTGCAGACGGTCATTGGGAACAGGATTTCAAGATAGTTTGCCTACCAAGAGACTTCTATGGGCCAGAATTCAAGACAGCTTAAGGAGGTTGATATAATGGAAAAGAAGGAAAAGAAAGAATCGGCTGAAGAGTCTGCAGTAACTGTGAGTGTCACATCAGGGGCATTTCCGCTTAAACTGTGGAAGGAATGGGATGCAGACTGCAAGGAAAATTTCGGCGATGTCAGATGGCTCAAAATGTGGAATGACCATTTAATGGCAAAGAGATTCGAGAAATTTATGCAGTTGTTTGATGAATACAAAACTACCAAAGATATGCTGGAACATTTACTCGAACAAATGAACGAAGAAGAAGAAAAACAGGAAGATAAAAAAACAGACAAAGTCGTGAAAACATTCACAGAAGAGATATCTGAATAGGAGGTGAAAAGATGAGTGTTGAAAACCCATTTGAGGGATTGAGCAAAGAAGTATACACGCTTGAATACGTGAAAGACCCAGAAGGAAAACCGCTGAAGATTAAACCAAAAACAAGAGACACGGCGATGTTTTTCATCATAGGTAAAACAAACAACCCTGAAACCGAAATACAGAAAGTGTCAAAATTGATGTTGGATTTGCTCAAAAGAACATATCCAGCTGCCAAAACAGAAGACTTGGAAGCATACATTGCACGTAATTTTGGTATTCTTATGCAGGAACTATCAATATTTTTTGGGTTTGCGACAAGGGAAAGAATAGAGGAAGCTGAAAACAAAGTGTTAAAAAAATTGACAGGCCAATGACCGATGCAGAACGGGCCGAGATGATTCGGCTGAGGCTGATAAGGGAAATGGAGGAAGCGAATGCAGAAATGAATTTCGTAAAGGAAATAATATTAATATCGAAAGAACTTAACACCACAATTGACGACATACTGGATTGGTCGTGGAAGCGATATGTAGTGGTAACGGAAGCACTGAAGGAAATATATGAGGAGCAGAAAAGAGAAGTGGAATTAAATGAATTAAAGGCTAAAACATTCAGGTGAAAAAATGGCATTTGTTGGCGGAATGGCAGGAGATATGAGAGTGAGAATAGTAATCGAAGCTATAAATGCCACACAAGCAGGGCTCAATGCAGCAGTAAAAGACGTTGAAAAAGCAGCAAGTAGATACCAAAAAGCATACAAAGTCACCAGCGCAGAACCAGTATATCGAAAGCAACTTGAAAAAACAGCAAAACAATTGAGAAACAAGGTTGCATTAAACAAGCAAATTGCCACGTCACTCAATGAGGCAAGAATACAACAAGAAGCAATGTCTGCATCTACTAAAGGGTTTCTTGGCGTATTAACAATGAATTTTGAAACGTGGAGACGCGCGAATGAAATAGGAATGTTTTCGGGAAAGGCAGTATCGGCACGAACTAAATTTGCTAATTGGTTGAGAATGGCAACGCATGGAATGAAAGGATTTAGGATGGAATATTTATCTCTGATGTTTGCGGGGATGTCATTGCACAGAACTATGAGTAATCTTTTACAACCAGCTTCTCGTGCGCTTGGTTTGACTGAATTATGGAGCAATACTTTAATGATATTTTTCTTGCCTGTAATGCAACAGGTTCAAGGAATTAGTCTTTGGTGGATGGATTTTTTAATGAATATGCCTGATTGGTTTAAATGGGCAGTGGGATGGGTTGTTGTTTTAGGTAACGCACTTGGTAGCTTATTCGCTTTTATTGGTCAAGCATGTCTTGCATTCGGTGGCTTTTTAATATTTATGTCAAGCAGCACAATGGCAACTATAAGAAATACATTGGCAACAAAACTCAATGCATTGACAAAAAGATCGCTTACATCAAACACTAACATATGTATGGCAGCAACAATGGGATTAAGCTCGGCACTCGCATCGCAAATTGGCATTATGGATTTATCTACAATATCAACTAATGCATTAGCTGCAAGTCAAGCTAATCTTGCAGCTGTCTCTGGATTAGCAGGTGCTGGCATAACTGGCGTAGGTGGAGCTGCCGCGGCGGGAGGAATGGGTTTAGCAGGATTAGCATCATCGGTTCTATTTGTGGTCACAGCAATTCTTATGGCTTTTGTTGCAATTCGGTCATTCAGTGCATATCTTCGTGAAACTGCGCCTAAAGATTACGCAATTGCTGCATCTGCTATTAGAAAAACTATTCCATTTGCATTAGAAAATATAGCAAAAACTGTGCCATTTTTATTCCCAATAACAACATTGTATGAAATTTTTGGAGAAAAGATAGTCCCAGAAGAAACAAAAGAAAATCTTGTCGATACTATTATGACACTATTTGGTTTTGAAGATGCTGCTGATGTGGCTTCGAATAGTATAAACACGTTTACCTTAACTGTTGAAGATAATCTTCCGGATGTGGAAAACACATTTAGCAGAGTAAAAAGGACAGTAGAAGAATCTACTTCTGCTATTGGGATGCTTGAAAGTAAATTGACGGGATTGGATGGAAAAACATTCAGAAGCACATACACAATTGATGTGAAAATTGCTGGAGAACAAGTATTTGTCGGTGGATTAGGCTATAGCGTGGCGCCAGAATTTAGAAAAGAATTTGTTGAATCAGTAACTTCATCTCTCAACGAGCAAATTAATACTGCAATGAAAAAAGAAAAAGGACTTGAAATCACTCCATATGGAATTCGTCCAGAAGGATGGACTCTTCAGACTGAATTTGAATCTGTGCTTGCTAAATCATGGCCAGAGGCATTTGGTGATGTGGTATGGCGACCCGGTGCCAGACCAGTTCGCATATCACCATCTGATACGATTATAGCATCAAAATCTGGGACAGGAAATGTTATAAATTTTAATCCTAATGTAAATATAGAAATAAATGCAAGTTCAGAAGTTGATATCGATGCAATTAAAGACAAACTTTCAGAAGAATGGATAAGAGAATTGAAATCTATGGTGGGATAAATGACAAGCTATACTATCGAGAGTGGAAAAGTGTATCTGACTGACGGGACGATATCAGGCGATACAATCACGACAAGCGGAATACAAGTTTGCATTCCTATCAAAGCGAAATCTATCAAGCACACATTTTCAAAAATGCTGATATCATATTCAATGCCAGCAACATCAGAAACGCAAAGCGCAAATACTTATGTAGTTGACTTGAGAAGAGGAACTGAAAATATAATAATTTTGGGTTACATACAAGATGACCCTGAAATATTAAGATACAAAATCGGTCAAACACCAAGTGGGCATAGTGTATATTACAAGAAGCAATTATTGAGATATTTATATGGGAAAGGTGAGCATCCAGATTATCCTTCATACAAAGGAAGAAGAGGTGTGTTTTATGTTGTATGGGGAGAATACAACAGCGATCCATTAAGAAACAGGCGGCAAGTATATAAAGCAATAATATCAAAATTGGAAGTATCAGAAGAACCAAAATATATTCAAGGCACATTTAAAAACGCCGGTTCTGGCGGAGAATCTATAACAGGAAGGTTGATGAAATTTGATGTGAACATCACTCTTTTAATTGCGCAAAACAGGTAGATTATATGGGAAGGACATACCGTCGTATAAAATACAGCAAAATAACAAAATGGATGGAGGCAATTGCGATAGTTGGAATACCGCTAATGTTTCTTTTTACATATCTTGCCACAATAGGAGCAATCACTATTACAGGACATTCAGGCGATATGGTATGTTCGGGGACACCTGAAGATCCATGTTATGCTTATGTCAACTTCACGGCCAATATAGACATTTTCATTTATCCAAACCAAAGCTGGTATTTCAGCACGAATCCACCTGTGAAAGAGGTTATCCTCCAGCGTAAGTGGGGTGATGGGTGGAGGACGATTAACTTATCGAAACCATGCAATGGGAGATGGTGTGGTTGTTATTGGTGCGATAAATATCACACAGCAAAGTATAGCTATGTTTTCCGAGCAGGGAGGCAATATCAAATAAGGTTTGTCGGATACAAATTCCATGAATGGGATAATATTAAATGGAGTTTCGACAAAGTAGACCCGTGGTGGATTAGTAGTTATTTGTATTGTAAGAATATCATATTCACAGATAATATTATTGAAGTGAACAGAACAAACAATCCAATTTATGTAAATCTAACTGGTTTAAATTTGTTGAGTGGGAAGCATTATGAAATTAGGGTGGTTAATGCTCCATGCGGAGAGAATGGAGATGAAATTCCTTATATGCCTTTCTCGAGCTTGACAGATAATCAAACATGGGCAGTTGTCGGTTTGCTTGTGAATAAGACATACGGTGTTGACACTGTTTATTCGGTTTATTATGGAAATCCAAATGCAGACAAACCAGATTATGATTTGTATTTCTTATATGATAATTTTAACAGAAGTAGTTCTAACTGGGATAAGGGGCCATTAAATTTAGATAACTATTACATTGATACGATTGTAGGCAGTCCAGAATCATATTCAACATCAATTGAATGGTATGATAATAAACAGGTTCTAAAATGTTATATAAAATGTCCTATAGACAGTGCGGCTGATATAGATTATCATATTAATACTAATTATTCTGATTTTGTGGCTTTGCCGACAAGATTAACATATAAGGTAGATAATTTGAGGCTTGATGCGGCAAGAATTTCTATGTATGATGCATATGTGGGTGGCTTTCATTTTGGTAATGTTAATTTCTGGAAAGGCTTTGGCAATGATTCAGTTGTAACAAGACGTGATGAATGGACATCAGATGATATTTTTAACACATATTTTGAATTAATAAAACAAGTTGATGATAATTGGACTACTTTGTGGAAAAGTTCTGACCATTTTGTTAATGAGGGTTGGAAATACTGGAATGTTACTTGGAATGGCGATTCATTTTCGCTATATTATCTTGGCTCATTAAGTTATACTGATTCAGATTCGACTTTGGGAAGTAATTTAGATGATGGGTCTACTATAGTGTGGAGGATTGATGGATATCTTCCAAGCACAGTTAGTTTGAGAATTGACAAATTTTGTGCAATATCACCTAATTATGATTGCAATGTATATGATACAGATTTATTATATTCAGTCGGGAGTGAAAAGCATTTAACCTATTATGCAACATTTCAAACGAGCACACCTCTTTCATTAAATTTTGAATTTATACCATCTTATTTTTCCAGCTTTTCTAATTGTTCATTGTGGACAAATGAAAGTGGTTTGTTCACCTTAACCCAATCGAACCAATCAGCAATATCAAACGACTCAATAAACACAATTTCATATACATTTTCATCAAATGGAACTTATATCTGGAATATACAATGTTGTAACAACGAAGGTGAATGTCGCTTTTTCCCGAATAACAAGACACTTACAACAGGCTTACCAAAAATAATTTTTGATAGTGATAATGCATTTTACGAGTATGGAACATATGCAAATATAACTGCAGTTGGCAAAAACGATATTTATCTTGATATGTCTTGTCTTGGTTTGCTTAATTCTTCCATTAATTCTGTGTCATATATTTGGAAGGCGAATGCAGTTGAATGTAGATTTAACGACTCATCAGGAAGCAAAAACTTTACAAATATAAACAATACGGCATATATTTCATTTATGTCTCCTATTGAGTTACAGTCATGGGTTTGGTCAATCTACGGTCATGAAAATGCAAGCCAATATCCTGAAAATGTCAGCATTTATATCAACAACACCCACGTGTTATGGTTGCCATATTCTATAATAAAAAACACACATTATACCAATAAATTTAATAATAAAACCACATTGGAAATGCCTGTCTTTAACATCAATACTACTTATATTTATATCGTGCCATCGCTCAGATATGCAAACATCACATTTAATATATCATCAACTTATCAAACAATTACAGACGATGAAGGTGCTGGTGGCAGTTGTACGGGCGGTATATCACCTTGGTGCCAAAACACAATGGATGAAAATTGGAACACACATGTGACGGTAGGTGGTTGCTATTATGAACCTACACCCGAAGAAGAAGTTGGTGTAGTATATGAAGATTATGAAATTGATCCGAATTTAACAACGGAAATAAATTGGATAGGCAAAATTTATATGAGAAAAGACGATAGTTTGTATAATCCCGGCAATCTATTTAATTTCAGAGTTTATGTTTATAATCATAGTTCAGATACGTGGGTTTCTAAATTCAGTAAAGCCCCTGAATATAGTTATAATGCTTACCCAAATACAGGCAGTCCTGAAAATGCTACATTTTCAATAACGCAAGATGAATTTGATGATTTCATACGAAATAATATATTGAAAACAAAGATTAGTATGACAGCACGTTCGTCAAGTGATCGATGTTGTATTGTTAGATATTATGAAAGCAAAATAACTTATGATGCATACCCTGACATCACAATTGATTTGAATAATGATGGGACATATGATTATTATAACTATTCTTTAATAGGTTCAGCCATAGCCACTATCAATGACACTGAAATAAACAATATAAGCTGTGGCGACACAATATGCAATGTCCCGATAACATTCATTTCAAGCCGAGGTGGAAACTTTACAATAACATCAATAAACGTGACTTCATATTTGACAGACATTAATATTCAAAATGTTAGCATTGATGACTGGCACATTGTTCCCGTAACTGTCAACACAACAAAAGGCATTCTCGAAATTTATAATTTAAATATAACTTACAAAGGAGATCAAAATTATACAGTGTTTGCTACAGATGGCAATTCAACAATTGCGGAAACAAACTTATATGTAAGATGGAGCAATTTCAGCATAAAAATGCCATATACATTCACTAATGATATCTTGTTATATGCACACAACAACACAGAAAGCAATTTACAACCATATGGCCAAAACTATGACACACCTATATTTAATATAACTTCATTAGCATATACAACTCCAGCAAATATCAGTGTAATTATAAATGGAAGTATTGATCCGTGTTTGACACTTACTATATCCACAGACAATAATAAGACACATGGAACTGTTTTAAGCAACACAAGTAATACAGTTGTTGCAACCTTTCTTGACTATAACGAGACAACTGGATTATGGCTGTGGGCGGATTTAAACAATTGCGATAGTCGGTTCGTGTCTTTTCAGTTAAAAGAAGATTCATGCTGTGTGAATTGTAAACCATGCTGGTGATTGAATGACATACGCAACACAAGATGGGTTTGTATATATACCAAAAAACTACACTGATAATTATCAATATAAAGTAACATTGAATGATACAGACATAACAGATAAGGTAATACTATGCAAATACACAAAAGCAGCAACAATATCTACTGGTGAATTCGATGTATCAGTCATTTATGAGAAGGACATTGACTATAATATTGGTGACATAATTAAAATATATCACGGGTTTGGTAGTTATGAACTCAAATTTGTTGGCAAGGTGGAAAAAATTGAAAGAGTGTTCAAAACAGATGATTTCATACTTCGATTAAGTGGAAGACACATATCAAAAGAATTGCTTGAAATTACAATATCAAAAGAATATAGCGGGGAAGAAGCAAGCAATATATTGAAAGATATTGTTGATACTTTTCTTTCCGATTTGGGATATACTTATACTGATGTGGAAAATAGCGGTGTGAATGTGTCAATTGTATGGTCAAATGCGAGTGCATGGGAAGCATTTAAAGATTTATGCGTGTTGGCGAATATGGATATTTATGTCGATGAAAATCGCAACATTCATTTCTTTAAGCAAGGAAGCAGATTATGCCAAACAGAAGCTGTCGTTGAACACGACAATTTAATAAATGTTCCAAGACTTACAAACGACGGAGCCGATACGAGAAACCGTATTATTGTGTATGGAGAAGATGATGAAGGGCTTCCAATAATATATACAGCAGAATCTGATTCAAATGACATACGCGAAGATGTTTTCATTAATCGAAACATAAATAATTTTGCGATTGCGCAAGATGTCGCAAGCGGTGTGTATGAACAGAACTCAACTTACAAAGACAGAGGAAATCTGAAATGTTTTTTGTTGCACGATCTCAATCCGGGTGATATGTTGTGGGTTTCGATACCATCTCAAGAAATTCATCGTAAATATATAGTGAGGAAATTCACACATGATGTTATCGAGTTAACTACTACATTTGAATTAAAAGACAGTATTGGATTGCCAGATGAATTGAAGAAGATAAAAGAAATTGAATTCAGTTCGGGGAAGCTATTAAATCCGTATAAATTTAAATACACATTAAATTTGACTTTTGATGATGAAAGTGAGTTGTCATCTAAAGACAATATAGTTCTTGCCAATGGCGCGGCAAAATTATCTGATCCGAGCAGAACGGGATCATTTACATCTACCGTGAGAAATACAAATGAGAATGTAACAGAAGTGTATTTGATGTTAAAGGGAAAGGATTTAGAGAATTCACAATTTTATGTCAGTGCAACAGGAGGGACAGCAAAAGAAAGAATAAATCCGAATGAAAAATATACATTAGAACATAGCGGAAGCAATCTTGTCATTGAAGTTAGGCTTGTTCCAACTGATTCATCTCCTAATCCTCAAATCGATTCACTTGCCTTGCTTTATAAGTAGTTCTCCATTTTTCATAAACTCTAACATCATTTTACATGCTTTTATGTGGGAACATTCTTTTTGGCGCAAGGAGAACCATTTGCATGTGCAACTTGCATCAGGTTTATTCACCACATCGTATTTTTTTATAATTACTGAATGGACTAATTTTTTGTCATACAAAGATTCCACGTCAAAGTAATATGCATTATTAGTTTCGGCGACCATTTTGACTTTGTTTTCTTTCACCAATCGCAATGCCTTGTCAACAAGTGTTCTTGCTTCCCATTTTAATTTATTGTTTTTTCTCATCTTTTTCACCAGACATTTCTTTTTTTACATTCTGAAATGCCTGCTCGATAAGGCTTGGCTCTCCCGGCTTGCTCAAATAAGGTATTCCCGGCGAATTCCATGCTTTCTCTCCCAACTCTTTCGCCATCCTTGTCAATTCTGTTTCTGACAGTATGCCATCTTTCTGTTTTTGCTTCGCTATTGACACGTTGGCTATGGCGAACAAATCCATTATGGTTTTCTCATCTATATTGTCCACGTTGAGCGACAAGTTAACCGTGTATGTCTTGTTTCCATATCTTGTCGTGGGTATTTTTTCTTCTATTCCTATATGTATTCTTGGTCTTGTTTGCAATTTAATCAATTCCAATATTTTTTCATCTTCCATTTCAAACACCTCCTTTATCCTTAAACTGTGGTTAAGACCCTATCCTTCAGGTTGGGGTAGTTCACCCTATATATATGGAATCATTTTCCGTCGTCTTGTCTTCAATTAATTCGAGCGCGGCGAATGCTATTCTCACGAAAAATCTCAGCCACAGGTTTTCAACTTTAGTTCGCCTTTTCTTCGAAATCAATTTTTCCAAGTCAAACGTGTCTATGTTGTTTGCGAGAAATATCGCTATTTTGTTTATCAAGGCATCAACCGAATCTTTTTTGGTAAACTGATGTCCAAGTATTACATACAGGTCTTCTTGCAATTTTTTCGTGCTGATTTCGTCTTTCGCTTTCCATATTTTCAACTTCTCTCCCAAATCGCAGTATCGATAGTCAAGCTTCTCTTCTGCTATTGATTCAAAGAACAATTTCACCGCTTCCCTCAGTATCACATATCTTACATTCTTAATTTCCTTGTATAGCCCAGTTAAATCTTTTATTTCCATACTTCACCTCCTTTGATTTTATTTTTATATCCAACTTATGCGTGTTTTTCTTATAATAGTATGTGTGTTTGTTTTTATATTGAAACCCGACAAGTCCTCGCTCGGATAAGTAGTTGATATGTCTCAACACGGTTCTCGGAGATATGCCAAGTTTGTTTGCAAGCGTGTATTTATCCGTGCCATTTTTTATGGACAGCACATTGTATGTTTTCATAATATGCCTTGGCAGACTGTTGGGATAAAATTCTTCCCATAGTTTTATCGCCATTTCTATGTCAGATTTCTCCGATATGATGCAATTATTAACAACCTTTCTTTTAAATATATTAAAAGCAGTTATTGCCTTCACTGTGACAAGAAACTGTATAATGCTTCGGGTATTTGATATATTCACATCGAGTTTATATGGTATCACAATTTTCTTGCCATTAAGAATGTATGTCAATAAGGTGAAGGCATCTTGTAGCTTGTGAATAGTGAGAGTATCATCCTCTGCTTCCGCGCCAAAGCAATATTTTTTTATAATGAAATCTTTTACTGTCTCTTTATGTATTTCATCTTCGTTCACGTTCACGAACACAAACCTGTTCTGTATTTCCACGTTATTGATTGGGTATATTGATGTCAGCCAAAAAACGAATTCCTTATCAATGTCGATGTGGAAAAACTTGTGTGTGTTCACAGACCAATGACTCGGTTTTATGTCCGATGCCCAAGACAATGTTTTCAAGTTGTGCAAGAATTTGTTATATGCATCTATGTCGTCAAACATTAATATCGCATTGCTCCCAATATATCCGCTTTTTACAGCATAATAGATTGATTTTTCTGATTTTGAAGTTACCGTGAAATAATATGGCTTCGGGATGTATTTGAGTATTGTCCCCAATGCATGGGTTTTCCCTGCCGAAGATGAACCTGTGGCATAAATGTTCATATTGTCTGTTCTCATCCATGGCGTCAATGCAGACAGCAAACCCATTATTTGAAGCGTCACATCTCCCTTGTGATTTTCCTGCATGGCTGTGATGAATGTCTCAATTGGATTTGTTGCCAAAACATCGGCATCAAAGCTCATCACACACTTGCCTGTCTTTTTTATGATATAATTATCACTATCCCGTATGAGCATTTCCTTTTTTACCATAGTGTTAATTATCCTGTCAAGTGTCTTCTCTGAAAATCCTATCACGGAATGCAGTTGTGTTTTGGTATACGTCTCGCCTTGTTTCAAACGAGAAACACGTCTACCAACATCTATTTTCACTCTCATGATAACACCTTACACAATCAATCTTTTTTTCTCAAGAATCTTTCGCAGTTTTTTGTCTTCTTCCGTGTCGCCAAGCTTGACTATGATATATCCGTATTCTTTCAATTTCATCATCATCTTGTCAATGCTGTCCGTGATGTTGATTATGCTTATTTTCTGGTTCACTGTTGGCTTTTGGGAATGAACAACTCCGCTCAGTAATTTATATTGCGCTGATAACAGTTTGAGCAGTTGGTTTGCCGCTGAAATCATAGTTGGATCCAACTCGTCCTGCATTTTCAACTTGTTGAAATAATCCCACATCTCATCCGTGAGAATTTTCAACTGCTTGGTTATTTCGTTGAATTCTTTGAGTGCTTCCTTTTTCACGGAATCATCTCGCGACACTTCTTTGGCTATTTCAAGATAGTGCTTGTCAAGAAATCGCTTCACGTCCATATAGTTTATTGTTGTTTGGTATTTTTCATTCAACTTGTCCGCTATTTTCTGATATGACAGCCCTTTCTTCCTTAATGCAATCACATCATCATTCAACCCATATTCTTCTATTTTCAGTGTCTTTTTTGGCATATTTTACCTCCTCATACCAGTATTTAAGCGCCGCCTTATACAATATCAATCGTTGCAAGACAACTGCCCTGTGGTAATTGCAGTAATATTCGCTTATGTTTCCAATCGATATTTTGTGCGTTGCTGGAAGGTCGCACAAGTGGCATTTGTGTTCTGAAATCTTTTCATTTGTTCTCGCGACCGTGAGCAATGTTGCTTGCTTGTTTTCACCATATTCGTTTACTGTTTTATATTTATGCTTGATTTCTTTTTTATCTTTGATTATTTTATATGTTTCCGTCTGCTTGATAATCCCAGTGGAACACAGTATTGTTTTTTCATATATTGTTTTCATATTATCACTATCAATAATTGTTATTATTTATTTTGCAAATACTCTATTACTTCAACTATGGTGTAATCCCTTCTGATTCCTCCTTTGCTCTCAATTTCCTTGACAATCAACGTGAATTGCTTGTTTGTAATGTCTCCCCAAATTTTGTATAATGTCAACAGCTGTCCCCATATGGACATTTGGGAATATCCTTTTGGCACTCCCCAGTTGTATCTTTTCACGACACCTGTTTTGCTGTTCATCACTTCAACTTCAAATCTTGCCTTTTCAACTTCTTTCCCTGAAATGTTCACGGTATAGTTTTGACCAACGCCGAGAATCTTTATCCTGTATATCCCTGTTCTTGGCTCGAACCAGTCAAGTTTTCCATCTTGCTCATTTCCGTTTGTGAACGTATCTTTTCTTTCCATTCGTTTCAATTCTTCCGCCAAATCCATTTTGTTCACCTCCATATTTGAATATGATGTCACGATGTCACACTTGGTCGGTGTTTATTGGTTTAAGTGTGACATCCCTAATGTCATACATGTCACATAAGCATCATTTTTTGAATTTCATAGTATGTGTATTTGTGCCATTTCTTTTTTGTCCTTATATAGTATATTATAGGAATGGATTTAAAAGTGTTGTGCAATGGCATAATAAGTTTCCAAAATTGCAATTTGTCATGTTTATTCGGTATCCATTTATTTTTTCTTGTTGTCTTCACTTCTATGAACATTTTCACACATCCTTTCTTATCTAACACGATGAAATCTGGGCCGTGCGAACCTATTGCCAATTTGAACACATACTCTTCCCCGTGCTCTTCTTGCAACATCTTCTTTATTTTATACTCCCCACCATATCCTCTTCTCATTGCAACACCGTGTAAATGATGGCATAGATGAGCCACAAAGTCATTACAAATAAGATAAGCCTGAACAAGTTTATTTCTTTAATATTCTCACCACATTGTTGTCATCATAATTTTTATATACCCTGAAGCGACTGCCGCAATAAAAGCAATGGGCATACGCTTCAGTTATGTTTTTCGTGATGAATTTTCTCGTCTTTTTGCATCTTGGACATCTGATTAATAGCAACATTTTATCAATACTCCATTCGATTGAGATATTCCTCTGCGAGGTCATCGTCATAAAAATAAAAACCACACACATCACAAACAAACTTGTTGGGTTCTTCAAGCCTCATTTGCGAATCGCAGTTGGGACAAATTTCATCTGTTAACATTAGTCACCTCCTTTTTGGTTTGAAATCAGCACAGGATTCCTGAGGGTTTACCATACAAACTGCATTGTATTGCTTGCACCATATGGTGCCATCTGAAAGGACAATTCCAAATCTACACTTGTTTTCATCTTTTTCTTGCATACTTTTCATTCGCTATCACCTTTTGAATATTCTCCTTTCTGAAAAACTTGTCGAGGCAGTTCAGCAAGGAATTGAAATTTTTGAAATACTTGCGCAACACCAATACGCCGAATGTCACGGGCGAATTCACAATGTCGCCTGATGCAAATATCTCAAGCTTGTAATGCGTATTTGTCCGTTTTATATCAATTACAAAAGATGATTCATCCATATACATCACCCATTATAATGCAGACGCCAATTTCTTGAAGGTCTTTGGCATATTCCACTGGAAGCCATATGATGCTGCCTTTCTCGTGTATTTTGCCTTTATACATTATCCTGCCTGTTAATTTCACAGGGACTTCTTTCACATAACTGTATAGTGTTTTTTGCATGTCTCACCTTTTTCTTATTTCAAGGACGAGCTCGCCGTTTTTGATTTTCCATCTACCCATAAGTTCTTCGTTTGGGTCAAACCCAAGCTCTTTGATGAAGCACGACGGCAGAGACAGTATCCTGCTTGGGTAGCTTCTGTTTTTCGTCAACTGCCTCCATTCCTTTATGGCTTTGCCTTCCTTTCCGCTCAAATATTGAGACCTCATTCCCCATTTTTCCAGCTTGTTATAAATCCATGCCACCGACATATTGTATTTCTTGCTCGCCTTGTAAATTGACATGCCATTTTCTATATCCTTTCTCAACATCTCATCTCTCTCTTCCACATTCATCTTTTCACCTCCTCATCCAGCTTTATTTAGTTCTTTTGTCTCTTCTTTGTTGATTTGGCTCAATATAGCTCCAGCTATTTCATTTCTCTCTATTAGTCTTCCGAGAACAAATCCAGCGTAAAAACTTCTTCGCTGCTTGTCACTACTCATATGTATTTTTTTGATGTATTTCTTTATCCCATTCACCACGCTTGTAGTCTCTTTGAAAATTTTGAACAAGTATCTGCGTATATTACCTGCGTCTTCCTTTTTGATATTAAGCTCTTCTTGCATATCCATCATCTCGCCTCCTTTTTATTTGACCATTTCATTTAAAATGGTAATCACGATTGACATCATAACTGTCAAGACAAACAGAAACCAAATTATTTCCGTTGCCTCGATGTGAACCAATACCTTATATATGAAGTAAAGGTAAAAACCTAAATAACACAGCCCCAAAACAGCTTTTATACCTTTCGTGTTCATATTATCCCTCCTTTTATATTTATAGTTATAGTTTATAAATCTTTTTAGTGTGTTTTTACTATGTTCTTACCTCTTTATCTGCTTTGTATTTCTTTTTCTTCGATTTGCCCGTCTCAATTTCAATATCTATATCGTCTATCAAGTCAAGTATATCAAATCTTTGCTTTCTGTTTTCTGTCCATGCTTCTGTCAGGAAGTCATGCCCAATCTTGTGTAACTGCCATGCCTGTTTGCATTTTTCTATGAAGTGCTCATATGTTTCCGTTGGATGTATCCTAATGCAATTGATGTGTTTATGTTGATCTGGGTGTATATTTCTTTTACGTAGACAATTTCTGATTGCATACCATTTTTTCCTGTCCACATTATCACTTATTTGATTGCATACCCAATTTTAATTGTCGCGCCACAAGATGGACATATAAACTCATCTGTTTCACTCATCCACAAATCCACGAATACCAAGCCGCACAAAGGACAGCACACGACAATCCCTCTGTCTGTATATTCTTCAGTTTTGACAGGTTTTCCTCTTTTTCTCATTTTCATCCCTCCTCTAATAATTCAGGATTTTCATATATATTACCGATTACAATCATTTTATCGTAATCTTCTGGAATCTCAAACCCAACATAAGTTCCATATTCTTCGCAATAAACAACATTTCTCCATTTCACAATCACAAAGGTCTTTTTCCTTTTGTCAGGATATGCTAATATATCTCCCTCATATATCTCTTTTCCATCCCTGTCTTTCAGTCCTGTGAATCGCATTAATACAAATCTATCACTTAAAATTGTGCCACCTGATAATAAATCATACAAACCAAATTCATTATCCGAAATTACTTTAAGCACATCGGGTATCTGATAGAATTCATACATTCTTTTTTCTTTTTTGTCCCACATTCTGAACTTAATTTCATAAAATTCTCTACACATCCTTAATCACCTCCTCCTAATTTGCTAATGAAGAGTTCTATGGGTTTTACGCTTTCAGCCTCCTGAATGTTAAAACTATAACTTTATCTTTATCTTTTATTCCGAACTTTCTGAACACATCTTCTGCTTCGTAAAACATCATTCCCGTATCAACCATAACCAGTGCATGAGATAGTTCTTTAAACTTATATGTTTCAAGCAATACTAATTTTGCTTTGCCTATCTTTTTGTTTGCCAAAACAACATCAAAAACATCTCCCATCTTCATCAAATAGTAATCATATTTATCCTCACTGAACCTCCTTATGGTCGTGAAATACTCCTGATTGAGTTTGTTGTTCCAATTTTTGCTGAATTTAATTTTCGGTTTCATGGTCTCGAACCTCTCTCCTTTTTTATGTTTTCAATCAATCTATCAATCCTTTTGACTCCCTTGTTATACGAAAGAGGGTTTTTTGGTGGGATTACCCCCACTGTCTTTTTTCCGATTTTTATCCATTTCATTCTACCACCTTATTCGCTTCTTGCCAAAGCCACACTGTGGGCAACCATTAAACCCCGATGCGTCATATTCGCAACCGAAAATGGTCATAAAGATTATAAAATGCTTCATCCCAAGAGATATTTGCAGGATTTGCATCTGTATTTCCATAATATATATAAATATCTCCAGTTATATTAACCTTAAAAGCAATATTGAATGCGGTATCATTTATCTTGTTTAGACCAAATGGAATTATAGAACTTGATGTTTCATTCACAACTCTTATATCCGACCCGTCTGGATTACATTTGCCATTACAATCAAAATCAAATTTAATCGGATAATCAGTTATATCTTTACCATATGTATCAGTTGAAACTGCACCCTCACTAATATTATCTATCGTGTAATCGCATATCATTATGTGTTCCCCCGACGATTTCATGATTGATGAAGCACATATTACTCCCAATAAAAATCCAACTAAAAATAAAAACAATTCAATTGTTGCCCATTCGACTTTTTTCGTCATTCTTCCTCTATCATCTTTCATCCTTTCTCACCTTTATCAACTCTATACTTACACGATCTGCGATATGTGTTGTTATACCAAGTTTGTTGTTTTTAGTATACTCCATTACTAAAGACAATTTCTTCTCTTCTTCAGGTTGTCCAATTATCAATCGTCCAAAAACATCACTCAAACAGAATTTATCTCCATTTTCCAATTCTACTATAATGGAATTATTTATAGGTATTATTCTCATCCTTTCTCACCCTTTATTTTTTCCCAATCTTTCTTTAAAATGAAACCTAAAACTTCCTCGTTGTTCCCCGTTAATATTTTTGCTCTTTTTGACGGTTTGATTATTATCTTTTCGACCTCTTCAAGTGTTTTCTGGATTGCGAGGTCTATTGTTTTATAAATTAAACCTTCTCTGTATGGAGATTCTGTTAGTAATTTCCATCCCTTGTCTTCTCTCATTTCTTTAAAAACCTTTTCTTTAATCTTCATATTTTTCACCTGTCCCGCAACCTCGCACTGGGGACTTGATTTCTCAATGACCCACTCCGCCGTTTTTAGCGTCAGGGGTTCTATATCATAATCATCACAAATCACAATCGCATTTCCAGTCTTTCCTCTGTCCTTGTACCAAGTAAGCACGATGTATCCTGTTTGTATGTCATCACTCTCTGGTTCTGGTATCTGGATTATGGCAATGCTTGCAGAGTTGAAGTCATCTCTGTGATAACCAACAGCAAATGGATGTGGCTTATCGTCCCAAATTATGCTTTCGGCTATCTGTCTTAATTTAATGAGTGTCTGGCAATTCCAGTTGTTTCTCGTGAAAACTCCATTCTTGAACCCGCATCTAATTGGCGTCATTAACACTTTCAAATTCTTATCCGAGCTAATTATGTGTTTTCCGTCTGTGAGTGGATGTTCCTGATAAAATTTTTCACAAAGTTTACATTTCATCCTTTCACACCCTATATCGGAGCAATTTTTCATATTGCTTCCTAACTATCAAATCTCTCGTTAAGTCCATTAGGAAATCATATAAAATTTCATCCATCTTTATCACACTCCTTTTGCAAAACTATCAATAAAATGTTGATTCAAATACTTTCTTAAACTACCTTTTCTTGATAATGTCAAATTTGGAAATGCTGAACCATTTTCTTCTAACCTTATTGCTTTCTCAAAAAGTTCTGGATGCTTCTTTTTCAAATGCAACCATCTCCATTCTGGCTGAAATGGACAGAAAAAGCAACCTGATTTCTCTGGTATCTCGAAACCATGTGAAAGTATTATTTCTTTACATTTCTCTCTATCAATTTTCTGTTCTACAAGTGGAAACTTATTTACAACATACTTCACATTACTTTCTTTTACTCTCCATTTTTCTTCATAACTTATCCCCATATACAATACTATTTTTTCTCCTTTATACTCACTTTTGAAATACCTACGCATTGGTCTTATTTTAAATAAATCTGTACAACTTCTTGTTTTCCATATTGGTATTTTCTTATGTCTATAATACCATTCATAAATACTTTCTTTGTTTTTCACTATTATGAATTTAATTCCTTCCTTTTTACAAAATTTCTCTACTTTTCTCAAATACTTGTAAGTTTCTGGTAATTCTGCACATGTATCTGCAAAAACTACATCATCTAAAGGATATTCTAAATCTAAAAGTAAAAATAACAATGCTGTTGAATTTACTCCTGCCCCATAAGATAATATATACTTCATCCTCATCACCGAATTGCTTTTTCTTCCAATTCTTCCAAATCCAACGGTTTTGGTTTCATATTTCACACCTCCTGAATGTTACATCTTTGAAATGTCCCGCAACCCGAACGCCGAGGGGACACATATGGGACAGTCTGCTGCTCCCCGGACGAGCAGCTGCAAGACCTCACGGTCTCGCAACCCTCGACGTGGTTGTTTCGGGTATTTTCTCGCTTTTCCTTATTTCCAATATAGTTTTTTCGCCATTAAGATTAGTCTGACCTAAAGAGTGTTTCATTCTTTTCTTTACCAATTCAATATATTTAGGATTAAGCTCAATTCCTATCGAATTTCGATTAAGTTTTTCTGCAGATATCATAGTTGTTCCACTGCCCAAAAATGGGTCAAGAACAACATCATTTTCATCTGTGAAACCTTCTATGAATAATTGCGGCAAAGATAATGGAAATTTAGCAAAATGAATACCATTGATAGTATATTGGCTCTCTCTTTTAAACATAATACAAGATGTAGGATTGGCACCTTTTAATTCAGATTGTATTATTACACCCCAATTCTTTCCTTTTATTACTTTCCCTGTTTCATCTAATTTTCTGAAATAATTATCTATACCTTTTCTTTGTGATAAATAAGGGTTTGTCTCATCCTGAATTTTATATGTTTTAGATATGGGATATTTTACTCGTTTGAATGTGCTATCTTTTAACTTGCATTTTATTCTATCTATATACGCTTTTACTTTTTTGTTCTTGACTATATGCAATATTACTTCATGAGCGCATGAAAATCTATCAAATACAGGAAAAGGCATACAAGAACCAATGCTCTCTTTTTCAGGATACTTTATTAATTTCTTTGTCCAAATTATATCTTCTCTTACTATAAAACCCCTGTCTTGTATCTCAA
>Ga0190360_1000453_pt1 | contig 23398 bp, 28 predicted proteins | sample 48721834_MG_FD_161271 | JGI IMG/M metagenome (GOLD analysis project Ga0190360, IMG submission 161271) | Hydrothermal vent microbial mat bacterial communities from Southern Trench, Guaymas Basin, Mexico - 4872-18-3-4_MG | ecosystem: Environmental > Aquatic > Marine > Hydrothermal vents >... | reverse complement strand
CGTTTTCCAGCACTTATTTCGCTTAAGATAACATTTTTGGTGCCCTCGTTATCCACTTGTAGCTCTCAGAAATCTCTCCCAGATTCTTTAACCCCTTTCAAAATGTCACCATCCAGCAAGCCTTTGTAGGCTTCCTTTATCCCTGAAACCCAAAGAAAAGGCAATGCTAATCAAAACGACACCAGGAGAAGTGATCTTTGTCACAGAAGACAGAGTAAATCTAAAAGCCAACGGCTTTAAAGAGTGGTACTCTATGGCTAAAACAAGTTTCATACCGATATAATAGCCTTTGGACCTGGAATAAGCCCATTTATAGCCCTATAGTCCTTATCTTTTAAATCTTCACTCTTATACTTCTTTCTGAACCTGTTAATATCCACCGTCAAATTGGTGGTATCTCCAATTATTATCGTTTTTCCGCTCTTTCGCTTCCCACAAACGGCGTTTACGGTTCTCAACACCATATCTACAAACTGATCAACTGTAAACCTGCTTAGAAGCCTGTAAACTTCTTTAACGATGCTTTAGCCTTTAATTCACTTATTATGAAGGTTATATCACCTTCAAAGCACATTGCGAGTATCACGACCTTCAGCATCGTTATAGCTTCTCTTTTGATAGATTGGAGACTGATATGATGATCTTTTGTGAATGGTTGGTGGAGGGGGTTAATGGTGATGTATCATAGAGGTATCATAGGGTGCACCCCATGAAAGATACACATCAATGCCTGAAGGAGCTTCATATTCCTTTGATCAATCAATTGAGGTTAAAAAACCATACTTTAAAACACCAATAACGGGTTTATATTTAGCAAGTGCTTCAACTTTCCCTGGAGGGAGAATAGAAGCAGTGATAATGTCGGGAATGATTTGCGCAAACGACATAAACGACGTATATGTATATGTATGTAATTAGGAGGTGAAAGCGGAATGAATCGCAATGTTATCATCGTAAAGGCGTTAAAGATGGACATGAAAAGATTCCGGGATTGGACTTTGCCACGGTTTGTCCACGGGCAGGGAGAAAAAGAAAAAACATAAATATTTATATATTACTATTTCTGGAAATATGAATTGGTGATTAATATGGACATACTCTGGTTAGCGCCATTGGCAGGACTGATAGGTCTTGTATTCGCAGCGATATTTGCTATTTATACACTCAGGCAAGAATCGGGCAGTGAAAAGATGGATGCTATTTCTAATGCTATCCAGGAAGGCGCTTCAGCGTATCTCAACAGGCAGTATAGGACCATTGCAGTTGTTGCAATTATAATCGCAATCATTTTGTTCGTCGCTTTATCGCACGCATTTCCTCATGGAGCTTCCGATTCCGGGCGTGTGGCAATCGCTTTCCTGGCTGGCGCTGCTTGTTCTGCTGCTGCTGGTTATATTGGTATGTTTGTATCAACACGCGGTAACGTTCGTGTTGCCAAGGCTGCGGAATCAGGGTTGCGGAAGGCGCTTACAATCGCATTCAGGGGTGGTGCCGTGACGGGTCTGTCGGTTGTTGGACTCGCTTTACTCGGGACTGCTGCTCTCTACATCATCTATGGTGCGAATCCAGAAGCAGTGGATCTCATTGTAGGCTATGGATTTGGAGCATCACTGATATCTTTATTTGCACGGATAGGTGGTGGGATATATACAAAAGCAGCGGATGTGGGCGCTGATCTGGTAGGGAAGGTAGAAGCAGGGATACCGGAGGACGACCCGCGAAATGCTGGCGTCATTGCCGATAACGTAGGTGACAACGTGGGTGACTGTGCGGGTATGGGTGCCGATCTGTTTGAGACTTATGTGGTAACTGCAATTGCAGCAATGTTGATAGGGGGTTTGATAACGAAACGAGGCATGGTAAAAGCTATCTTCCCAAACATCGCTTCTAATCTCGCTCTGATCGAATATCCTCTGGTCCTTGGCGCTGTTGCCATCTTCGCTTCTATTATCGCAATATTTGCAGTGCGAATGGACAAGAGTGAGCGGATCATGCCCGCATTGTACAGAGGCGTTGCTACTGCCGCAGTACTCAGTATGGTTATGTTCTATCCCGTAACCGCGGTACTGATCGGCACTGATGCACATGCAATTGCGATATACCTGTCCGCGGTGATCGGGATAATAACAATGGCGCTCATGGTCATTGTGACCGAATATTTCACACAGATACATGCACCTGTACGAGCGATCGTGGAAGCGAGCAAGACCGGTGCGGGAACAAACCTGATTACCGGGCTGGCTATGGGGATGCTCTCTACTGGCTTACCGGTTATAATTATCAGTGGTAGCATACTGGCTGCTTATTTCATACCTCTATTCCTCACCGGCAATAACCTCGCCGGATTGTATGGAATCGCGATAACCGCAGTGGCTATGCTATCTACCACCGGAATCATTATTGCTCTGGATTCCTATGGACCCATAACAGACAATGCAGGTGGTATAGCGGAGATGGCTGATTTGCCCTCCCAGGTCAGAGAGCGAACTGATAAGCTCGATGCTGTCGGTAATACCACGAAGGCTGTGACAAAAGGTTACGCAATCGCTTCGGCAGCAATTGCCGCGCTCGCTCTATTCTCCGATTATCTGCATAAGGTGGACCTGCCAGCAGCGAGTTTCAGCCTCTTCAATCCTCTTGTGCTTGTCGGTTTATTGCTTGGTGGGCTTCTTCCTTTCATCTTCAGTGCGGTTATGATGCGGGCAGTGGGCAGGGGGGCATTCAAGATAGTGGAGGAGGTAAGACGGCAGTTCAGGGAGATACCGGGCATCATGGAGGGAAAAGCGAAACCAGAGTATGGTAAGTGCGTTGAGATAGTGACTACAGCTGCGCTGAAGGAGATGATAGTACCCGGAATGATCGCGGTTGTGGTACCAATAGCTGTTGGGTTATTCAGTCCGATTGCGCTTGGAGGGCTCTTAATAGGTGTTATTGTCTCGGGACTGGTACTGGCTTTGATGATGGCAAATGGTGGTGCGGCATGGGACAATGCGAAGAAGATGATAGAAGATGGCTATCTGGGTGGAAAGGGCAGCGATGCACACAAAGCGGCAGTAATTGGCGATACCGTTGGTGATCCATTTAAGGATACCGCGGGACCTGCAATCAACCCACTCATCAAAGCAATAAATATGGTTGCGATTCTATTCTCTACGCTCTTCGTAGCTTTTAGTCTCATGCCCATGTCACCATAGATAGCTCTTAATTCGTACTGTTCATACTGTTCAGTTCATGATTCATGTGTATGTCCCCGCGTCCACAGAGCTACTACTGTTTTTACTGGACGCTCGCTCTTAGTATGTCACTTGCCGTTAATATCCCTATGGGAACGCCAGGAGCGGGCTTTAGTGAAAGAATCAATAACCGATGGATGTTCAAATCGCACATAATCTCTGCGGCTTTTCTTAACGTCGTTTCCGGGTCTATTGTCCTCACAACGGTGGACATAATATCTTCTGCCGTTAATCTGTCCCAATCTTTGTCAAAAACTTTGATGATATCTATCTCTGATATAACACCCACTACCTCGCCGTTTAGTGCAGTTACCGCGATACCTGATATACACTCCCGTACCAGGAGTTTTGCAATTTTGCTTACCGGTGTGTCAAACGATACCGTAATGACACCTCTCGTCATCACATCCCTTACTCTCTTCTCTTTTGATAACTCCATTTATCCCTCGCCCCTCTCTTTTAACGAAGCAACTGCACTATTTACTATTTTATATCTCCTATTTCCTATATAACCTATCGTTGAACAAAAAAACCTTTCGGGAAAATTTAAATTTAGAGCGCCTTATATAGCCCACAGAGATAGTTCCTCACCTCATTACTCTTCTTTCTCGCATCTTGAAGAAACGTTGTAGCGGTATGTAAAACGGCTCACTCGTATTTATCTGGATTATATCCACCCCTATTCGCTTCATCCTTGCAAAAAAGGCATCTCGTTTAGCTTTTACCAGTGCGGCATATCTTTCCCTGAATTCCGGGTCAGACGTATCGACGAGCATTTGTTCACCGGTTTCCTGGTCTTCAAAAAAGGCATAGCCTATATCCGGGATTTGGGTTTCTCGCATATCGGTAATGCTCACAAGGATCACATCGTGCCTGTTCTTGAGCTGATTAAGCGGGCGCTCAAAATCTGGCGCTAAGAAATCAGAGATGATAAAGACGATACTGCGCTTTTTGATAACGTTATTCAGGTAAGATAGTGCGGTTCGAATGTCAGTGGTTTTGTTCTTCGGCTCATAATAAATGAGTTCTCGCAGTAGCTTAAGTGTATGCTTCTTACCCTTACCCGGCGGGATGAAGAGCTCCACTTCACTTGTGAATAAACACAGACCTACACGGTCGTTGTTTCGAAGTGCGGCGAACATCAAAGAAGCAGCGATGTCGTAGCCGACTTCTTTTTTGCTGCGTTTAAATCCAAATTCGTTACTTGAAGAGACGTCAAAAACGATGAACAATGTCAGGTCTCGCTCTTCAATGAACTCCTTGACGAAGGGTGCGTTGAACCTCGCTGTAACATTCCAGTCAATAGCACCTACATCGTCTCCTGGTACATATTCGCGGACTTCGGAGAATTCTATGCCACGCCCTTTGAAAACTGAGCGATATTCGCCAGATACGAGCCCCTCAACTAGTCCCCTTGTCTTTATTTCTAACTTTCTAACACGTTTTATCACTTCTTTTACACGTGGCATGGTATCAGTGTCCAAGCATATCCTGCTATCTAACTCTTACTACTACGGCGCCTCGATATTCACAACAATTGCATCAATAATATGGTCAGAAGTAATCCCCTCAGCATCGGCTTCGTAAGTCAATAATATTCGATGCCTGAGGACGTCATGCGCTACCGCTTTTATATCCTCTGGAATGACATAGCCACGTCCATTTAGTAGTGCATGCGCTTTTCCACTAAGAATTAGCCATAGTGAAGCTCTTGGCGAAGCCCCATACTCTATCATACCATCAAACTTTTCTCCTAACTCATAATTTCCCGGATGTCGCGTAGCATCAACGAGTTTAGTAACATAATCCTCTATCTTCTCATCTGCATAAATCCGCTGATTGAAGCTCTGTATCTCCGTCACATCTGCTGCAGATAAGACCTTCTCCGGTGTAAGCTCAATTCCACGTGTATTACGCTGTATTATGACCTTCTCCTCTTCCCGCTTTGGATAATCTATCAGGAGTTTAAAAGTGAACCTGTCGACCTGAGCTTCAGGCAGTTTGTATGTGCCCTCGGTTTCTATCGGATTTTGCGTTGCCAGAACCATGAAAGGTGCATCTAACTTGAATGTTTCTCCCTGTATGCTCACCTGCCTCTCCTGCATGGCTTCTAATAGCGCGGATTGAACCTTTGGTGGTGCTCTGTTTATCTCATCTGCGAGTACGAAATTAGCGAATATGGGTCCTTTCTGCGTGGTAAAACTCGCCGTGCGGTGGTCGTATATCTTCGTCCCGATGATGTCCGCGGGCAGCAGGTCGGGCGTAAACTGAATTCTGCGGAAACTCGCGGAAAGAGTCTCTGATAACGTCTTCACCATCAATGTCTTTGCCAGCCCAGGGACACCTTCAAGGAGAACATGACCATTAGCAACGAGACAGAGCAGCAATTTCTCCAATACGGATTCTTGACCAACAATAACTCGTCTGATTTCGTTCAGAACCTCTTTTAAGCGCTTTGAGTATTCCTGTGCTTGTAAATTTAAATGCTCTATCTCTTTGTCCATTTTTACCTTACCCTGAACAGTTCCACGTCCATTCATACCATCGCCTAAAAATTGCTCTTTAATGAACGCTGATTTTCCAGCCAGATATAGACCGGGTATAACTCATTTACAAATTTATAAGCCCCTCTACCTCCTTCTATATCAGGCACAATGATACCTAACTCTCTCATCTTTCTTAAAAAGTTGTTAAATACTTTTCTTTCACCCGCATTTAGTTTGCTTTCTATCTCTTTCTTTTTAAAATAACTGATAGGCATAGGTTCTTCCCCTATCTTCCTCAAAATTGACCTATATCGCGGGCTACGGATTGCCCTGTAAACCTTCGGGTCGAGGTATTTCTTTCCAATTCTATCAGCGGCATCAAAAATCCCGGTGAGGGCGTCATCCTCACTTATTTTCCCATCTTCGTCATTCCAAAAAACTGCATCGCCTATTTCATGCATTAAAATAGGTAAGCCACTCGAAAATTTAACCATATCTTCCAGCGCTTCCGGCTCAACTTCCATATTAACTTTTTTGAATGCCTTCTCAAAAAACTCCTTCACCTCCGCGTCAGATAGTTTCTCAACACTCACCACTCTGAAGATTCTCATGAGAGAAGGTTGGAGCCTACTCAAGGAGTCCCTTATCTCTGGAAGTCCTATTGACATAATAAAAGCCGGGAAATTTGATGGATAACGAATGGCTACGCTATCAACGAAACTTTTATACCAATTTGCAAAATCTGGATTAGTGGACAATCCATTAATATCGTCCAAAGCAATAAAAATCCCACTCTTTTCCTCTTTTAGCTTATCCATTACACCTTTAATAGCCTCTGGGAAGTTCCTGAGCATGTTTTCTAACTCTTCTACCGGGGGGCTAAAAGCCAATGAAATACCAAAAAGGTCTATCTGTTTAACATATTTTTCAAAAAGACCCAAAAACTTCTCCCCCAGGCTCTTTTCTGCATTCGCTTCTTTTAGTATTTGCTCAAATATGCGGCGAACCAGTTCTCCCAGTTCTGTCACTCCTCCTAATGATACATAAACGGCAAGGAAACTTTCTTTATTAGCCAAATAACGCAAGAACGCCGCTAACGAGCTTTTACCTATACCCCTTTCGCCTTCTAAAAAGACGTTCTCCTGTCTCCCAGATGCACTTTGCTTGATATATTTTAAAATCTCTTTGATTTGCTCAACTCTACCGACGAAGAGTTCGACTGGCACAGGACTACCGGGTGTGAATGGGCTATCTTCTTTCATATTAAAGAATACTTTATATTTTAGGTTCAAATATATATGATGGAGGTATAAAAGAGAAATGGAACCAGGAGTGAATGCGTATCCGAAATTACTCGTTCGACCTGTGGTGGTTATTACCACAGTATCGGATAACGGGATACCAAATGCAGCACCTTTCAGCTTTAACTCGCCCATAAGCTTTGACCCGCCTCTGTATGGCTTCTCCTGCAATCCTGCACACGACACATGGAGGAATATCCAGGCTAACGGTGAGTTCGTAGTGAATATAGTGAATAAGGACTTTGGTGAGCTCATGCACATCCTCGAAACCGATTATCCGTACGAGGATAACGAGTTGAAGCATGCAGGGCTGACAGAAGAGCGAGCAAAGAAGGTGAGACCACCGCGAATAAAAGAGGCAATAGCGTGGATGGAGTGCAAATTTGAAGATAGTTTCGAGCTGGGCGACCATATCTGGATTGTTGGAAGGGTACAGTTAGTGGAAGTGAAAGATGCCTACTGGGGCGAAGGAGGTGTGATGGACGTGGACAGAGCGAATCCATTATCTCATATAGCCGGCGAGTTCTTCGCAGTTGATGCAAAAGGCGCGAAGTATAAGAGAGCGAGCGCGAAGTGAAGGTCAGGGTAAAAGTAAAGATAGTGGCAGGGTCAGAAGAGCGGACTGTAAATGTGGAAGTCCCACAGCCAGAGGTTGAGACTGAGACTGAAGCTGAAACTGAAACTAAATCTGATACTTATGAGGCGCTACTTGCAAGATTGGGTATAAATCCCGTGGAAGTACTCGTACTATCCAATGGTAGACCGGTCCCTGAGGATGAAAAGGTCGCCAGTGAAGCTGAAATTGAGATTATCAGAATCGTATCTGGCGGTTGAAGCTTTGATGATTGATTATTGTCATTGATGCCCGAGAATACGTCTGTAAACTTCACGATATACCTCAGGAAGCTCACCTTTAGCCTCACGAAATACATCCTTATCCAGGCTGACCACCTCTCCTCTGCTATTATATGCCTCGCTATCCCAGAACCGGCATACATCCGGCGTGCCCACTTCATCTGCAAGAATTATCTCACCTTCTCTTCCTTCTTCTCTGCTCCTGCCATATTCAAGTTTGTAATCAGCGAGTATCAAGCCCTTCTGGATTAGATATGAGCTCATTATCGAACCTATCTTCAGTGTTTCCTCTTTTATATGCTCTATCTCATCTCTGTTCATCCATGCCCTGCTTAATATCTCCTCTTCCTCTATTGGACGATCTGTAGGTTCAAATTTCGTTGTGTACTCCACATAGGTACTGGTTAGTGGTTCCGCCTCGCTGGCATCACCGTGTATGAAGCCACTGAGGTCTACCTCCCCTCTTTTATATCGTCTCCAGAGCGAGCCATAGAGATAGTTACGCGCTATCACCTCAACAGGAAGAAGCGATACCTCCTCAGCCACCAGCTCATTCGGTGGTATATATCCCCTGAAATGAGTCTTTATGCCCTCATTCTCGAGTTTCTCGAACCAGAAACAGGATAATCTGCAACATATCTCACCTTTATGCGGGTATTCCCCCTTCTTAGCACCATCAAATGCAGTAACGCGGTCTGTAAAGACGAATACGATGCAGCCATCGCTTCTTCTGTAAATATCCTTAGCTTTTCCGCTTCTTATAAACCTCCTGTCCATTGTTCCCACGTTCCCGATTAAGATTTTAATTACTCATACATGAATATTAATTTTAAGATGGTGATGGTGTAGTGGAAACAAAAGAGGAGAATGTGAGTTTTGAAGATGCAATGAAGCAGTTAGAGCAGATAGTAGAGAAGCTGGGCGAAGGGAATCTTACACTGGAGGAATCGTTGAAGATATTCGAGGAAGGAATGGAATTATGCAAGTTCTGCAACAAGAAATTGGATGAAGCGGAGTATAAAGTAGAGAAGTTAGTGGAGACAGAAGAGGGTAAACTGAGTATTGAGAAGTTTGAAATGAAGGAGTAAATTCCGTTTATCTTCGTTCTTCGTTTTTCGTGTGATTATGAGTATGAAGTACATAGTGGTGACCGGGGGAGTGATGAGTGGACTTGGTAAGGGCATTACAATGGCGTCTATCGGTAGAATATTGAAGAACAGAGGTTATGAAGTTGTACCAATAAAGATAGACCCCTATATAAATATAGATGCGGGAACGATGAATCCCTATCAGCATGGGGAGGTTTATGTGTTGGGCGATGGCACTGAGGTGGACCTTGACCTCGGGCATTACGAGCGTTTTATGGATGTTGAACTGAGGCGCGAGCACAATATCACCACCGGCGTCGTTTATTCTTCGGTGATAGAGCGCGAGCGTAGGGGGGAGTATCTGGGGCAGACTGTTCAGATCATACCGCATGTGACAGATGAGATAAAGACGCGGATAAGGAGAGTAGCAGAGAATAGTGAAGCAGATATTTGCCTGGTTGAGATAGGCGGTACGGTCGGTGACATAGAGAGCATGCCCTTTCTCGAGGCAGTAAGACAGATGCATGGAGAGGAAGAAGAGAACGATTTCATCCTCGTTCATCTCACACTGGTACCTTTTACCACGCTGGGAGAGCCAAAAACGAAGCCTACACAACATTCAGTGAAGGCACTCCGTGAACTTGGGCTGCAACCTGATATAATAGTGTGCAGGGTCAGGGAAGCGTTGGGAGAGGCAGTGAAGCGTAAAATAGCGATGTTCTGTAATGTGAAGCCCGAGGCGGTTATAAGTGCTCCTGATACTGATGACATATACGAGGTACCATTGCTTCTTGAACGAGAGGGCATTGCCACTCACATAATGGATAAGCTGAAATTAGAGTCGTTGAGAGATGACCGCCACTGGATGGAGATGATAGAGCGGAGTAGATCAGCTGGGGATAATAATAAGCGAATAAGAGTGGCGATAGTAGGAAAATATACTGGTTTAGAAGATTCTTATCTGAGCATAAAAGAAGCGATGAAACACGCTGCTACAGAAACGGGCTGTAAAGTGGAGCCGAAATGGATAGAAGCGGAGGATCTGGAAGCGAATGCGAATCTGGATGAGTTCTTCACGGATGTTCATGGTATTCTTGTACCCGGGGGTTTTGGCGTTCGCGGTGCAGAAGGGAAGATGAAGGCGATAGAATATGCGAGGGTGAATAGAATACCCTTCTTAGGACTCTGCTTCGGCTTTCAATTGGCGGTGATAGAGGCGGCGAGAAATATTGCGGGACTCGAGGATGCTAACAGCTCTGAAGTTGCTGAGACTCCTCATCCGGTTATAACCCTGCAGGAGGAGCAGATAGGAATGAGCAATAAAGGGGCTACGATGCGACTGGGTGATTATGAGGTATTTATAAGAGGAGGTACATTAGCTGAGCGTGTATATGGTAAGAAGAAGATTATTGAGAGGCACAGACACCGGTACGAGGTGAATCCTGAATATATAGATATAATAGAGCGAAATGAGGTGGTGTTTTCAGGTACAGACAGGAGTGGATTGAGAATGGAGATTATGGAGATTGAAGGACATCCGTTCTTCTTCGCTACTCAGTTCCATCCTGAATTTAAGTCACGACCAGGTAGACCCTCACCACCGTTCAAAGCATTCACGGAGGCTTGTATGAGAAATAGAAATGGCAGAATTTAATAGATACCAATATAATAAGAGTGTATATGTGGCAGCGATTGGGAAATGTGGTGCGTGCTATATATGTGTCGATGAATGTCCGGAAGGTGCAATAGAGAGGTCAGAACCAGTGAAAGTGGATTATAATAAATGTACACGATGTATGAAATGTGTGGAAGTGTGTCCAGGTGGAATAATGCAAATAATAGACTAAAATACTTATGTTTATTATATCCTCTGTTTCATATGAATATGTCTTCTTTACAATATTAAGGAAATTAAGGCAAGGAGGTAAGGAGGTGAAGAGGGGATGGATGGAACGAAGATTGGAACACCAGTGATAGTATTGAATGTGAAGTCGTATGCGGAATCGGCGGGCAGGCGGGGTTTTGAACTTGCGAAGATATGTGAGGATGTAGCATCGAAGCAGGGGGTGAATATTGCTATATGTCCGCAGCAGGTCGAACTTGCGAAGATAGCTTCGGCTGTTAATATCCCATGCTTTGCACAGCATGTGGATGCTGTAGAGCCTGGTAGTCATACCGGGTTCGTAACACTGGAATCTGTAAGAGAAGCGGGTGCTACCGGAACCCTGGCGAATCATTCTGAGCATAGGCTCAGGATAGCTGATATAGAATTTATAGTGAGGAAATCATCGAGCTTGAACCTGCTGACAATCGTTTGTACGAATAATATCCCGGTAAGCCGTGCAGTTGCGGAATTAAAACCCTATGCTATTGCAATTGAACCACCGGAGTTAATAGGAAGCAGGAAAGCGGTATCGAAGGTGGACCCTGAGATAGTGGCGAATACGGTGGCGGAGGTGAAGAAACTACACAAAGATTGCATAGTACTCTGTGGTGCAGGTGTTACAAACGGTGAAGATGTTCGAAGAGCAATCGAACTGGGTGCAGATGGTGTATTACTTGCCTCTGGGGTGGTGAAGGCGAAAGATCCAAAAACTGCCTTACTCGACCTTGTTACCGGGCTATGAGATTATAGTTATGTTATCCTTACTCCCTTTTTATTCCTTTAACTTAACTCTATTCTATAAGAGAGATAAAATAATGAAGTGAACGGGGAGAGTAAGAAGATGGAAAGAGGAGATAAGTTTGTGTTGCCGGGGGATTTCCTGGGTACTTCTGAGGAGTTCATCCCGGGTAGCGGTGTATATGATGAAGGTGGCAATTTATATGCCTCTCAGATTGGAGAAGTGAGTATAGGAGATAACAGGGTTATATACGTGCACCCCAAGGTCGAGACACCCCCAACGATTGAAGAGGGTGACGTGGTGATAGGTCAGGTTGTTGATATAAAGGATAACGTTACAATTGTGAATATAGCTTGCGTGAAAGGTAAGGAGAAGCGGGAAGTTGCTGCTCCCAGCCAGGGCATCATCCACATATCCAATGTGAAAAGCGGTTATGTAACGGAATTACGACAGGAGTTTGGTTATCTTGATCTGGTAAAGGCGAGGGTGATAGATGCGAAGACATTGAGATTGAGCACAGATGCGAAGGATTTAGGTGTGATAAAGGCGATGTGTATGAAATGCAAACGTGACCTGAAGAGGAGAGGGAATGTATTATCATGCGAGAGGTGTAAGAGGGTGGAGACGCGGAAGTTATCAGAGGATTATGGTAAGGGTCTGATATGAGATGAGCGAGGAGAGGAAGGTAAGGATTTTAGAGAGGAGCAGCAGGGAATTGCGAGTGGAGATAGAAGGGGAGGACCATACGCTATTAGCGCCATTGATGTCCAGGCTGTTAGAGAATGAGGATGTGGATATCGCCACCTATCACATCAGGCACAAACTGATGAGCAATCCGGTTCTATATGTAAAGATGAAGAGAGGGGATGCATTAGAAGCGGTTATCTCTGCCGCCACCACGCTGGCAGTAGAATATGACGAATTTTTGGAGCGATATAGAAGGGCGGCGGCAATAGTCTAGTGGTAGGACACGGGCTTCCCAACAGCTTATAATATAATCATTAAAAAGTTGGGGAAAAGCCTGTAACCCGGGTTCGAATCCCGGTTGCCGCATCAAACTTCCATAAAAAGTAAAGTTTGTGTGAAAAAATGGATAGGATAAAGAAGTACGAATTCAGGAAGGTATTGGAAGAGCTCAGGAAGAAGGGAGGTAGAGGTACGGAGCTTATCTCTGTCTATATCCCCCCTGACAAGCAGATATCGGATGTCACATCGCACCTCAGGGAGGAATATGGACAGGCGATGAATATAAAGAGCAAATCAACACGAACGAATGTACAGAGCTCACTTGATTCTATCATGTCCAAATTAAAATACCTGTATGTGGGCGAGAACGGTGTGGTTATCTTCTGTGGCGCAATAGACAAGGGAGGCGACAAGACGGATATAGAGACATACATCGTGGACCCACCGGAGAAGGTCCTCTCTTATATCTATCACTGTGACTCCACATTCTACCTGAAACCGCTGGAGGAGATGGTAGAGGAGAAGGAGAAATACGGCTTGATTGTACTTGACCGCAGAGAAGCAACGATAGGTATTCTGAATGGCAAGGTGGTGGAATCACTGAAGCACCTCACATCTTCTGTTCCTGGCAAGATAAGAAAAGGGGGGCAATCAGCACCGAGATTCCAGCGGCTACGAGAGATTGCGATAGAGGATTTCTATAAGCGGATAGGAGAGCACGCAACCCGGATATTGTTACCTGTGGAGGATCTTAAAGGTATCCTGATCGGTGGTCCAAGCCCAACAAAGGATGAATTTTTGAAGGGTGCATATCTCCATTATGAGCTTCGGAATAAACTCCTCGGCGCTTTTGATGTCGCATATACCGATGAATCAGGCTTATATGAACTGGTGGAGAAGGCTGAGGAGGCGTTAGAAAGTCTGGATTTGGTAAGGGAGAAAAAGCTGATGGTGAGGTTCATGAAGCTCCTGGCAAATGATGACCGGATGGTGACGTATGGAGCTGAGGAAGTGCGGAAGAAATTGGCAATCGGGGCTGTGGACACTCTGTTGCTCTCAACGGAACTCGATACGGAGCTCCTGCATGAGCTTGTAGAGAGAGCTGAGGAGACGGGTGCGAATGTGGAGCTGGTAACAACGGATTTCGAAGAGGGTGCACAATTGAAACGCGCGTTTGGGGGCGTTGCTGCGATATTGAGGTATCGTTCAAAACAGGAACAGATATAGAGGTTTATAGTTTATAAATCGAGAACAAATAGGATATTAACGAGCAGTGCATGGCTGACAACATAATCCTGGTTGGGACAGGGCATATCTTGGAGAAGAGTGTGAGGGAGGTAGAGGAGGTAATAGAGCGTGAAAAGCCAGATATAGTCGCTGTTGAGCTTTGTCAAAGTAGATATGATGCATTAAAGGGCAATATCGGCGATTTCTCGGTGAAGGATGCTATAGAAGGGGGTAAGCCTTTTTTAATGCTCACACACTGGCTGCTGGCATATGTACAGAAGAGAATGGGCAGTGAGCTCGGTATAGAACCCGGAGCAGAGATGATGATGGCTATAAAGAAGGCAGAAGCGCTCGGCTGTGAAGTCGCTCTGGTTGACAGACCGATACAGATAACGATGCAGCGGTTCTGGAAGAAGATGAAGTTCTTAGAAAAGATGAAGATGCTATTCTCTATCATCTTTGCCATTGCGGACATGGGCGGTTTTGGAAAGAGGAAGAAGCTAATGGACAAGGATAATAAAGAGATAGATTTAGAGAGGATAACCGATGAGGATGTGGTAACAGAGTTGATAGAAGAGTTGAGGGAGTTCTCTCCGGGCGCGGCTACTGCACTGCTGGATGAGCGGGATGCATATATAGCTGGTAGTTTGCTCGAACTCCAGGCTCAGGCTCAAGCTCAAGCTCCTGCTACTCATCTTCATTCTTCCGGTACAGGTGATAATAAAAAGAAGATAGTGGCTGTGGTTGGAGCAGGTCATGTTATGGGTATAAAGCGACTACTCGACCATCCTGAGTTGATACCGCCACGCGAAGAGTTATGTTCACTTCCTACAAGCAGGCTGAACATGAAGAATCTGCTTGGAATCGGGTTGAGCGTGGTTCTCATTGCTATCTTACTGGTTATCTTATTATCCGGTATCCCACTCAATATATTACTGCAAGCTTTCTTCTGGTGGTTTATGATAAATGGGAGTTTATCGGCAATAGGGGTGGTGGTGGCGCGTGGGCATCCTTTATCTGCACTCACCGCATTTGCAATGGCACCATTGACCTCTTTGAGCCCATTTTTAGCCGCAGGCTGGTTTGCTGGCTTGATGGAAGCGCGATTAAGGGGACCAACAGCAGAAGATGCAAAGAGTATCTTGAATGTGGAGTCATTGCGTGACTTGATGAGTAATAGTATGTTTAAAATTATCCTCGTAGCTGCATGTGCGAATATCGGCAGCATGATAGGAACGTTTCTTGGCGCTTATGTTGTATTACACACGGTGGGACTGAATATACACCAGATTTGGTCGGGCTTGAAAATACTTATTTGATATTTAATTAAAAAAGATGAGGATGAGCAGCAGTAGTAGTAGCAACAGGTATGAGGAGGAAAAGGAGCTCTGGATGTGGCTGGGTAAGCAGCTCCTTGGTGAAGCGCCGACTATCAACGGGTTTGAAGATTTCAAGAGTGATGTAAAGATGGCTTTATTTGACGATGTGGAGCATATTGTGGCTAAAGCTGGACAGAAGGTGCCTCCGGTCAATCCCGAGATAGTAGCAAAAGAGCGGAAGGTGATAGAGATAGAACGAGTGGTACTGGACACCGATGCGCTGATTCTGCCATGTCGAGATGGTTTCCAGATGAAGCTAAATAAGAAGCTGCCGCTGGTCAGACAGCGGTTCGCATGTGCACATGAGATAGGACATACATACTTCTTTGATATCACTAAAAACCCGCCAGAGAAGCCTTATCGGCGCTCTACATCCCACTACTGGGTGGAAGAGGGTTTATGTTATGAGATAGCCAGACGAATTTTAATGCCCTCGAGCATGATGCGCGAGTGGATGGAGAATGCAAAACCGCCGTATATAAGGGAGTTTAAAGATATGATGCTCTCTTTTCTTGTTTCTGGTGAATTACTATCATATAGAATACAGGATATTGGGAGCTGGGATGTGTTGATGCTGATCTTCGAGTCAGGCGGAGGTGCGATCTTGTTATATAAGGTACTGAAATCAGGTCACCGGATGGGGAATGTACACGTGGCAAGGCGGGGATTGAAGGTGACTGACCCGACTCTTCATGATCTGTTATCAAGAGCATTCAAGGGAGAGATGGTACAGGAGGAGGGGATAAATCTGACAATAGGGGATTTAAGGGGCGAGATTGCTTCTTTTGGCGCCTCCTACATGGGCTCTTACCCGCCGAAGGTGATAGCCATACTGGCATTATAATTAAGCATTATAATTAAATTAGTATGAAAAACAGAAGAGGAGAAATGGTAAGATATGAGTGAAGAGATGATATTGCATCCGAGACCAAGTGCGATAGTGGCAGCGTTGTATACGCTCCGGGACCTTGATGTGGACGTAGCAGTGATGCATGGACCTGCAGGCTGCAGTTTTAAGCATAGCAGGCTACTTGAAGAAGATGGCATGCATGTTCTGACCACAGCAATGAACGAGAGTAACTTTGTCTTCGGTGGTCATGACTCGCTCGTGAGTGTGCTGAGGAAGGCGGAGGAGATGTTTCAGCCCAGACTGATGGGCGTTGTCGGTACATGCTCGAGCATGATAATTGGAGAAGACCTGAACAGAGCGATAGAGGATAGCGGAGTCAGTTGCAGTGTGATAGCAGTAAACGTGCATGCGGGATACCGAGATAACACAACAGGAGTTATCTTAACTCTCGAATCCGCTTATAAGGCAGGTATAATCAGCATTGCTGAATTCGAGCGGCAGAAGAGGATACTCGACGCGGCGACGAAGATAGAGAAGGAGGTAGGTGCAGCCAGCAGGAACTATATACCACCATCCAAGGGTGATTCCAAGATAGACGTTGCAAAACGGTTACTTGAACTCATCAATATGGGTAAAAAGGGCGTGTGCGTCTTAAATGCGAAGAAGGAGACTGCATTCATGTTCGCAGACATTCTGAGGGCAGTAAATCGGGTTGCAGCGCCAGCACAAATTGTTAATATCGCGAATCTCGACAGTACCATCGGGCTGAGTAAGATACGGGGCTATTCCGTTCGAATTATAGAGGAGTTAGCGGCAGAAGGTATACGAATAGATCATATAATCGGAGGTCTGGATGAGTACCCGATTGCAGGCGAGAAGGCAGCAGCTTTAATTCGCTCTAACTATCCGAACTGTGATTTCGTAGTCCTACTGGGGGTACCTCATGCAGTACCACTGCGCAGCTACGGCATAAATACCGAGGTCTTCTCTGTTACCAACGGTCCAAGAACCGTGCAACCACTGAAATGGCTCGGGCATGACCATGTGGTGCTTGAAATAGACCTTCATCCAAAGACGATGGGCGCTACCGGGATTATACCCTCAGAATTCGGAGATATGCTCCAGAAGCTGAGTTCATAGCCTTACCTTATCTTACCAGTTCCTCAATCTCAGCTAAAAATTTATCCGCTCGCATACTCAATTCCATCGCCTGCTCACCCATCTTCTGAAGTGTATTCACAGAGCCCGCGACGAGGAATCGCAAGATACGATAATTCTCAGTCCAAGATAATAACTTCTTAAGCTCGCTCTTCCCTATCTCATGATACCACTCCTCATGCCGCCAGATGAGTATCACGCCAAGGATACTCACTGCCTCTTCCACCTTCAAATCCTCTAATTGTGATAATTTGAATGGCAGTTCACCCACAATGAACTCAAATGGATTCTTGACTGCGGGTAAATCCTCTAAGGATATTTGGACGTGTTTCATAATCATTGGAAGAGCCATAAATAGCTCCGGGGTACGCACAAGTCCACCGAAGTAAGCGATGAGTGTGCCTTTGGGAGTAGCCACGTATATCTCCGCACCGCGCTTCCCCACACCTATCTTCTGGATTACATGTGCTGCTACCATACCGGGAATCTTCCTCAATACCGTCGGGTACGAGATGTTAGCGCCCTTTGCAATTGCATACTTGCTTGAAGGTCCACATAAGATGAGGAACTTTAAAATTGAACCTGTATAGTCATGTCCTGGCATTTCATCTATGATAGATATGTATAATAAGTGGATATGTTCTTATATAAATAAGAATATGGGATGCTGGAAGGTGCAATGAAATAGCGACTATGGTGCGGATAAAGCATTGACGTGACATGGCGTGGCGTGTCAAGCACGAGTTAGAAATCAGTAAGTCGTTTCTGTCTTAATATCCTGCTCAGCGGCTCGAAATCCTTAATATCTAACGTTATTCCTTCTTTTTCTTTTGCACGTAATCGTAATCGTGAATCAATGTACTTTAGTGCCTCGCTTTTGGTGTCAAACTTCTCGGGACGGTTTCTGTTTCTAAATGCAGCCCGTGCGGTCTCTCGTACCACCCAAACGCCGAGTGGAACAGAATATTGAGGATAGATTTGTCGGAATACCATAACACCCGCCTGTCGCCGCATTCTGTGTAACGCTTCTGCAACTGCTAATCTCGCAGCATAATATCCGCCGCCCTCATTCGCAGCATAGTTCTTCCTGCCTTTAAACCCCTCGTATTCCTCTATGATTGCGGGTCGCGGACTCAACGCATCGCTCCAGATAGAGCCGGGGAACCACACTTCGAAGTTCTCGTATTCGAATAATGAAGGCATCAGCAGTATCAGGAAGTGATTGTCCATATATGATGATTCGTAGACGTAATAGGTGTCAATGGTCGGATATTCTTTGAACTCTGTAGCCAGCTTCTTGAAGATGATATCATCGGTTGCCGTGATGCTCCACCTCGTGGGCACCATCTTTTGTGCGCTATGCGAACCTAACGCACCCGAAGATAGAATTGTTGATACTTTGTACACGTCCATGCCGAGGTTGTACAGTTCCTGAGCGGCTTCTACTGCTTTGATGTCGTCAGAGACGATACGATCGACTTTCTTCGGTATCTTCGGATTCTCGGTAACTTTCATTGCTTCCACGTTCACACTGGCACCCGTCGGTCGCAGGACATCGGAGAACGTGAGCTTAAATGACGGTTTATTCTTAAACTTGAGTTCTACATCCACGGGCTGCTGAGCCAGAGCTATTTCGGTCATGTCCGAGACGAATTTCGACTGCGATTTTACATGCTCACAGCGTTTCGACCGCAATGTCGTACTGCGTAGTTCTATGATCTCAGCCATGCCGAGACCCTGTGCGAGCCACTCATCCGGCTGTTCCAGTCTTCCAAGATTGACGTTAGATTCCGCTGCTTCCGCTTCTGCTTCTGACCCTAATACCGCCATTGGACCCGCATTTACGCAGGGGTAGCCTATCCGACCAACAAATACGGAAGTTGAAGGACCAAAGAAGTCCTTTTTGTCGCCACAGACTTCCGCAAACCTGGTCTTCTGTTTCAAAGCTGCGAGCAGTGGACAAGTATTCCTACCGCACAATAGGCGCGAGCCTTTGCAGACTATGCATAATCGCTGCATCGCGTTAATATGTATTATCCTGCCCTTTTATTTTATAGCTGTGGTAGAAAGGGATTTGTAAATGTAATTGTAATTGTGATAGACCTACAAGCACAATTAACACAATTAAAAATGTTAAAATCACTATCACTACTTATATTAACTACTTATATTATAAATAAGAATACCAATAAAACAACTATGATCATAGCTCATACTCCAGATGCTGATGACGCGTTCCTCTTCTATGGGATGCTGAAAGGTAAAATAGCGACCAGGGTGCGGGTAAAGCATGTGGTTGATGACATTGAAGCACTGAACAGGAGAGCATTTGGTGGAGAGATAGATGTCACTGCACTTTCCGTGCACGCTTATGCATTTCTTTATTCTCAGTATCGTATTCTCTCTGCTGGTGCGAGTGTTGGCGATGGATACGGACCGGTGGTGGTGGGGAGGAGGGATATGGAGTTAGAAGGGAAGAAGGTGGCAGTGCCCGGGAAGTACACAACAGCGAACCTGATACTGAAGTTAGCGATTGCTGATATAAATACAGTCGAGATGAGGTTTGACGAGGTCGTTGAGGCGTTGAAGCGTGGGGAAGTTGATGCCGGACTGGTAATACACGAAGCTCAACTGACCTACAAGGATCAGGGACTGGTAAAAATACTTGACCTGGGTGAATGGTGGCATAAAAAGACAGGTCTTCCTCTTCCTCTCGGCATTAATTGCATAAAGCGAACTATACCAGTGGATCAGCAATTGGAATTCCTCGATGCTATGCGTGAGAGCGTGCAGTATGCGCTGAAGAACGTAGACGAGGCTTTGAGGTATGCAATGAGATATTCAAGAGGTGCAAAAGAAGAGCAGTTGCGGCAATTTGTACTGATGTATGTGAACAGGGACACGTACGAGATGTCAGACAAAGTGATAAAAGCGCTCGATACGCTCTATGGACGAGCAGAGCGAGCAGGGTTTATCTCTAAGCCGCCTTTGGACATCCTTTTTCCACCCATACCTAAATAAGATGTATAAGAGGATGTGGACGTGGGTGTATATATTCATACACTTTGATCAACGTGACAGAAGAGGATAGATTTATAGCTCCGGGGATAGAAGGGGACTATTAGAGCTGTGGTGAGACGTAAAGAGATAGAAGAGTTATTTAAAGAGGACGTTCATGAACTCGGAGAACGAGCAGATCGTATAAATCGTGAAGATGGGAATTTAGTTACTTTCGTCATTAACAGGCATATAAATTATACGAATATCTGTGTTGCAAAATGCCCCTTATGCGCTTTCTATCGTGAGCCTGAGGATAAAGAAGCGTACTTCATGAGTGTTGAGGAAGTATTGAGACAGGTTGAGGATGCGGTAAAGATGGGCGCTACCGAGCTTCATATCGTTGGTTCATTGAATCCTGCAATGGACGTAGAATATTTCGAGAATATCTTCAATCAGATAAAGATGCGATTCCCCAAAGTCTGTATCAAAGCACTTACTGCCACTGAAATACATTTTCTATCACAGATAGAGGGTATGAGCGTGAAGGAGGTACTGCTGAGATTGAAGGATGCAGGACTACAAGCATTGCCGGGTGGTGGAGCGGAGATCCTTGAAGAGAGGATAAGGAGAATCATATGTCCGGGGAAGCTGGGAGCAGGGGAATGGCTCAAGATCATGGAGATAGCACACAGTATTGGTCTGAGAAGTAATGCGACGATGCTCTTCGGGCATGTAGAACAGCCGGCAGATCGTGCTACCCATCTTCTCAGGCTCTGGGAGCTGCAGGAGAAGACTGGCGGGTTTGTATCTTTCATTCCTCTTCTATTTCATCCTGAGAACACAGAACTTGGGTTGCATATCAGGCATAAAGCGAACCCAATCGACGTTCTCAAGACGATAGCAATTTCGAGGATAGTACTGCGTAATTTCAGGAGTATAAGGGCGTACTGGGTTGCACTTGGTGCAAAGCTTGCACAGGTTGCGTTGAATTATGGTGCAAATGACATAGACGGTACGTTGATGGGTGAGAAGGTTACACATGCAGCGGGTGCGAAGACGCCATGCACACTTGCAATTGCAAACATAGTGGCACTTATCAGAGGAGCTAATAAGATAGCGGCGGAACGAGATACTTTTTACAATATCATCAGGGTCTTCACATCACCTTCTCCAGACTCATATCGAGCATCTTCTTCGTCTCACGCGCAAGCGCATCAGGGAGTCCAGTGATGTCAACATTCAGGAAACCGCGAATGATCACTGATGTGGCTTCTTCTTCACTCAAGCCACGAGCCATCAGGTACAATATCGCCTCCTCTGCTATCTTACCCACCGCGGCTTCATGTGAGAGGTCAAGGTCTTTACGAACAGCTTTGAGTTCTGGAATAGAGGTTATTGCTGCATTATCAGAGAGTATCAACCCCCTGCATTCTATGTGTCCACTTGCATTTGCACCCTCGCCTATCATCTCACCCCGTGCGATGACCTCCGCGTTATCGGTAGCGATCACTCTGGAGATGATCTCCGCTCTGCTGCGTTCGCCCTTCAGCACTGCTCTTGAGCCCGTATCTATTCGGGCATTGCCTGATGCATAGATGATGGATTGAAAATTAGCTCTCGCATTCTTACCCTCGCAATACGCAGTTGGATACGTTTGAAGTGATTTCACCGGTGTCATTAAGATATAGTTGCTTATGAAAGTCCCGTCATCTTCTATCACCACTGCGGTTCTTGGTCTCACCTCCACACCTTCGCTCCAGTTGTGTATCATAGTAAAAGTGATTTTGGCACCGCGCTTCACATAGAACTCAGAAACGCCGAGATGAAGCGCTGACTTGACTGCATGAGCAACGGAACAGCCAGTGATAATATGAAGCTCCGAGTTCTCTTCTGCAATTATGATATTGTGAACCTTCTGCCCGGTTTTATCAGTAGTAATGAATAAGCAAGCCTGGACCGGAATAGTTACCTTCGAATTGGCTTTTGCTCTGATAAAATAACCATTCATCTGGTCTAATTCAACATCAGAGGTATATTTATCCAAATCAACAGGTATTGCCCTCCATAGATAATCTGCGAGCCATTCATGCTGTTTCAATGCTTCTGTGGTGCTCATAAGCTCCAGACCCATAGATTTTACACGCGAGAATACCACAGAGCGATCTTGCAGCAGGAAAGAGCCGGACCTGCCACTCTCAGAAGGTTCAATGCCGGCACGAAGCAGATTCTGCTTATACTCCTGAGGAACTTCGGCGAGCGACTTGAGAGCATCGTGTTCTCTGGTCTCTGTATTATAACGCTCGAGGTTGATGTCATCGCCCAGACCTGCTTTCTTCTCTCGTGCACGCTTCGCGCGCTCTATTATATCTCGCATATCTTGCTTATTCATTCACCTCACCCTGCATTTCTCCACACATTTCTCAAATCCCCCTTCCATTATGTTCTTTGTTATCTCGTCAGGCATACCAGAACAGGCTATACTGCCATCGAGCATCACATGCGCGCGGTCAGCTTTTATGTAGCGCATGATAAAACCACTATGAGTAATTATAAGTCCCGCACGTGCTCTCTTACTCGGCAACTTATTCCTGTCCAGAAGTTCACACATTATCCCGCCTATAAGCTCTATGTTCTCCACATCAACACCGGAATCAGGCTCATCGAACATAATGAACTCCGGTGATTGCGCCATCAGCTGGAGTATCTCCGACCGCTTCACCTCACCACCGGAAAAACCGAGATTTACATCCCGGTTAAGGAACTCAGAAGGGATATTTACCCTCGCTGCAAGCTCTATCATACCTTCATCTATTGATGCCTCGCTTCTACCCTGTGCGATATTCACCATGTCGCCGAGCGTGACGCCCCTTATCTGAGGTGGATGCTGGAATGATACACCCATCCCCAGCTTCACTCGCTCGTTGGTTGGTAAATTTGTTATATCAACACCTTTAAATTTTATACTCCCGCTTTTGACCTTATAGCCTGGAAAACCAAGTATAGTCAACAAAAGGGTTGTCTTACCACAGCCATTTGGTCCAAATAATACATGCACCTCCCCACGCTCGATATTCAGATATAAACCACGTAGGATCTCCTTCCCTGCTACTTCCACCGTCAGGTTCTCTATTTCCAGCATCTTTATGATTTTACCGTTCACATATACCCACTTCTATTTATATATTCTTATTCTCGCTACTTCTTCATCAACCCTATTTACACTTCTTCATA